>Ga0078972_1000088_pt1 | contig 354337 bp, 267 predicted proteins | sample YelNatPaOPGAMG01_FD_67568 | JGI IMG/M metagenome (GOLD analysis project Ga0078972, IMG submission 67568) | Hot spring thermophilic microbial communities from Obsidian Pool, Yellowstone National Park, USA - OP-RAMG-01 (SPADES assembly) (version 2) | ecosystem: Environmental > Aquatic > Thermal...
GTCAACGCCAAGCTCATTGACATCACTCATATCGACAAACGATCGCGACTTCTCGACATACCGCTCGACCATTCTCCATATGCGAGTGTCGTGCTCGCCCACCGTGTCGGCCACCGATTTGACCGGCATTCTCTTGCAAAGCGCAAGCGTGAAAGCCTCGAAAAGAAGGGTGAAACCGCTTTCCGGGCGACTCCAAGGAACCTTCACCGTTTTCACACCGCATCTAGGGCAGTCAATTCGGGGGACGTTGGCGTGAAGATAGGTCTTATGCTCGAAAAAGTTCAAATGACGCCATTGATGAGCCTTGGTGTCGTAGACTTTGCAGGGATTGCCGCAGACGGGGCACGGAAATTCACTGCCACGGGGAAAGTGGATATGTATGTGAAGCACCCCCTCCTCAAGGTTGAATTCCACCTTTTTCACCTGGTAGGGGATGTTCAACCCCAAGGCGGCTGCAAAAAGCTCGTTCTCGTCGTACATTTGACTTTGTTCTCCATTATGTTTGGCTGAGATGAAGGCAACTCTCAAGTATTGCAAATAATTTTACCCGCATGAAACAGCGAGGAACCATAAAGTTTACCTTTCCTTTATCAGATTCCTCTCTTTATATTGGCACAAATGGGAATTTATGTTGTGCATTTATTCTATTAATTCCATCAAGTGCCTGATTATAAAATTCACTGTCTTTATGAGAATTATATTTAAGCGATAACTTATAATATTTCAAAGCTTTTATTGGATCATTCATGTCCTCAGCTAATTTGCCTAAGAAAAAATATGAACGCAGATGCTCTGAATTGGATTTTGCATTATGAGATGCAATTTCGAAATATTTGTTCGCTATACTATATTGATGATTCGTAGCCATGTTTATGCCGATACCAAGTGCTGGGAACCATTTGCGGGGATTTTTATTAAGACTCTTTTTATACCAATAGGTAGATTCTCTGATATTATTAAGACGAAAACAAACATCTCCCATATCACTATATGCAATAGATTTTTGTTCATTAGATAATTTACACATTGACATTTTCTTCCACGCGTTATATGCATAATGATAATTTTTCATAGCACCATAACTACGTCCCAACCAATAATATGCAGAAGGAAGCCAATGATATTTTTTAAATTTTGAATCCAATATGATTGATTCTTTGAATTGTTGAATCGCTTGTGAATATTGTTTCTCTTTATATAATACAATTCCCAAATGAATATATATATCTGGATCATTTGGTGATAATTTAATTGCAGTTTTGTATTGTTGAATCGCATTATTATATAATTTTAATCTATAATAAACATGACCGAGATTTTTAATCAAATCTAAGTTATTAGGATATTTGATTGTTAACATTTTCGCTTTTTGTAAACATATTAATTGACTACGTTTAAGGGTATCGTTAACTTTTTTTGTTTGATGTGATTTAATTTCATTGGATTTATTTTTTAATAAGCAACTACTTTCAAATATCACAAATAGTGAAACTAAAGAAATAAGAATAAGTTTTTTTGCTCTTCGATGGCAATTCATTTCAATCCCTTCCAATTAATTTTTATCGGTGGTTCATTCCAGCATTTGATGCAAAATCCAATCTATCAGAACTATGTTGGAATAAACCACCAATTATTAATTTTCAAAAATGTAAAGGCTAATTTGAAATTACCGCAGGATCCCCTGAAATACGCCCGTCTTCTGATTCATATTCATAACGCCCCAATGAGTATTTCACTTGTTGTTGTTTTTGAAAGTGATGAAGTGACCCATAACCATAATGTCGAATATCAAAAACTGCACCTATCCCTTCAAAAATCGAGCCAAACACACCACCTAAGCCTTCTAATTCACCACCACCCCATTTATCAATGAGAAGTGATGTTTGGTCGGATTCTCCTTCGATATAATCCCAATGTTCGGTTATCCAATAACGTGCTATATTCATCCAATGGGGCCAATGCCCGTTAGGATCAAGCAAATTAATCGGGTCATCCCCGCAGTACACATACGCAAGCTGGCTAAGGTCGGTGTCCCTCGTAAGGAAGCTTCCGGTGGCGGGATCGTAATATCTCGCCCCCACCTGCATAATCCCCGCATCCTCGTCGTTGCGGTAGCCGGACGTGGCGCCGAACTGATAGGGGGAACTCGTGAAGTCGAAGTTCGCGACTGTATTCCCGAATCCATCGTAAATGGCTACGGCGGTCACTACCCCGGAGGCGTTCGTGAAGGTTATCGCGGAGTCGATCCCGTCATACTGGAAAAATCCTCGTTCCTTCTGATAAGCGAAACACCGTAGGTGTAGGTTCTTGTAACCGTTCCCCCCTGCGCCTCCAGGATCACCCTGCCGCCGTCGAAGAGGGATGTCGTCGTTACCATATCTATAGTTGGGTTATCACGCTTTCCTTTTGATAGTAGAAATGAATGTGAAGTTAATTGATTTTCAAATTATAATCACATTGCTTAACTCATATGGTGGTTGCAATCCAAGCTGGGTGAAAAGAACGTTCAAATAATTCATTTTGATGTTTTTTCTTGAGATATGATCCGATCGTTTGAATATCGTTGTTCTATTATATACCAACAAAAAACGGGATTTATAATTTATTATTATTTGATAAATATTTATGATATTTTTTCATAATATATAGATTTTTTCTAACCCCATAATAGATCAATGGTGATAGACCTTCAAGGAATCTAATTTCAAATTTATAGGTATGATATATTGAGGAATTAATTCCCTCATTAAAAAGAGCTAGTCCTAAAAACAAAATGTATATGATAAATATCATATCTGCAATGATTGTATTTTTAGGTATAGAATCATTATTTATTATATCTTTTGAATATGCATATATAATTAGAAATATATATAGAGCTAAACATATAAAAATAATATATCCACATGCAATTGGTATCATTGTTAAATTATGCATAGAGGTATCTCCATTTAAAAGGGAATGGTTCACATAATTATCCTGTGAACCATTCCTATAATTCAGTTTATCCAAGCATGCACTATTTCATATGCTCCACCCACTGCTGTAACTACACCTACTGTTACAACGACTGGAATTATTACTGGAGCAAGAGTGCCAGCCAATAATGCACCATCTCCGACCAATCCAATTCCTGTATATATCATACCAGTACCTACTAATGAACCTCCAATTCCATGTAACATCGTTCCTGGCGGAGTATTATTTTCTATAATTGTGCCAATTCCAGCTGCGACTCCAAATAATCCAGCAGGCTTGAATGAATCTCCATATCCCCATATACTAAAGAATTTCTTTTCATATGCCACTTGCATTTCCAATAATGGATCGTGCCCGCTTGGATCAACCTTATTAACTGGATCATTATCGCAATATATATAGGCAAGTTGATTAATATCTTTATCTCTTGTAAGGAAGCTTCCTGTGGTTGGGTCGTAGTATCTCGCCCCCACCTGCATAATCCCCGCATCCCCGCCGTTCGACTAACGCGCCTTCCGAGTGCGTCGTAAGCGTAGCCGACCACATTAGAGCCGGTGGTTATCGAGACCAGTTGGTTGTCGTAGTCGTATCCGAACCCCGTCGTCACGCCGTTGACGGTTGCGGATATTCGGTCCCCGTCGGCGTCGTATGTGTAACTGTTGTTTCCGGCGAAGAGCAACTCGTCGTCGCTGTCGTAGCCATAGGTTATCAGATTTCCGTTCAGGGTTTCGCTCTCGCGATTTCCCATCGCATCGTAAGTGAAGCTCTCCGAGTAGGGGTTCGTTCCGGTGCGCACCTCCTGCGTCAATTCGTTCATCGCATTGTAAGAGTAGTTAACAACGCTTCCATCGGAGTTTCGGACCAGGGTGTCATGTATGCCGTCGGGCGGGAATGGAACGGAACTCGGCCCCCCCCGAGGGAATTGAGGAAGGTCAAACTATGGTATGAGGATAAAGTGTTTACGGCAGGCATATTCGTGTTCTCAACTTACGGGTCGCAATGAAAACACGTATTGCAAAAAAAGGTCTAACGGGAACTGCATGGAACCGGAAAATTCCGGCTCGTATGGCTGGAGCGTTTTGCGCTCCCCTGTGGGCGGATTTGTTGACTATGATAGAATAACACTTTGATGATAGGTTGTCAATAGCTACAAGAGAGGAATAAAAAAATTCTTTGTGTACCACAATGCCAAGCATTTGACGGTGAATTAATTCACACGCATTTCGGAAGGATGAGCGGCTTAGGCGGGCCATTGACGCACCTCTCCGGATGGCTCATGTACGCCCGCTCAATCGTTTCGGGGCGTCGTCGCTGAACCTCATCGATACGATTGCAATGAACATCCTCCGGCGTCATCATGGCGAGACCCGGATGACGATGCCGCTTGTTGTCCTCCAGCGCCCTTCGCCACGTCGCGATCCTGTCCGCTAAAAACATCCTGTTGCGGTTCCATTTGCCGGTGTTTCATCCTTTCAGTCTCCTTGTCCCTAGAGTAATTTTGACATGAAGGCTATCTCACTTTACATTGGCAGACAGGGTGTTATGGATAACATCCCTTTCGACGGGAGGCTACTCTTTTCCCGCATGAATATGGAATATTTTGCGCATAATTTATTATGTATATTTATGCAGACATATGTGAATCCACAAGAATCGAGTCGCACGGCGAAGCCAAGGGAACGAACATGTTGTTTTTAGACCGGAACCTATTGGTTCCAACCCATTCTTCCGTTGATGGAAATGGAGTAGGCGGCGGTGTGTGTCCACATGGAATATCCGGACCATAGGGTTTCGATCACAAACTCACCGAGGATCAATCCAAAAGCCACCATTCTAAGCTTCTCGTAACCTTTCAACCCGTAATACCTTTGCACGAGAACCTTGACGATGAGGACAACCAAAAGTCCGAACCAATAGTAATCCACGCCGAAATTCATCGCGAGAGCGTACCCGGCTGGGTGGAAAGGAAAACCTGGGACACGGAAACGGATGAAATCCAAAAGCATAACGAATGCGAACCCCAGAACCACCATCGCAATGGCGGTGTAATTTGGTCCCCTCGCGGAGCCGGTGAGTTGCGTGATAACGCCCGTCGTATCGCCGCCCGTGTTGCTGGGAGTCCACCGGTAACCGAGATAGATGCGCACCAAATGCCCCAGAATACTGCCGAGCACAGTGGCGAGAAGCACGGAGAAAAACATCCATCTCTGATTCACCTTGGATATCTCGCCCATCTTGATCGCTTCCAACTGATCCGGCATGGGGTCGGTTCGATGGATGCGGTTCATAAAATAGAAGGTGGTCACGGTCCTTGCCACATCCGCCGAGGATACCCCCTCCGTGCCATGAAAATCCACGAGAAGTTGATTGGGACCCATAAAAGCCATCTCATGGGTTGGAGGTCCTAATTGCGCGCGCAAACGGGTCAAGGCGACGCTGAAAACGAGGAAGAGCGCTTCATAACCCACAACGAAATAGAATGGCAATCCGATCGCCCAACCGATGAATCCCAAGGCGGCCATACTTCCCAGCAATCCGATGAACGCAAACCGTTGCGGCACAAGACGCTTGTCAGGCGTCCCTTTCATCCATATCTCCTCCCATAACTCCTTTAAGTAACCCCGTGACACCCATATGGCTGTCACGAATAACCCGATGAAAGCCCCCCAGGATTGTTCACTAAAGTAAGGAGGACTGGGCACCAAACCTCCGCCGCCGAAAACCCCCTGTTCATATCCAAGAGAGGCGGCGATTACCTGCTGGGCCTTGCGGAAGAAAAAGAAGAAGATAAGCGAGAACAAAAGATCGGTCGGCATGAACAAACCAATCGCCGCAATGAAAGGAAACAGACCTATCGGCGTCCACCCGATTTGATTCCACGGTGGAGAGGGGAACCAAAGCGACATATCCCCGAGAAAGCGCACGTTGATCATCGGCAGTGAAGGATGGAAAAAAGCGAATCCGTTCAATAGATCAATGATCGCTATCACGATGAATGCGCCCCACATCCATCGGCTTTTCCAGAACGAGCCGGCACCGCCCTCCTGTGTCATTGCAATAGGCAATTGAATGATGGGGAAAGCCAGTTTCTCACGGTTTGTCCATTCATCGCGCATCAATGAGTTAATGCAAAGCATCGCAAAACAGACCACGGTCACAATGAGGGTCCATGCAAATATCTTGGGCCACCAGATTCCGAGATGCCCTAAAAAATACATGAAGCCATATCCGCCGTTCCGAAAATCATGCAGACCATTTGCGTTTTTAAAGAACAACCAACCGCTTATATAAGGCAACACCTTGGTCTTGTAATCCGGCGAAACGTTCGCATACAGCCCATAACTGTACATGTAAGGGTTAATCACATCGAGCCATTCGGAGGAGATCGCGCACGCCACCGCCTGCATCGAGAAAAAGATCACCAACTCCTTTTGAGTGAACGCGGAACGAGGTAGAAATCGACGCAGAGGGATATTGATAACGATCAAAAACAGCGTGAGAACGACCGGAGGAACCATTAAGGAAAAGATACGATCCACCCCGGAATCCCCCGCCCAGAAGCAGCATACCGGCATCAGAATGATGCTCAGCAATAAGGCTCGAAATGGCATGCCGCTAGTTTGCGAAACCGAAGCGGCGGCATGATCGTTCTTTATCATGGCGCTCCCTTTCTCAATCGGGTGGGGCTAGGTGGAAAGATTTCAATTGCATTATGATTTAATATTCGAGGCTAAATCAATAGGGCGAGGAGGTGAAAGGGGCCGATCGTTTTGAAACGGTCGGTCCCTCGTTATTCATTGATTTCCGGCTGCCGTCGGCAACATCGGACCGGGTTTGGCGCTTCCTTTCGCCAAACCTAACACCCATTTGATACCGCCAAGCAGATACGCCTGATAGGTCTTATTGTTCCAGACGGCTTTCTTGTGCCCCAACGCACAATAGAACACGCGTCCTTTGCCGTACATTTTGTCCCATGAGATCAGGTAATCCCCTGGTTGTCCCGCTTGAGCCATGCCGTTATTGGGGAATTTATTCAGATAAAGCAGAACATGGACCTTGTCTCGGTTATCCTTTTTGAAGAGATAAATCTCATCAAATATTTTCCAATCCTTGGCTCCAATGGCTTTGCATGCCGGAAAGTTCGGATCCTGCACAAGGCAATCCACCTCGCACTGGGCGCCGTGAGTCATGAACTCTCCGCCGAGCATGTCCACGTAGGATGTATCCCCGCCAATTTGATTTGGATGGTAGGTGTCGGCGGCTGCGTGCACTCCGATAAATCCATGCCCATCCTTGATCCAATCCAAAAAGGCGTGAAGATCGGGGATTCCCAAGTTACCGGTGGTGTTGTTGAAGAATACCGCATCGTATTTTTTCAAATAGTCTGGGGTCAACATCGTTTTAACGTCATCCGCAGTGCGGCAATAATCCACCGTGAAAAGACCGCTCTCCTTGCCGAGTTGCGCGATCACTTCCTCTCCGGTGGGAATGGAATCGTGATGGAATCCAGCGGTGTAATCCACCACAAGCAGGCGCTTCATTCTCTTCGCCGACGCTCCTGAAAGGACGCACATCATCGCGAAGAGACCGATACTAAAAATCAGGGCGATTCGTACCTTCATAAAATACCTCCTGTCCCCGCCTGAGCGGGGGATGGGTTAGATTGATAATCACAGAGTGATTTCGAAAAGATCGGTTATTTCAGTATTTTCCAAATGGTCACGTCGTCGGCTTCCACGGTAGCGGCTCCGGTCCAATTCAGACGAGTCTCAATTTGACCGCCAGGATGATGAAACACTAAAGCGATATAGCGATATTCCCCCTCTGGAAGTTCCTCTGCGCTTATATTTTTGACGGTCTCGATTTGGATTCCGCCGCCTACGCAAGTATCCGCTTGAAGCAGGGGACCGGAACCCTCTCCAATTCGCTTCACCTTGAAAAGGGCGAGATAATCCCCCTTGGGGAGCGGGGAGTAAGGACCATAGCAAAGCATGCCGGACTTATCCTTGCCTGCGGTTACCCGCCAATCCATGGAACCATCCTTGGTTATCACCGCCTCACCGCTAAAGTGAGGAAGAGAGAATATCTTATACTCTCTCACCAGTTCCAGTTTGTTGGATGGGATTTTGGAAAGAATCGCATCGTATGGAACCTCTTTCGCTAGCATGTCCCAGTTCGCTTCGGGATTCACACCCGTGAGCCTGAGCCTGATCGAACCGGCGACCGGATTTCCCGATATCATCGCATGGATATACTCTCCAGGTTTCAAAACCGCAGGCAAGGTGGTTTTTAGATTGGTCAGACCTTGAATCGCCCTCAAATGCAACCGCAATGGACGGTCCGTGACGTTCTGAACGGAGTATTCCACTTGCAGGGGATGGTTTTGAATGTATTGCGCCGAACCGGGGAAATCCACTAACACCTGTTTTGTATGCAGGTATTCCTTGTATAGCTGCGCCAGTTGATCGGGTCTCACAAACTGATAGCGCGGTCCGAGTTGCCGAACGATATCCTTTAGCATCGGCAGGGTCGCCCCCCAGTTCCAAACGAATACATGCATGAATCCTGGACCTTTTTGGGGACTCATCTGCCGCACCTGGCGAACGATAAACGCCTCCTGTTCCGCAGTGGTGGCGGGGTCCTGCCATCCGTTCACCGCATGAAAAACGGGTACGTTTCGTATGCCGACCGGATAGTCCGCCTCGGCGTACGAGGAGACCACCTTGCCGTAATCCGGGAATATGGCGTTCAGGAACGGAATCCGATTCGCATAATCTGCGAACAGGGACCGCTTGGTGATGTTCATGATCCAACTGATATTCATATCCAACTTGCTCATATACTCCCCGGTTTGATGCAGGAACCCGTAAAAGATCTGTTTCCGCAAAGCCGGTTTGTATCTCTCCGCATAGGAGTTGGGGTATGTATATCCGATTCCCGAGACGGCGGATACGAAATAGTCGTCGGGCGTCGCGGTTTTGTAATAGTAATCCGCGATGTCCGGAATGAGCATCCATGCGGAGGGGGACATCGTCCACCCGAATGGGATCGTCCCGCGTACGGAGCTTTTCCAAATCTGCGGGAAGTTGCCGTTCATGAGAACCGGCAGGTTGTCCCCGTCGGAAATGATGAAGGAGCAGTATATCTTGTTGGGATTCAGTTTAAGACGCGGAGCCGGTCTCTGTTTGAATTTTATTCCGCGGATACCCGAGTGAACGCTAAGGTTTGAAGCGTTAATGGAACCCACTAGGTAATGTGAAAATTGAGCGAACAGGGTGACGCCGGGTCCTTCGCCAATCCCGATATCCTTGCCCGCCCAAGGATAACTCATCACCGGGGTGTTGATGGGCATTTTGGCGAAAATCCCCTCCATCAACTTCACTTCCGCGTTCGGATCCGCATAGGGTTCGGCTCCATCGATCTGCCCGGAGAGCCAGAAGCAGAAGACCTTGTTTTCCACCAGGTAATCCCTGAGGGACATGTGGTCCGGATAGGTGCATGCGGTAACGTAATGATTTAATTTCGGCCAAAGATGGTCGAAGGACCACCGGTAGGCATCCACGTCTTTTTTCCATTTCCCCCTTAGATCGGCGATCACGTGATACTTGAGTTCCTTGGATAGTCGAGGGGAAACGGCGATTCCGTCATAGACGCCCGCCATCATCGTCGCCACGTTTTTCGTGGCGGGAATGCGTGGATCGTCAATAATCATCCCTTTGATCACGGAGTGAAAATCTCTGAAAAGGGTGGCAATGGTCACATTTGAATAAGACTTGATGTATCCTCTTTTCACCATCCACTCCAGCCACTGCATGTCGGTGGGATTGTAAAGAGAGTAGATTCGAGGCTGCGTGCGATTCACCAACCCTTGAAGGCAAAGCGTCGCCAACTGCCAATCCGCAGGTTGATCCCTTAAATCCACAACGAGAAGATGCTTGGCTGGGGGATTGGAACGAGGGAAGATGTCCTTGAAAGGACGCCTATTCGGGATTATGCTTAAATTATTCGGTTTGCCGCTGTACACGGGCTGGGGAACGCGATGGATAAATGCGGACTCAACACCGTTCGTCACGGAATAGACTTCCACCTCATCCAAGCGCAAGGGGGCGATCCCCTCCCAATTGAGCCTTATCTCCAGCTTCCCGCCCGGATCATGAAACGCGAAAGGCACCCACACATATTCCCCAACCTTCAAATCCTCCGGCCAGATATCCTCCTGTCCAAGAACGGTGGAACCGTAATCGACGCAGGAGTCCACCGTCGCCACCTTGTCATCCGCAGGCGCCATCAGTTTAATATGAAGCAGAGCTACATAATCGCCTGCAGGGAGTTCAGCGTAGGGACCGTAGGTCATATATCCGATAGGGTCCTTATGAGCCTCGCTCGCCTCCCACGCCGTTCCGGAATACGCCTGGGTGTCTGATACGGCTCTGCCCGTATTGTGCCCGAAATCGGAGGGAAGATAGACCTTCGCCAAGGTGTAATCGCCCTTGGGAAGCTCCTTTTGGTTCGACATGGACTGCAGTATTTGCGGTGCGATGCCGGTTTGGGCGAATGCGGATATGCTCAAACAGATTAGAAACGCCAAAAGAGTTTTGCGGAACATGCGTTGCTCCCTATTCATATTCAATAAGTTTGTTTCGTCAGAATATGCGAAGGGTCATGAATGGAATAACAAATTAAGTGACTTCAATACGTACGCCTTAACGCCTTGATGATGATATTGTATCTGATATCGAAGCTGAATTCAATCCGATCCATTAAGGCAGTGCAAACCGCGCTTCTTTGATGAGGGAATGCACAATTACGCAGCGAAACATTAAGGCCAAGGGAAGAAGGGCGTGGGAGTGCGCCACAGGATGCATGGGATGCTCCAGAGAACGCCCATGGTGAATTCTCCAAGGACCATGCCAAGAAAGAATGGTCTCGCCTTGGAATAGAGTCGCATCCCTCCATAGCGCAGAATCAGCACCTTGCATAACCACGCAACCAAACAGGGCCACCAAAAAACCGCGATTGTCCAGGAACCTGAAAGCGCGTAGCCAAGCGGGTGGAGTGGAAACCAATCCAACTGCGTGCGCAGGAAAGCGATGACGATTGTTACAAACACGCCAAGGAAGAAATTCAGCGTGTAATACCAAGCCAGCGGACCTCGACCTCCTTGCAGCACCAGAGAGGCGTCGTTAAACGCCCACACCGGGTTGCCCTGATACACGTATCCATACATCTGATCCGCGCCGATTTTATAGGGCAGAGTGATGTGAAGGTATCCCGCCACGCAAATCGCCACCACGAAAGCCAAGGCGAACGCCCCTAGCAGCGACCTTCGCCTCACTCTCACGCCGTCTCCAAACTTCATCGAATCCAAAAAACAGGTGATCGGCAAACCGCGCTGATCTCGCATCCACAGGGCGTCAAGAAATGCGAGACCCGTCATGTTCGCCCCTCCAAGCCGTCCCACGTTCCCGATCATCCGGTAAACGTCCGTGGGGCGGAAACAGGTCTCGGTCATGAGCATCCCCCCTTCACTCACACTGCGCGCCAGCACCATCTCCACAACAAAAAGCACGACGCACACCTCGAAAAGCGCCAGCCACCAGGACATTCCGAACAACGACAGCCAGGCGGTGCAGCCCGTAATCCCGCTGATCAACCCCCAAAACGCGACCCTGTAAGGAATGATCTCATTGTAGTCGTCAGGATCATTCGCCTTTCGTTTGCCCCACGCCGCCCTCCAAATTGCCGCCAGATGGGGCTTCGCCGTCCAGATCATGTACAACACTAGCATGAAGTAGCACCCCATAAGCTGGTAGGCGACAAAGGTGCGTATGTCCCCGTACATCGGCATCACTGCGGGTTGATAACCAAGGCGCGCCGTGATGACATCCTCCGCGCGTATGACAAGAAAGAAGAACCAGAGAGAAAAGAGCAGATCCGTTGGCAACAGATAAAAAAAACCGATCGCAGCGAATGAAAAATAAAGATGCAAAAAAAGCATCGCGTTCCACGGCGGCTGCGTGAAGTAGTTCATCAAATTCACGTCCAAGTTGATCTCGGGAACGCTCGGGTACCATTGATGGAAACCGTTAAAGGTGAATATCAACGCAGGAAGCGCGAAACCCATCCACATTAAGTGGTTTTTCAGAAAACTATCCCGCTGCATGTTCGATGCTCCGCGCACCATCTCCAAGGGCAGCTGCGCCAGGGGAAATTGCAATTTCTCGTTATCCGCCCATTGCCTGCGAATTAACGCCGCCAAACAGAGAAACGACGTGAACATGCAGATGACCAGCACTCCCCAAGCCAGAAGAGGAATCACCCACAAATTCCAGGGCAATCTCTCTCCCGAGCGAAGGGAGTCGTAAAATCTTGTCGCCACATATTGATTAATCGGACCGTGAGGATTAAAGGGGACCGCCCATTTGGGGATGTATTTGAAGAATAGACTGCGCCAATGGTTGGTGTCGTTCGCGTAATAGTCCGGAACGATCAATAGCGGAATTAATTTTTCCAACAGCCCCCGCGAGGAGACCATCGCCGCCAACAGCATCATGATGTAGATGGTGAAGAGTTCGTGGGCTTTTAATCGAAACTTTTCGGATAGGCGGGTGAGGGTCGCCTGCACCGCAAGAATGAGAACCAGCATGCCGATAACAACCGGCGGAAGCTGGAGATACCCGATCTGAATCTGACCATCAACCAACTCCGCGTAACAAACCACCACGCAGGTGATCGCGACGCACACGATACCGATCAGAAGCGCTCGGGGGGAGAGTGCGGAAACGAGTCGATCCGCTTCCGTGGCGGATGGGGCGTCCGTATGCTCCTTGTTTGATCTCGTGTTTCGTTTAAAGAACGGCATGCGGATGTCCTCCTTTCCCAATGGGCGGATGTCATCTCATTTTTGCCGGATGCTCAGAAGCGCCACGCTTCTTCCGTCTATCTCCAGGTTCTCCGTGAAATGGTTTCCGGAAACCGTCTGGCTATTTGCGGGGGACGATCCATCCCAAAGTGTCACATGCAGTTTCGAGGCGTCCGCCAACCCCCAATGGTCACCATTAAAGATGATATGATAGGTATGCGCCGTCGTATCCGTGTTCGTGAGCAGCACGCCAATGCTTCCATCGTCGCCCTTCCACACTGCGTTCATCACGGCGGGAAGCTTTACGGGCACCGCTTCCCCCGACCAACCTCTCCACGTGGCGCTCAAAGTCGGGATGGAGGGATCCACCGGCAAAAAACCGATTAACTCCCCGTACAGGAGATAGGGCTTCGCCAATACTCTCGCCCGCGCCAAGGTCGCCATGTACTCCAACTTTTTCGCGTTTTGAGGCTCAAGCAAAGCCGGACCCATCCAACCAAGTTGCGCCCCCCATAGAAAATCACGCCCCTGCGCCAGTGCGAAGGCGGTGTCGCCGTCATTCAGGGTGATGGGGGTCGAAAAATAGATGGTGTACCCGCTGTAAACCGCAGTATCCATCGGAATTTCATTGGGATAACGCGGATTCCATATGAGGAACCCATCCAAGTCCGCCATGTAAGGCTCAGCGTTATTCTCCGATGTGAGGGCGACGTCCCTGCCATCCTGATGGCACCACTTCTTGATCCGTCCCAGCATGTGACAGTAGGATTGCACCCACCAGTACCCACCGCCCAAAGGATGATGGTGCGTCGGATCGAAGCAGAAACGAGGCGCGGCGGAGCTTATTTGATCTATGTATACGGCATTTACATGCTCATCCGTCACAAGCTTTCGCACAATGCCGAACACTTTGTTCTGCCAGAACGGCGTGAAGGGACACATCACCGCCAGCTTCGCCCCGGAACCGTAGATCTCGATATTCAGATCCTGATGTTCGTTCTTGGTGGCGAAGGGGCGCGCCTGGGCGAAATCTTCGTTCTGGCTATCCCATAGCCTCCCATTGATATAAGGCATCACCACCACATCCCGTTTTTTCAGTGCGTCCACCCCTTCGGAGAAGCCGGGCTTGGGCGGGAAGTAATCCGGATAATGGGTGTCGAAGGGAATCTCATGCCAGTCGTACCAGTGCACCGCCACGGGCGCGCTAATCGCATCCTCGAACCGCTCCACTTGCGGAACGACGGTTGCTTGATCCCCGCTGCCATTGAACCACGCCGCGATATCCTTGAAATCCCGAGGCACATCCTTCCTGCTCTCTAGCTTGCCTCTCGACGTCCATGGCTGTTGCAAGGCCCAAGCGCGATACACTTTGCACCCCTTAAGCCAATCCCCATGGTAAACGCCGACGGCGAAGGGATACGGGTTCTCCATGGAGTTATGCAAAACCCCCATGTTCTCCGCGAAGGTGGTCAGGGCGAACTCCTTGCCGGGGGTGAAATTGAACTCCTTGAACCACCCCTTGGGATCCTCGGCGGCGAGATAAAGCCCGTTGTGGCCCTCGTTCACCAGCAAGAACTCCATAGGCCACGAAGCCGAGGGGTAGGTTCCATTCAGAAGGGAATTCTGATGACGATAAAGAACCCCCCAGTTGCTGCGAGGAACCGCCACATCCGCCCGAGTGGGGTCCGCCAGGGAGGAGATTACGGGGAAATCCACCTGCCAGATCGAATAGCGCGGGCTGTTGACTCTCGCCCGGATACGCAGATGCGCGATGTGATCACCCGAATTCAAATCGCCGTAGACACGAACCTTCAAATAACCCGTGTCACCCGGAATGGCGGCTTTATCCCACACGAATTCGACACGCTCGGCAGTATTCCTCTCCATGACAGGGGGCTTTTGCATTGCGTTGTCCACGGAGAGTGTCTGGCCGGCGGAATCCCTTAGCAGGATGCGCCATAGAAGAGGCTTCGGCGTCGACACCGAGATGAAATTATGGCCGGAGGTGAGATCGCGAATCGATTCGATGCCACCGGTAACCCCGTTAAATCGTATGGAAATACTTTGATTCTGAAGAACCGGGGCATCTCCGTGCGCGGTGGTTGCGAGAGACATGATGAGAACCGAAATCAAGAAAAACGAAGAAAGGGTGTTCATAACGCCTCCTTTGTTTGGAATTGAGAGCATTATAAGCCGAGTGGACGATTAAGTCAAGGTTTTCAGGGGTGAACTCACTGGGCGTAGAAAGAGCGTTGACGGCTTTCCAGAGATTCGCCAAATCCACGAAAGGCTTTATGAATTGACTGCGAATCGCTCCGAAAAAACGTTTGGCGGGAATTATTGACATATGGCGCTCAGGTTGATATAATTGCCACAGTGTCTTCAAAGAGGTATTCACCCTATGCAAAAGTCACATGCGCGAAAAGTACGGACACAAAGAGTTTCCGCCAACACATTGAAGCAGGCGATCTCCATTCTTGTGGTGGATGATGACGAGTGGATTCGTGATCTGATAGTTCACAGCATGGCGGATCTCGGTTACCTCGTGGAGACCGCTTCGAACGCGGAGGACGCCCTTCGGCTAACTCGCACCATGCCCTTCGACCTTGTCTTATCCGATGTGCGCATGCCAGGGATGGATGGCATTGAATTTTCCCGCATACTGCACCGCACCCATCCAGCCATACCCGTTATTCTCCTAACGGGCTTCGGTCACATTGACCTCGCGAGGCGGGCTATGCGCGAAGGGGCCTCTGACTTCATCACCAAGCCCTTTAACCTCGAAACCATCGCTATCATCGTAGAGATGAATCTCGAACGGAAACGTTTGGAGCTGCAAAAGGCTTTGGAGCAGGACAGTCTCATCATGTTCAAGACGATACAGGCGCTTGTGGCGGCGATTGACGCACGTCAGAAGCAGACCGCGCTTCATTCCAAAAGAGTGACGGACATCGCCATGGCATTGGGGGATCGAATCGGCTTGGACAACAACGAGATGCGGTGTCTGGAGCTTGCCGCCCATGTTCACGACGTGGGAAAGATAGCCGTACCGGATAACATCCTGAACAAATGCGGCTCTCTCACACCGGATGAATGGGTGATCATGCGCATCCATTCCGAGGCCGGAGCGGACATTGTGGGTCAGGTGAACGAACTGAACTACATCTCGGACGTTGTGCGTCATCATCACGAAAAGGTGGATGGAAGCGGATATCCCGACGGACTGAGGGGGGAATCCATCCCGGTGTTATCAAGGATCATCGCCGTTGCTGACGCTTATGAATGCATGATCAGCGACCGCCCCTATCGTTCCCACCTACCCGAGGAGGTCGCACTTGTTCAACTTGCGGAAAACGCGGGAACGCAGTTCGACAAGCGGTTTGTGGAGGTGTTCCTCGATATGCATAGCCGTAATGAACTATCTTTCCTTGCCGAATAGACTCGACTTTATCATCAAGGGCGCGGAACCTATAGGTATTCCGCGCCCTTCTTGATGCGTCTACAAATCCATGGAATCCTTGGGCAACCCAAGCGGCAGAGCCTCGGGACGTTGACACGTGGAGATCAGTTCGTAGTGCTTCCCCTCGCGTGAGGAGTCCAAGAACCCTTCCATGGCGTCCAGAACATGGAACGCCAGGTCTCCGTTGGCGCGGTGTTGCCGATTTCCGGCAATCGCCGCCGCCATTTCCACTACACCGATCCCTCGGCTATTATCCGCGAACCCATGCGTCAGAGGAATCTCATTCCAGTCAGGGGAGCCCGCCCTCTTAATGCGCACTACGCCGCCAAACCCGTTGGGATCGGGGACGATCATCGTGCCGCGAGTCCCGTAGACCTCGATGCACGGCAGCGTGGAGCCGTGTACGTCGAAACTGGTGATGATCGTGCCCACCGCGCCCGAGGCGAAATCCATCACCCCTGCGATATGAGTGGGGGTCTCCACCTGAATGACCTTGCCATATTTAGGCTGACTGGTGATGGTACGGGTGGGATGTGTGATCCTTGCGGAGCCCGTGATGCGCTTAATGGGGCCCAGCATATTAATCAAGGCGGTGAGATAGTAGGGTCCCATGTCGAACATGGGCCCGCCGCCCACCTCGTAATAAAATTCCGGACTTGGATGCCATGATTCGTGCCCGGGGCAGAGCATGAACGCCGTCGCCGCCACCGGTTCCCCGATCCAACCGTCATCGATCAGTTTCCGGCAGGTTTGATGCCCCCCTCCCAGGAACGTATCCGGTGCGGAACCCACGCGCAGCCCCTTGGCTTTCGCCTTCTCAATCAGCTTTTTGCCCTCTTCGCGGCTAATTCCGAGCGGTTTCTCCGCGTAGACATGCTTCCCGGCATCCAATGCCGCCATGCTCACCGGCACATGCGCCTTGGGGATCGTCAAGTTGAGTATGATCTCCACATCGGGATCTTTGAGGATTTGATCCACCGTAAGCGCTTTGGGAACCCCATATTTCTCAGCCGCCTCCGCCGCCCTCTCCGGTAGGATATCCGCGCACGCCACGATCTCGATATTGCGAAAAGATTTACCCGTTTGAAAATAGATGCGGGAAATATTGCCGCATCCGATAACGCCGATCTTCGTTTTCTCCATGCCCCTCTCCTTAGCAATGATCCCTGCTCACGACGATAAAGCCGCAGGATTTGTGATTGACGCGAAAATATCATCCGAGTGAATGATTGTATTGTGATTTTACCTCAACTTCCCTGATAAGTCTTACAAACTAAAGCGATTGGAATTCACATTAACACCGATCGATTGGGAAGGGTTGCAAAAAAATAAAAGCAATCGACTGTTTCTATCCGTATTAAGCGTATCACTCGTCACGGCGTCGATGCGGTCACAATCATGAAAAGGATACGTAGTGTTATATGGGTATCATCATTGCATCTCCCGATCGCATTACGGGAAGGAACATCGATAGCGAGGGCGACGATGAATCCGCAGCCGGCGCATCCAAACCACATTTTCCGCATCACGTTCAATGGCTAAGAGAGGACATAGAAAATGAAACGTAAAATCACCGCTATCCTGTTGGCTATCACGACCCTGGCGCTGCTCGCAGGTTGCGGAGGAGGCGGAGGAGGCTTTGGAAGCGGTTCCGGTACAGGCGGCGTGGGAAACCTGACCGGCGCGGTAACTGACGTTAACGGGGACGCGGTTGCGGACGCCACAGTTTCGACAAGCGGCCTAAGCACGAAATCGCTTAGCAACGGCACCTACTCCCTCTCCGGTGTTCCCGATGGGTATGTGTACATCCAAGCCTCGGCTCCCGTGCAGGGACTGACCTACACGGGGGAGACATGGACCGACCTCGTGGCGGGGCAGAACAACCATAGCGTGGACATTATGGTCTCCGATTCACGTTATCAGGGATCGTTACAGGGATATGTCGAGGACGATCAGGGGAATGTATTCATGGGCGCGAAGGTTTTCATACAGGGCCCCTACGGATCGGCTATGGCTGTAACCGATCACAACGGATACTACAAGCTGAATCGACTGCCCGGAAACACCACCTTCAACGTGACGGCGTCCTTTGCGGGATACATCAATCAAACGATGAGCACAACCATCAACACGGGGCAGACTTCGGAACTTGATTTCACTCTCACCCCCGGCAATGCAACAGGTCCCATAGCCCCTCCCACCAATTTAAGCGCGGAATCCTGGACGGTATCCTCTTCTATCACGCGCTCTCTATCGCCTTACAAGGGGATGTACGACTGGGTGAGGAACTATTATCTTAAAAAACGAGGGTTGTCACTCGTCACTCAAGCCAAATCCATCCAACTGCTGCATCCCGTCAAATCCACCCCTGCAGGCTCGCTCGTGGAGATCGACCTATTCTGGACGCCACGAGCGGAGACCAATTTGCTGGGATATCTCATAAAACGCGGGACTAGCCCCTCGAACTTAACGAGCGAAGCGGTTTTGAGGGATCCTTTGGCATCCGCATTCTTTGACGCTGATCCCGCGCTGACGCCCAATTATGTCTATTATTACACTGTAAGTAGTCTGGACACGGTGGAGTTTCCAAACAACGGTACGGTCGGGCCGCCCAGCAGCGTGGTGGCTGCAGACCCGCTGGACCCGATGTCGGGTTTATCGCCTTCGCAAAACGCATCCGTCTCCGGAAATCCCTATTTCCAATGGAGCCCGGTCAACGGCGCCACCAGTTACCAAGTATACATTTGGAATAGTTTCCCGTCGTTGCAAAGCTCAACCGACCCGAACGGAGTAACGCCGATATGGGGGCCGAATGACGCAAACTCTCAAACCGGTTCGGGGCAAACTTCGCTCACCTATTCCGGCCCGCCGCTGCAATCCGGCGCCACCTATTATTGGATGGTGATCGCCACGGATGGTCAAGGGAACTACACCGCCTCGCAGATCGCCAAGTTCATCGAACAATAAGGACCGGATGCAATCCGAGGGAGATGGATTTGGGAATACAGGATAGCGCAAAGTCACATCACTTAGCGCTATCCTGTATAATATACGTGTATATATCTCACTAGAGGCGGTATGTATGTTCGCCCATGCTCGTGTGACAATCCTTAGATTCGCAATTGCATTGCTCCTCGTGATTCAATGCGCCGTCTCCTTCGCCGATTTGACCGCTTTGGATCCGCTTGCGCGTCCGAACACAAAAATCGGGCCCGGGTTTGTTATCTCCATGAACGTGACTGTGCGAGGCTTGGAGGATCAGGAGCTATGTTCGGAATTCACCCTTGACAAGAACGCCAACCTTCAACTCCTTCTTGGCGGCCAACCGATAGACAAGATCAATCTTATGGGTTTGACCGCCTCTCAAGCCGAAATGAAAATCCAAAAGGCGATTGCTCCCTATTACGCAGTCATGCCTGATGTGAGCGTGGGGATTGCGAAAATCCCACGTATACAAGTGATAATGGAGGGAGCCACGTTCCGCAACGGTTTAATTACCCTTCCACTTGGCGATAAACTATCCGATGCACTCGCTCAAACCGGTTACGAACCTAGCGCGGACCTGTCGCACATTCAAATCATCCGCATGGAAGCCAACAACAATAGAACGACTTTGAACGTCAACTTCAGTCAGGCTTTGGAACAGGGCGGAAATCAGTATACAGATCCCGTGCTGCAAAATCTCGATCACATCCTCGTGCCCATCTCCTCGGCGCCCCCGATAGATCAGACAATCATGGTGCTTGGAGAGGTGAGAAATGAGGGAGCCTATCCCTATAAAAGAGGGATGACCGTTGCGGACGCCTTATCGGACGCCAATGGATTGCTCCCCACCGCAGACCCGGACGACGTCATTCTTCGGCGCGCCTCCGATACCAATTACATGACACTCAGTGCAACAAAAGCGGAGGCGAACATACCCACGGATAATATAGCGCTTCGACCTGGAGACACGATCTTTGTTAACACGAAGGATACGGGACTAAGGTATGCCGTGGTCGGAGCGGTGCCAACTCCTGGCGCCCATGAACTTCGGGGGAATGTGACGCTAAGCCAAGCTATCGTAAACGCCGGAGGCTTTCTGCCGAACGCCGATAGAAAGCATATTTTGCTAATCCGGAATATGCTCACGAATCCAGCCAAGGCTCAGAACATACCGATTGATTATGACAAACTAGTGGCGAAAGCGATCCCCGACATTTCGCTTCAGGCGGGAGATATGATTCAAGTGCCAACAAAAGGGAGGAGGAGCATGCCGCTGCTCGACATCGGAATGTTCCTGCTTAAACTTTTCGCCTTCTGATCCTCACTCCTCCACTCTGAGGAAGTTCTCGATCGAGAGCACGACGGGAAGTTCTCTGATGCTTTCCAAGGCGGAACGAAGGTTTTTCTCCTTCGTTTTATGTGTCACCCAGATGATCTCCGCGTTGTCGTCCAAATGCGCCTTTTGAACAACGGACTCTATACTCACTTGATGATCCCCCAGCACCCCCGCAATGGCGGAAAGAACTTTGGGACGATCGATGACGATCATGCGAATGTAGTATTTCGTCTCCACCAGGTCCATGGAAGCCATCCGTCGTTGCTGGAAACAGGTGCAAGATATTCGCCCAGTGGAGCCGAACAGGATGTTTCGCCCCACATCCATGATATCACCCACCACCGCGCTTCCTGTCGGCATCATGCCTGCGCCTCGACCGTAGAACATTACATCGCCAACGGCATCCCCGCGCACAAAGATGGCGTTGTACACATCATGCGTGGATGCCAGCGGATGTTCGGAGGGTAGCAGGGTGGGATGAACGCGCACCTGCATTTGATCCTCGCCAATCCTGTTGGCTATGCCAAGCAGCTTGATGGTGTATCCCAACTCCTGTGCGCATTGGATATCTCGGCGAGTGATATGCGTAATCCCCTCCACGTAGACGTCATTCACATTGACCTGGCTGGTGAATGCGATGGAACTAAGGATCGCTATCTTATACTGGGCGTCATACCCTTCGATATCACTGCTCGGGTCCGTTTCGGCGTACCCTTTCGCCTTGGCATCCTCCAGAACGTCATTGAACTCAGCGCCTTCATGTGTCATCCTCGTAAGGATGTAGTTGGTGGTTCCATTGACGATTCCCATGATCTCCTGAATTTCATTACCGCCCAAAGCGTTCTTCATGGGCTGGATGATGGGAATGCCCCCTCCCACGGAGCCTTCGAACTGAAAATCAAGCCGACGGCTCATCGCCTCATGGAGCAGATCGTGCCCCTCCTTGGCGATAAGCTCCTTGTTCGCCGTGACGACGTGCTTTCCATTGCGCAAGGCGTGCAAAACATACTCCTTGGCGGGGGAAACGCCTCCAATCAGTTCGCAAATGAGATCGTTCTCAGGGTTGTCAAGCACCTCTTCGCAATGGTTTGTCAGCAAACCTCTATCCACGGTGACGAGACGTTTCTTGTTCAAATCACGCACGGCGATTTTCGTGATCTCTATCTTAGCTCCGATTTTTTTCTCGATGGACACTCTGTTTTTCTGCAGAAGCGCCACGGTTCCGGATCCCACTACGCCAAGACCCAATATACCTATGCGGATTGTATCCTTCAATCTTCACTCTCGCTAACTTACGTCATTTAAACGGGGAATTCATTCAAACGGGATCGGGCCGGAGGAGCACCAGAGGATCACCTGAATGAACCAACTGTCCATTATGGGCAACTATTTCCACAACGGTGCCGGAATAATCCGACGGGATTTCGGAAAATACCTTCATAGCTTCCATCAATCCAATCGTCTGACCAACTTCAACATGATCGCCCACCTCTATGAAGGGAGGCGCATCCGCGCCTGGAGCGCGATAAAACACCCCTATCATCGGTGAGGCAATGGTCAATACCTCCTCCGCTACGTCCGAACCCGCCACGGATATAGGATGTCGATCGGGGGTGAGATCGATCCACTCTTGCGGCGGCTCATTAATCAACCTCGCCGAGGAGGATTTGCGGTTGAACCCTAATCCTCGAATGATAACCTTAACGCCCGCCTCCTCCACAATCAATTCATCCAGATTGCTATCCTCCACAAGACGGACCAATTTACCTATTTCATCTATGTCCACGCCAAGTTCCGCCATGTTCCCTCGCCGCACAAAAATAGAAGGGCTGCGACATGGTGCCCTTCAGGACTATGCAAAGTATAACCTAACGGAGATAATTTGTCAATTGAAAGCATGATATCCACCGTCAAATTCTCATGCAGAGCCCTCTTGGTTAGGGACAAAGGGTGAATTCAGACCCCTCGTTCGCAATTCATTTGCCAAACGATGCGCCCAGCGGGAGGTTTCCGGCAAGCGATAGGACCGTAAACATGCGATTACAAGGTTGATGGAGGAATCAATGTCGCTCAGATGACCTGGGGAAACGATCACCGGTTTCACATTCGCGCGCGTCCTCACGGCGGCGCCGACAATATCCTCCCCATCCATTAAATACGCACGGCTTCCAGCCCCTTCGCCCAGGGAGCCATATCGTCCTACCAAGATGTTTTTCGCGCATCCCACGGTTGGAACGTCCAGCAACAATCCGAGATGCGATGCGATTCCGAATCTTCTAGGGTGGGCGACCCCATGGCCATCGCATATCAATGCATCCGGTTTCAAGCGCAGTTTCTCCCATGCCTGCAGGATCACGGGAGATTCCCTGAACGAAAGAAGACCGGGAATATAGGGGAACACCGCTTTCCTCAAGTCGGTTGCGACCTCGACAGGCTGCATATCCACCATGTCCAAAACAACAATCGACGCATACAGCCATGGATCGCGCTTCATGCACGAAACATCCGCTCCGGCAACATATCGTATCGCGTTCATATTCAGTGGGACAATCCTCACATCGCGACGCATCTTCTCCTGAAGGATTCTCGCTTCGGCAGGTGTTATGTTCCAGCTATGGCTCATTGCTTGCAAAGCTCCAAGCGAGCGCCCCGAAATCCGTCACCGACTCGATATTCATCATCCATTGGTGTCGGAATCTTTCGAGAGGAGATATCCTCTGCTTCTGATTTCCTCGACATAGCCGTTGAAATTCCGTTTCAACTCACCCATGCTATCTCCTCCGAACTTCTCCAACACCGCTTCCGCGAGGACAATGCCCACCATCGCCTCCCCAATCACTCCGGCGGCTGGCACCGCGCATACGTCGGAACGTTCGAAATGTGCGGTTACCGCCTCCTTGGTCTCCATGTTGACGGATCTCAACGGGGATTTCAACGTGGATAAAGGCTTCATCGCCGCGCGAACAACTATAGGTTCTCCGTTTGTCATACCTCCCTCCAAACCACCCGCATTATTGCTTGATCTGGCAAATCCGGTGGAGGGATCATGATAAAGCTCATCATGCACTTTGGAACCTGGAACCTCCGCCACGCCAAATCCCATTCCTATCTCCACGCCTTTGATCGCTTGAATGCCCATCAAGGCTCCCGCCAATTTCCCATCCAGTCTTCTATCCCAATTTACATGACTGCCTAATCCGGGCGGGCATCCTATTGCGATCACTTCGAATACGCCTCCAAGCGTATCCCCATTGGCGCCCGCCTGGTCTATGGCATCCAGGATAAGCTTTTCCTTTTCCGAGTCCGCCACTCGAACCGGTGATTTCTCCGCCTTGGATTGAATCTCATCATAGTTCGGCGGGAACGGTATATGCACATGGATCCCTCCCAAAACGACCACATGGCTCAAAATACGAACCCCCAGAGTGGCAAGCATAATCCGGCATATGGAGCCCACGGCGACCAAGGTGGCGGTGTTGCGAGCGCTTGAACGCTCCAGGATGTTACGAAGATCATGGGTTGAGTATTTCAACATCCCTGCGAAATCGGCATGCCCGGGACGCGCCTCCACGATCGGTGGGATTTCAGTTTCGATGGGTTCCACGGACATTCTATCCCGCCAATTCTCGAAATCTCGATTTCTGATGATTAGGGATATGGGACCGCCCATTGTTTTCCCGAACCTCACCCCAGAGATGATTTCCGCACGATCGGTCTCAATCTTTTGTCGAGCTCCTCTGCCATATCCTCCTTGACGGCGGGCAAGTTGGGCGTTGATTTCGTTAAAATCCAAAGTTAATCCGGAAGGGATCCCCTCTATGATTGCGGTCAGAGCGGGGCCATGCGACTCCCCGCCGGTTATAAATCGAAACAATCCGTTTTATCCTTTCCCACTGAAACCCTTAGGTTGTTCGAATAGCTTTTTTTATGCGCGATAAAAGTCATTTGGGATAACTCAACACGCGGGGATGGAGAACGAAATGCTCATTTTTCCATTTCGTTTTTCTCCTTTCCATTATACCCGCACGAAAAACGGAGGGCGAATTATCGCCCTCCGGAAGGATATTCGAATGGTGTGTATTTAAGGTCTCATTGTGCCGCCGTTATCAATGGTGGAGGTATCGGAAGAAGACGAACCTCCGGTTGTATCGGAAATGATGGTCGGTGTGACGAAAATAAGCAACTCCGTGTCGTTTACACTATTGTTATACGATTGGAACAGTTTGCCAATGAATGGCAGATCGCCTAACAGCGGAACCTTGTTAACCGTTTGGTTATCGTTTTTACGCGTCAATCCACCGATAACCATCGTTTGACCGCTCATGATGCGCCGGGTCACCGTGATGCTTTCCGTGGATATGATCGGAATGGTCCCTCCGGAAGGGTTGTTGATCGTTTGCGGCACATCCTCGATTTGCGGCGTGATCGTCATTGTAACTGAATTGTCGCCGTTAATTCTCGGAATAACGAATAGACCGGATGTGATTTGTATCACATTAATCTGAGGAATATTCGCCGTTTGGTTTAATCCTATGGACGTCAAAGCGCTTGTGATTATCGGGATTTCCTGACCGATCTCAATGAAAACAGGCATGTTATTCGTGGTGGTGACCATGGGTGTGTTCACCACCTTACCCTTGCTCTCGGAAAGACTGGCGAGGAGTTGCGCCGCCATGTTTCCGCTCGCATAATTTAAATAAACGTTACCTGTTGCGAAAGAGCTTCCGCCAAAGGTGTTACCCATCTGAACGGTCCCTCTTGCGATTGACCAGTTGATTCCGAACGTTTTGGCGTCAGTCTCATTCACTTGGATCAATTCCGCCTTGATCATAAGCTGTTTCGGTGCAACATCCAGCAGTCGGATAACATCCTTTAATTGCTGGATAGCATCATCGGTGCCTCGGGCTATGATGGAGTTATCCACATCGTAAGAGTAGAGGGCGTCAATACCTTCCGGCAACAGAGAGTTTGCATTCTGTCCATTGACACCGCCGATGCCGCCGCCGATACCGCCAAGTCTGCCGCCGATGCCTCCACCGATGCCGCCGCCGTAACCTCCGATGCCGCCGCCGTAACCTCCGATGCCGCCGCCGATGCCGCCAAGTCTGCCGCCAATGCCGCCACCGTAACCGCCCACGCCGCCACCGATGCCGCCGCCATAGCCGCCATAGGCGCCGCCGTAGCCGCCATACCCAAATTGGTCGTTCTCACCCACCTGGCTAGCGACTCTGTTATTGGTTCCCACATGCGAGGTCGCCGTGTCATTGATTGGCGCAGATGGAGGAACCGGCATGGTTGTCACCGCAGGGTTCGGAATGTACTCCGGTGTCATCCCTGGAGAATATGGGTTATTCCAAACCAAGGGGCGAGACATCATCTGATTGTAGGGACTGACCAAGTTATCAAACGGTGCGTAGATCATTTTATCCACCAATCCGTTGATTCTGCCTTGCTCAATTCCCAACGCTTCCAACACCTCGGAAGGACGTGTGTTGTAGAGCTTAATTTTAACCGTATGCAGTTCCTGCTGTGGAACGGAAGCCAACTTCGGTGCGGTCGCGCCATCAGTTTGATTTTCCGTCGATAGCTTGGAAGTCGCAACGGCGGTATTGTTATTATCGTTGGTTTTTGGTCCAATAAAATAGATGCCGTTTTCGACCTTCAGTGACGCACCGGCTGACTCGCACATCAGCTTCAGCACTTCGTCCAATGGCTGATTATCCAGCGATAAGGTGACCTTCCCGTAGGGCTTATCGCTGGATTCGATGACAAAATCGGCTCCGGTCTGTTGTCTCAACAGACTAATCGCTTGACGCAAATCCGCATTCACGAGGTCAATGCGTACCCTCGATTGACTATTGGATGTAGCGTCATCAGCGCGGGATGCGACCGCCGTCAGCGTCAGCATCATGGCGATTACGAATGCCATGAAATACCCGCCGAATAACAGTATGCGTTTGCGAAACAGATAACCCATCCGAATATCCTCCTTCAATATCCCCGCTTTCTCTTCATCATTGATTAGGTGAAAGAGAATTTAATTTTCTTTTGCTAGCGGTTGCATCCTAACTTAAATATCGTCAGGTTTCATCCCTCGTAATAACACAGCTTTACGAGTAGACCGCACATTCCGTTAAGAAGTTGTTCCAGATAATGATGCAAACGTAATTGGTGTCAATTAAAATGATCGGATCAATAGCCTCGGTAGCCATTTCCCAAACCACCGTAACTGCTATTGCCGAAGCCACCCATGCCGCCGCCGTAACCGCCGTAGCCGCCCATGCCGCCGCCGAAGCCGCCTATGCCACCGCCGAAGCCGCCCATGCCACCGCCGAAGCCGCCCATGCCGCCGCCGAAGCCGCCCATGCCACCGCCGAAGCCGCCCATGCCGCCGCCGTAACCGCCACCGCCGTACATATTATTTCCAAAGCCGCCACCGTAGCCGCCCATGCCGCCACCGCCCATGGATGTCATCCCCATCATTCCCGCAGTGCTGTAATATTCGGAAATGATTGGAGTGCCTCCCATTAGGAGAGCAATCTCACCGGCGTCAGCGAAATTCACCGGTATTTTGGTGAACCTTTTAGGCATCTGCACCTCTGTCGCTGGTGTGTTCGTGTTATCCGATGCTTGGTACGGTTGTTGCACGTTGTTGTTATCCTCTTGTTTCACGGAGATGTTATAAACCCCGTTTTCCACTCTGTAGGTAAGCGGAATCATAGAGGATGAGCGAAGGATGCTTTCCAACGCCGTTTGGAACGGAGTGTCGTTCAAAGATACCGTCACGGTACCCCGCACATTTGAATCAAGCGAATAGTTCACCCCCACTGTGTTGAAAAGCAATTGAAGTGCGCTTCTAATATCCGCATTGGTGAGATTCAATGTGACTTTCTTGTTGGCAAGATCATTGCCATTGTTTTGCTGTGATAGTGCAGGGCGACATGCGATCAATGTGGATAGCATCAGCGCACCAAGCGCAACAGCTCGAAACCAGTTTTTAGCCTCTTTCATTTTAAGTCCTTTCGGATATGAACCCATATCCAACGATTATAAAGGATAAATGCAAATGAATCATTCGCACTCCCTTTATATTTTATACTCGGCGCAAGAAGGTATCGTTAATAATTAATGCAATTAACGAATATATTCTTTTAAGGATCAGCTTACAGCTAAGTGCATTTTCAAACACTACCCACGCGGTCTTCGGTTCCTATAGGGATTTCCTCTGTAAAAACCGCCACCAGGCCCCATCGGTCCTCTTGGTCCCATGATTCCCATCGGTCCTCCTGGTCCCATGGTTCCCATCGGACCGCCAGGTCCATTGTTCTGAACGCCTGGAATGGTATCGGAAAGCGGAATGACCTGTTGAATGGTTTGTCCATTCTCCTGACGTTCAATCACTACGGAATCCGGCTCAATTCTGGTCACCGTGTAGCCTTCCACTTTGTCGCCAGGCTTGACAACCATCTGTCCGTTAACTCCCTCAATCAGTGCGAAACGCCCCGTCGAGCCGCTTATCGCTCCCACCATCCGATATTGTGGAACTTCGTGAATAATAGGTTGCGCCTTTGCCACCTGTTGGACTCCGAAATTGGGAGCGACACGCACAACCGGCAACATCGGTTCTACTGGCGGCAACGGTTTCGGCGGAGGGGATGGTGGAAGCCATCCGGTCCTTGTGTATCTGCCCCAGTTGAAGCTGAATGGATCCTCCCGATGAGAAGGAGGAGTGGTGTTCGCTGGTTTGGTGGATGCGGAAGATTGTCCGGAATTTGATGAGGTCGACGCCATACCCATCGACGGCGGCATCACTCCCGGAGGCATCATTCCACTCGGCATTCCAGGTGGCATTCCACCAGGCATTCCCCCTCGTACCGGAGGTCCCGAAGGAGCGGAAGACGCAGAAGAAGATTGCGAGGTGGAAGAGTTATCGGATCCGCCTCCACTACATCCGGCAATCAGGAGCGTAATACCCAAGGCTAAAGCCAAGGAACCCCATTTCATCAGTTGTCTCTTATCATTTCGCAAAGGAATTCTCCGTAATGCAATCTTAAAGCTTGATCGCTGGTCTTAATGAATTAATGAACATCCATGGGCAAATGGAACAGCGCGGATTTTCAACACCAACGCTTTCGCTCATATTTGCACTAATGCGGCGTACCGCTTGCCGTGGCGCCAGGCATTCCACTCATCGACGCCCCCGGCATTCCGCTCATACCACCCATCATCCCAGGACCACCCATCATTCCAGGACCGCCCATCATACCCGGTCCGCCCATCATACCCCCCATGCCACCTTGGCCGCCAGCGCCGCTTGGAGTTCCGGAAATCCTCGGATTGTACACCGGATTTTTCTCATGTAGTATGATGGTCGTGGTGACTGTATATCGGCAAAACAGAGTGCTGTAAACGCGAAACATATGCACATCGGAGACGGTGGGAACCCCGATGCCCTTGGCTTTTGTCCAACTCTGAACGTGATGCAATAAGGCGTTCATGCTAGGACCAGTCACTAACATATGCAGAGTGTAGGTCAGAACCGGCCCGTAACCTTGGCATTGCGAACTCTGTCCGCCGCCGAACGCATCCGCTTTGATGGTGGAGGGATCAATTCCGAAAGGACCGAAGGTCATGCTTTTCCCTTCAACCCAAGTGATGTCATTGTCCCTCTGTTGCGAATTCATGAAGTTAAAGATAGCGTTCCTGAACCGTTGGGGCCAGTTATGCCCGTAATTCCACATGAAAACGCGCAACATTGTGACAACCTCATTGGAGTTGTACCCTAAGGTGGGCATATATTGCGCTTCGTACACCTTATAAGCTTTTGTAAGCGAAATCTTTTCGGCAACCGCTTTTTTCAAGTCGGATTGCGCCGTTGGCAACGTATCCGCAGTTTGCTGAGTTGAAGCTAGCAGCTGTTGATTTTGATTGATTGCGGTTCTCGCCTTGGGAATAAAGAGAAAGTAAAGTCCCACCCCCACCGCGATCGCCACAAAAACACCGATGATATTGATATGTAGTACAGTTAGTCGCGACATGTTTTCTCCCTTTCCCTCTTAACCGGACGTTCCACCGGGGGTGCCGGAGGGTGACGCCATGCCACCCGGAGCTCCCATCGGACCGCTCATGCCGCCAGGCTCCACGGGAAATCCGCCCATTCCGCCGGGGAAACCGCCCATTCCGCCCTGCGCGTTGGATGCGCCGCCTGTTTTTTGCGATGATCCGGGACTGTAGGTTGGAGGTGCGGGTATGGGAGTGACTAACGTCAACGTCACACCAAAAGTGTATCCATAAAGGTTGCCGTTTGCATCGGTCGGACGATAGTGAGGATAATTATCATCCTGTTCTCCGCCGCCGCCTCCCTGACCCATTGTCGTACCCATGCTATACGGATTGCCGCCGCTCATCGGGCCCATCATTGGGGACATCGGCGTCATGCTGGATGATGCGAAGGAAGGGGGCATCATGCCGGGATAGGGCGATCCGCTAGGACCTCCGCCAAAACCACTCATGCCGCCTGATCGCCCGCCGCCGAGCACCAAATCTATAGCGTCCTGTTTGGTTTTAATCTCCGTGGTTACATACTGTCCGCCCATGGTCTGATTACCGCCCTTCCAAGGCGACGGGAAAGTTGGACGGAAGTTACTCAAATTGATATACAGATTGGAAATCTTGGGGTTATGCTCCATCCACATCATATAATGCCCCAATTGCGCCAAGCTGGGAGCGAACGCCTGCATGGCGACCTGCGAACCGCTTGGAGTGATTGAATCATACACCACCGAGCGAATCGTGTACTCCGCTATATTGTGATAAACCGGCGGATAGGTGGTCATGTCATATTGCCGGCAACTTGACACGAAATCGGCCTTTGTTTTAATATCGGCGCTTGCGTTTTGAATGCTTGTCGCCTTGCTCTCAGTCTGTGTCGCCTCGTCAGCCGTGGGTTTCAATTGCGCAGCGGCAGCCGCCAAGCGGGCCGCCTTGCGATCCATGACAATCTTCACGCTCATGAAGCCTACGATGATAAGGGCAACGACAACCGACCATAACACGATGACGTTTCTGCGTTTCGCACGGTCGTAAATGTAATTTGGGAGAAGTGATATTCGAAGCATGTTTATTTGCTCTCTTTACTTCTTCTTTCCACGCTTACCGCTAACCAAAGGAGACGGCATGGAAGGGGGGATTATCATATCTCTGGCTGCCAATCCGATCGCCACGGCGAATTGAGGCGCGACATCCTCCAGATACTCCATGGAGAAGTTTTTCGCGGTCGGGCGCACGTATGCCAGCGGAGAGGCTATGTGGGTGGGAATATTAAACTCCCTCTCAAAATACTTATCCAGATTTTTTAATTTCGAGGAACCACCGCATAACAATATCTCATCGATCTCTCCGCCCGTAGGACGGCCTCTGAAATAATCGAGAGATCGCTTGATCTCATCCTTAAGCTCCACAATCACCGACGCGAGGGCTTGCTGCACTGCATTCTCTTCGGGGTCGCCGACAGGAACAGGTGCGGGAAGGGCCGCATTTGGTTCCTCGGCGACGCTTGAGGGTTCCAACTCAAGTGGCTGCTCATCCTGTTGTTGGAATAACGGTGAAGGCTTTGCCGGCTCCTCCTCAGGCACGGAGAAAATGAACGGCATGGCCCCTTCCTCCTCCTCCGGTTGTTGGGACGCGAAGTCCAGAAAATCCTCTCCTTGCGGCAGAACCGGTTGTGCAAGTTTCTCCAGATCAATTTCGCCATGCTGCTTCTTCAGATCCTCGGCTTTGTGTTCATCGACTCCCAGCTGAGACATAATGGAGCGAGTAATGTTTTTCCCCGCCAGTGGGATGGTGCGCGGAAACGCAATTACGCCGTTTTTATAAATGGCGATTTCGGTGTTGTTACATCCAACATTCACGATCGCGACCGTTTTCTTGCCCCATGGGTCAGGACCGAGTTCCAACAATGCGCGAGAAATCGACAGAGGCTCCACATCAATGGCTTTGGGTTTCAAGCCTGCGGCGAAGATCGTCTCGACATGCTTGTCGACCATATCCTGCTGCGCGACGACAAGTAACACTTCCATGTTCTGGTCGTTGGGATCGGCGTCCATGCGCGGGATTGGTTGAAAATCCATCACCACGTCATTCGCCGCAAATGGAACATGTCGTTCCACCTCCCAGCGCATTGTCTCCTTCAACTCCGCCTCGGTCATTTTCGGAACCTCTATCACACGAACCACCAGAGCGGTCTCGCCTGATACGGAACTAATGACGGTCTTGGAGGTGATACCGGAATCCTTCAAAAGCTTTTTAATCACTCCACCGAGGAGATGAGGATCCAAAATGATGTTATTCTCCAGAACCCCTTCCGGAGTTGGAGCCATACCCAGAGCGCGAAGTTTCACCCCATCTCGACCGGATGACAACTCCACCACCTTGATCATACTGGAGCCGACATCCAAACCTACCGTCGGCGCAACCGACTTTGGCATTCTCGATTATCCCCCATTTCATCCGCGGTATTTGTCACACACTTCAATAAGCGTCATAAACAACGCAAGAGAAGATCACGTGAGAAACGACCCAGCGAACATCGCAACTACCCGATCCACTAAGTTGATGCATACCATTGTAGCAAGTTTAATACACTCTGTCAAGTATCAATGCGCAAAGGATGAAAAATCAAAAACTTGGGAGTTGCGGATCGGCGCTCTCCGTCCTTCACCAGCTGAAAAGTCCATTGCAATTCCGATTTGCGGGCGGATTCGACATGAAAGATGTGACCCGCCCGCATCGCGCATTTCACGCAGCCTTTATTGAGCAGGAATTAAATAGAACTGCGGGCTGATCGTTTCGTAATAAAGATCCGGCGTGCCGTCTCGTGTGCTAACCCAGAAGACCCACACTTTATTCTCAAATGGATCCTTGAATGCAGCGACCTGCCCTTCATTTACGCTCACCTTCGTGGGCAGTGCGACTTCGGAAGCCGACTGATCGGTGGGAGTCACGGCCGCACTGATCTCATCCTGCCAGGACACCACTCCGGTCACGGTGTCCGTACTGGTGCTCACGGCGTTTCCGTTTTGAGTGCTCTGCCAATTGTAGGTGATCGTAACGGTTCTTCCTTCATCGGCGGGGGTGAAGTACACTCGTCCTCTCGCCCAGTCCACTTCATAGGGTCCGACATTGCCGGTAACCGTGATATTTTGAGTGGTTCCGTTATTTACGGTTCCGTCGGGATTCAAAAGAACCCCATGATTCAAGCGAACCATCAGTCGCATCGTTTTGTAATATATCTGAGCCGGCGCCGGCAACCCGGACCCCGTCTTGCGATAGAACAGCCAATATCTCGTAACTGGCATCGTCTGAGCCGGCGGAACCTGTGCATTGGAACCGGCCGCAAACACCATGCCTGGATACTGGTCCGGACTCATATCCAAAAATGCGCAAGGGTTCGTACTGGAACCCGAGACGGGATCGGGCGGAAGATTGTTGCGATTTACATTAAGCCGCATCGTCTGCGGGATGTAGTTCGCCGTCACCACATCCGTCGGCGCCGGGGCTTTCCCCGTGAAGGTTACCGTTCCGACCGTCGGGTCTATCACGATCTCTCCGCCATTCGGATTGGAGTAATAGATCTTTCCTGTGGCGTTGTCCCAACTGGCGTTGCCTGTGTTCACTTGCGTTCCGTTCACCATGATGCTGATGGGCGGGTTCGTATACTCCTGCGCCGTCCATGCGACATCCCTGGATTGCCAGGTCTGGGTGGAGCCGACACGAGCCATTAACTCATTCTGCGCCGGCGGCAATGGCGCCGGATTTAACTGGTTTCCGTTAATGACATACCTTGTCAGGAATGTCTCCGCTTGTCCATTGGTGGGCATTTTACCCGTATATATCAAATCAATACAAGGCGGATTGAGGTCATTTCTCAACACCGGTACCGGATTGGACGCCCACTGCAAGGATCCGGGTGTGACGAGTATCGTATCCGATTGCCATTTGGTCGGATCGGAGACGGTGGGATTGTAATTGAAATACAACCGTGTTCTGCCATTGGTTCCGCTGAACCAGAAGAGCCAAGCGGCGCCGTTTAACACCACCGCTTTCGGACCGTACTTAGGAAGTGACGGATCGTTGGAGAACGCTGCGGGAGAACCTCCATTGAATGTCGTATCCGGGACGCCGTTGTTCAATCTTGTGTAGAATGTGCGCGTATCCTCGGTTGGCACATTGGTGTTCATCGCCGCCGTGTACTGCCAGAACAGCCAGGATGTGTTATTGGCTGGATCAGTCGTGATGCACGGCGAGAGATTCTTAATGGTGGACGGAACATCCCCCGCAGGCGCGGGAGGATAGGGTCCGTTTATTGCATCCCACCAGCTTTGCTGAGTGCCGAATTGCCAGTCAAACACATTATTCGTTGCGTTGCTCGCGGAAGGCAACGTGGAGTAGAACAGATTCCACGGAGCGTCCGGCGTACCCGGATCCACCCATTTGCCATTACTGAGAATGCGGTTACTCGACCAGTAAAGATAGATATCATTCTTGCCCGCGTTATTATTCATCATCACCGCAGGCATAGCGTTCGCACCATTCGGCGCATCCCCAGGCAGTCTGACATCCAGTTGATACTCGGAACCCGCAGTGGTGCCGTTGGTTAAGCGGGCTTCCGTCACAGTCGTCTTCAACGTGAACGGATTGGACACCACAGGCTCGACAGCCGGGAAGGAAGGGACGGTTCCATTCATCGGAGTGTTCAAAATGCCATCGTCATTCACCGCAAGATTTAAGGGATCGGTAAGATTATTCCAAGTGGAATACTCGTTAACCCAGTTTCTCCAAGCCGGGGGCGTTTCATCCTCGAACACCAAAACCTGGGTTGAGTAGGTGCCAACGGGCGTGCCGAGCGGAACAGCGAAACCAATCTTAGGCTTGCCGCCAAACTGCGCGCCATTGGGTCCATCCCCAAGATACATAATGGTGGGAGAGGTATCCCCAACGTCAGGTTTGTGCAGGGTGGGCCGAGGCTGGCTGTTGCCAGGCCAGTTCGGATTCGGAATCGGCCAGAGATTGGGTACGCTATCCCAGCTATCCGGCACTTGCTGTCCGTTAACAGTAATGCTGTGATCCAGGGAACTGACAATTCCGATATTGCCTGCCGCAGGCGGACCGTTCGTATTGAATCCCGGAGCCCATAGCTGACCGACGCCGGTGGAGATCGGCACCTGATCGCTGGTCAAACCGAGCCAGCTTGCAATGTTCGTAGGAGCGGTGTTGTTTCCTATCAACTTGGCGACACGTAAATCCAACAGGTTGATATTGCCGTTGTTTTTAATTGTGAAGGGTGCGAAGAATGACGTACCATTGGGGTTGTCCCAAGGCGATGTGGATCCCGTGTAGGGTCCGACTCCGCTTGGGGCGAACGGAATACTGTACGTACCATTGGCGCCAAACGGCGAATAGCCCGCTCCTTGAGGCTCCTGCCCCAGGTCAACCGTCTGTTCCTGAGTCTGAATGCTAAAGTCAGGCGGTACGGCAAGTCCCACGTTGAATTGACGAAACGCCATCTCTGTGGAAGTAGGCGTTTGAGCGTTTTGAACTCCGGGCAACGCGGCGTTCCCCTGGAAGGTGCCGGTTCCGCTCGAATCCACAAATACAATCACCGTGCCGACATACCCCGCAGTGGGTGCGAGCAGAAGCTTGACTGCGGCTGAATCGTTCGGCGTGGCGGGAAGGCCGGTGGTAACGTTCATGGGTCCGTACACATCCGGCGCATTCGAGCTGGTGTGAGCCAGATCGTTGATGCCATAGTAAGCCGTGGATATGTTTGCAGGCTGATACTGCGGCACTTTCACGTTCAGGTTCAACACCAAGGGATTCAGCGTTTTAACATTGTTAACCACAGTCGCCATCGGCAATGTGACCGCTTGCTGTGTCATATCCGTTGTGGAGTTAGCCGGCATAACCGTCATGTCAATCGCGGGAATGTCAGGATAATCCACGGAGTTATGGGTCGGAATAAGATACGTATCCTCCCATGGCAAAGCGTTCATGACTCCCATGGTGGGATCGTTATTCCGATAGTTCCATCTCAAACTGTATCTTGCAACGCGTATATTGTTAAGCGGTTGCGCCAACTTATACATGTCGCTTCTATCGGCGATTGCAAGCGCCTGCACTGGATTGCCGTTCGTATCCACGGCGGAATAGGTTGCGCTGGAGTTATCCTTGATGAACCCCATCGGCGCGAAAACATCCTTCAGTCCGGATACGGTCAATACGCCCGGAGTTCCGGTGGCGGGATCTGTAACCAAACGGTTTCCATTCGACAACACTTCGCTGAAAACGCCATTCGCACTTGCACCCCACCCCATTTCGTTGGTTCCAGGACCGACGACATTGCCTCGTGTCGTGATCGCCAAAGGATTTGCGAAGGTTATATTCCTTCCTGTGTTGCTTGGCTCCGTCCCGTACAGGGTGTAGGTGGGAGCCACTGGTGGCGAGTCGTAATATTCCGGCGGATTCGGATTGGTGCCGGAGCCATCCTTGAAATTAGGAGTGGTTAGCACATACTGACCCGCCTGCAGTTGTATGGTGGGAACCGTGATGGACGGTTTTCCTGGAAAAGCGGTCGAAGTCTGTTTGGCGGATACGGTGATATGATACACCGATCCCGGAGTCTGCGCGAAGACCTGAGAACTTCTCCCAATCGTGAACTGCGCGGTGGCGTACCAGGCGTAACCGGGTAACCATTGAGGAACTCGCAAAGCCGGATTGGTATTCGTGGGATCACCGGGTACATATACAAATATTTGACTTCCGGTATAGGCTAAGTCCTGTTTGGCGGCGACAGTCTGAGTCTGATTCTGACCACCGCCAGTGAGGGTGAAGGTCACCTGCGGCACATTGGTCGCGCTAAGGTTCCCGTTGCTATCCACTCCTCGATACCCGCCCCATGCGGCGGTGTAGATGGTGTCGCCCCACTCATAAACAAGGAAGTGAGTGTCGTTGCCTGTGCTATCGGTCGTATCCGATTTCCAGGTGCCAGTACGCCAAGCATCATAAGGGGATGTACCCCCGGCCTGTCCGAGATTAGCCCACGGACTTGTCGCTACATCCTTTGTGGAATCCCAAACATCCGCCAAACGGATATCCACGCCCTCAAGATAGGCGCCTGCACCGGTTGGAGATATTCCAGGCTCTCCAGGCGGAATATAATCATTCGTGTATGCCGTGTTGAAGTAGGCGTGAAGCTGGCCATTCACCTCGCCGTTATCCTGATTGCCTTCGTCGGAACTGTACACCCACATATTCGAAGTGATCGCTTCGGAACCCCTCCAAACGTTGGAGGTGTTGAACTGTTGTATGGTTCCTGCATTATCCACTTGCAAGGGGACAAAGCCTATTAGTCCATCCTGCAACGACCAGATCAATTTCCCCAAGCCCGTATCCGAGGCGTCCAAACCGATGATCGCCCCCGTATCCAAAGGCAGTAAAACCGCAGGTGAGACCTTCGGCGCACCTGTCACCCATGCTTGATATGGAAGATTAGCCAGAAAAGTCACAGGAGCGCGTGTGGCGCCATATGTCGGACTCGCCCATTTCTGACTGCCTGTCGCACCATCGAGTTCATAGATGGACCCACTTTGATTTGCGACGAACACCGCCGCATTGCCGCCATTGATGTTGGCGTTCCCTGCGGGGATCCACGCAGGAGCCGTGAAATTCTCCGTCACTGAAGGCGAGAATGTCCAATTGACCGTCGGTGTGCCGTTTGAAACCGTCTCAGGGTCGGAAATATCGAACACTTGTTGACCTGCGGAGAAGATATAGTTCCCGTCAACCCCCTCGGACGTAAGCGCACCCGGTTGCAATATCGGCGAGAGAGTCGGCGTGGTGTAGAACCATCTAGGTTGACCAATATTGACACCTCCCGCCAACAGGTTCGATAATCGTTGGTGAGGATCGTTATTCTGCATATCCACGCAATACACAACTCCATCCCCGCTGCCATCGATAATACGGTCGTTGGAACCGGTTGCCGGATCGGTATGGATGGCGGGCGTCGCTGCAAAAGCGCCCTTGGGAGGATCATCCGATAACACTCCGCCATTCGATTCGGATACAAATTTGAGCGCGGACAATGCAACTACGTGCCCCGCAGCGATATCCGCCGGGCTTCCATCGTTATAGATGGTCACTTGTCCTATAAAGTTGCCATTCAGGTTTTGCTTGAACACAACATGATTTTGCAGTAAAACCCATCTATCCCCGGGGATCGTCGGAGTGAAATTATTCTGGTTGATATAAACATCCTTGAATCCCGTGGATGTGTTCAATTGATAGTGAGCGGATGTCGTGAAGTTGGCGGAACCAACGCTCGGAATCCATGCATACACCGAATACATCGTCGTGCCGGCCGGCGGCGTCAACGTCTGAGTCCAAGTGGCGTAAAGAGTGGAGGGGGCGGCAACAACCGGCGCTGAGAGATAGGTGAAGTTCGAACCGTTCCATGAAACGGTATCCGTCACCTTGGTAAAGGAGGAGATGCTCGGATAGGCGTCGAATTGTCCGGGCGGGTAGGTGTTATCAACCGTCTTCACATCCGTCGGCAACTGGGACACGAACATTACCGAATCAGCCACAACGATACGGTTTGCGGCGGCGTCCGTTGCGGAGGCGTTGCTCAGGCTTAACGTAAGGGTGGCTTTGTTGTTCGCGTCCACCGGGAAGTTTACATCCGTCGCCAGCAATCGCCATTTCCCGACCGGAGGCAAAGCGGGATTATTACCAACGGGGGGCAGAACATTCCTTTGATCGAATGTCACAACCTGAGGGCCGGTAGCCGTGGTGAGCGTGTACTGAACGCTATGGGCGAAATTCCCGTTCAAATCCGCAGGAATCCACACATATACATCGAAAACCGGAGCTTTCACGTTCGGATCGAGTTGTACGCTCGTTGTCCATGTGGCTGTTGCGACCACCACCCCCGGCGTCGTGGGGTCCACCGCGTTCGCCTCGTGATAATTGCCTTTGTTCGCCATGGCGTCCACGGGAGCCGGGTTAACAGGAGTGAAGCCATTCACCGTTGTAAACGCCGGATTGCCGTCACTATCATCCACATAGGCCTCTATCAGGCTTTGCATCCATTTGTCCCGACCAAGCGATGGCCAAGTCATGGTGCGCCTGCCGGTACCCGCGATATGATTCACGAGAGTCGCCTGATAGGGCTCCCCGATCGTCTCTCCGGTTAAATTCGGATTGGACACCGTTCTGCCTGCAGGGTCAAATGCGTACACTCTTCCATTCTGGTTCCCTATCACAATATATGGGATGGAGACATTCCCCTGCTTCACAACCACATAGGAAGGCGAGGAGATAAAGGGCCCCAACGAAGGAACGGTGTTAACAACCGTATAATTCCCTGGGGGAGTGTTCGGGTCCTCCTGACCGCTCGGTGTCGGGCTGAGATCCCCATCAATCGCGTAGATGCCGCCATCCGTTCTGCCGTCCGTTCCCGTTCTCCCCTCCAAATTGTAAAGATCGGGATTATAGTTCGGGTCGTCCTGCGGACCGTTCATGATCCCGTTAGGAAGACGGGGATTGGAAATCGATGGATAGACCCAGTACGGCGTGGTGGTTCCATTTCCACCCAACGCGTCCAAACACCATACATGCCCATCGCCCGTGCCAAAATAGACCACCGTGCGTGTTTTTCCGGACGGCCAGGTAACATCCTGTATCAGAGGGGATGCGAGCACGCTGTTGGTCAATTGATTTTCCGCAACCAACTCCACCGCATCCGCAACGACAACATTATTATTAGTCACATCCGCTTGGGTGCTCTGATTGTTCAAGGAGATGTCCACCGCCTGCATTAGCGTCCCCCCTCCAACTCCGGGGAACTGAATATGCGAAGCGAGAAGCCTCCAACCGCCGGTTGTCGTGGGCGCCGCCTGCTGATCCAATGTGTAATTCTGTGTTCCAGCCGAGGTCACGATGGAGTAATTTGCTTGAGTGACATAGGACGGACCGGGCGCCGGCTCGGCTGCGGGAATCCACACATACACCGAATAGGTCGTGGAATCCGTTGAGCTTGTAATTGGAACCTGAGTTTTCCAGGAGAAAACGCTTGTCGCCGCAGCGACGGCGGGAGTTGTCTGATACTCGGTACCGTAGCAGTCATTCCCAGTGACGGAAGTCCAGTTAGGCGGCCCTGGATCCGGGCTGTAAGAAGCTCCTGAACTATTATCGTCCACCACATACGATTGAGGAGTGGGACTGGCAACGTATCTCCAGCGCAGCACGCCGTAGTTCTTATTCGTGGGATTGTTAATGTTGGCGTCATCATCCTCAAGACAGTAAAATGCCGCGTATCGGATGCTGCTAGTGGGATCGGCGACGACCGGGTTATTGACAGGGTCGACCGCTTGCGTTGGATTTAACGGAATCGCTTGAAAACCCGCAGGGCTTCCGGGATTGGTCAGTGAAGGGAACAGCACGCCCGGTCCCTTGGTTTCATCCCTGCCAAAATAGGTGAGTTGCATCTCGGCGTTCGGATAGTTGGGATCCGGCGGGTTCTGAGGAAACATCCGGCTTACCGGTGCGTCATGAATATCCCCGCGTCCCTGTTCCGGAACCAGTCTGACCGCGTTGGCGGGGACAATGGCGTTAGTATTCGGATCGGGCGTTATGTTGTAAAGGGTGACCCGTATGGGATGCACTCCGTCGTAGGGAAAATATCGATCATCTCCGGGGCCCGTGCGAATGCGCAACCAAAATCCACCGGTCTGGCCGAAATTCAACATGAAAATACGGCTTGTGACGGGATCATCCACGTTCGCTCCCCAGCTCACTCTCACCATCGCGTAATCCACATTTGGAAATGTAGCGTTATTCACGATCGTGCCGCTGTTCGGGAATCTTATGTATATGGCGTACCGTTGGTTTGCCGCAAGGGGTTGTCCGCTGACATCCGTCGTTCCTTGCTTCGTTCCGGCGGGATATGCCGTGCCGAAGGACCATTGCGCCCATGTGGTGGAGGCGTTTGTGGGCAGTTCGCCATTCACCTCGGAATAGGTTTGCACGGCGGAGCCGTCCGTGCCAAGGTCTGGCAGCAAAGCCAAAGTGCTTTCACCGATCGTGCTCCCCAGGGTGGCGTCATATGTTGCGTGAGCGTAAACATAGTCCCCGACGTTGGCGGGATTGGGATCGGCAGGGGGCCAAGCTCCCGAAGCTCTTACATTGGAGTTATCCGATGTATTGACTGCGTTAAACCATGCCCCGTTTGTTGTAAAGCTTTGTCCTGTGGCGTTAGGAGTCGTCTGGAGATTATCCACCACGATCTCGGGAGGCATCGAAGCGGTGTTCGGATATTTATATACGAATCCAAGCGGCTGTTGAGCGTTTACAATGCCCGTGTCGTTATTTGTTCCAGTGCGCGTCGGGCCCCCGCGGTGGGTTACCCAATCCACAGTCTGGCATTGCGCCGCAAGCAAGGAGGCGCACAATAGGATCATTACGCTCACAAGCGTTTTCGCTTGTTTATGCTCCATTTCTAACTCACCTCAATTCCAAATTCCACCCATTCATCGATGGAAAGGTCAAATCTCAATAAAAGAAATACGTTCATGGCTGCACCGCACACATTGGAGCCTCTAATATCTGGGTGGAGGTGCCGTTCAATTGGGAGCCGATATATCTGCGGATGGAGTTATTGACAATCATCTCCCCGGGCGTGCGCCAAATGATGCTGGGGTTAGGTGTCGGCGCCAAAGTACCTCCTACGGCAACGTAATCCGGCACATATCCGTCGTATGGAGCTGTGGGATTGTAGGCGGTGGGATCCAATACGAACACCTCTCCGTCAAACTCCGCAGGCGGGATGTTGTTTGGTCCGAACACGGTGGTGTCCGTCATCCCCCGATAGTGATTGGTTATGAGGAACTGATGGAGCAACCCATTCGCGCTCACCGATTTGGACAGCCGCCGAATACTTGTCGCTTCAAGGTGATTTCCCGTCATATGATAGTAATCGTTCGCCGTGATCATCCATTCGGTATCCATCAAATTGGGATTGTTGGCGTCAGGTACCAACTGGTAACATCCGTTCGCATCGCAAAGGAGATAGTGAAAAGTCAACGTGTTTCCGCTGCCCACTGTAAAGCTAGTGAAGCAGGTTGGAGCCACTATCGGTTGCAATTTGCCGTTAGGCAACAGGATGTTGGATAGTGTCGAAGAGATGTTCCCATTCGCATCCAACACAACCACAGACCCGCCTCCCGACGACGCCTGATCCCCGTTTGAATTAGACTCGATACCCGGCAAGCCCACAATGCGCGAGTTGGAAACGCAAGCCAAAGTCAACGGTATTGGGGGATTGTTAGGATTTGCCGGGTCCGCCTTCCATATGCGTTCCGCCGTGGTATAGCGATATTTTTTCCCATTCAGAGTGGTTTGACTTGCCCACACCACCACCCATGGCGGAGGCGTGCCGGTTTGATTGGCGTTAAAGGTGTTCACCAACTCCAGGATTCGGTAATTCCCCGTATCGGCGATCAAACAGTGTTCCGTGTAGGTCTGACCGTTTGGACCGGCATCCGTCCAGAAGGAGCAGTCCATAGGCGCGTTCAACGTCAAAGGTTGATTGGCTCCGAGAACGTTATTGGGATCCGTGAAACTACTGATCTCCCATACAACGTTGCCACCACTGTCAATATCAACGACCCTGTTATTTCCAGTATCCACCACGACATAGTTGTTGTTCTGAGCCGAGTGAATGACGGATGGGGATGAAAACGGAATCATACTCGACATCGCTACTCCCGTGTCCACCAAATTATTGATGGGTTGGCCATTACCGTTGCCATTGGGATCGAAACCGATATACAATGGCAATTGTCCGCCTGCGACAACGTAATTCCGTGTTCCATCGCAAGTCCAGACGGCATCGCCCGCCGCATCCACCTCAACAAGACGGTTCTTATCCGCAATTAAGGTGAAGGTGTTTGTATATTCGCGGATTCCGCCCTCGGTGTTCGCGATCATCACGTTCTCGGTTCCTATGGGAGCGCTTAGTAGCGGTCCGGCATCTCCGGGCACATTCCATTCCAAGTCCATCACGATATCCATGTGCCCCTGAACAGTGGTTGTGGTGAAGAGAGGAACCTGCCCGCCCTTGCCTTGTATCGTAGGATCCGTCAAGGTAGGATTGGCATCCACCCCAATCGCCTCGCCGCCTGCAAAGCCCAACCATAAGATGTTCCCCTGAATGGATGGGGAGGAGGTCACCAACCCCAAAGCCGGATTGGTGACTTTGGGCGAAAGGGCGTTGGCGGGAGGATTAAGCGTGGCTGGAAAAACCATATACCATAAAAGGTTGTTCACGCTACCCGGCGTTGCGGGGACCTCCGTCTCCGTGCCCGATCCTACCTGAACGACAAACGGCAGGGATGCCGAGACGAAATTATTCACCGTCCCCGGAATCGCCATGGATGTTATGGTGATGTTCCCCGAAGCGTAATCTATCGTGTATTGACTGGGCTGCAAATCCACTCTCGCCGCTGTGGTCGAATTGGTCATCAGTTCCGGATTAAACTGCCATATTCGGACGGTTTGATTGGGATTGATCGGCTGACCCAATCGAAGCACGATATTGGGATCGGCATTGAACGCGCATAAAACGGACACGGGATTCCCCGCGATTTGCGCTGTTGCGACCGCATACGCCGTGTTATTGTACCAAGCGGGAGAACCGATGAACTGCACATCGGTGATTGGCAGACCCGCTCCGGGTTGCGTCGGATCGTTTTGCACGAGCGTGGGCGGCACCTGAACGGTCTGATTGTTCACTTGAATGCTGTATCCGTCCTGCATCACATAAGCCCATTTCAAGATCGGCCGTGTCTCCTGCTCGTTTTCCGCGAAAAGAACTCCTCGCCCCGGATTGGTTGATTCGGAAGGAGTCGTATTCACCCCGTAAAGCAGAATATCATCCGGGGTGAGCGACGGCGTACCGCTGATGAAGTTCCCGGCGGAATTCACATCCGGAGCGAACATTATCCTTCTTTGAACTCCGGAATTCAAGGCGGCGTTTGACCAGTCGAGGGTATAGTTCGCATAAAACGTGCAATTGGGATCGTTCGTATTGAAAGAATCAACAGTGGGGCCGATGACCACTTTGTTCACTACTACGGTAAACTGATCCGCCGCTGGCGCCCCGGAAACATAATGCAACTCCTCCTCACCGTCCACCTGCCCTGCAGCGTTATGATGCACGAGAAAAACCTGCGGCCGCAGCAATGGATTGCCGTTGCCAGGATTGTTCGGGTCGTAGATGTACCACGGAACATTCGTGGTGGTTCGGGAGGATTGGAAAATGTAGTCGTTATTTTGAGTTCCGCTCTGAACCAATACATCCCCCTTGGTACTAAACCAAAAAGCTCGCACGGAAGCCGCATATTTTGTGCCATCCGTGCCGGTATAGGCCGGAACGGTGACGTACACCACTTTATCGTTGGCGCCGGAAGCGGTATCCTGTACGTACCCCACCGTGGGCGAAGACCAAATGGAGGGATTACCAGGAGTGATGGGTACCGAAGCGTCCTGCCAATCATGTTGTCCGATATTTCCGTTCGGTCCTGGTTCGAACGCACTTTCTCCGTTTCGCGGATCAATCGCGACCACGCGCCCGCCGTTGGCGGTATTCACTCCAAGGAAAAGCACCCCTTCCGACCAAGCCACCGATGGCACGGGCATGTTGCTTGGTAGATTGTAATTCGTCCCGAAATTCTGAGGGGAAACCCAATCCACTTCGGGAGTTGCGGAAAGCGGGTAAACGGGCGGGATGTTATCTCGCGGGAATGCCCTCGCCGCCACAACCGTTCCGGTATTCAAAACCACGATCACCAATTGCCGTATGAAGAAATTCGCGTGTCCCGACGCAGTTGGAGGGTTGTTCCCGAAGCTGGGATCGTAGAACGATATCACCGTGGGTGTCGATGCGCGCGTGGCGTTTGGATCGATACTTTTCAGGTTCAAGTTCCATATCTCATCATATGAAGTGCCGTAAGCGTAATCCGGAATTCCGTCATCCGGCGTGCCGTCCCCGTCAAGATCCGTGCCAGGATCTATCTTGAAGCAGTGCAGCACCAAGTTGGAGTCCACGTTAAAGATGCAATGGTTGAAAACCGCAGGAGCGGAGACGGGAACCGGTCCCGGTGCGGCGTATCGCCATTTTTCCGTTAGCGAAGCGCCCACGTTTTCCGGCGAATAACCCGTTCGGCGAACGTCAGCGTGAGCGGTGGTGTGACTCGACGCCCAGGACAGCAGGTTATATACGAATTTCAGGTCCGGAACATGCGCGGCGGCGAAGTTGGTTCCGCTCACCGCACCACTGTTTCCACCGTAACCGGCGTTGACTCCGCCCACGTAATCATTGATGGCGCAACCGGAATCCTGCACACTGAATACGATCCTGCCGTCCCCCATCTGTCCCGCCAAGATATAGGGACGCCAGTCGGACCCAGGGTTCCCGTTTCCGGGCGCCGCCTGCCCCAGAGTGTTCCATACAATGGGGGTCAGTTCGTCCGTTCCTGGAACCACTCCTGGCGGGCTGTCCGTCGTAGACCCAATGGGATTTTGATAGAGGTAATATCCATGAACTCCTTTGTCCCCTATGGTTTGGATCTCTTGCGGTGTGAGGACATACGGGGTGGTTAATAAGGGGCTCAAGGGGTCGCCAATCGCTCCCTGACCGTTGCCCCCCCCGTTATTCATCTGCACATCAAACAAAAAAGGAGAATTGGGATTGAAGGACAGACCGCCGCAGTCTTCGATCCACAGGGTGCCGCCGCCCTCCACGTATTTTATCAGCTTATCCAACTCGTCAGCGGTGAAGCTGATATTATGCATGTGCGTGTGAATATAGAGCAGATCGAACTGGCGCATATCCGCTACGGTGATATTGTCCAAGTTCACTTCCCAGTACGCGCCCATGTTTTTGGTGACCTGCGCGCCCACCTTGAATATCTGATATTGCGGCGTGCCGGGAATGAACGCGGGATCGCTGCCGTTTTGACGCGCATCCCATCTTTGGTAAATCGCGGGGGTTATGACCGATGGGGCGAGCGGATTTTGCAATATCATTCCCGCAGGCTTTAGATCGGTTCTGCTATCAAGCACATAGAAAAAATTGGGGTCCGGGTTTTCCGGATAGCTCCCCGGAAAGGCGGGATTTTTATTTGCGATGTTTTCCGCCGCGCATACAAGCATGCCGACATTGACTACGCGCTGTTGGTTATTGTAAATAAACGAGTTGGCGTATCCCTTTGTCGTCAACAGTCCGCATCCCAAAAGGGTCCCGATGATAATGTATGTTTTTAGGCGGGTTTTCATTGCTTCCACCGTCACTTCTCTCATTCCACTATTTTCCATAAGCGCAGCATGGAAAATGATAAACATCAAGTCAAGACCCTACTCTGCGCTCAGAGTCTTCCTCTTTCCGTTAACCGGAGGTTGCCATGTTGGTATAAATGATTTGCGGACATACCGGCAATTTGGGAACCGGCGGCAGGACCCTGCCCCATATATCCTGGCGAACCGGAGTATTCGTACCCGGCAGAAATGGATTCCATAGTACCGGATCATAGAGGAACCGTAATCCTTGAACGTTCGACATCCCTTCGTCCACTCCCCCGTTAAAGCCAACATCGGTTCCTTTGACGTGCGCATCCGGCACTGTTACGTTGGAACTTCCATCCTGTCGTGGAATATAGCCCCACAATTGCATCCATGCGGATTGATCCGCAATGGTTGCTGTTCTGTTCTCGGCGACAGCACCGTCTATGGTGATACGACAATCCACCGGCTGGTAGTAGAAAGGATACATTGGGTCCGTCCCCTCGGGACGAGATCCGGTTGCCGCATAATTCTCAGGCGTGTCATTCGGGTTCATGTTCATCGGATACCCCGGAATGATGAAGAACGAACCATTCTGAGCGTATATCAAAGCCTCGATGCGCACATCCATCGGCTCCACTGCGGCCTGACTGAAAAGATAATCCTGCGGCGGTGGAGGCCCATACTGGGTGGGATCCGGACCAAGGGATAACTGATTGACATCTCCGGGCAAGGATGACAGCGTATAATTTGAATTATTCGGAGCAGGCTCCAATTGGAAACTTCTGTGCTCGAACAAGTCTTGTTGCAACGTATTTTGTATCACCCAGGTGGTGGAATTAGGCGCGAAATGGTACAACGAATCGCCAGGATTCGCCTCCATCCATTGGTTGATGAACATGTTCATATAGGTCGCGCCAGGCGGCGGGTTGTTCTGCGGTGATCCCTGCCGTAACAAGAGATAGATAGGGGATGCGGATCCGTTTGTCGTGTACTGACTTGCATTGTCGCCAAACATGAAAGCCAGTGTGTAACGCTGCCCGATGGGTATGTCCATATCGAACGGATCACTGGGATTCCCGGTCGTATCAACAAAATTCGGCGGGGTTGTCGGCTGCAGGAAGACGGTTGTATTCACCGCCACATAATTCTTGGCAAGCAGAGCGATCATGGAATCCGGCGCTTCGCGTATGAGGCTCCCCTCAATGTAGATATTCGCGTTGGAAACGAAAGTCAGAGCCGGAGGTTGCGCAAGAGCCATGTCGCCATTGCCGGGGCCCCTCACGGGGATGTTCGCCTTCGCCGGAGCTATTCCGGCGATTCGAATATCGCCCTCCGCAAGAATCACACCGTTGAATGGCGGCAGCCAAGCATCCACCTCGGCGTCCGTGGCGTTATTCCCCATCTGCGCTTTCAGATACGCCCTGTAAAATGGGTTGTCCAGTTTCAGCACTGGGACTGAGTTGTCCGCAGGCTTATAATAGAAGAAGTAAAACGTCTCCTGTTTTGATGGTGGGTTCGTTGCGTCGTTGTTGCCAGGAGGATCCGGGAAGTTGGCATCCGTCCTTGTCATCTGAATCCCCGGTTCCGCAGGATTACCGAAATAGCCCAGCCGAACGATGACTCCACACTTTGGATCGTAGTAAGGCCCGACCCAGTGCGGGTTGTTATGATTCAACCAAAGCGAAGGCAACGTTTGCCCGCCATAAACATTGGTGGTTTCCTGCTCGTAATCGTTAAAATCGTTGATATAAATCCCGTTGCCCAGGCAGTAGTTCCCGGACAAGGAGCCGGTATTGGGCAGATTGCTTCCGGAATCCCTCGTAAGGGAATAATATCGGTTCGCCCCGGAGTTCGGATCCACGCTGTCGATTCGCGGCGGATCCAATCTGGTGATTCCGCGCGGATAACCGCTCGCATCAGGATTCGGGGATGCATCCCGTATCAGACCGCCAAAGGTATTGAATTGCGGATTTGGCACCATCCCATTCCCATTAGGATTCGGAATCAAACTTGGCGCAATCGCATTCCCATTAAGAGTGGGATCATACGTGTTGCCGTTGAGGGTTTCGCTCGCGATGCTGATATTACCCGCCGCCATAACCGCATTATTCTGCGCCCCGAATTCCTGCAGGGTTAGGTTCCCCATCAATTTCAAATCGCAGTTGGCGAAGATCGGCGCCCCTGTCTGAGTGAAGGTTCCGCCCGGCGTTCGCACGCTCACCCCGCCCATCTGCTCCGGATAGAGCACTCCCGTCGGGGGAGCGCCGATATCCGCTTCCTCTTTCGTGTCATTATTGATATTGGTGATGAATCGCAAGTAGTCAGGCAATCCGATCGCCATATACGCCACCACTTTGCGACGTAGGCGAGGCGGAGAGGCGGTGAAAGTGGTGGGATCATTCGGGTTGAAATATCCCACACGCCCTATCGATTCGATCCTAATGTACCGTTGTGTATTCCCGCTATTCGGATCGGAGAAATAGGAGACGCGAATGAGAGCTCGCCCCCCTCCCAAATCGATCCTGGCGTATCTGCCCTCAGGATCCGTGCTGTTCAAGTATATGAGATCGGGATCGTTCGGCTGCAATTCGGAACGGTCAGGCAATGGCGGGCGCCAATCCGCACCGTCGGGACTATGCAACAGATTATAGCTGGCATATTGAATTCCAGCCAGAGCGTATCGCATGGCGGATTCGCCTTGTTGGGATTTACCGGCGTTTTGGAGATTATGCGCCACCAACGCCACAAAAAGTCCGCCTATGAATAGGAGAAGGAACATGGTGATGACCGCCACCACCAAGGCCTGTCCCTTTTGCCCGCCATGAACCAATCGTATGGAATTGTTCTTCCGACCTGTCATTCCTTATGCCTCTGCATGTTAAAAGCAATCAATGCTAGACGAACATCCTCGCAACCATCATCTCAACAAATCGAACACGGGCACTTTCTGAGCCAGAGAGACTTGGTATGAGCGGCTAGATTCAAAATCATACATCCTGACACCGAGAGTGAACTGCATCACCTGGCGTGAGAGATAGTTCGCTTCGACGAAATCACCATCCCGATTATTCTGCACTTTATAGGATATGGTGATGGGGGAGGCGTTCTCCGGCAATGCATCCGTTTGAGCGGTGTTCACAGGATCGGTCTTGCTATCGAAAATGATCGTCGCACCGTACCCGAGATTGTTAGGATCGTAATTTTGTATATTGTAATTGTTTCCGTAGTTGATCATATATTCATCCGGACCCAACAGCATCGGATCTGTGTTGCGAGACACTCGCGTATAGGTGATCGGCTGACCGTAATTCGGTCCGGGACGCATATCCGGTCCGATAACCACTTCGGATCCCGGTACGATTCTAATATCCCCGTTATTTTTTGCGAGTTGACCGAAATTGGATAGCGTCGGAGTGGGTGCGGGCGAAGGAGAGGATGTCGGATCCTGCATGCCCACCTGACTGTTCCAAAGCAGATTGATAAATCGATAATTCGACCAGCCGAACTCCTTCCACCGGTTGACATCGTAGTGCGCATCATAGGTCTGTACGTTCACACCGTTGTTGATCACGGAGAGCGGGAAGGAGAAATTCACCATGCCACGCCTCGGGTCGACACTAAACAAAAGCCCGTTGAAGGTGCTGATATTGTTAATCGTCTCCGTATATGGGTTCCAACCGGAATCTGAGCCGTTATGCAACGCATCGGGGGGATTTGCGGATCCATTGTAGTTCCAAGTGTATACGTCGCCGGAGTTATGATAGACCGCCACGGAATAGTTGTTGGTCCAGTATCCATGGTTCAGGAACATCGCGCTTGCCGGTATCCACGGAGTTTCATTGCCGGTATCGGATGTGCTGCTGGCAGTCGCGAAGTCATTCAAAAAAGCGGTTGGTTGAAACTGAACCAATGGGGTCGTCTCATTGTACAACGGGTTATTGTTTTGGTCGTAAGGAACGATTACCTCGTCGGAATGATCAATATTCACCACAGGTTCAGCGATCGCCTTCCAATTTTCCGCAATCGTCCCGTAGGGTTTCCCGCCTGGAAATCCGGGGATCGGCGGCAATCCGGTTGGAGGAGTTGTCGTGTCGTAGAAGAAGTTGGGATCCTCCAATAAAATATTTCCGTTATCCACATGGAAAAATCTCTGATCCACCTGACCGTTGGGTAGGTAAGGCGTCACAACCGCGCGATAAAGTATCATGGTGTTATTCGCGGTGAAGTCACTATGCAACGGATCCGCATAATAATCATAATAAGGTTTGACCGGCATGTTATTGACGGAAGTGTTATCCCGAAGCCCCAGCCAATATCGTATGATGATACGCCCCGGAGACAGGGGTTTGGACACCGGACCTCTAAGGTTTTCCATCGGCAAGCCCGTCGTAGGATCAATGGGTATGTTGGGGTTTTCATCATTCACATGCAACGGCGGAACGATGTCAACCATGGCGAACGGCAATTGGATCGGCGTGCCGCTCCCGGGGACCCACATATTCACGGGAGATCCGCTGTTATCGTCAATAAAGACTCCCTCCGCAATATCCGATTTAATGGTGTCCATAGCCTGCTGCGCGGTCGCCTGGGTGAGGACCTGAACTCTCGCCAAATTCGTCAGATTGAACCCCTGAATCAGAGGCCCCAGTATCAGCCCCATTAAAATACTCGTGATGGCAAGCACCACAAGCAACTCCACCAAGGTGAAGCCCTTGCAGGTACGCTTTCCCAATATTTTTGATGATATCCTTGATTTCATCGTCAGTCATTTCTCGGATGCGCTCAGTGGCGCCAAGATAAACATATAATTCTTAATGATTAAGGGTTGGTCCTGGAAAGAATTGTGTCCAGGTCGTACTTGATCCATTGTACGGATGTGACATTACCATTAGGTGTTTGGTTTACCGTAGCGCCGTTGTTATGGATCACTCGCACATCAAAAGAGACGCCTTGCACATTCTGGACCGGGAACGGACTGTAACCGGTTCCGTTCACATTCATATCGAGTCCTAATGTGTCGGGATGCACCGTTGTGATATCCACATAGGGAAACCCCACCACCGGATCCACCGTGGAACTGATCTGGTACGCCTCCTCGGTGGAATGGCGATGATACGGATTTGCAGGATTGCTGGGATTCGGTTCCAAGTAATAAAGATCCCCGATCCTCACCGTTTTTCCCATGTCGCATCTTGGGAAGTATATCCGATTGCCTCTTACGAAAAACTCACCCATAGCAGGCGGAACGCCTCCCGACCCGGAGTAGACGTTGCTGGATTTCAGAATCTGAATCGCCCATGAGCCATGCGCCTGGTAATAGATTCGCAGTGTGTGTGTCGCGTCAGCCAGCCCATCGGCAGGCGAGAACGTAATCGTACCGTTCAAATAATCCACGGATTGAGGATTCACCTGGCTGCCGGTGTTCATGTCGTATACGAGAATGTCCGGCGTAGGATTGGCTTGATTTCCCACATCGTAAAACAGTCCGGTGTACTTTGTTTGGTCGCTTTGCATCTCGCCTATCTTCTTTATGTTTGTCAATCCCAGCCTGATCGTATACGGTGCGGATGAGGGCATGAAGCGATCCTCATGCAGGATATGCCAATCGAATACGTCATAGTCGATATGCGCCTCCAAATACTGGCTTCCATTAGGGCTTCCCTCCCCGTAGTGGTAACCGGCGGGATTAAGAAGTATCTCTCCAATGTTTGCGGCAAGCATCGGATCGGAACTGGATTGGTAACTCGGCGATACAAGTTCGTACTCGTAAGGGTTATCGCTGTCAAAGGGTAGATTCCCTTGATCAACGAACATCCTGCTCACGGTTTCACTGTAGGGTACGATCGTCCCCACCGTCGCCAGGGGCTGCCAGACAGCGGGTGGAATCGTATTCGGAGGATTAGGCGGACTTGGAAGCGGTGGAACGGCGGGAACATAAACGATCTGGTCAACAATGCGATGCCTTAGCCCATCCGCGCCTATCGTAACATAGGTGATCAAAAAGAACTGGTTATATTTAATGCTAGGATAGAACGCTATGGAAGGAGGGGTGTTTGCCTCGCCGTAATCTATGGCGTACATCCGACCGTTGACATTAGGCGCCGTCACGTTACCGTTGGAATCGTAAACCAGTTGATGGTTGCGATACAACGGATTACCGTAAATGAAAAGACTGCGGGTCATCCCGTCCCATTTCGTGTCCAGGAAAGGACCACATTTCAGGAAATAGTCCGTGGGCGTAGGGGGAATGGGCGCCCTCTCACCGATAACGCGATGAATTTTATTCACGTCCGCTGCGAAATAGGGATCGGAGAGATATGTATTGGCGAAGCCAGGATAGGTGACGCCAGGTCCCAAATCGTAAGGAGACACGTTCGTGTTCTCCTCGAACTCCGTCACCGTGCCGCTCGCCTCCTGGAGAGGTACCGGGGTCACAGCAACAACATTATCCATGATGCTGTCGGGATCGGATAGATAGCTATCCTGCACTTCATTGGCAAGCGCGGAACTCAAAGTGATTTTTTCAGCCGACTTATTCACCGACAAGCCAATGGGGAATATGCGAATGGCCGTCATTATGCCCACCAAAAGAATCACCATGACGATCATTAACTCTATTAAGGTAAAACCTGATTGTGTTTTCTGTCTCAGCATCTAAATCACCCGATCATCCGCATTGCTTCGCTTATCCGACGACGCATCTGTCCTACATGTTCCCGTTAAAATAATGGCAAATCTTACTTGGCACCGTATGAGTTAATGCAAAAAACAGGATTGCTTGTCTTTTCGCCCAGAGCCAATCGTACTAAAAGGCTTATTGAACCAACAACGCCCAAATCGGCTTAACGTTTTCCATGCCTTATCCGCCGACTGGATGGACTCTATTGATTGAAAACATTCGGCCCATACTCCAGCATCTCCTTATAGGAGAATTTTTTTGCTGTACCGCCAAGATTAATGGCGATTACGGAGTTGGAACCGGCCGTTGCCACATGCCAGGTGCAGTATGTCAGCAATGTGTGGTCTTCCGGGGGGTATGCGTATTTCAACTGGTTAGGCAGATCCTTGGCTCCGCTGTTGGCGGGTCCTGTCCAATCCAGGCTGTAATGTATATCGTAGATAACGTTGCCGTTGTTATCCTTTGCCACCGTGCCGTCAGGGTTAATACGGGGTCCAATATCGTAGGAATCCCATCCGTAGTAGACGTTTGACAAAGCGGTGTTCCAATCAGCGACGCCGCCTGGCCACTGTGTGGGAACCACTGGGGCGATGGCGTTTACGCCGAGGGTTTTATCCGTAATGGGATTGTCATCGCATTTGAAGGCGCCAATATCCTTAACGTATTCCCGGTAGAGAAAACCGTTTGCGACTTGATCGGCAGGCACAACCAAGGTTTGATTGTTCGGTCCCAATTCATATTGAATTGTCTGAAGCAGCAAAGGCGGATACGAACCCTCGTCCTGATGATACATCATGGTGGCGACCCATATCTGGTGCAGGTTGGTCATGCATGCCGACTGGCGTGCCTGCTCTTTCACCGATCCCGCCACGGGAAATAGTATCGCGGCGAGCACCGCGATAATAGCGATCACCGTGAGCAACTCGATTAGAGTGAATGCATGATTTCGAGTGACTCTATGCATGGTACGATTCCATCCTTTCCGCGAACCTGCGCGGCGCGTATCCCTTCCAAAGGCTTTTTATTAAAAATTGACGCAAACGTTTACAATTCCTCTGTTCTGACGACAAAGACACTCGCAATGTTCCTATTCCATCACAATTTACCCCAAACCTGACATCCTAAGATAGATATTGATGAGTTTGACGCCAAAAAAAACGGCGAGAAAAAACCCCGTCACCATATAGGGTCCGAACGGTATGTGAGTCGGTCCCGGGACAAACTCATCCTCTTCCGCCGCATTGGTCGTCTGGACTTCGACAAAACGCCTCGCCGCCGGAATACGAAGCCACGCGGCGATCTGAACGATCACATCAATAAAAAAAACGTAAGCCAGACCGTATAACAAGATTTGCATCAGGGTCGAAGGCTCCTCATCGGCATCCTGCCGCGGTACGCCCGCAATATCCTCGTTCAGTGCGCTTTTGGAGGAGTGTAGCCTCTCGTATAAGACCATCCCTCCGCCGATCAGCGCCCCGGAAGCGATGGCGAGAAAGAAAGATGCCGCCGCCAAGCCGATGGGCAGCATCGCCCCTATCGCCCTCGCGAGTTTCACATCGCCATCCCCCATGGAATCCCGTCCGAACAGCATACGCCCGAGCAGTTGGATCAAAATAAAAAATGTTGTAAACAACATGGCGCCGCCGACAGAGCGTGGCAACCATCCCCATAAGAGGCCATGACCCGCCTCTCCGTGGATCGCGAACCACACATCCATCGCAATTGCAACAAACAGGGCAAAGAAGTTCAGTTCATCGGGAATGATGAATAACTCCCAATCAATAAAAAACGCTGCAATTAGCGCGGAGCTGAACAGACAATAGGCTATGGTTTGTATGTTGGGTCCGAAATGAATGAAGAACAGCAAAAAAAGCACGGCGGTGAAGAGTTCAACCAAAAAGTAACGCCAGGATATGGCATGCCGGCATTTTTTACATTTCGCACCTAAAAAGAGAAAGCTTATCAGGGGAATATTTTCGAGCGCGGATAACGGATGGCCGCAATACGGGCAATGCGACCCGGGATAAGCCAAAGACTCACCCCGTGGCAGCCTCCAAACCACAACATTTAGAAAGCTGCCAATGATGGCCCCGAAAATGAATGCGATTACTGCCCAATACGCAACCGTATTAACCGGCAAGCAACATCTCCCTCCGAAAAAAATCAAGGGAAGGGAGCGTTTGACAACGCCCCCATTCCGTATAACGCTCAGTGATTCCCCGGGTTAGCCGCCCCCGCCCCCGGACAGGTTGCTAATAACCGCGATCATTGGCATGAACATGGAGATGACGATAAATCCCACGATAACGCCAAGGAACACGATCAATACAGGTTCGATGGCGGCGGCCAAGCTTTCCAACTGGGCGTCGACCTCCTGCTCGTAGAATTCCGCCACCTTTGTGAGCATATGGTCCAACGATCCGGACTCTTCGCCGATCGATATCATGTGCACCACCATCGGCGGGAACATCCCGCTCCGCTCCAAAGGCTCCTTAATCTGCTCGCCTTCACGGATACGGTTTCGAGCCTCGAAAATGGAATCCGCAATAAGGGAGTTGCCCACAGTCTCCGCCACGGTCTCCATCGCCTGAAGAATCGGCACCCCGGATACGAGCAACGTTCCCAAGGTTCTGCCAAAACGGGCGAGGGATATCTTGTGATTCAACTTTCCGAAAACGGGGAGTTTTAACTTTACGCGATCCAGAACGCGCCGCCCTATTCTCGTTGAGCCGAAAAGCTTGAACGCAATATAGACACACACCACAATGATGATTCCCATCCACCACTTTTCCTTGAGGAAGTTACTGAAATCCACAAGCATCTGCGTGGACCATGGCAACGTTTTCATTCCCAAACCTTTGAATAGCTCAATGAATTTCGGAATGACAAAAGTACATAGCCCGAGCACAATGATTACGGCAAAAATAACCACAATCACAGGATAGGTCATGGCGGATTTCACTTTGCGCCGCAACTCCATATCCTTTTCAAGGAACGTGGAGAGCCTCTGCAAGGATTCCTCCAAAACGCCTCCCACCTCACCGGCATGGATCAAACCGATAAAAAGGTTGGAGAAGGTCTTTGGGTACTTGCTCATCGCCTTGGTTAGAGTCTGACCGGATTCCACCTGCTCGGATATGTCAATGATGATTCGCCGAAGTTTCGGATTAGAGGTCTGCTGACTAAGAACATCCAGAGAGCGAACAAGAGACACCCCCGCGTCAATCATAGTGGAGAACTGACGGCAAAAAACGGAGATGTCCGCCAATCCCACCCTGCCCCAACCAGCCCCTGCGTTCGCCTTGCGCTGCGCTTTAGTCTGCTTGATATCGGCGACGGTGAACCCCTGCTCCTGCAATCGCTTGCGGAGAATATCCACGTTCTCCGCTTCTGATGTGCCGGAACGGGTTTGCCCGCTGGCATCACGAACCGTGTATGCAAATGTTGCCATATTACTCCCCCTTCAGGGTTACATCCTACGAAATCGAATGGGAGGGACTTTTCAGCCTCCCCGAATATATCTTAGCGTGTTGTGCGCATCGGCTGCGCACTTCCTCCCGCCGGACCGCTGAGGGTGCGAATCATTTTCTCCAATTCCTGCGGGTTCATGGCTCTCTCCATGGCAAGTTCGAAAGTGATCATGCCGCGAAGATAGAGGTCGCGCAGGGATTGATCCATTGTCTGCATGCCGAGATTGGCGCTCGTTTGAATCATGGATGTGATCTGATGCGCCTTGGATTCACGAATGAGGTTGCGAATGGCGGGACTAGCGGTCATAATCTCCAAAGCGCAAATGCGGCCCGGCTGGTTCGCTCGAGGCAGCAACTGCTGACAGATGATCGCTTGCAGGTTATTCGAAAGCTGCAAACGAACCTGTTCCTGCTGCCCAGGCGGAAACGCATCCACGATGCGCTCCACGGAGGTCGCGGCGCTGTTGGTATGCAAAGTGGCGAAGACAAGGTGACCGGTTTCTGCGGCGGACACAGCCATCTGCATGGTCTCGAGGTCTCGCATTTCACCGACCAATATCACATCCGGGTCCTCGCGCAAGGCGGCGCGCAAGGCGTTGGCGAAAGCCCTTGTATCCTGTCCCACTTCGCGCTGATTGATGATACTGAAATGGTGGGTGTGTAGATACTCAATCGGGTCCTCAATCGTCAGGACGTGCACGCTTCGTTCCATATTGATCGCATTGATCATAGCCGCAAGAGTGGTGGATTTTCCCGACCCGGTAGGTCCGGTGACAAGTATCAAGCCGCGCGGCAGTCGAGTGAGATCCTCCAAAATCGCTGGCAACTGCAGATCCTTCAGTGTAGGGATTTTCGCGGGAATCACACGAAAAGCGGTGGCGACATTGCCCCTGTCACGATACACGTTAACGCGAAACCGCGATATACGCCCCAACTGATAGGAGAAGTCAAGCTCGAACTGAGTCTCGAACCTCTGTATCTGATCGTCCGTCAGGATATCGTAAATCAGTCGCTGCGACTCTTGCGGTGTCACCTTTTCGTAGTTGGTAGGGATCAAAGCTCCGTCTATGCGAAGAACAGGAGGAAGCCCAACGGAAACATGAAGATCGGAAGCCTTCTTCTCCACCACGAGCTTGAGCAAATCATCGATATGCGCCTCGGCTAGTGATTTCGTTTTTGATGATTCCGATACTGCGCCCTGTGCGGGTAGCTGTTGTGTCTGCTCTGCCAAAGGAAAACCTCCGTACCAAAAATATGTTAAATCCGGTCATGGAGCGCGGATCGCTCCTGCGAGATATCCGCGCTCCAATCAAAGCCCCTAATGTCCGGCGGTGAACACCACGCGCATCACTTCTTCCGGAGTGGTGACACCTTCAAGCACTTTGGCAAGCCCATCTTCTCGCAACTCCAGCATGCCATTGGCTCGAGCGGCGTCTCGAATATCGTTCAGAGGAGCGCGGCGCACAACCAATTCAGCGATCTCGTCATTCACCGACATCAACGAGCATATAGCCACTCGTCCTTTGTATCCTGTGTCACGGCACATCTCACAACCCTTCCCTCTCCAGAGGGTGACTTTCTGGTCGATGGAATCGGGTCTGAAACCGAAACGGCGCAGATCCGATGCGTCCACCTCGTAAGGTTCCTTGCAGTTGTTGCAAACCTTTCGCGCAAGTCTCTGCGCCAGTACTCCTATGACGGTGGCTGAAATCAAATAGGGTTCAATTCCCATGTCCACGAGGCGGATAACGGCCGACGGGGCGTCGTTCGTGTGGAGAGTCGTAAGAACCAAGTGTCCCGTCAGGGAGGATTCCACGGCGATCTCGGCGGTTTCCAAGTCGCGCATCTCTCCGATCATGATGATATCCGGGTCCTGTCGGAGGAAGGCTCTTAACGCGGCGGCGAATGTCAGACCCGCTTTTTTATTTACGTGAACCTGGGTGATACCGCTAAGCTGATACTCCACAGGGTCCTCAATGGTGAGAATGTTTTTTTCAATCGTGTTCAGCTTGTTGAGAATGGAATACTGGGTGGTCGTTTTTCCGGAACCGGTTGGTCCCGTGGAGAGGAACATGCCGTTTGGCTGTTGCACCAACTCCTCCACCTGCGCCTGCAACTCCGCGTTTAATCCAAGCTTATGCAAGCCGATCATAATGCTCGACTTGTCCAAAATTCTGCAGACAACCTTTTCGCCGTGCAGATTTGGCAGACAGTTCACGCGCAGGTCGTAATCCTTGTTTTCGTAACGGATAGGGATACGTCCGTCCTGAGGAACGCGCCTTTCGGCGATATTCATTTCCGCCATGATCTTGAAACGAGAGATCAGCGGGGCTTGAATGTATTTCGGCATGGTCATCGTTTCACGCAAAACGCCGTCAACACGATAGCGTACGCGAACTCCCCGTCGATCCGGTTCCAAATGGATATCGGAAGCCCCCTCGTTGATCGCCTGCTGGATGATCGCATTCGCCACGCGTATGATCGGCGCAGCTTTCGCCATCTCCTCGACCGCTTCGCCTTCAATCTCCGCATCCACATCGGAATCAATATTCGGGTTGGCTCCATGCTTGGCGACGTTCTCCCGGATTTCAGACATCAGGTCGCTCATCATGCTACCGCCGCCAGCGCCGGCTTTAAACGGATTCATCCCTCCAACGGCGGAGCCTGTCGTCCCTGGCCCTCCAATGGAGGAGGCGTCCGTCGTGGCGGACGCGGAGGTGTTGCCATACGCTCTGCTGATCGCGTCCTCGATGGCGCTTGGCGATGCCAAAACCGCCCGAACCGTGCAACGAGAGACCATGCGCAAATCATCCGCAGCGTACGGATTGTTCACATCCCCCATAGCCACATATAGCGTATTGGTGGCGCTGTCCTTGCGAATGGGAATTACATTATATCGTTTAGCGATATTCTCCGGCACCACATTCACTGCGCTAGGCTCGGGGGTGAAACGTGTCAAGTCCACAAACTGAAGCCCCAGTTCATGCGCTTTGCCCTCTGTCACGTCACGTTCCGTGGCGAAACCCAATTCAATTAGAATCTTACCCAGATCGCCACGGGATTGTTTTTGCATGTCTTGGGCTTGTTTCAATTGATCGATGGAGATGAATTTTTTCTCCACCAAGTATTCGCCCATGCTTTTTCTAGCCATCACCATTTTTGTCCTGCCTGGCTCGATATAGGATATTGCGTCTTTGAAACTTGTATCGCGCGATTATATCACAGTTTGCTAACATTAGCAATAGGTTAAAATATCACCGCGTGTTTTTCTCTCAAAGATTGATCTTTCACCGTATCCGCTATCGTCGTTTATTGGTTCGTTACAATGCTTCAGGGAACGCCCATCTTCCGCTTCGCCGCCTCTCGCATCGCCTCCACGGAGGGTTCCCGCTGAGTCCAGATATGAAAAGCGGCGGCTCCTTGCTGTATCAACATCTCCAAGCCGTTCATCGTCATCGCACCCGCCTCCCTGGCGCACCTGAGAAAACGGGTCTCATACGGATTATATATCAAATCATACGCCAACATTCCGGAATGAAAGGTTTCAGGAGGGATGGGGGGCATGGATTCCATATCGGGATGCATTCCCAACGTAGTGGTGTTGACAACCAGTTCCGCCTCTTCCATCTTTTCCGTTATCTTGCCTACATCCTGAAAACGCACGCAATCAATGTCATCCGAATCCAAAATCCGGCTTATCCGCAACGCCAGTTCTTCCGCTCTTTCAACCGTTCTGTTTGCGATGGTTACTCTCGCCCCCTCTTTGACGAGACGATAGACCACCGATCGGGACGCCCCTCCGGCGCCCAAAACCAAGACGCGGGAGCCTTTGAGGGAAATCCCTGTATCTTTCAATGACCGTAAAAATCCCTCGCCGTCCGTATTGTAACCTCTCAGTTCGCCGTCCACCGGATGTATCGTGTTAACGGCGCCTACCGCCTTCGCCTCAGGCGATATCCAATCCAGGCAGGCTATGGCTCTCTCTTTGTGGGGAACAGTAAGATTGATTCCCCGTATTCCCAGCGGATTAATAATGCGAATCGCCGACTCAAGATGGTCCGGCTTAACGGAAAATGGAATATATATATAATTCAGTCCGAGGAAAGCTATCGACGCGTTATGAATGGTGGGCGATAGCGAATGCTCCACAGGATAACCGTATACGGCCAGAACCTGAGTTTGCCCGTTCACCTCGGGAACACGGACACTATCCGGTCGGTTAGACGACCTCATTGTAACTTTTGTTCCTTGAAGTAATTACAGCACTCATTTCCACCTCGGTGCGCCGGTTGATTGTCTCTTGCAAGTACCGGGCGAGGGCCTTTGCCGCAATTACATATCCCTATAAGCTATTATACACAAAAGCGATCCAATCGGCAAAAAAAACTCAAGAAATCCAAGAATATTTTCCAACTATCCGGGTGGGGCGTTATCTTCCTCTAAAACCCCGCACCTGCGAAACCAAGAGAGTAGCGCCCATTCGAACACGCGGCTCAATTTGGTGCCCACAAACTCCCTGCGCGCGATCGGTTTCACCATCACCGTATAGATGCCCACCCGATTACCGCCCAATACATCCGTGAACATCTGATCGCCAACCATCACCGTGTCGGTCGGAGAGACATCCAACTCCTTCAATGCGCTTAGAAACCCCTTCTTGCCGGGTTTCCAGGCTTGTCGAATATAAGGGATGTCCAATTCCTCGGATAGCTTTTTCAGTCTCTTGCCAAACCGTGTGTTGGAGATGAGGCATAATTTAATGCCATTTTCCTTCAATTCGCTTAACCAATCTCGAACCGCATCCGACACCTCGTGACGCTGCCAGGGAACCAGCGTGTTGTCCAAATCCAACAGAACCGCCTTCACTCCTCTGCTCTTCAACTCTCGCACGGCTATTTGAGACACGCCCAGGTGACAGTATTTGCGCGGGCAACATAGATAAACGCCGCTCCTCTTTGTATTATCCATGGAGATGCGCACCGGTTTTGGTCGATTCCAAAAGTTTCACGCGTTTTATCGCCGCCAAATGATCCGAGAACGTTCTCGTGAAGATATGGGAGCCATCCGGGGACGCCACATAATAGTAATAGTCGTTATGATCCGGATGCAGCGCAGCCAACAACGAAGGCAGCCCCGGGCTGGCGATAGGTCCCGGAGGCAGCCCTTTGTGAAGATAGGTGTTGTATGGCGAACGCACCTTCAAATCCTTGTACAGAACTCTGTCCTTATGAACCCCTAGCGAATAAAGAACCGAAGCATCGATATCCAAATTCATATGCTTGCGCAAACGGTTCTCTATGACTCCGGCGATCAGGGGTCTGTCCTTCTCCACCTCCGCCTCTCGCTCAATCAATGACGCAATCGTGACGATTTGATTTAGATTGTGGTTACTCCGGCTAATATCTTCATGGTAGGGATCATAAAATTCACGAACAAATGTGTTCAGCATCACCTGAGCGACCTTCTTGTAATGACTGTTCGGAAGGAAAAAGTAGGTATCCGGATAGAGATACCCCTCCAATCCAACTTTGGGCAATGGAAAAGGCGCCGTTAATCCCGTGCGCGCCGAATGAGCGAATTTAAGAAACGCTTGCGGGTCGGAAATAACCCCTTTGTGATAAAGAGTTTGCGCGATCTGCTTTAATGTAAATCCCTCGGGAATCGTCACTTTGACGGCGTTATCCGTTTTGCCCTGAGCGATCGTTTCGGCGATACCGGGAGTGGACATACTTGGCGACAACAGATAGGCGCCCGCTTCCAAACGCCTGGAATACCCCTTGATTTTCGCGTAGAGCAGAAAAGACCAGGCGCTACGTATCAACCCTTTGTTTTGCAGCGTTCGTCCTATGCCTAGCGTCCCCGAATCCGGCGCGATCTCCACGCGGATGTAATGTGACTTATGAGATACGGGGCTGAGGGAATGCAGAAAGCCTGCGACGAACGCAACCGCAATCAGCGCGAATATCCAACCCCACTTCACACGAAACAATCGTTGTCTTCCGGTTTTTGTCAATATCTTTCCTTGCCCGCAGAAAACATGAAATTATGTTTCATCATCCATCGTTGAAGTCTCGATCTTACGCTCCAGAAAACTTTGCAGAATCAGACAAGCGGCGACGGAATCGATCACGGTTTTACGCTCGCTGTTCCTCTTACCTGTTCTCTCCAATGTCCTATGCGCCTCTCCAGTGGTGAGTCTCTCATCCTGTTCGTATATGGGAAGACACGTGTAGCGGCGAAGTTGCGAGATGAAATCCCGCACTTTTTCCACCTGTCTGCCGGATGAGCCATCAAGCATTAACGGCAACCCAACTACAATCACATCGGGATTCAACTTATCGATCAGGTTCACTATGCGGCGCATATCCCTGCGATAACCCTCCTCCCGGATAATCGTCTCTCCTGGAAAAGCGAGTCTCGCCTCCTCGTCGCTCCAAGCCACGCCAATGGTTTTATCGCCAACATCCAGCGCAATCGCACGCGCCATAATCGTTCACATCCATGATAACTCCTCATCCAGCCCCCTACCCGCACAAGACTTCATGATGATTGCTTGGGGAATGATGATGGAGGATCGGTGAATCACCGATATAGCACATTATACCGCGAATCCCGAATTCCCGCTTCCGTAAACGCCTCAAATTCTCTTCCTATCGCATACTCTCATGCGTATATGTTATAATGACCTATACACCACGAAAGGATTGTGCGCGAAGGACATGATATATCCTAGTCGTGAGGATTTCATACGAAAATCAAGCGAAGGCAACCTCATTCCCGTTTACAAGGAGATTCTTGCGGATCGCCTCACTCCCGTTTCCGCCTATGAGAAGATTGCGTGGGGTGCGGGTTCCTTCCTGCTCGAAAGTGTCGAGGGGGGAGAGCGAATCGCGCGCTACTCCTTCATTGGAGGAAACCCATTCCTAGTCCTGAAATCAAAAGGACGTCAGGTCACTATCACGGAGGGAACGCGCAATCGTGTGGTTTCCCTATCCGAGGGCGAGGATCCTCTCACAGTCTTGAAAAAGATGATTTGCGAATACCGTTACGTTCAGGATCCCGGCATCGGCACCTTCAGCGGGGGAGCCGTTGGTTTTCTATCCTACGATATCGTCAGATTCTTCGAAAAGCTCCCGGATAAAAATCCAGATGACCTTAATCTGCCGGATTGCTGCTTCTTCTTTACGGATACGATGCTGATTTTTGATCACGTAAAGCAGAGAATCAAAGTTCTCTGCAACGCCCGAGTGCAGCAGGATGCGGCGGCGGCGTATGACCGTGCGGTTTCACGAATCGAAGGCTTGATAGCCCGACTGCGTTCCCCCTGGGCTCCGCCCGCATCGCTGCCAAGTCCGGACGAATTGGAGATAACCCCCAATCAAACCCAGGAGCAATATGAATCGGCGGTGACTAAATGCAAGGAGTACATCGCCTCCGGTGACGCCTTTCAGGTCGTTCCTTCTCAGCGTTGGGCGGTTCGTTTCAACGCCAAGCCGTTCGAACTCTATCGCGCCTTGCGCTCAATCAACCCCTCCCCGTATCTGTACTTTTTGGAGATGGGCGACAAGCAGGTGGTGGGCTCCTCGCCGGAAATCCTGGTTACCGTCAAGGCGGGGAAAGTGAGAGTGCGCCCGATCGCCGGAACGCGACCACGAGGGAAGACGGATGAAGAGGATATCAGGCTTGAAAGGGAGCTGCTCGCCGATGAGAAGGAGAGAGCTGAGCATGTAATGCTCATCGATCTTGGCAGGAATGATGTCGGACGGGTGAGCAAATACGGAACCGTAAAGGTCACCGATTTGATGACGATTGAGCGTTATTCCCATGTGATGCACATCGTCTCCAATGTGGTGGGGGAATTGGCGGAGGACAAGGATGTTTTCGACGCTCTGCGCGCATGCTTCCCTGCTGGCACACTCACAGGAGCCCCAAAGGTGAGAGCCATGGAGATAATAGATGAAGTCGAGCCCAATCGCAGAGGGCTCTATGGCGGCGCGGTCGGCTATTTCTCCTTTTCCGGCGACGCCGATTTCGCTATCGCCATACGAACCATGTTGGTGGATGGTAACATAGCGTATATCCAGGCGGGCGGGGGAGTCGTCGCGGATTCCACGCCTTCCGGGGAGTATCAGGAATCGGTGAATAAATCGCGCGCACTGATCTCAGCGATTGAGATGGCGCAAGCGGGTATCGAAGGTTGAACCTATCCTTCGAAGATAACGATATCGTTATGATATTAAATCGAATGTAGAAATCAAACGAGAATAAACGGTAATGTTTCGTGTCATTCCTGAATTAACGGTTGATGATATGCAGCGATCAATGGATTTTTACTGCGGTATCCTTGATTTTCAGGTTAGCATGCGGGATGAAGAGGGTCATACCGACTTCGTCAGCTTGGAAAAGGAGGATGCCGCGCTATTCTTGGTGACGGAGGGATCGAGGGATATCACAAAAAGAGAGGCGTTAAAGCTCAACAAACGGGGTGTGGGCGTGCGGCTCTATTTTGAAGTGGAGGATGCCCGAGCGCTCCACGAGGAATTGAAGACAAAAGAGTTAGCGGATCTCGGAGAGCTAAGTTACAATCAGGAGGAGGATTACACGGAATTCACGCTCATCGATCCGGACGGTTATTGCCTGGGGTTCTATTCCTGACAGCATTACGCCTTTAGAAAAAAGAGAATAACGATCTGACGTTTGAGGATAGATACGCCTCCGCTAAATTTTTTTCCTATCCGATTATCTTCGACGGAGTAATATAACATCCACGCCAAATGGACGTGTCGCCATTCAATGCCTGGCGAGGGCGTTTTCGCGTCCGATATGAGGAGATCACACCAACGATACGACGACGGTCATTGAAAAATGAGGCGAGACAAATAGGATTGATTGTAGCTCTCATCCATGAAATCCACAAAGGGGATTGCATCTTTCGCCATACCCGGATATGACGAAGTTAATTAGAATTGACGGAGATTTCAGTGGAGGATTATGCAATCCCCCTTCCGGAATGGGAAAACCACAGCCATCAAATTAACTGGAATAATTATGAAAAGTATTCATGCATTTTTGGAAGTCGCATTAAAGAAACGAGCATCCGACCTTGTAATCAAAGCCGGGGCGCCTCCATCCTTCAGGGTGGACGGGGATATGCAAATCGATGATTCCGCACCGTTAACCAGTCAGGATACGTATGAAATCAGTTGCGGAATTATCGATAGCGCATCGAGAGATTATCTCTTGCGCAAAGCCGATATGGACGGTGACGGGGATGAACCTCCTTTCATGAACACTGAGGAGATTATGGAGCGCCTGCAAGCGGGCAATGAAATCGATCTCGTTTTCACGGTTCCGGGACTTGTAAGAGTAAGAGCTAATCTTTTCCTGGAACGCGGAACCATTGGAACGGTTTGCCGCATTATTCCTCTTTCCCCTTACACGATTCAGGAACTCAGCCTGCCAGCGGTGTTGAAGGATATCGTCATGCAACCTCAGGGGCTTATCATCATCACCGGACCAACCGGCAGCGGAAAAACCACGACTATGGCGGCCTTGGTCGAAGAGATAAACCGCACTCGTCGGGCAAACATATTCACCATAGAAGACCCAGTGGAATATGTCTTTAGCGACAAAAAAAGCGTCATCCATCAAAGAGAGGTGGGGTCGGACACTCAATCCTTTAAATCCGCATTGCACAGCGTTACGCGTCAAAGCCCGGACATCATCTGCATCGGAGAGATGCGGGATGTGGAGACGATGGATGTCGCCATGTCCGCCGCTGAAATCGGTCACCTTGTGATCACGACTTTCCACACCGTTTCCGCACCAGCGACCATTGATCGAATCATAGACAGTTTCCCGGTTCATCTGCACCGTCAGGTTTCGACGCAACTTGCCGCTTCATTGCTGTGCGTCACATCTCAAAGACTGGCAAGAAGATCGTCCGGCATGGGGCGTTTGCCGGCGGTGGAGGTTATGACCAATTCGCCGACCGTTCGAAAGCAAATCGAGGACGGCGAGACAAACGAACTGTATAATTCCATCCGGGACGGCAGTCATTTCGGCATGAATACCATGAACCAGGCCCTGGAAAAACTCTATCAAAACAAATCAATCTCTTATGATGAGGCGATGCTTCTGGCGGGTAATGCAGCGGAACTCAGACATATGCTAAGACATAACTAATGCAGGTTGTGAGTCTTCAGTTGCCTATGACTGCGATTCCGGACCATCCAAGCAATCCATGGCTCCATCCCTTCCAAATGTTTGGGGCTGTTTTGAGGGATATCAAGGAGTTCTCGATGCCTCTTACAGGGCTCTCCTGCTTTGGTGTATGCTTGCTCAGTTTGTTCGGATGCCTATCCAGTGTTTCCGCCTTAGGAAAGATCAATCCCATGGATACTCGCGGTCCCGGCTTTTGCGCCGATATCTCCATGCGAATTAACAAGGACGGGGTTCAAGCGAAGGGGCGGGGGGTCGATTTTCACCCCTCGCCAGTACGTCGTTGGGTCGCTGATTGGGTCACGGCGCAAGGAAATCCTCCGGTTGTCCTGCTCCGTAAAACGTTCCATCTCGAGCAACAGCCAAGGAAAGCCATAGCTTGGATAACAGCCGATAAGTATCTGCTATATGTAAATGGCAGGCTTGCCTCCCGAGGACCGGCGGATCAGGGATGGGATTGGACCGGTGTCACTACGGAGAAATGGTTCTATGATTGCAGGGATATTTCGCCGTTATTGCGCAAAGGCGTGAATTGCATCGCCATCCTGGAGTTCGGAAACGAAGGCTGTCTTTTTCAAGCGGACATTATTCCGCCGCACGGCAAGGATATCCTCCTAAAAAGCGATCCGACTTGGAAAGCAATTCCAGCGGTATTTCTGAATTGGGTGGATTGGACGCCCCCCGCCGGAGCCAACTCCCGTCCCTCCCAATGCCTTCAGTTCGACGGAAAGAAGGAGCCCGTAAACTGGCAAGAGCCCTCCTTTGATGATTCCCGATGGAGCCAGTGTATCCTTGCCTCTGGCGTGAAATATCCTCTAATCCTCAGCGAACTCCCTCCCTGCATGGAGGCGAGATATCCCGTTCTTCGCGTGGAAAATCCCAAAGGCGGGGTGAAAATACCCCTGCATCCCTTTCAAGATGGCCAGAGCGTAGTTATGACCTCCGACGGAAGTTTCGATGTCCGTTTCGATAGGATTCTCTCGGCGTATTACGGCATCGAGGTGATAGGTGGTGCGAATGCACATATCGCCCTCCAGTCGTGCGAGTTGGAAAACGGCAATTACAATCGCATGGCATCCCTAGTTCTAAGAGACGGGCTGCAATACTTTGAATGCCCGTATTACTCCAGTTTCAGCGTACTACATGTCATCGTCTCCAATGTCACTACCCCGGTCGTCATCAAGGATATCAGCGCGGACTTCACATCTCAGCCGGTGAGCTACAAAGGCTCGTTCTCGTGCAGCGACCCTTATCTAAACAAAGTTTGGAAATCCTGCCGATGGGCGACACAAATCTGCCTGCAAACGCATCACTTGGACTCTCCCGATCATCAGGAGCCCATCGCCGATTACGGGGATTACCTCATAGAGGATTTGGTCAACTTCTACGCCTTTGACCAACCGCAACTCGCCAAGCAGGATTTGCGGAAATTCGCCTGGGTGATGAAGAACAGCGATTACAAGACTTTCCACACTAGTTACATCCTCTTGTGGGTTCAGTCATTGCTGCAATACTATCAATACACCGGCGACACATCCCTCATTCGGGAGCTATCCCCTGAAGTGTACGGCGTTATCGATCGTTTTTCAGGATATATCGGCGAAAACGGGATCATCTCCGAAGCCCCCAACTACATGTTCATGGATTGGGTAAACATCGACGGGTTCAACTGCCATCACCCTCCATGTGTAATTGGGCAGGGATACATGACGGCTTTTTACTGTAAGGCGTTGCAGGATGCGGCGGAGGTTGCAATCATTATGGGCGATAATTCCCGCGCCGAAATATACGAATCCATGCGGGATTCGCTTATCCATGCCTTTAATACGGAGCTTTGGGTTCCCGACAAGGGCATGTACAGAGACGGAAAACCGTTTCAAACTCACGTGAAACCGTACGAGTGGATGCCTGCGGACAAGGATATTGAAACCTTCAGTGCGCAATGCAACTCGCTGGCTGTGCTCTACGACATCGCTCCGAGAACGCTGCAAAAATCCATCATGGAGAAGGTTTTAAGGGAGACTCCCTGGAATGTTCGACCGTATTTCATGCACTTTGTCTTGGATGCAATGGCTCACGCCGGGCTGTTTGATCGAATGGGAACGACATGGCTGCATAAATGGAGGATCATCCCCCAGACTCAGACCTTCTACGAGATGGGGGATCAAGGAGACTTAAGCCATGGCTGGATCGCCACACCGCTCTGCCAACTCTCTGAAAGGGTTTTGGGAATCAAGCCAGGAAAGCCCGGATATGAAGTGGTGGGAATTCAGCCCGAACCATGCGATCTGAGTTGGGCGAAAGGGGCGGTTCCCACGCCTCGCGGATTGGTGAAGGTCAACTGGAAAAAAACGGAGAAGCGTTTCACCATGGAAGTCGCCATCCCGCGCAAGCTCACTGGATCGGTTCGCATTCCCCCATCCTTCGATGGGAATTACGCAACGCTAAGCGTCAATGGAAAAGTCGTTTGGCGCAACGGAAAGTCGGAGCTAACACCTCCAGGAATTAAGTCGCTGGTCTTTGGCGACGGGAAGTTCACCATGGAGGTGGCGGGCGGCGATTACAAATTCGAGTTGACGGAGTAATCCACCGCATATCGACATCATAAAAGCCCTCTCGCGATCACGCGGAGGGCTTTTATCGAAATCGTTTGGAGCGGGAAACGAGTCTCGAACTCGCGACCTCCTCCTTGGCAAGGAGGCGCTCTACCACTGAGCTATTCCCGCATCATACCGACGGTGGTGGGCGAGAGGAGAGTCGAACTCCTACGCCTTGCGGCACTAGTTCCTAAGACTAGCGTGTCTGCCATTCCACCACTCGCCCGAATGGCCAGATCAATTTAACGTGAGAATTATATCATGGTTTGCGAAAAAATGTCAAGCGTCAGTTAATCGGATTAGACAAATGCGGGGATTGCGACATTCAGGAAATCAAGCCGATAGGGCTCATTTCACGCTTGATGAAATACCCGCAAACCGAATTTTGCAATCCCCTGAACCGATATTGTTTTATACGACCCAAAATCACTAGCGTCAAGGGTCTCTCCATTCCTCCCGCCCTCGACGCACTCCGCGTAAGCCGCTGCGCACGCCACGGCAATCATGCCAATCGAAGGGTCCTTGATCCCGGCGGGCGGTTTCTCCCATATCCAAGGCGGACTGACCACATTGGCGCGAACGCCCCTTGGCATCTCCACCGCAGCGGTTCGCGCGAACCCCTCTGATCGATTTCCTTCGAGGAGATATCCACTCTTGGATCGCCGGAGGTATGCCCCACGGGCACAACCTCGTGTCGGTCAGCCAACGCCCGAAAGAATGGACTAACGCAGGTCAATTCAAACCGCAACAATTCTTGTATTTTTTACCGCTTCCACAGGGGCATGTGTCGTTTCGACCGACTTTCCGATGAGCGGACCCCGCTTTTTCAGGCACGCGGGTAAATTGGGCGCCCTTCTTTCTAGAATACTCATATATTTTCGTGACCGACATTGGCAATACTGAATAGAGACCCGCTAAAAGATGTTCTTTGGTGATATTCTCGCGTTTCTCATCTGGCATTTCCTCCAAGAAGGTAGTGATATCATCGGAGTTCGCCGCCGTCATCACAACTCCATAAGAACTAAATATATTTTTTTCCTCATCACTCGCTTTTTCGTAATCGAAGTCATCCTTGACAAAAAACATCCCTTCTATTCCAAGTCTCAACGCATAGGCAAGACCATATACCCAGTCATCAATCTTACCTATGTCAGCCTCATTCAGATTAGAATAGTCAAATGGAAAACGAAATGATTCATCCCTCACTTTGGAATTAAATCGATTGTAAAGCGAAAAGACACCCGCCATTATCAGTTGCATCTCCTGCTCGCTTTCGAACTCGATATTATTTTCGTCAAAGAGGAATGATATCCATTGGCTAGGCATTACCATTATTGGAGATATGGCGAGGCCAATGAAGAAACCGTGCAGAGTTTCGGGGATGAACATACCATCCTTATCATCTCCTTTCGATCTAAGCAATTCAATCAGTTTTTTTCACTCTCGGTAAATAATTCCATTTTTTTCTGCTTTCCATGAATAAGGCGATAGCATAATAGCAAAGAGCCAACATAAGTCGCAACGAGTAAAATATCACTCGGAGCTTAAATAATGGCAACCGTCCCTCGTAAGGCGGAAAAGCTCAACGGCGGCAACTCCACCAGCGCCGTCCCGTTATCCCCCATTCTCGCAACACCGGGCTTTGGTTCCACCTCATGAGGGGCTTCCCAGCTATTTGCGGCTTTCGGGTCCTTTCCGGTAAGAATATCAACCCCTGCAATCCCGGTGATATGAGCATCGTGGATATCGATTTTCAACTCCACCTTCTCCGTTTGACTGCGATTGACTGCAAAAACCGCGAGCGAACCGTCCTCCGCCAAGCATGCGGATACATCAATCATCGGAACCTCCCCTCTCTCCCCCGCCTGATAATAGGGACTATCGAGGATCGGTCGCAGAGATTTCCCGCGAGTATGCTCCGACATCAACGCAAATGGGTAATAGTTGCTTTGGATTAACATGCCGTCCCGCTTGGTAAGGATCGGCGCGATGACGTTGACCACCTGGGCGATGCAAGCGATCTTCACTACATCGGCGTGACGAATGAAAGCGTTCAAATACTGTGCGCAGACGAGCGCATCCTCAAGGTTGTAAGTCTCCTCCAGCAGATGCGGCGCTTTTGTCCAGTTTCCATCCGCCTGATCCGCCTTGTACCACACATTCCATTCGTCGAAGGAGAGATAGACCCTCTTATTCGCTCGCTTCATTCCTCGCACGTAATTGAAAAGCCCGGAGTAATCCTCTATGACGCGATCAATCTCCGTACCCTCCGCCAAAAACCACGCGGTGTCATTGCGACGATTCTCGCTGTATCGGTGCGCGGAGACGTAGTTGACGCTATCCCAGGCGTACTCCAGCGTGATTCGATCATACGTGAGATAGGTGGACATAAATCGCCCCGACGAGCCGCACACCACAAACTCCGCCTTGTCGTCCAAGCCCTTCATTAATTTTGCCGCCTGGTCCGCTCTCATGGCGTACTCCTCCGCAGGGACGTGCCCCGCCTGCCATGGACCGTCCATCTCGTTGCCCAGGCACCACACCCTCACACCGTATGGCTCCTTGTGTCCGTTCACAACCCGTTGATCCGCCCAGTAGGTTCCCGCAGGCATGTTGCAGTACTCGAGCAACGCGGCAGCCTCCGTCGCGCCCTTCGTGCCAAGGTTGATAGCCATCATGGGGGCGACGCCCACCTGTTTACACCATTCTACAAACTCATCCACTCCGAACTGGTTGGTCTCCAGACTGCGCCAAGCGAAATCGGGACAGGTCGGTCGGGATTCTCGCGGTCCAATCCCATCCAGCCAGTTGTAGTTGCTTACGAAATTCCCTCCGGGATATCGCATCAAGGGCATTCTTAATTTTCGTAGGGCGGTGATCACATCCCTGCGAAAGCCGTTTTCATCCGCAAGCGGACTGGATGGATCATACACCCCTTCGTAAACGGCTCTTCCGATGTGTTCCAGAAAGCCGCTGAAGATGCGCGGGTCGATGTCACCTTTGTGATACTGCGTATCCAAAGTTAGTTTTGCCTGCATGTCCGATCCTTTCGTTTTTTGTTTCCGTTCATACGCGAGTCAAACCGTTAAGTGAAGCGAGAGCCAATATCCTCCGCTTTAGAAAGGATGAAAAAAACATCCCCCCTCTCGATGATGCGTTCGTCATTTCATGATACAACATTCGAAAGATTTCATGGGAAATACCATTTTCTGTTGAGGAGGCTGTGGTTCTCAAACGGACTGAGGCTCCCTCATCCCTCATAAGGGCGCAAAACCTCGATCCGAATTCAGCGTCGATGTTTTTAGAGTATATTGCCCCTCATGGGAATTGTCAAGCCATAACTTACGCTTTATTATGCATGCGGACATCCTCATTGAATGGGTATTTACCGCAAACCAACCAATCACGATGATTTCCACAAACAGAAAGGATGCAAATGAATCGATTCCTTCTTCCGTTGCTGTGCGCCGGGGTTCTTTCCTTGGCAACTTCCTTAAGCCTCTTCGCGCAAACACCCTCCTCTTCTGAAAATGCGATCCCGACGCTCTTCCTCATCGGAGATTCCACGGTCAAAAACCCTCTGCCGGGTTTGGAGGGATGGGGCGACGCTATCGCACCCTATTTCGACACCTCGCGAATCCGCATCGAAAACTGCGCGCTGGGAGGACGTAGCAGCAGGAGTTATCTCACCGAGGGGCATTGGGCGAAAGTTCTGGCGCAAATCAAACCCGGCGACTTCGTCCTGATGCAATTCGGTCACAACGACGGCGGACCTTTGGACCACGGTCCCGCGCGAGCCTCGCTCAAGGGGGTGGGCGATGAAACCAAAACCGTAACCATGCAAGCCACCGGAAAGGTGGAGGTGGTTCACACCTATGGATGGTACATGCGCCATTACATCCTTGACGCCAAATCGAAGGGGGCGATACCGATTGTGGTCTCCCCCATCCCAAGAAATATCTGGTCAAAGGAGAACAAAGTGCTCACGAACGAACGGGATTACGGCGGATGGGCGAAGGAGGCGGCGCAACAGACCGGCGCGTACTTCATCGATTTGAACCATATCATCGCAGGTTATTACAATGAGATGGGGCCCATTATGGTAAAACGCTTTTTTCCGGGCGATCATACGCACACCAGCCCTACGGGGGCGGCGCTCAACGCGGATTGCGTGGTGCAGGGATTGAGAGCGTTGCCAAACTGCCCGTTGAAGGCTTATCTCAAGTCGGAGATCGGGCCTACTCGATAAATAGCGACTTACGCCCCAGGAACCCAAACCGACGCTCGAACTACAGCGACGGAGCGGATGGCTTGGCGATGGGCGGGTGGCTTCACGCAGCGCCCTCAACCCCCAGGGCGAGATGAATCGTGAGGGAAGTGAAAAACGACGTCTCCTCCAACCTGCGGGATAAACCATCACAAATGGTGCGGCGCGACGAGGGCGAGGAAAAATCACGTGGGAGCAACGAGTAAATGGATTTCGGGTATCGGCACACACGACGCCGTCCCGGGCATGGGAAAGGGGCGAAGCACGCATCGCCCCTTGAATTCAACATTCCATGGAATCATCCATCATCGCAGACGGAATCACCATTCATTCCAATGCACGATTTTCGGGTTGTAGCGATCCGGGGATTCCGGGATGACTGCCGGATACCCTAGGGGAACCCATGAAAAGGGAACGATACTCTCCGGAAGTTTGAAGAAATCCCGAAATCGTTTTATCTTGTTTTCATCCGCATACACCGCCGTCCAAACCGCTCCCAACCCCAATGCATGCGCCGCGAGAAGCAGATTTTCGGTGGCGGCGGCGCAATCCACGGGCCAATTCCCAGGGCAGGTCTCCTTTTGCGGCTCCCCGCATATCAGAACGCCTGCGGATGCGGAGGATGTCATCCCCGCATTGGGATGAATCGAGGGTATCTGTTTCAAGATATCCTTATTCCTGACCACTAGAAATTGCCAAGCTTGTTGATTACACGCCGACGGGGCCATCATCGCGGCGCGCAAAAGTGTTTCAATCGTATCTTGCGTCAACTCTCCATCACGATACTCGCGTATGCTTCTTCTTGTCATAATGGCTTCTAACGCATCCATGTCCTTTCTCCTTCTCTTTTCAATTTTCCTTCCAAACCGCTATTCCATATCCGTTTTCCGCGCAATCCTGAAACATATCGTTCAAAATACGGTATTGATTCTCAACGCTCTCCCCTTGAAGCAGTCTGCGTGTGAGAAGCGCCAATCCGCTGGGGGATTCCTTGGACGATTTCAAATGAGGAATCGCCCTGAAATAGGCGGACAAGCGCTGAGTGCGCTGCGGGGTGAAGATGTTGGAGATTCCCTCATCCGCGTGAAACCACCATTCCACGCCATTCTCCTCCGATAGAAGCTTGCCCAATTCATCCGCTAAATCCTCGCCATTGTTTTTGCGTCGCAAAATAGAGATCATTTCATGCAATCCCTTTGGAAAGCTCACCCAATCGCCCACGCCGCACAGATCCGCGACGAGAGCGTTGGCGATCATGGATCGCGGAGCATCCCCATCTAGCGATCGAAGCGTTTCAGCGATGTTGGGTATACTCAGTTCGTCAAACGCCCCGGTTCGCGTCGCCTCCTGCAACAAGGGCTTTACCTCCTGAAACCTTTCCCAATCAAACATAAAAAACGACCAACGCAATTCCCTTTCCTCCAGACTCAATTAATTCCTCCAACGGCAAACCTCCATATCCACCCTGCCATCCGGGCGAAAAACAACCCCCTCTTTCTCAAGTCTGCGTTTCTGCTCCTGCGCCAGCCTCGGGTCTCGCTTGTGAATGGACAGAGAGCCATCCACAGCCAGCACCCGATGCCAAGGGGTTTCGGGAGGAGCCATCGCCATGATTCCGCCTACCTCCCTTGCTGAGAGACGAACCCCATGCACCATATCCGCCAACTGACCATAGGAGACGACTTTTCCGGGGGGGATGGCGCAAACGCATTCGAAGACCAAATCCGCAGCGCTCTCGCTAACACTCCGCGAATCCCGCGACCGCCTTGCACCTTGTCCCGATCCGGAAAACCGCATTACAACCGCACCTCCGCGCCCGTGCGGGCGGCGGTGTAGCAGGCATCCAATAGCTGAGTGAGGTTCCATCCATCCTGCAGGGTGATGCTCATCTCCGTGCCGTCCTTGATCGCGTTGATCCACTGCTCCATGGGCATCGGCAACGCTTTGGGAAGATTGGTCGGCGCCATCCCTCCTTTGATGCCATGGGATTCCAACTTTTGGCTTTCTATCCACACCCTCGGACCCGCCGCCATATCTAATGAAAGATAGCCCTCCGTACCGTAGATTTCCAGCGGGTTCGGACCCAATCGGTGCACCCAGGAGACCTCCAAAACGCCGATGGCTTTGTTCTTGAACTCCACCACGGCGACCATGTTGTCGTCGATGTCGTAGGCGCCGGAGAAATTGTTCTTCCGCGCGACCACGCTTGCAGGCTCTCCAAGGAACCAGCGCATCACATCCACGCGATGGCATCCGAGATCGAAGAACGCCCCGCCCCCCGCCATCTTCTCGTCGCCGAACCAGGCGTTGCCGCTGTGGTTCTCCGCAGGTCTGAACCATTTGTCCAACGCCGCATTGTGAGCGATTCTGGCGCGCATTTCGGTCACATTCCCAAGCAAGCCCTGGTCCAAAACCTGCTTAACGAAAAGAATCTCCGGACGTGTGCGCGATGGCAACGAGATCATAAACTTCACTCCGGCCTTCTCCACCGCTTCCTTGACCATGTCCGCCTCCTCGACGGTGATGGTGAGCGCCTTCTCGGTGAAGATATGCTTGCCGGCGCGAGCGGCGGCGATGAGAACCTGAGGGTGAAGGTTGGTTGGCGAGTCGTTCACCACGGCTTGGACGGTATCCAGGGCGAGAATGTCGTCGAGATACTCGTAAAATGGAACGCCCAGCCTCTCCGCCTCTTGCTTTCCTCGAACCGGATCCTCATCCCAAACGCCGACGATCTCCGTGTTGGGATTCTCCTGCACTTGATGGACATATCCCCCTGCGTGCACATGCGCGAAGGATAGTATGGCGATGCCGATTTTGCTCATGGGATTCTCTCCTTTGAATGAACCGCATCCCGTTGGGAACAATCCTCAACGGAATCTGTTTGTTTTCATTGTACCTATTTCATACGGGTATTGAACGGGCATTTGGATACATATCGTCCAAATCATTTATAGCTTCAAAAAAACTTTTTATACCAAACGAACCCAAAGAATCCCGTTCACGCAGGTGTGACTCGATTGGCGATGATCTCGGATTGTAAAATGGTCATGCGGAATCCTCATTGGGTTGTGATGGCTTTGGGACGGATAAAGCATGTAGGACATGATATTTTCCTCCTTGGATTAGACGTTGATTGATGTAGAATTATTTCGGGTAATTTGAAAAAGTTTTAGGGCTATTATCTCACGCGGAGACGCATAGGCGCAGGGGGAGAACGTTCACGGACACCTTCACCTATGATCAACAGTGAAAAAGCTTGCTTTTTCATAATTGCACTGCGAGAGCCTATCAGTCGAAAACAAGTTTTCTCATGGATGAAGCTCAATCTTTTGGAGCTTTGGGAAATGCCGGATCGTGAGATCGACTCCGCTCATTTGGAGAGTTGGTATCAATGGGGTTGCAAGCAACGATATCGGGCCGAACATGAAGAGGCCGGCTGATACGATTAAAGCTCATGCAACGCGGATACTATATAACTTCCCCGACCATCTCACCAGTGGATTGATGGATGGGATTAACTCTCTTATCCAAGCGGCGAAGGCCAAGGCCAGAGGTTATCGCAATCCCCGGTCTATCAAAAGGATCATTTACCTGAGTGCGGGGAAACTCGATTTTAGGTCACCCATGCGATAGAGTGAGGAACCATTAATGTTTCAACCCTTCGGGGTTGAGGGGGATGCGGTTCGGGGGGAAGGTCGGGTACTGGCGGGACGAGGCGCAGAGGCTGTATGTGAATGTTCATGGTCAAGAGATATTTCTCGCCCTGATTGACCTCTCCGTTTACGGGAGATGATTTCTTGTATTAAGCTCAAGGCTGGTCGCTCCATTCCGTTCTCCTCTGTCAACAACGTGGCAGATAAGAAGAGCAGATGGCAACAACCAGAAGGAGTATCCGGGTGGTACAGGTTAAGGTGAATATGGCTGGTACAGGTTAACCCGATTAATGACAGTCGCCTAATTGTGATATGTTACGACGTCGCTTCTTTATTACGGATACTGAGGACCCATACTACTCCATCCTCTTGATTTGGCCTCGCGACTCCACATTTTATGTCCTTGTGCAATCGCCATATCTACCCATATTAGGATGTCAATGAGTCTTGCTTTGGATATCATAATAGGTTTCATTTCCATCTGCAGCCAAGTCAGGAATTCCATGTTGAGTTTCCCAACCTCCCTTACCCTATCGGAAACACGCAACACTCTCTCCGTATAGTTTGATTCTTTTAAGGGAAAGTTATAAGTGTCAGGGTCTTGTATATCAAGCACCGTACGGATATAACTGTCCGAGATTGCTGTCAAGCGGGGTCGTTTCAGGAAAAGCATTTTACTTGCCGCCATATCCGTTATCCCAGGTGTGACTGTTAGGTGGAGGTAGTATTCCTTAAGAGCTTGGCGAGCCGTACAATATTCTGCATCCATACTGTCCACTAAATCCGTATCATTCGGAATTGCCGCAAGAGCCGCAAGTGGTCGATTGAGAAATGGTCGCCATGACGCCCGACACGAACGCGCCCTCATCGCTTTGTTCATAGCATCAAGTAGTTCATCGCGGAATAGATCAGTCTCATTCTTATAACGTTGACCAATTGTATCGTAAGCACAGAATGCATCATATAAACAGAAAAAACGTACTTTCTCAAGACATTGCTGAATCCTCCGCTTCCGGTCCACCCGTAATTCATCATTCATTGATCTTTTCTCCTTACAACATAATGTTTCCATAAACATCATATTTTCTTACCTACTTGCCTTCTTAGAAAGATGAGAGCATTTACGTTGGATATTATCAAAAAAACGCACGGGATAACATCATTTATCCACCCACCATTTGAAACAGTCCGAAATCGGATATCACCGGAGCGGCGGCGGATTGCGTGATCCTCAGTCGGACGGCGTCAGCGGTGATCTCCGGGACGCGCAACAACCTCTGATAGCCGATGCTGGTTCCGGAGGCGAACTCAGTCCACTTGCCGTCTTGCTCGTAATCCAAGGCGAACGACTCAACCCTTTGCCCCAAGGGAACGTATTCCATTATCCTGACGACGTTGAAGGATGTCGGTTTTTTCAATTTCAGGGTTAGGTTCGCGGTCGTAACGCCATCGTCCGTGCACCAGTAGGAGTTGCGGGCGCCCTTGACCACGTTCGACGGAGAGTAGCGCGGGTCGGCGCCTCGCGTTTCGCTCGCCGTGACCGTGGCGCCCTTGGCGAGATCCTTCGCAAAGGTCTTTCTAAGAATCGCGCCAAACTCCTCCACGTTTTTCGCGTCGGTGGGATAGATTTGCCCCTTGGGGTCGGGAGGAATGTTTAATATGAGATTGCATCCTCTCCCCACCGAATCGAAGTAGATATCCAAAAGTTGCGAAACCGTTTTGACCTTGTTGTCCTCCTCGGGATGGTAGAACCAGCCAGGGCGTATCGAGACATCGCACTCCGCCGGAACCCAGCTTGTGCCGCCCTCCTGACCATGATTTAATAGATTCGGATCGGCATGACCAGGCCATAAACCTGTCCGATCAAGAGTCTCCCAACAGGGGTCTCCGGCGTATCCCCCTTCGTTGCCCACCCAGCGGATATCCGGGCCGGCATCGCTGAAAATGCACGCCTGCGGTTGCAGTTTACGCACGATTTTCCATGTGTCGGGCCAGTCGTAATAGGTGCGGTTGTCGATGGTTCGCGTCGTTCGCGCGCCGCCGTAATAGCCGTCGCCCCCGTTCGCTCCGTCGAACCATACCTCGAAGATCGGACCGTAGTTCGTGAGCAACTCGCGCAACTGGTTGCGATAGTAGGTGAGATACGAAGGAGTTCCGTAATCGGCCCGATGACGATCCCACGGGGAGAGGTAAATCCCGAACTTGAGACCCTGACGGTGGCAGGCGTCGGAGATCAGTTTCACCACGTCGCCCTTGCCATCCATCCAAGGGCTGTTTTTAACGGAGTGCTCCGTATATTTGCTCGGCCACAGGCAGAAGCCGTCGTGGTGTTTGCAGGTGAGCACCAGCCCTTGAAACCCCGCTTTCTTAATCACACCGACGATCTGGTTCGCGTCGAAGTCGGTGGGGTTGAAGAGGCTGGGCGACTCATCCCCGTATCCCCACTCCTTGTTCGTGAAGGTGTTCATCCCGAAGTGCACGAAAGCCTCCATCTGTCCCCTCTCCCAACGGAGCTGCCTCTGACTGGGCGTCGGTCCGTAAGGGGCGGGGGGAAGGGTTTCGGAAAAGGCGTTGATGGTCATGAGAACGGCTCCTAATGTGATTAGAATTTTTGTTGTCATAATGCTTTCCTTAGCCGAACTCGATTTTAAAAACGTTAGCGAACGGGCTTGGGGTCTCTTCCGGGGGTGTGATGACGATACCGTTCGGTTTGACGGACCATTTGATTTTACTTCCTGTCCCCAATAAAGTGATCCTTCGGATAGCCTTTTCATGGGAATGAACCGATGGTTTCAAGGATTCAATGGTGATCTCCCCCGCCGGCTTCCCCATTACGATCACGTACAGCACATCGTTCTTGACGGTGAAACGCTTATCCTCCGGGGTGAGATCCTTGATTTGCTCCTCCACGAACGCCCCGCCCACCGTCGGGGTGGGGCCCTCGCCGAACACCCTCCACGGGCGGGCGCCGTAGATCGCCTCCCCGTTCACTTTAAGCCACTCCCCGATGGTCAGCAAGCGGTCTTTGACCTCCTGCGGAATCGTTCCGTCCGCGCGAGGGGTGATGTCCAGCAGGAAACATCCGTTTTTGCTCGTGATATCCACCAATTCGTCCAAAAGACGCTTGACGGATTTGTATTGTAGATTTTGAACGTAGCACCATGAGTTCCAGGCTATGGCGTCATCGGTCATCCAGGGACGTGCGGAGATATCCGCCATTCTCCCCCTCTCGAGATCCTCCACGGCCACGTCATCCGGAAGGTCTGGCTTTTTATAGGTCAGCACAACCGGCTTGCGCCAAGCGTGTTGTTGATTGTAGTAATGAGAGATTAAATCCAGCCGGTAACTCGCCGGGATGATCGCCATGCGGCTGTCGAAATAGATAAGGTCCGGGCGATAAAGTTCAATAACCTCCCTCACTTTGCTCTCCCACTCATTGCAAAAAGGTGCGTCCGGTGGCGGAGCGGGAGGAGAATCAAAAGCTGTGGATGGCAATGGGGGACCGTAGAGTCCGGAAAAAATCGGATTTGAGCAATCGCAGGTCGGATCCTCCGTGGGATACCACCCCCAGCGCCATTGGTGATGGAAGGTGGTGACGAACTTCAACCCCTTACGCCTCACCGCCATGGACATCTCCCCCACCAAATCCCTCTTCGGTCCCATCCTTGCGGCGTTCCATTCATTCACCTGGCTGTTCCACATCGAGAACCCATCGGCGTGCTCCGCCACCGGTCCGGCGAACTGTGCGCCCGCCTTCTTGAACAGGTCCGCCCACTCGTCGGGATCGAAACGCTCCGCCTTGAATAGAGGTGCGAAGTCCTTGTAACCGAAGGTGGAGAGGGGACCGTAATGCTTCAGATGATAAACATTCGCTGCGGAACCCTTGATGTACATATTGCGGGAGTACCACTCGTTGTCGTAAGCGGGGACGGAGTAGAGCCCCCAGTGATAGTAGATACCGAATTTGGCGTCGCGAAACCAATCCGGAACCCGGTATTGCCGGAGGGATTGCCAGTTCGGCTGAAATACGGCATACCTGGAGGTCGCCGCGCCTTGCGCCTCCCACTCGTTCGTGAAGCTCAGCGCTCCCATTAACGCCACTCCGGAAAGCGCACTCTTGCGGATGAAATGACGCCGTGTAAGAGACATATCATACGCTCCTTGTGTTGCGAAGAACCAATCTGCGTTAATCTGAAACGCATGGATAAGCCTAAATTCACACTCATCTCGTAGACTACCGCACAAGGCGGATATTTTGCAAATTCTCTCTTTATCCGGTGAGGATGCTACTACTCCCTTCGTATCGATAGAACGTTCAGTGTATACTAAACATATATTGTCTTATTTTTACGCCGTTAAAAGAACAATGACCACCCAGCCAATAATTCAATACTCCGAACCGATCCAACCCCAACTTGAGGAGATAGTGGTTCAGTTGGAAATCGCTGACGGGAAGCCCGGCGTCGTTCCTTTGCCGCAGCGTTTTCCCCGCTCCCCATTACGTTATCCCGGTGGAAAAACACGCGCTGTCAAGCTCCTTTATTCCTACATACCCGCAGATGAAACGAAGCTTTGCTCGCCGTTTTTAGGAGGAGCGTCCTTGGAATTGGCGTGCACCACCCGCATGCAGGTGTGCGGAGCGGATATTTTCGAGCCCTTAATCGCCTTTTGGAATGCGCTTTTGCACAGGAAGGAGGAGTTAATAGAACGCGTTACTCGGTATTACCCTCTTTCAAGATCCAATTTCTACTCCTTGCAGAAAAGCTATACGGATTTGACGGATGAATTGGAACGAGCCGCAGCCTTCTTCGTGCTAAATCGGTGTTCCTTCTCCGGCACCACTCTTTCTGGCGGTATGTCCCCGGGGCACCCTCGATTTACCTTATCCGCAATCGAGCGCTTGAAGAGTTTCACCGTTCGAAATTTTGATGTGGAATGCAGTGACTATCGGGAGTTCATCCCAAAACATGATGACGCATTCCTTTATCTTGACCCTCCCTATATGATCGACCAGGCTCTTTATGGCGTTAACGGGAGCACGCACAAGGAGTTTAATCACTTGGAATTGGCCAAATTACTGAGAAAACGCGATCGCTGGATTATGTCCTACAACGATTGCTACGAGATACGAAAACTCTATCAGGGTTGCACTATTCTTTCCCTTGAATGGATATACGGTATGGCGAGGAATAAGCAGTCGAACGAGATTTTAATCCTAAGCGAGGATTTGAATTCATGAGACGCTCTCAAAATGATTCCGGACGAGCGTTGGAATATGGAATTGCAAATGCGTTACATAAACTTACCGGCTCAGCATTGTTGATGGACGAACATTTCGCGAGAGTGCGGGAATGCTTTGAACGATGCGATGATCATGAACAAAACAATATGGAGGAAGCTTCACTCAAGGCCCTTTCATTTCTCATAGACAATGATCCACGCCTAGCAGATCCGGATAATCTTATTAGGATACAATCCGACCAGGCGGGGCAATTAGGTGATGTAAGAGATATCATCATCCATAACGAAAAAACGCATTCCGAGGTTGGATTGTCCTCGAAAAACAGACATTACGCGTTAAAACACTCTCGTTTATCCCAAAGCATAGATTTTGGTTACGAATGGTTTGGCGTCCACTGCTCCGATCAGTATTTCACCTCCATCAGCCCTATTTTCGAAGATTTACTTGGACGCAAGCAAAAAAGTGATCTATGGAGAGACATAAGTGACAAGACTGAAAGATTTTATCTTCCGCTTTTGAATATTTTCTCAGCTGAAATGCTGAGATTATATCAAAGAGATCCCAATCAGGTCGCCAAGGGACTTCTAAAATATCTATTAGGCTCTCAAGATTATTACAAGATAATCAAAGAGAATGGCAACGTGACCGCCACCTCGTTCAACCTTAGCGGGTCATTGAAATGAGGTAACAAATTACCCTTCCCTACGAGGATTATCGAAATTACCAACAAGCCGAACAGCCGAACAACCATTGAAATTACCTTTGATCATGGCTGGCAAGTATCCTTTCGAATTCATAACGCAAGCGCCGTGGTGGAACCGTCCCTGAAATTCGATATCAACATTATCGGCTTGCCACAAGCCGTATCCCGTCATGTCCTTCCTTACTTAGACCACTGAATATCAGTCGTTCCTTTAAGATAATTCGTTCGAACGAACATCCTGATCGAAATCCGCAGGCTATTAGCGCTCTCTTCCTGAATTATCCCTCTTGATTAAGAGACTTAAAGAGGAACCTTCCCGCTCTTGACACTTTCCCGCATCTTCATCTATAATAAGTAGCCTGTGTGCAATGGATGCATTCGATATGCGCTCGTAGCTCAGCGGATAGAGCGACAGGTTGCGGACCTGTAGGCCGGGGGTTCAAGTCCCTCCGAGCGCATGCTTTCCGAAGGCTGAAGACGGCGAGCTGAGGGTGTTTCGCTCTGTCAGCTTCCATGCTTCGGCTTTTTTTGCGTCCGCCCTCGTAGCTCAGTGGATAGAGCTGGGGCGTCCTAAGCCCTGAGTCGGGGGTTCGATTCCCTCCGAGGGCGCCATTTTTATTGTTCGATCGCTCTTCCGCCTCCTTCGGAGCGATCGAAAGTTTCCAACGCGGAGGGGTCGCATAGTTGGTCTAGTGCGCCCGCCTCGAAAGTGGGTAGGCCAAAAGCCTCGCGGGTTCGAATCCCGCCCCCTCCGTGCCCCTCTCTTTTCCGGAGAGGACTATCGTCATCTCACCCCGCCGCACTTCAACCTCAACGGCTTGCTCCCAAGAACAAAATAAAAAAACATTCAAAAAAATACGAAACGAATGCGATAATATTGCGTAAATATACTTGACAAAGAAACACTCAAGTGGAATAATACTAATCGACTAACAAACAATGACGATTGAGCATTATCCAAATATCGAAATGAAGGAGCGCAAGAATGGGAAAAACCGTGGGAATTGACCTGGGAACCACGAACTCCGTGGTGGCCGTGCTTGAAGGCGGAGAGCCGGTAGTCATCGCTAACGCAGAAGGCGGAAGAACCACCCCCTCCGTTGTCGGTTTCAATAAGAACGGCGAACGGTTGGTGGGCACCGCTGCGAAACGGCAGGCGATCATCAACCCAGAAAGAACCATCATCTCCATAAAACGTAAAATGGGGACAAACGAAAAGATATCCATCGACGGTAAAAGCTATACGCCGGAAGAGATATCCGCAATGATACTCCAAAAATTGAAAACCGACGCTGAACAGTATCTTGGAGAAAAGGTGGATAGCGCCGTCATCACCGTGCCCGCCTATTTCAACGACGCTCAGCGAACCGCCACGAAAAACGCCGGAGAGATCGCAGGGTTGAAGGTGCAACGCATCATTAACGAACCTACGGCGGCGGCTCTCGCTTACGGTCTCGACAAGAAAAAGAATGAGACCATTCTCGTCTTTGACCTCGGAGGCGGAACATTCGACGTTTCCATTCTTGAGGTGGGAGACGGGGTGTTCGAGGTGAAGTCCACCGCAGGGGATACCCATCTCGGTGGTGATGACTGGGACGCACGCATCGTGGATTATATCCTTTCCGAATTCAAGAAGGAGCATGGAATCGACCTCGCACGCGACAAACAGGCTATGCAACGGTTGCGCGAAGCGGCTGAAAAGGCGAAGATTGAACTTTCCAACATGGTGAACACCAATATCAATCTTCCCTTTATTAGCGCCACGCCGGATGGCCCGGTGCATTTGGACATGAACTTGACGCGCGCGAAATTCGAGGAGCTCACGCATGACCTCCTTGATCGATGCGTCGGTCCTTTCCAACGCGCCATCTCGGACGCCAAAATTCAGGCGAACCAGATTGATGAGATCGTCCTCGTTGGCGGATCAACCAGAATGCCAGCCGTTCAGGAACTAGTCCGTCGGCTTGGCGGAGGCAAGGAACCGAATAAAAGTGTGAACCCTGATGAGGTTGTGGCGGTCGGAGCCGCCATCCAAGGAGGGGTGCTTGCAGGAGAGGTGAAGGATATCGTCCTATTGGATGTCACCCCGCTCTCCTTGGGCATTGAAACTCTGGGGGGGGTGATGACAAAGCTCATCGATCGCAATACGACCATACCAACCAAGAAATCCGAAGTGTTCTCCACCGCCGAAGATGGACAGACTTCCGTTCACGTGAAGGTGTATCAAGGCGAGAGGGAGATGGCGGCGATGAACAAATTCCTTGGAGACTTTCAACTCACCGGCATTCCGCCCGCTCCGAGAGGAGTGCCTCAGATTGAAGTGACTTTCGATATCGACGCCAACGGTATCATTCACGTCACGGCGAAGGACAAAGCCACCAACAAGGAGCAGAGCATCACGCTTACCGGATCCTCAAACCTGGACAAGAGGGATATCGAACGTATGGTACGCGAAGCAAGCGAGCATGCCGAGGAGGATCGTCGAATGCGTGAAGCCGCCGAGACGAAAAACCAAGCCGATTCGCTGTGCTATCAGACTGAGAAAACGCTGAAGGATCTTGGAGACAAAGTCCCGAGCGATCTCAAAATAAGGATCGAAGGCAAGGTGTCCGACCTAAGGTCCGCGATCAAGTCGGACGATGTCGATAAGATCAAGCGGATTACCGAGGAGTTACGACAGGAGAGCTACAGTCTATCCGAACTTCTTTACAAGCAGACCGCAGGGAGTTCGAACGGACAGGCTCCCGATGAGGCGGGATACCAACAATCAGAGTATCAAACCTCTGCGGAAGGCAAACCCGACGATGTGATCGATGCGGACTTCAAGGAGAAATAAGACGAACGATTGCAGGGATGGTTCGGATGAAACCATTCATGCGAACCATCCTGTAAATAGCAGCTAAGAAATGTTATTGACTTTTGCGGATGCATGAAAACCATTCCGGGGATTCCAGATGGTGAGAGATCCGTTAATAAGGATTGAGCGGTGCGGTCCCCTCATTGGAAGGTGTGAAATTGGCGAACCCGACATACAAGGACTATTATGCAATACTGGGCGTTAGCCGAAATGCGGACGAGAAAGAGATCAAAGCCGCATATCGGAAGCTTGCGCGCAAATATCATCCCGACGTGAACCCGGGAGATAAGAACGCCGAGGCGAAGTTCAAGGAGATCGGGGAGGCGTACGAGGTTTTAAAGGACGCTCACAAAAGAGCGCAATACGATCGTTTCGGCGATCAATGGAAGCAGGCCTCGCAATATGGTTCGGAATGGCATGATCCAACCACTGGATTCAATCCTAATGGCGGACAGTATGACTTCACGGGCTTCCCAGGCAATCTCAATGAACTGTTCGAGAGTCTGTTCGGCGGGGGGAGGACGACACGAACCAAGCAGACACGACCGCATGCGGAGGATGTGGAGTTTGCATTGGAACTCACTCTGGAAGAGGCGGTACGAGGAGAAAAAAAGACGATCACCCTGCCCATGGAGGACATTTGCCCGAATTGTGGCGGATTGGGACGCATGAGGGATATCTCAAATCCCATGAGGATGACTACCCTCTGCTCTCATTGCAAGGGGCGGGGGCGGCTTCAGAGGACTAGAAAAATAGAGGTTTCGATACCCGCCGGAGTGAAGGAGGGGCAAAGGATACGCCTTGCCGGGCAAGGATCCGAAGGGATTGATGGAACGAGAGGCGATCTCTATCTCCTAATCCGGATTAAGCCCCATCCGATTTTCGAACGTGTCAATGATGATCTTATTATGGAGGTCAGCATTCCTTACACCATCGCCGCCCTTGGCGGAGAGATATCGGTGCCTACGTTGAATAACGAATTGAAGACGCTTATCGTCCCGGCCGGCGTGCAAAGCGGCCAAAAGCTCAGAATTGCGGGACAAGGCATTCCCTCACGACAAACAGGAAAGACTGGCGACCTTTACGCGAAACTGAAAATTATCGTTCCTAGAGAACTCTCGCCAAGGGAAAAAGAGCTGTTAAAGGAACTCGCCCGAATAAGAGGGGATAAGGCGAAACTCTCTTAAGAAGCGGTAACTCATCCTCAAAAAGCGGATAAGCGGGATGAATGAAACAGATATGTGAAGCGATGCATGGTTCTTCGAATGGGTCATGCATCATGTGATCGAAAACATATGACAGAGGTGAGAGCTTTGGCGCGAAAAATGCCGGATGAACCTGTGTATATGATTAGCATCGCAGCTCAGTTGACCGGATTGCATCCTCAAACGGTGAGGATGTACGAACGGCTCGGGCTGGTGACGCCCTCTCGTGTGAGCAATAAAAACAGACTCTACTCCGAAACGGATATCCAGAGATTACTGCAAATACGCCGTTTCACCCAGGAGATGGGGGTGAACCTTGCGGGAGTGGAGATCATTTTGGATCTGCTGCAAAAAATGGAAAAGCTGCAAAACGAAAACGAGAGGTTGAAAACCGAATTGGCGCAAAACGGTATTCTTCACTCCAAGAGAATTGAACAGTAGCCATGTTTCCTTAGCGATAAGGCGGGAAATCGATTTTGGAGGGATGAATTATATGCACCACAATCGCAAAGGGGATGGAGAATAGATTGGGAAAGAGGACGGATATTACGTAAACATACCATTTGGGTTTGATTAACCCTTCCCGATGTGGAATGCATTTCGCAGGTAGCCAGACCATTAAGCCATAAACGAATATCCAAAACCCGAAAGCGCCTATTTGAACCATCCCCCCGAAACTCGCCTCCGCCAGAGTTCCCGTAATCCCGAAGAGCAAAAACACCTCCGCAGGCTTGAAATCATACCTTGATAGGAGGATCGCCCACCCAATGTACATCGGAGCGATGACGATTACACTGTGAAAAAAGATCACATCGAAATAGTTGGAGGAGGCTGTGATGTACGCCTGCCCGATTCGAACCCCGAAAAGGGGAGCGAGATTGGTCATTGCGGTTGTAATCGCCTCCTCCCAAAGAAGAAGCGCGGTTGACATGACCACAAACTTGATCCTCCAATCCCCTCTCAATCCTTGCATCCATGGAATAATCCTATGCTGAAACTTTACGATCAAACCACCGGTCATGAGAATCCACAGCAAAATCAATCCATCCCCCATTTTGATCACCGCCTTATCCTCGGGACGTCCATGCATGAGGATGACGACGTTAACCAACGCCTCCGTTACAAGCATCCAAACAAAGAGAACGCGAATGAAATATGACAGCGAAAGGCGCGGTTTCATAAGCGAGACCCGGTGACAGGGAGTTCAAAAGCCCCTCGAAACGTATCAAAGTACGGGTGAGTTGGTTAATAATCCGATGATAGGGTGAAAAAAAACGATTGTCTCGAATGTCAGTTGCCCTAAACGCAACATGATCATATAACACCATGTACCGTTATTCACTGGCTGGCGCTATGATTAAGAATACTGCATACGGAGCCAAAACGTATTTTTACAAACGCCTCGCATCGCATGGAAAAACATATGGACACAAACAATACCCGCAAAGCATATTTGGAAAGCGCACTTTATGGTTCAAACCCTCTAATGAGGGTGGTCGCAGCCGAAATCGCGGATAACCTTCTTCGACTCTGGGTGCGCACTCCGGATGACCATCTGCAAATCGAGAATATCCCTTTTAGACGATGGGTTCTCACCAACACCCGGAAGGAGTTCGAAAACTCAGAGACGATAGAATTGGAGGGAGACGGATTACGCTGGCTTCACGTATTTCCCGATCACCATGCATACAGGGATGCGATCTCTCACTTGAAAAACGACCGAAAGGAAAACCTTTATTATGGCAGTGAAATCAGGATGGCGCTCATCGACACTGGTGTGACTCTCTTCAAAGGGATGGCGTTCGATGAAGTCCATCGGATGCAAGTGGACATAGAGACCGAAGGGCTTTCCGCAGACACCGAAAAGATACTGCTGATAGCCATCAAGGATAATCGGGGCTATCTGAACGCCCTCATGGGAGACGAAAAAGAGATACTGTCTCAATTCATTGCATTGGTACGCGAGCGCGACCCCGACATTCTCGAAGGGCACAACATCTATGGGTTTGACCTGCCGTTTATCCTCCGCAGAGCGGAAATCTTGGGCATTCCTCTCTCCCTAGGGCGCGACGGCTCCGCACCGCGCAACTTGGGCGCCAGACAGTATGCGATAGGGGGAAATACCCGTCCTTTTCAAGAGATATTCATTTATGGTCGTCACGTGGTGGATACTTACCTTGCCGTGCAGAGATACGACCTGGCGAAGGGATCGCTCACGAGTTACGGACTGAAAAACGTCGCCAAGGCGTTCGGAATAGCGGAACCGGATCGCATCATCCTGCCTAGGGACGAGATGAAAAGGTTATTCGAACTGGATCGCGCCAGAGTGGTGGAATACGCCACGCAGGACGTGATTGAAACCGAACACTTGGCGGAATTGGTCACCCCAACGGATTTTTACCAAACTCAGATGGTGCCGGATTCATACGGTTCCGTGGCGGTTTCCGGTACCGGGGAAAAGATCAACTCGATATTTGTCAGAGCCTATCTGGCTCAAAATCAAGCGATCCCTACGCCAAGTCCCGTTAAGGAGATTCCAGGGGGCTATACGGAGTTAAGGAGAGCGGGGGTTTTGGAGCATATCGTGAAAGCCGATGTGGAAAGCCTGTATCCCAGCATCATGATCTCCGATCGAATCGCCCCGGCAAAGGATCGCCTCAACCTTTTCCTTCCCATCCTCGAGGAACTTACGCACCGGCGCTTGGAAGCCAAAAATCGAATGAGGAGCGCGCAAGGAAAGGAACGCTACTTGTGGGATGGAATTCAGGGGTCTTTCAAAGTCCTGATCAACTCGTTCTACGGATATTTGGGAGCGGCGAATTTTCATTTTAACGATCCCGACGCAGCGGCAAGAGTTACCGCCCGAGGCAGGGAGTTGGTTCAACAAATCGCCGAATGGATCGGGGAGGAGGGTGGAAATGTAATTGAAATCGACACCGATGGCGTCTATTTCGTCGCCCCTCCCTCCCTCAAGACGGAAACGGATGAAATTGAATTCATTGAACGGATTGGTGCGAAACTGCCTTCGGGAATACGATTGGCATTCGACGGCAGATATCGCTCGATGATCTCACTGAAGACTAAGAACTATGTTTTAAGGGACTACGCCGACGAAATCATATTCAAAGGCTCGGCTTTGAGGTCGCGAGCCGATGAGCCCTACGGTAAAAACTTCATCGAGACCGCCGTGAAATTACTATTTGAACATCGGGAAGACGACATCGCGGACCTTTACAAAAGAACGATCCAAGCATTGAAGGATCACAAAATACCCGTTGAGGATCTGGCGCGAAGAGAACGAATCACGGATAAAACGTTTAATAGTACGAACCGGAAGCGCCTCGCGGAGGTGGCGGGAGATGCTCGGCAAGGGGATTTCGTGCATGTATACGAGAGAATGAACGGCAAACTCGGATTGATGGAGGAATATGAAAAAAACGGGCGGGATGAGAATACAAAGACTTACATCCTCAAACTCTATAAGTTCGCATCGCGTTTGCGTGACGCCTTTCCCGAAAGGTTCGACGTGATGATCCCGAAACCATCCATGATAGCGTTCAACGGAGAGCAGGAATCCCTCGACCTCGATTGATGTGGCGAATTATGCGGTGTCACCGACCTGTATGGTGAACGGCATGATGGTTTGGATCGGAACCGGCCTCCCGGCGATCTTATCCTCCAGCAGTTCGATTGTTCGCTTGCCAACATCATGCCAGGGGACGTAGACGGTGGTTAAATTACCGCTGAGGTTCCTCGTGGGCGGTAATCCGTCAAATCCGGTGATCGCCACATCCTCAGGCACGCGCAGGTTATGATGCTTGCATCTGGCAAGCATCGCGTAGGCAAGATGATCGCACCAGCAGGCAAAAACCGTGGATCTGGTTTTTTGAGGTGTATCCAACCATTTTGCAATGATCTCATCCAGCCAGGTCACGCTGCACCCCTCAAGCCATGTTTCCAACCAATGTTCGTTGTTAAAGATTGTCAACTCCACATCGTGAGTTTCGGGGTAACGTCGCACGGTCTCAAGACGAATGCTTTGCGAGGTGGAAGGGTAACCGATAGTGATGTAAGCAATACGACGATGCCCCTTTTCCACGAGGTAATCCAACATGGCACGGATCCCTCTCTCGTCGTCTGCAACCACATAGGGAATCCCCTCCGTATTCGGTCTTGAGGTGGACAAACGACTGTCTATGCTGATTGTTGGAATTCCCGAATCCAAAAGAGCGTCGCCCAATGGCCCTTCCGGAGGCGCCCAGACTGTCAATCCATCGATGCGGCGATCTCCGATGCGCGAAAGCACCTCCTCCACAGGCTTGCCGTAATAATCGCCGAAGATGAGAAGCTCCTTTTCGCAATTATCGCATCCATCCATCAGGCCGCTGATGATATGATGGATGTACGGATTATCCACGCTGAGATACGGATAGGCGCTATAGAATCCATATGTGTTGGTGCGATTGCTCCTAAGAGAACGGGCGATGGCGTTCGGTTGATAATGGAGACGGCGCGCCGTCTCTTCCACATGCTTGCGAGTCTTTTCGGAAATGCGCACGTGACAGGATTTGCCGCTCAGAGCCACGGACACCGTCATAACACTAACGCCAGCCTCCTTTGCAACATCCTTCAAAGTGGGGGATTGTCTTCGTGTCATATTATCCTTTCCAAACCGAAAATGCGCACTTCATATGAATATCTTAACCTACTTCCTAAACGATGTCAAGCGATCATTCGTTTCCGAACGAACGAGTATGTTTAGCATATCAATTGGCGGTGATAAATTTTCTATTTTTTTTGAATGTCATATTGACAGATTTTTGGAAATTTGATATACTGGCACGACTGCGAACGCAGTCGTATTGTAGCCAGAAGGAGACATAAGTTATGTTAACGGGCAAAGTCAAATGGTTCAATGACGCCAAAGGGTATGGCTTCATTGAAACCGCGGAAGGCAAGGATATCTTTGTCCACTACTCCGCAATTCAGAAAGAAGGTTTCAAAACCCTAAGCGAAGGCCAACAGGTGACTTTCGAGATTGTCGAAGGAACCAAAGGACCGCAAGCGGCGAACGTGCAGACGATGGTCTAATCTCAATCGTTCTCAGTCACTAACTCAATCGCTACGAGTCATAGGGTCGTACGGCAGCTTTATTATTCATTTATTCTTTATTATTTCCCGTTCGGCAACCCTTTCTGAAAGCTCACGGAAAATGAACCGGTTTGTAGGAACAAACCGGTTTTTTTCTGTTTCCCACAACGCCATTGCAATCTTATGCCTTGGTGATTTTTCGTGAGACAATCACACCGGCAAGGTATATGGGAAATGCAAGGTTCTCGCCTGATACGATAACCCATGGAATTCCGCCTTTCGCCACGCACGCAAGGAGCAGGCATGGGATGATGCAGAGGAATATCCCTCGTAAAACCCAGTTGGCTTCTCTTCGGGAGATGAACCACAAACCCATCATCAGAACTAAGAGAGCGGGGGAACTGATAACCGCAATCACCCCAAACGATAAAAGCCACGACAGAGGCGGTTCGATCAACCTTCGCGGTTTCCCTCCGCCCCTTAACACCCCCAGGGTTTCAGCCATCATTCCGACTGTGAACCCACCAACCCCCAAAGAGAAACAAAGTAGAGGGTTCCAATTGAAGAGGAATATTCCGTCGGACATCGTGGCTGGAGCTTGGGATACAACCACAAGCAACACCAGCATGACAAGCGCTCCAAGTCCGATGAACAGCCACGATAGATAATTGGAGCCGTCAAGCCATCGGAAAACCTTCGCCGATGCATTGTTACGGCTTACCCCTCTATCGCCCGACGCCCCGCTCGATTGCATTGGAATTCGGGTTAATTTATCGAACTTATACCGCAGGGATTCCTTGTTCGGGTTAAATTGCAACCCGTAGGAGTACATGGTGATCGCATCATCCAACCGACCAGTCGCCTTGCGGATATCCCCCAACAATTCATAGGCGTCCGCGCAACGCCGGTCCATCCTGAGGCACTGCCTGCAAAAGGTCTCCGCCTCTCTGAAGCTCATACGGCGAAACGCGTTTTGGGCGCGCTTCAAAACAACTTCGGGATTTTCGCGGTTCGGTTGAGGGCGCATCGACTGTGAGTTTTGGCGCACTCCGGAGGAATCCCTATGGGGAGAGGGGGAACGAGAAGGAGGATCGCTCCTTTGTTGCCGCCGCCGGATTTCCAAATCATAGGAGGCGCGCTTAACCGGATCGGAGAGAACCTGGTGCGCCAGATTGATCATCTTAAATCGCTCCTCCGCATCCTTGGTGCGGGCGATATCCGGATGACACTTGCGCGCCAACTCGCGAAAACGTTTGCGTATCTGTTCGGCGGTGGCGTTATGAGGCAAGCCCAGCGAGGCGTAATAATCAGGCATCTCCGACTGAGGCATCGTTAGTTCGTTCCACTCATGATGCTCTTCGAGTAGCCCGAATAGAAACCGATAATCGATTGAGCTACCAAGAGCGCGACGATGAGATAAAGGACAATCGAAAAGATATGGGCGATTTTGTTCGCTTTGGTCTCCGCTTCACCCTCCAGATACTCCGCCACTTTGGTCATCATTTGGTCGATATTCCCCGTATGTTCGCCCGTACGAAGCATGTCGATCACCACGATGTTAAACACCCCGGTTTGTCGGAAGGTTTCGGAGAGCAGCTCCCCCCGATTCGCAGCCTCCACGCCCGCCATGGAGGCGCGATGGACGATTCTGCTCCCGCTCGCCGCACCCGCCGCCCGAATTGCGGCGTTCAAACCCACTCCCGCCCCATAAAGCGCACCGAACGCCCTGCCGAACCGCGCCAGCGCAACCTTTCGAGCGACATCCCCGACCCCCGGTATGGAATACTTTATTCGTTCATACAACTCCTTGGCCGCTTCCGATCGGAAGATCACGATCCGGAAAAACGCGAAAATGAAAAACGCCGCAATGCCAATCTCCGCAAGGAAGAAAACGGTGTTATTCAGGTAGTTTAAGGTATTTCCGGTGAGCGCCCATGCCGATATTGCGGGCATCCCGCCTCCGAACAGAACGGATTTTCCAAGAATCATCACTGCGACCAGGGCGACAATTTTAGGATACAGTGTAAGGCGGCTGATAAGCTGACGTAACTGAATCTCCTGCTCAAGGTAATCAGCGATGCGCGAGAGGATTATCTCCAGCATTCCCCCTTGCTCGGCGGCGCGAACCATCTCAAGTTGAACATCCGGAAAAACGGATGGATGGCGTTCCATCACATCGGATATCCTTCCACCGTTTTCCACCGTGCGCATCATCTCATTGATGACCTTCGCAAGACGGGAGTTGTGGGTCTGACCGAATTGAGTGCTTAAAGCCTGATAGATCGGCATTCCGGCATTGATAAGCGCCGCAAGTTGGCGGTAGAACTGCGCCATCACAGCCAAGGAGACTCCGGACACCACAGGATAGGCGAAGGTCTCCATCACTCCGTGCGACATGGAGCCTGTTCCCTCCTTTTGCGGGGTTAATCGAACCGTTTTTTCCGTATGGCTCGATCCCGTCCCCGCCGACAAGCGCACCTTCTCCACCTCCAACCCCATCGCCCTCAACCGTCCGAGTGCGAGCGCGGAGTTCTCCGCGGAGATGGTTCCCTCAACGCGTTTCCCTTGCCGATCCATAGCCAAATAGTTGAATTCAGGCATCGTCTTAGTTTTGATTCCACCACATCTTCGGACTGAATATCGCGCCGAAGTAAGATTTTGTAAGCATGATCACTACGACACCGACCAATATGATAAAGGATGTCAATCCAATGTGCAACAGGGCCATACGGGAACTGGTGAATGCCCGATCCACATTATCCTCGTAATACTGAGCGACCTGATCCAAGGCGTCCACAACCTGCCCGCTCACCACCCCCGTCGCCAATGTCTGCTCCATCTCGTTGGCGAAGAGGTGCGTGGAGATGAACGCCTCATGTATCGGCACGTTATTTCGCACCTTTTCCCCCGCCTCCATGAGCTTCTCGCGAATGACGCTGTTTCGTGCGGAGTGCATCGCGCCTTCCCAAGCCACAATCGGACCTAAACCCGCCACGTAAAGCCGTCGCAACATTCGGATAAAGGTCGCGAGAGATCGTTGCCTTTCCAGGTTCCCGAATACCGGGATTTTCATCAGCAGGGAGTCGTGATATACTGCGAAACGAGACCTTTTAAACCACCTGGCAGCCCATACGACGCATAACATTAGAAAGATAGCGATCGGGGTATTCCGGGCAAACGCCAGGATCAGATACTTATGAATGTGATTATTTATATTGTATGAGTTCGAATTCGCTGAAGGGAAAAAGCTAATAATAACGGGCTGAACCAAAGCAATCGCCAACACCTCCTGTACAATCAACGAAGTGAATAGCCAAGAGCCTTTGTAAAACTTGGCATCCCTTTCGTGCTCCATGGCGATCTCATCCAGCACCACGTCTATGAACCCGCCCGTCTCCCCCGCTCGCACACTTCCTCTGACATAGGGAGGGAATATATTGGGATAGCTCTCCATGGCGTCTGAAATTCGACCGCCGTGATACGTCACATCCTTCATATGCTTTACGGCCTGAGCGAGAACCGGCGGCTGGGTTTGAGGAGCGAGGTTTGCAAGGGTTTGATAGATTGAGATACCCGCACGCAACTGGGAGGCGAACTGGCGATAAAAAAGTGCGAGCGTGGCGGGCTTTACCGTAGCCTTCGACAGTATTTTCACTTTGGAGGCGGTCTGAGAAGCCAACTGTCCCGATTTGACGCTCGCTGCGCCGACTGCAGAGTCGCTTGATGGCGTGGTGATGTAAGTGGGGCGATATCCTTGCTGAATAAGCCGGGATTGCACATCCGCCTCGCTTTTGGCATGCATAGCGCCCATTACGATCTGACCCTTTTTATCCTCCGCCTCGTATCGATATAGAGCCATCTCACTCTCACTTTATAGATCATGGCAAAACTGAAACTGTATTTTGATATCTCACATCCCAAAAGGAATGAGATCCGAGGAGCGATTTTCGCCATTATCTAATACTTATACGCTAAATTGACGCCTCCGTCGCAAGCGGAGCCAGCTTTTGCGCCTGGATCTCCGGATTCGCCAATCGCTCCCGAAGCGAAACTCCGTTTGGAAAAACGATATCAGGGTCTATCTCAGCCAAAGGTAGGAGAGCGAAAGCCCTCTCCATCATGCTTGGATGAGGAATTGTTAATCTTTCAGTATGAATTTCCAAGTCATCGAAAAGCAGGATATCCGCATCCATCACCCGCGGTCCCCAACGAAAGGTGGGCTTCCTCCCGCATGTTCTTTCCAAATTCTGGGTGAAATCCAACAATCCTTCAGGGTTAAGAGTGGTTTCCACACGCACCACGCAATTGATATATAATGGAACCGGTTCCATCGTCGCTCCAATAGGAACCGTCTCGTAAAAGCGGGAGACGTGTGTGACATGTGTCGCAGGCGAATTCAACAAGTGGATCGCCCTCTTAAGATTCGCCATCCGATCCCCCAAATTGGAGCCAAGGCTTATATACGCCGTTCCCATAGACACACCATGTTCAATGATTTATCCCGAAATAATACTTCCGCCTTTAGGATATTATACAACTTTCCGTTGATCGTGTCTATTTGGGTTCCTACCCTCATCGCAGGAAAACACGTTCGATCTTTGGCGAAAGCCCGCACAAGTTCCGAAGGGATGGGCGGCTAAAGCGAATTAGTTGCAAGTCCTATTCGCCGCATCCGGCTTTGTGATCCATGCTTCCGGCAAGCGTCTCTAAGGGATAGGTTGAACCTTCGCGGGAAAAAGGCGTGAAATAATAAGGGGCGCCGGTCATTTTCAACGAGGATTTGCGCCGCCATGCTATTGATATTTGTCCGCATTGGGAAGAAGGCGCATGGCATTTGCGAGGGTTTCAGAAACATTGCAAAAATAGCCATTTTGCAACCCGTTTCACCCGCCACCGCCTCATCTTCTCGCCCACTTACTGACGCGAGATACGTATATCAATACAATGCATATCATTCGTTCCACCGACAAAGGATTATTAACGATGCCAATAGACACCTTCGAAATTACCGAGGATGAGATTAACCGACTGACCGTCTTGCCTCGAGCCGAGGATCCGGTCGCCTTCATCATCTTCGGAGCCAGCGGGGACCTCACGCACCGCAAACTGATACCTGGGCTGTACAATCTCGCCTGCGCCAACCTCCTTCCCAAGGGTTTTGCGGTCATTGGATTTGCCGTAACCCCCATGGACGATGAATCCTTCCGCGCCGCCATGTTGGACGCAGTGAGGAACTCTAACGAGGCGGGACCCTTTCGGCAGGATATCTGGAATGGTTTTGCCGATTCGCTGCATTACATCACCGCCGACTTCAGTCAATCGGATGGATACAATTTGCTCAAAAAACGACTTGATGAAATGACGGTGGATCATCATTGCGCCGGAAACCGCCTCTTTTATCTCGCCACCCTGCCCAGCTTTTATACGGAGATAGTGAAAAACTTGGTGAAACACGGTCTGAACACGGTGACGGACAATACGACTTGGTCTCGAATCATCATCGAAAAACCGTTTGGACACAATCTGGAGAGCGCCATCGCACTGAACAAAGTGATCCATCAGGCGTTCGAGGAGGAGCAAATCTACCGTATCGATCATTACTTGGGCAAGGAGACAGTGCAGAATATCCTGGCGTTCCGTTTCGCCAACTCCATCATCGAGCCGATCTGGAACCGCAGATATGTCGACCACGTTCAGATCACTGCGGGAGAAACGCTAGGCGTGGAACATCGAGGGAAATATTACGAGGAAGCGGGGTGCCTTCGAGACATGTTTCAAAATCACCTCATTCAATTGATGTCGCTGATGGCGATGGATCCTCCGGTGCGATACGGTAGCCAGTCCGTGCGCGACAGGAAGACGGATGTCCTGAAAGCCATCATGCCCATTAATCCGGAGAACCTCGCTGAGGTGGCGGTGAGAGGACAGTATGGGATGGGATACATTGACTCTCAGCAGGTTGCGGCATACCGAGAGGAGCCGGATGTAAGTCCATCCTCTCATACGGAGACCTTTGCAGCCTTGAAGTTAATGGTGGATAACTGGAGATGGGCGGACGTGCCGTTCTACCTCCGTTCAGGCAAGCGAATGCCGAAAAAGCTCACCCAAATCGCCATTCAGTTCAAACGCGTTCCGCATCTTTTCTTTCACATGGGTCCCAAGGATCAGATTGAGCCTAACCTTCTCACCATCCGCATTCAACCGAACGAGGGTATTTCCATCCGATTTGGAGCGAAGGCCCCAGGGCCGGAGATGCATATCCGTCAGGTTGAGATGAACTTCAACTATTCGGAAACCTTCGGTGTGACCCCGGCTACGGCATATGAAACGCTCCTGCTGGATTCGATGTCTGGCGATCCCACGCTCTTCAACCGCGCCGACGCAGTGGAGCTGTCATGGGCGCTCCTTGCGCCCGTAATCGAAACCTGGCAAGCCACCCGTCAATTTACCGCCTTCCCCAACTATTCCGCAGGCACTTGGGGGCCCGTGGCGGCGGACAAACTGCTTGCCAAGGATGGTCGGGCTTGGTTTAACGGGTGAAAAGTTAGGGCGGGAGGGTGAATTGCCCTCCCGCGCTTTTCCGGGAAAAATCCATCCGCCTCTATTTCTGAAACGCGAATTGCACTTCGTTGGCCCAGTGTGTCTCCCAGTCGTTATGAAAGGCGAGGAAATTCTCCTTGGATACGCTTCGATCCTCCGCCAGTTCATACGCTGGCCCCTTGTCGTCATTCACGCGGAAACTGAATTTGATCGGCTCGCCTCGATCCATCCTCTCCTTCACAATGGGTATTTCCGACCATGGCAACGCCAATTCAACAATGCGCTCTTCGCCAATCCATCTAATCACCAGTTTGCCGTCGTTCACCGGACCGCCATCGATTGGAGCCTTGGGCTGACGAGGATAGAAGTGCTTGCGGGGAATGCCGGGAGCCAGTAGCTTCCATATTTCCGTACCCCCACCATATTGCGGAGCCACTTGGTTCAGGGCGAATTCGTAATCGGTGTCCCAATACGCCATGAAGCGTGGCATCGTGCCCTTGGGAAACTGCCACCATGGCTTTTCATTTTCCGGTATCACATTGAACGCAATCTGCACATTGTCCGTGCCATTGCCGGATGGCAGATCCGGGTTTTTGCGGTAGGAGAACCTTCGCACACCAGCCGGCCAAACGAGCTTTTTGCCATTGTCCGTGCACACTTTAGGATAGAAATAGCTGTCATCATCTCTGTCGGCGTATCGGATCCCTCCATCGGTCGGAGTGTTATCCGCGATTTTCGCTGCAAAATAGAAATACTTGGAATCATAAGCCAAATATCCGATCGCCTCGCCGCTCTTAACGTTGGAGCCGAAATTCATGAATGGCAGCCACGCCTGCTCGGTGAGACTTTCACCTATCGACCCGGAGATCGGTTGAGGAAGAACCCCCTTCCAATCAGACAGGTCGCCATCCACCGTGATGGTGCGCTTGGCAATGACATTCACATGCATCTTTTCGAAATGAGTGGCCACACCGTCCACGCCTGCGTTGAACTTCACCGCAAGGGCATAAGTGTTGCTCGGAACCGCAACACCGCCGACAACCCTTAGATCGATATTTTTTGTCTGACCCGGTTCTAATCGCACGATCTCCCTGGAAGGAGAGAATCGAAGTCCTGGGATTTGCGCAAGGAGTTCACCTCTAATTGGACGGTTGAGGATATTCGTCAATGTGATCCTCAGCGTCGGATGGAAGGCTATCGGCGCAAGCATGTCATGACAGAGGATATCCACCGGCTGGTATCCGGAGATCCAAGCGTGACGTATCGCGTTAACGAGTTTTTCATAGGAGCCAGCGGTTCCGTTGGGACGGAGGAAATAGCCCTTACCGTTCAGCGGAACCACGATCTTGCCGTTTCTGGAGGGAACCGGGTTGCCGTAAAAATCATACAGCGCATAGGGCCCGGCGGAAAGCGTCATGCTCCCGCCATGCAGCACCATGGCGGAACGCAACTGATCCTGCAATGACTTTATTTGCGAGGGATCCGTGGCGTGGCTCAGTTCGCCCTCCAATGCCTGAACAATGGGCGCATTCTTCAAACCCAGCACTCCTCGGAAGAGCAACTTATTGCGATCGTACACCCCTCCAAGGTCTCCCACCACCACCGCCGTGCCGTTTTCGGGATGCGAGGAGGATCGAAACAGAAAAACCCACGGAAGACCGTTCTTGAACAGAATCCGCCGGAACGGCAATTGCCCGATGAACTTGGATGCCGCGGCAACCCCCGCCGCAGGCGCCCACGCCTGCACAACGGAACATGGTTTGCCTCCTACGGTGAAGTTTTCCGGATCGTATACATTCCCGCCGTAGATTCCCATCACCCGGTCCTGTCCTTGAGCCCTCATGGAGGCGATCACGGCGGCGATGCGATCCTCCGAGTTCGCCACCCAACTTTCGGTGTCCCAAACTTTCACTCTACCGTAAGGACCTTTGCGTGTCATCCATTGGGGGATGATGGAAGGCACCGCCGACATCTCCTGATAATGAATACTGCAAAAATCGAACCATGGCAGAAACTTATCGCTGCCATCGGGAAAGAGCTTGTCCAGAGCGTTGCTGGACGAGCAGCCCCCCCCAATCAACACCTTGACTTTCGCCTCTTTTCGGGCTTGGATGACGCCTTTCGCCATTCGCTCATACAACTCACGGTAGCGTAGCATATCCGCTCCCCATCCCGATATGGAGACACCCTCCCATGGCTCGTTCCACAATTCCAAGGCGTTAACGGGACCTTTCGGCCATCCCCATCGACTGCAGACATAGGCGCACCACTTCTGAAAGTCCGCGTCATAGGAGGGCAGCCACACGAGATCCTCTTTCACCCCGTGCATCATCGATCCGTCCGGATTGAGCCAGGGACGGCCGCGTCCTAAAGGCTGAGGAGCTGACCCCGCGCCAACCGTCAGCATTACCGCGATATTATTTTTCTTCGCCCAGTCGAGAAACTGTCCCAGTTGCTTGATGCTTGACTTGAACTCCGCCGATGTGGTGGGATCGTAGGACGCACCCATTCTGCAACCGCGTATGCCCAGCCGACTAAACACCATCGCCACTTTGTCGCTCATCTGAAACGGCCAGGGCATGTCCAGAGTCATGACGGGATCGAACACCTTGCGATCATCCGTTTTGATGCACCGCGCAACCGCCGCGCCGAAAACCCTTCCGTATTGTCCGAAATCGAAAACCAGCCCAAGCCCGCCGTAGGGACCCGGATGAACGGGATCGTGGAGGGATAGCACCTGTTCGCCTTTTGCGGGAATGTTAACCAAGATCGGAATTGAGTTCTCCTTGGCGATGCGAAACACGTGAGGCGTCCAAGTATGCCCAGCCGGAACACTCGTGCCATAACGAATAACATCCACCCGAGCCTTTTGATGAATTGGGGAATCGGTGTTATTGGTAAGCAGGAAAGTGAATGTCAAATGCATGCCGGGCAATAAGATGTTGGGACCTCCGGAGCAATCCGTCTGAGTCACCGTGACGCTTTTAGCCTGTGCAGGCGGGGAAAGCCTGAACGTCTGCGAGAACCCAGGCATATCCTTCCCGCTGACCATCTGACATCGCCCGCCGCTCAACGCCAGGACGAGGAGCGTTCCCGATAATATTGCGACATATCCTTTCATAAATTTTCGCGCCTCCCGTAATGTTCGCTTTTTTCTCTTTTCATCACTTCATCTCTCGCATCGATATAACGCCTTCGCCGTGTATAACAGTTTTACTTAAAGTCCGGAGGTTTTTTCCTATTCGGCGCCGCATGCCGAATCGTCACTTAAAGTGAGGTTCCGCGTGAATGCGTTAACGGTTTTTCTTGTTGTAATGATTATAGATCAATATATGCATCGTTGCATATAAGGAGGGATGATAATTTAAAGTGATGATCCTCAGTCAGGGAAATGTTACGTCGGTTTACAAACCTAACCCTGCGCGCCCAAAGAACATCCCTTACATCACGCTTACTCTCAGCTCAATCCCTCCGAGCTTCTCTCCATTGAAATAGAGATCGGCGTAATACTTGAATTCGCCTTTTCCGGAAGGATGGAGACTTACGGCGTAGATGATTTTACGCGAATTGGAGGAAACTCTCTCCACGCGAACCGCATGATCGGTCGGGCGGAGTTCCAAGGTTCCGTGGATTCCCTCATTCAAGAGGATCACCACCCGTTGCGACACGCTAGTGCCGCCTGGGCTTACGATACCGAAATTCAGATCGCGCGGCTGAACCTGTATCTTGGAATGGATCTCGCCTTCCATGTTGAGCGAGGCGAACCCTATCCTCCCTCCCCTAAAGTATTTCACTCGAACGCCCGCTTGAAAGTCCCCGTCCGGGGCGGATCTCTCAACGACTACGGTCATGACGCACTTATCGCCAACGGTCTTGGAAGTGACACGCATATTCCTGGAAATCGAGGATAATTCAACGGATTTCACTCCGGATTTCAAATGCAAGGGAACTTCGATGGGATTCGACGCCTGAAGACTGCTCAATCGAGTGATGAGCGGAACGCTGATTTCATCCCACTTCAAATCGTCGAAAGGCACGAATGTCTGTGCGTTGATATTCACACTCACACCTGTCGGTTCGCCGTTTGCAATCACCTGAACCGTCTCCTCTGTTTTGCCGGTGTAAAGCATACTGATCTCAAACGGGATCGTAATTTTCTCCCCCGGGTTCAGCACGGATATGCGATTATTGGGAATGATCATGCACCCGCAACTCGGATAGAGTGCGATATTACGAACGGGGGATCGTCCGTTGTTCACCAGTTGGAAGGAACCATGTATCGTCCCCGGAGTGACGTCCTTAAAATTAATCACCCTCGGTACCGCATCCAAACCGCTCCCCTGGGCGCAGGCGACAAGGGAAATCAATAAAAATGGGATGATGAGAACACTAACACAGAGGTGTTTGATCAATCCGCCAACAAAACAATCCTGGAACCCATACATGTAAAACACCCCCCTTGGATCAGTTCAGACGGGCTATGTAAGCCAACATGAAAATATAATGACACAAGCTCCCAGCCAAAACAAAAACGTGCCAAAGATCGTGAGCGGTAAATTTACCCGGCCAGAGATTTGGTTTGTCCTTGGCGTATATCACCGCACCAACCGTGTAAAAAAGCCCTCCCGCTACAAGCCATGACATCCCCCCATTCACCATGGCGTGGTTCAAAGGGACTATGGTCGCAAGGACAATCCATCCCATGATAATATACATCGCCATCCGAACCCAGTGAGGACGATTTTCCCATGCATAAGTCGTCGTCACCCCGAAAATCGCAATCCCCCATTCGACCCCGAATAGACTCCACCCCCAGGGTCCGCGCAATGGGATCAGGCAAACAGGCGTGCAACTACCCGCGATCAGAAGAAAGATATTCATATGGTCAATTCGCATGAATTCATATTCGGCTCGAGGGGTTGTTTTAATGGAGTGATACAATCCACTGGAAGTATAGAGGAGAATCATAGTGGCGCCATAGATCGAGAAGGATACAATCCGCCATGGGTGACCCTGAGCTGCTAGAATGAGAAGAACCAGTCCCAGCACGCTAAATGCGGCGCCGAGGAAATGGGATATGCCGCTGAATGGCTCTCGAATAACTCGCTTCAAAAAAATGTCCCATATGATGCAAGGGGAGGAACGCATCGATCCCTCCCCTTGCCAACGTCTGAATTAAGAAACGTCAACGTGGATCAGAGGCAGTTTGGCTCCGACCAACGGAAGTTGGCTGTCCCCCATTAGCCATAGGTCTATCCCTCGCGCAGCCTCTCTGCCCTCCGCAATCGCCCAAACGATCAGGGACTGACCTCTTCTGGCGTCCCCCGCAGCGAACACACCTGGAACATTGGTCATGTAATTGGAATCGGCGACCACATTCCCCCGACCATCGAATTCAACGCCTAGTTTCTCCAACAACCCGGTACGCTGGGTGTGCAGGAAGCCAAGAGCGAGAAAGACGATGTCCGCCTCAATGGTGAAATCGGATCCGGGTATCTCCTCCATCGAGCGTCTGCCATTGGCGTCCGGCTCCCCCCATTGAAGACGCACGCATCGCATACGCTTCAATTGACCGTTTTCACCTTCGAACGCCTTGGTGTTCACGCTCCAATCCCGTTCTCCTCCCTCCTCATGCGCGGAGGAGCTGCGAAGGATGAAGGACCATTGAGGCCATGGGTTATCCTCCGTCCTTGCCAGAGGCGGTTTAGGAAGCAATTCAATCTGTGTGATACGCTTCGCCCCTTGGCGATGGGCGGTGCCAAGACAGTCCGCGCCGGTATCGCCGCCTCCAAGTATCACGGCGAATTTTCCCTCGGCGGTGATTCTCTCCTCGCCGCTGATATCATCCCCCGCATTGAAACGGTTCTGCTGGGTAAGGTAATCCATGGCGAAATAGATACCGTGAAGATCGCGTCCGGGAATCGGCAAATCTCGCGGCACCGTGGATCCGCAAGCCACCAGAACGGCGTCAAAGTCGCTCCTAAGCTGTTCCGAAGTTATGTCGACACCCGCGTTTACTCCCGGCCTAAATTCCACCCCCTCCTCGGACATCTGCCGTAGGCGACGATCAAGGATATGCTTTTCCAACTTAAAATCAGGAATCCCGTAACGGAGCAATCCACCGATGCGATCCGCTCTCTCGAAAACCACCACATTGTGTCCGGCGCGATTCAATTGCTGTGCCGCAGCCAAACCAGCGGGACCGGAGCCGATAACCGCAACTCGCTTGCCCGTGCGTTGCGTGGGAGGCTTCGGTTTGATCCATCCCTCCGCGAACGCGTGATCGATGATCCTCTGCTCAATCTGCTTTATTGTCACAGGATCCTGGTTGATCCCCAAAACACACGAAGTCTCGCACGGGGCGGGGCATAGCCTCCCTGTGAAATCGGGGAAGTTATTCGTAGCATGCAAGCGGTCAATCGCCTCACGCCAACGATTACGATACACCAAATCATTCCAATCGGGAATGATATTCCCCAGGGGACACCCCACATGGCAGAAAGGTATCCCGCAATCCATGCATCGCGCCGCCTGAATCTTCAGTTTCTCATCGGGAAAGTCGGCATAAACCTCTTTCCAATCATGAATCCGTTCCTCAACGGGCCTGCGCGGCGCGTTTTCCCGACCGTATTTTAAAAATCCTTTTGGATCAGCCATTTTCAGTTCCTCAATTCATAAAACGACCTGCATTTCACGTTTTTAAAGCGTATAACCTCCCTATGGAATGTCCGAAAATACGATGACCATCCTCTTCCCGCATCCGTGCGGATAGTCAAGTGCATGGATGACAACGCCAGTCACGATGTTTTCACGGCGCTCACCACCATATACGGCAATGGCGGGGGTAATTGCACGGTTTGCATTTTCGCAAAGCCCGCCATACCTAGCCACATTTCGCACTCCTTGGCGGAAAAAACGGCGCCTTCATTGCTCGTCAACAGCATTTGAACTGAAAACAATGCGGAAAAGATGGGCTGAGTTTTATCCTCCTCCAACATCATATCGGAGATGATCACCTTGCCTGCGGTTTTCAACGCTCGATAAGCGCCCTCAAGCATCTCAACAATCGTCTTAGGCGACATTTGATGCAACACCCCCGAAAAAAGAACCGCATCGTACATTTCCGCACCGTAATTCCCTAACTTGGCATCGCCGGGGGTTACGGACACACGCTCCGCATATCCCTGTTCGGTAATCAAATCCTTCGCTATCTCCACGATCCCCGGCAAATCGAGAATGGTGGCGTGTAAATCCTTGAATTTGCCGGCGAGAAGCATCGAGTAGGCGCCCGATCCGCCTCCCACATCCAAAAGAGAGTGGCATCCCTCCAAGTCCAAAAAATCCAAGACACCTCGCGCCATCCCCATGGCTCGGTCGTACATTCCCATCACAAACGCCCTGGTCTGTCCCGGGTCACCCCCCAGATGATCCTTCGGAGGGACAGCGGGCTGTCCGCTCTTAACAGTCTCCGCCAATCTTCCCCACGCTTCGTATTGATCGGCGCTCCAACCGATGGCGTTTCCAAGATATCCCGGTTTTCCAGGAGTTAAATATGCGGAGCAAAGAGTGGATGCCCGATATCCCTCCTCAACCTTCTCCGTCAATCCCAACGCGCAACAGGCATCCAAAAGAATGTTCAGCGCACGCACATCCAGCCCTAGTTTCTCCGCAATGGCGGTATTGGAGCGTGGTTGCTCCGCGATCAATGGAAACAATCCGAGTTTGTTCGCCGCAAGCATGACGGCGGGTCCCCAATATCCGGTCGCCAACTGCATGATTGGCCCGGGGTCGGGCGGGCGATTGGGCGTAGTGATATTCATGTTAGACGGCTGTGGCCTCCTCCTCCATTTTTTCCTCTTTGGCAAGTTCTTCCAGCATCGTCAGATACTCTTTGGACACGACCTTGTAAAATTGGGTTTGCACCGTTTCCCAGTTCTCCAGCGCATCCTTCGCACGCGCGCTATCGGTGTAACGATAGTGCCGTTCAATGAGATCGCGAACCACGTTACTATCCTCCGGATCATTCATTCGATCACAAAGGATATTGCCATGCCCGTCATTGAGACGATCCTTGAATTGACCGTCAATATCCCAGACGTAAGCGATTCCCCCGCTCATTCCGGCGGCGAAGTTGCGTCCTGTTTTGCCAAGCACCACCACAACTCCTCCGGTCATGTACTCGCATGCGTGATCTCCGGTTCCCTCCACGACCGCTTCAGCCCCGGAGTTACGTACACAGAATCTTTCGCCGACCACGCCCCTGAGATACACCTCGCCGCTTGTGGCGCCGTATAGTATGGTGTTCCCCGCCACGATATTCTCCTCCGCCTTGAAGAGGCTCTTTTTAGGAGGATAAACGATTAATTTTCCCCCGGACAACCCTTTGCCGAGGTAATCATTCGCATCCCCTTCAAGAATAAGCGTAATGCCATTGGATACAAACGCCCCGAAACTCTGTCCGGCGGAACCCTTGAATTTCAGAGTGATGGTATCCTCGGGCAACCCCTCCTCGCCGAACTTGCGGGCGACTTCGGCGCTGAGCATTGTTCCAACGGTACGATTTGAATTCCGAATGGGTCTTTCCAAAGTCACCCTTTCACCATGTTCGAGCGCTTGGACGCAGTCCCGAATCAAGTCCCAGTCCATCTGAGCCAAAATCCCATGATCCTGCGTTTGCACACAGTGAATCGCCACCCCTTTGTCAACCATTGGTCGCTCCAACAAAACGCTCACATCCAACCCCGAGGCTTTCCAATGGTTCACCGCATTCTCGATTTGAAGCATGTCCGATCTTCCGACCATCTCATCGAAGGTGCGGAAGCCGAGTTGCGCCATCAATTCGCGCACCTCCTCGGCGACAAAGGTGAAGTAGTTCACAACATGTTCCGGTTTCCCTGCGAAACGACTTCGCAATGTTTCATCCTGTGTGGCGATACCAGCGGGGCAAGTGTTCAAATGACATACGCGCATCATGATACACCCCATGGAGATGAGGGGAGCGGTGGAAAAACCGAACTCCTCCGCGCCAAGAAGGGCTGCAATGACCACATCCCGACCCGTTTTCAACTGACCATCCGTTTGAACGCGTATCCTTCCTCGAAGATCGTTGCGCACCAGCACCTGTTGCGTCTCCGCAAGACCTAGCTCCCACGGCAATCCTGCGTGCTTGATCGAGGATAGCGGAGACGCACCCGTGCCCCCGTCGTATCCGCTGATCAGCACCAAGTCCGCATGCGCCTTGGCGACACCGGCGGCTACGGTGCCCACTCCGATTTCAGACACCAACTTGACGGACACTCTGGCGTTGACGTTCGCGTTCTTCAAATCGAAGATCAACTGCGCGAGATCCTCGATGGAATAGATGTCATGGTGCGGTGGAGGGGATATCAGAGTCACCCCCGGAGTGGTATGACGCACCATTGCGATATACTTACTCACTTTCCTCCCTGGAAGTTCGCCGCCTTCGCCCGGTTTCGCTCCCTGAGCCATCTTGATTTGAAGTTCGTCAGCATTCACCAAATAGTGCGCGGTCACACCAAAACGTCCCGATGCCACCTGCTTGATGGAGCTACGGCGGGAATCCCCGTTGGCTTCCGGATGATACCTTGATGGATCCTCACCGCCCTCACCCGTATTGCTGCGTCCGCCAAGACGGTTCATGGCGATCGCAAGCGTTTCGTGGGCTTCGCGACTGATCGATCCCAGCGACATGGCGCCGGTGGAGAAGCGCTTCACAATGGAGGACACCGGTTCAACCTCATCCAATGGTATCGGCGAGGTTTTCTTGAAGCGGAACAATCCTCTCAACGTGGCGAGTTCCTCGCTTTGACGGTTCACCAAAGAGCTGAATTCCTTGAACTTCGCATAACTGCCGGACCGGACCGAATGCTGCAGCAAAGCGACCGTGTCGGGGTTAATCTGATGAAACTCCCCCCCTCGACGCCACTTGTAATGCCCGCCCATATCCAAATCCAAATTCTCGGGGATTTCCCTGGGAGGAAAAGCGAACGAATGGCGCGCCAACGCCTCTTTCGCAATCACATCCAGCTTCACACCGCCAATTCGAGAGGGTGTGTGGGTGAAGTACTGATCCACCACTTCCTGATGCAGACCTATCGCCTCGAAGATCTGAGCCCCACGATAACTTTGCAAAGTGGATATGCCCATCTTCGCCATGGTTTTCAGCAAACCTTTGTTTACCGCTTTGATGTAGCGTTTTCTCGCTTCGTCGTAGGTGAGTCCCTCAGGCATAAGCCCTTGGTTCACCATATCGGACAGAGTTTCAAAAGCCAGATAGGGGTTGATGGCGCTGGCGCCGTAGCCGATCAGCAAGGCGAAATGCATCACTTCCCTAGGTTCTGCGGATTCCACCACGAGCCCCACGGCGGTGCGTGTCCCTTCGCGTATCAAGTGGTGATGCACGGCGCTCACCGCAAGGAGAGCCGGTATTGCCGCGTTTTCCCTGTCCACTCCTCTATCCGATAGGATAATAATGCTTTCTCCATTACGGACGGCATCGCTTGCCTCCGCGCATATGCGTTCCAAGGCTTTTTCCAACTCGCGAGGATCGCCGCTAGCCGAGAAAAGAATGGAGATCGTTCTAGACTGGAAATCGCTCGTGTTTATTTGGCGTAGCTTCTCCAACTCAATATTGTTGAGAATTGGGGAATCTATCTTGAGTTGATGGCAGTGACGCGCCGTTTCGTCAAGCAGATTGCCATCCTTGCCAATGTAATCGCAAAGAGACATCACCAACTCCTCGCGGATAGGATCAATCGGAGGATTGGTGACCTGCGCGAAGAGCTGTTTGAAATAGTTGTACAGCAGTTGCGGTCGTTCCGACAACACAGCCAACGGTGCGTCATTCCCCATGGAGCCCAGCGGTTGCTCCCCACTCACCGCCATTGGCGCGATGAGTATCTTGAGGTCCTCCAGCGTGTAACCGAAAGCTTTCTGGCGCAGAAGAACCGTTTCATGATCGGGCGGGTAATAATTCTCCGGCTCGGGCAAATCATTTAAATCGATCTTGTTTTCCGCCAGCCATTTGGCGTACGGCTTTTGATGAACGATGCGGTCCTTCAACTCATCGTCATCGATGATCCTTCCCGCCTCGGTATCCACTAGGAAGATGCGCCCAGGCTGCAGACGCCATTTTTCGCGTATGTTTTCATCCGGAATATCCAAAACCCCGGTCTCGGAAGCCATCACAACCAAATCGTCATTGGTGACCAAATACCTTGCCGGACGCAGCCCATTCCGATCCAGCAGCGCCCCGATCACGCGTCCGTCCGTGAACGCCAGAGCCGCAGGACCATCCCAAGGCTCCATCAAACAGGCGTGATATTCATAGAACGCGCGTCGATCCGCATCCATCTGATTGTTGCCGCCCCATGCTTCCGGCACTAGCATCATCATGGCGTGAGGCAGGTATCTTCCGCCCAGCGTCAACAACTCCAAGGCGTTGTCGATGGTTGCAGAATCGCTTCCTGTCTCCGTCACAAGCGGTATGAGCTTCTTCACATCATCCCCGAAAAGTTTGGAGGAGAGAAAAGCCTGACGCGCTCGCATCCAGTTGCGGTTTCCCCGCAGGGTGTTTATCTCCCCGTTATGGGCCAACATGCGATATGGATGGGCGAGCGGCCATGTCGGGAACGTGTTGGTGCTGAAACGCTGATGCACCAACGCCAAAGCCGTAACGAACTCAGGATCGGTTAAATCCTTGTAAAAACCATTGATTTGATGCGCAAGCAAGAGTCCCTTGTAAACAATCGTTCTTCCGGAGAGACTGCATACGTAAAAACAGGAGGATTCGCTAAGTTTCCTCTCCGCAATCGTGTTCTCCGTCACTTTGCGTATCACATACAGCTTTCTTTCAAAAGCGTCCGCGTCCGGGACGTCCTTGCCGCGTCCGATGAACACCTGACGAATGACGGGCATCGTTTCACGCGCCAAGGAACCGATGCAGGATGGATCGGTTGGAACATCGCGCCACCCAAGGAGGATTTGCCCCTCGTCGGAAACGACTTGCGCCAATGTGGATTCGCAATCTTCTCTCTCGGAGGCGTCTCGCGGCAGGAATATCATCCCTACGCCATATGCATCCGGATGCGGCAAGGCGCCATTCATCTCTCTTTGAAGGAAGACGTGAGGCTTTTGTACGAGGATCCCCGCACCGTCGCCCGTTTCGGGGTCACATCCGCACGCTCCGCGATGCACGAGATTCTCAAGGATTTGTATCCCTTTCTCCACAATGGAGTGGGACTTCACCCCCTTGATATTCACTACGAAACCAACTCCGCAAGCGTCATGTTCATATTGAGGATCGTATAATCCCGATTTATCTGGCAAGCCATTATAGTTCATTTTCCGTCCTTAATTCTCCGAGTTCATAGTCAAATGCCGTAATGGATTCCCATTACGGCATTATAATCTGAACGGCGGTCATCCCGCTCATGTATAGAGATAACTTAACCCGTGCCCATTGCGAAAACAAACCGCCTTGGACACGGGCGCCTTTGATACCGTGTGGTCGTACCTTTTATTATATCTCGAAAGCGCCCTTGCGGTCAAGTTCAAGGACGCCTCCCGCCAACCCATCCGATTGACTTTCATTAAAGCAAAAGGACTTCACCAATCGACTGATTATTCCGTAAGTGTGGGAACGGAGCCGCGGCAGATGAAGCCAAGCACATCAGGGTATTGGTTCTCCCAAACCGAACTCGATGCGTTATCCAGCGCCGCCATCAACTTGACGGTATCGCCTTCGGCTCCAACCCGACGCGCCGCCATCAGCCAGAATGCGATCTGTTTCATATCATCGCCGGTTGCGCATTTCAAAGGCAACCCATATGTTTTACGCATGCTCTCATACAACTTCCGTCTGCGCGCATTGAGAGGTTTCCACGCCACCGCCATGATATTCGCCATACCGCTTGGATACCACTCCCCTTTGAAGGGTACGATTGAACCATTGCTTTGCACGCCGACCGCATAGCGTTCGATTGTTGGATTCCAAAGGATATTCTCAAAGGAACCATTTAACTGATCTCTCCATAGGCGCTCCTTCTTTGCAAAAACCTTGTGTCCCAGCTCCGTTCCAATACGTATCGCCGCTTCCACGCCCCTGGAAGTCTCGATGTTATCCATGGCGTACTCCACCGGCCATTTCGGTGTCGCCCAGGTCATGCCGTTGGATTGACGGGTCAGTTCCATGGCCCCCGCTATTTTCGTCACGCTTTCCCACCTCGCTTGAAGCCATCTCCTTCCTGCTCCCGCCTGATATATCTTTTGAACGAGATCCAGCCAAGTGGAAGCATACGAATCGGTGGAATCATAATGTCCGGTGGATTGCCACGAGCCAGGTTGCCCCTTGTAATCCTCGATAATCCCGCCAGCCCCAAGATGCTCCTCGTACCATCGAACCCATTTTTCCGCAGCCTGGAGGTAACGCCCATCATGGAGATAACGATATGCGTACACAAGTCCGATGCCCGCAAGATTCGCGCAATACGGAGAGATATCATTGACAGCGGGGGAGGGGCGGACCTCTCCCATCGTTATGGCTCCATCGGAGGCTTGATGCTTCATCATCAAATCAGCCGCTCGTTTAACGAGAGAACGTGATAGAATCGTCGGAGGAGCGGACGGATTCGCACAAGAAGCGCCTGTGACGCACCCTAACATAAAGATAACGCTCACAATAGCCTTGGACAATCGTGGAATATGGGTCATTTCAAGCTCCCAAGGAAAGTATTTACCAATACGTTGAATATATTACTTTGATATTCGGCATAAAAATACGATTTTCTCGTACTGAATCATATCCGTAGATAAGAGAGGAGAATTCAGCATATGTCTTTCACACTGGGTTTGGGAGAATCAGCCCCGAATTTCACATTGCCCGCCACGGATGGCAAAAACTATTCCCTATCGGATTTCAATAACGCAGACATTCTGGTGATATTTTTCACTTGCAATCACTGTCCCTATGTCCGGGGATCGGATGAGGAGACACGCAAAACAGTTGAAAAATACTCGAAGGAAGGGGTTCGTTTCGTAGGAATTAACTCCAATAGCGAGCAGACGCATCCGAACGATTCCTTCAAGGACATGGTGTCGAGGATGGAGGAGAACCATTTCCCCTGGGTATACCTGAGGGACGAATCGCAAGATGTCGCACGAGCGTACGGAGCGTTGCGCACGCCCCATTTTTTCATCTTCAATAAGGAACGAAAACTGGTCTACACCGGAAGAGGGGTGGATAACCCATTGGATTCCAGTCAGATCAAGGAAAATAACCTCGATCTGGCTTTGGGGGAGCTTCTCCAAGGAAAGCCCATAAGCATTCCTATCACGAACCCAATCGGTTGCAATGTAAAATGGAAGGGTCAGGATGCCCATTGGATGCCGCCGGAGGCGTGCGATCTAATCCCAAGAGGTTGAAATGGGAGTAGGGGGGGTATCCCCCTCTCCCCCTACTCGTCCTTGTTATCCCCCATTGCCTTCGCATAGGTCAGGAAAGCGCCGGTGAGATTTCTCGCTTTGAATCCGTTTTGAAGGAGAATGCGGCAAGCGTAATAGGATCTTTGACCCACCAAACAATACGCCACTATCTCCTTGTCCTTTGGCAACTCATTCAAGTGATGTCTCAACTCCGGCAAGGGTATGTTGATGGATCCTGGGATATACCCTTTCAGACGCTCCTCCGGATGTCTCACGTCGAGTAGCAGAACCTTATCGGGATCGTAGTCCTCCACCTCATGCCATTGAACGAGACTGATATCCCCCGCCATCACGTTCTCCGCTATCATACCCGCCAAATTCACAGGGTCCTTTGCGGAACCGAACGGGGGTGCGTAAGAGAGTTCCACCTGAGCTAGCTGATCCATCGTCATGCCTGCCTTAAGAGCCGTTGCGAGAACATCGATTCTCTTATCCACGCCGTTCTCGCCGACCACCTGGGCGCCCAAAAGCTTGCCCGTCTCGGGCGAGAAAAGCACTTTCAAAGTCAGTCGCGTGGCTCCCGGATAATAGCCCGCATGGTTCAACGGATGAAGGAAAACGGTCTGATAGGATATGCCCGCCTTCTCTAGCATTTTCTCATTGGCTCCCGTACCCCCGGCGGTGATATTAAAAAGACGCAAGATACCGGTTCCCCACGTCCCCTCGTATTTGGCGTCCCTGCCGAGTATGATATCCGCCGCCATCCTCCCTTGACGGTTCGCCGGTCCCGCCAAGGGAATGTGGCACCACTCGCCGGTAACCGCATGCCGGACCTCTATGACGTCACCAACCGCCCAGATGTTCGGATCGCTGGTTTGCAATTTCTCGTTAACGCGTATCCCGCCCAGCTTGCCGATCTCGAGACCAGCCTTTTTCGCCAGATCCGACTCGGGACGCACCCCCAATCCCAGAATGACCACATCCGCAGGCAGGCGTTTGCGGCTTTTCAAAATCACTACGGATGCCAGCGCATGTTCGGAATCCTCCGGCTCCGCGAAGGACGCCACGCCGTCGCCCAGGTAGAGATCCACTCCATTGAGAGCGAGTTCCTCATGTAACCAAACCGCCATGTCCATGTCGATGCTGTTCATCACCTGCGGGAGGACTTCCGCAATCGAGACGTGAATGCCTCTCCGGTGCAACTGCTCCGCCATCTCCAAGCCTATATACCCTCCGCCCACAACGACAGCGTTTTTTACGGGTTTTGAGGAGAGCCAGGCGTCCAAAGCTAGGGTATCGGGCACATTCCGTATGACGAAATGACCCGGACGATCTATGCCGGGAATCGGAGGTTTTAACGGTGAGGCTCCTGGGGATAGAATTAACGCGTCGTAACTCGTTTTGTATGTGGCGCCGGTATCCAGGTTACGGGCTTCCACCTCCTTGGCTTCCCTGTCAATCGCAACCACCTCGGTCCGAACTCTCACATCCAGATTAAAACGATTTTTTAACCCCTGCGGGGTTTGAACGTACAGGTCCTGCTCCTCGGCGATCTCTCTCCCGATATAATAAGGCAGACCGCAATTTGCGAAAGACACATGCGGTCCTCTTTCGAAGAGAATGATTTCCGATTCTTCGGATAATCTGCGCGCACGCGCGGCGGCGCTGGCGCCGCCCGCCACGCCCCCGACAATGACTATTTTTTTGCTTCCCATCTTTTATGCTTTCTAACGATAGGATTGTCCGTTCTTCCATATTCACGAAGCTTTGATTTCGGATCAGACGAAAAACCTCGAGAAACGAACGGACAATTATTCGCTTTCTGTTTTTTTATATTCCGAGATTGGCTACTCGGAAACTTTTATCGAAGCGTCCTTAGGCAACGCCAACCCCGCAGCCACCTCCACCGCCTTCACGATACCGGCGGGAACGGGACAAGCCGTGTGCTTGCAACATCGCGTTGCAACTTTGAGAATCTCCGGACCGCCGCCTCGAAAACTTATCTCACGGAACGGATCCACCCTGTTCAGTTCCTGTGCCATCTTTTGAATGGATTCGCACTCGCTTTGAATAGTCAGAACGCATTCATCGCCATCCATATGCGCCTCCACGACCGTATTGAAGCCGCACACTCCGGACATTATTTCCGCTTTCGCCATTTGGACACCTCATAAGAGAATTGCAACATTCTTCATATTACGCGATGGTCGCATCTTGCAAACGAATTCGAACACCTCGCAAACGAATGTTGCAATTATGTTTTTTTCATTTATGAGCGGGACACATCCGTGTCCCGCCGAGGAGACTCGGTTTACCAGTGAATTCCGTAGTTGGCTTCCACTTCCCATTGATACATGCGAAGACTAATCGTCTGTTGTCCTGGAACCTCCATCGGGTTGGGTCCGGAGACCGATGAGGGCGGGGAGTACATCAACGACATGGAGAAGTCATCCTTGGAATTAAGCTTCTTTGTGAAACCCGTGGTGATATGCCATTCCTGCACTCCGGGCGCAAGAATATTGAACAAAACCTCGCTGCTGGGAATGGGCTGCCTGCAGTAATCCAATCCCGCTCTCACGGTCCAACTGGAGCTAACCTGTCTCTGGAATCCTAATTTGTACACCACAACGTCTCTCCAACCAAACCCCGCTCCGTTCGAACCGCCCAACAGATCGTTGGGATCGTTGGTTGCTATGCCGACCAGCAGATTCGAAAATGGATTTCCAATGGAATGCACCTGGCTGTACCAGATTTTTTGCACATCGAACTCTATGAGGTTCCTGGGGCTCTCGTTCCAAGCCAGGCCCACAGTGGCGTTTTGAGGAATATCGAAACCGCCGTTATCGGCAAACAGATCCTGATATTTCGGGAACTTCTGCATGACAATCTTGGTTTGGTACGCCAATCCCAAACGGAGATTGGGGATTACCTCTCCCATAACCCCAAATTCCCCTCCATAACCAAAAGAGTGATCATATCCGCGATTGGTGAGGTTATCCGGAGTGCCATCGCTTACAAAGTTACCGAACGCCGAAAGTCCTTTTGCGGAGAACTGTTGGTAGGCGAGGATCAAGGAAACCCCCCACGAAGCCTTGTTATTGAACTTTCGCGAATAAGAGGGAATCATGTAAAGTTGGGAAAGATCCACCCCCGCCGATCCTCCGTAAAAAGTGCCAGTCGGCATCCCTTTGCCGTTGCTTATGGCGGGATAGTTCGTGTTCATTCCACCGTTGCCGTACAATGTGAATCCGAACGAGCTGTTCGGCGTTAGCATATGGTTGGTTGCCAAGTGCGGGTTGCCGAAAAAGTCCTGGTTGCTTCCCACCGTTCCCGGCGTCAATCCGAACGTTCCCGGTTGGCCGGACGGGTTTCCCTGCACGCTGTAAGACCTTTCGGGTATGAAAAGAGCCGCCCCTATATCGAAGCGGTTCCCGATAAAAACCAATCCCGCAGGATTGATCGCCGCAGCCATAGCGTCCTGGGGATAGGCGACTCCAACCCCTCCCATGCCTTTTGAAATGGTTCCGTATCCGTTTTCAAAATAGCCGTCCGTGGCGTATACCACTCGTGGCGCCATGATCAGCGCCGCCAATCCCAGCGCAACGCATGCGCGGGCGAAATTGCGTTTCATGCTAGCATGTCCTCCGTAAAGTGTTTTGAATGCGTCTTTTTCGACGCTTTTTATAAGCCGACTCATCCAGAGACACATGGATGAGTCAGTCAGCGCATGATTCCAACAAACCTAATCGTGCCTAGGCGATTGAAAAAGTCGTTTGATAACACCTCACGGATTTTCCCTCTCGATCCCTGCCCGAACGCTTCCTCAATCGCCCGTATTCGTGTACGACATCGACGCCTTCCAACCTGTTAGATGAAAAGCGAAGCCTTGCTCGATCCCGCCTCCTGCAGAAATTTTGCGACCCCCGCAGGTTTCATGTCCGGATAATCTATCAACTCCTCCTGAGTGAACCCCATCAGGTCCATGCTCATCTGGCAAACGTATATTTTAACACCGGAATCCCCCGCCTGCTTTATGAGCTTGCTCAGGGACATGACGTTCTTCTTTTGCATAAGTCCTTTGAGCATGCTTGTGCCCATTCCCCCCATGTTCATTTTCGAGAGTACCACATTGTCGGCGCCTTTGGGAAGCATGAATCCGAACATTTTGCTCATGAAATCCTTCCCTTTGGGGTTTTTGTTCGGGTCTCTTAGCGCAGCCGTTGCCCAGAAGGTGAAGAACATCACCACCTCCTCGTACATCGCCATGGCTCCCGTTGCGATGATGAAAGCGGCGAGAAGCTTGTCGAGATCTCCGCTGAAAACAACCATGGAAAGCTTATCCTCGGGAAGAGAGGAGGATTTAATCTCCTCCAACTCCGCGCGGAGGGTTTCCACTTGCTGTTGTAATTGTTCCATGGATAATGCGTTAGTGTCAGTTGTCATATGCCGTCCTCCTTACGCCTGGTTTAGGAAATAGACAAAGAGAGCGATGGGACGATAGATAACATGCGCCATCTTTGTGAACGCCAGCAACAATATGAGCTCCATAGCCATGGCGGCATGTAGAAGCATAATCCCGTTATTAACCGATGATACGATATGAAATGTGGTGGCGATCTCCAGCCAGAAGCCAGTCAAGCCCAAAACGAACAGGAAGATCAGCAACCACCAATCCGGGAGACGGGTGAACACGGCATTTTTCTCCTTTTTGGAGAATCGGCGCAAAATGGCGGCGCTGACTCCCCACATCATCACCAGCCCGGATAGGGTGCCAATGATCCTAGCCGGCCAGAAGATGCTTAAATGCAACGGAAGGAGTTCAAGAAAAACAAAGTCCAGTGTTGTCGCCAAAAGTAATCCGATGAAACCATACATGATCGCAAGATGTATCCATGGGTGCGATCTATACCAGGGAATCGGCTCGGTATCGGGTGTGACTTCACGATGACGGTTCATCGTGACGATTTCCGCTATTGTACGTTTCAAAGCGGACACCCATTTCCCAGGCTGAGGTTGTGACACCCCTCCCCAAGAGGACAATCTGCGAAAGATATTGACGATGCCTCCGATGATTGTCAGCACCGCCAGAACTGATATGGCGATACCGGTATAGTGGATCATTCCGTATGACACATCATTGAAGATCCAGTGCCGGGGGTTCTCGCCGGATTTGGCGGTGAACATGAAAACCCCAAGGATTATGCCAACCAGCAGGGTGACCATGATCGCCATGATCCCACTGCGATACATTAAGCGACCAATTCCCGTAGGTTCGCTTTGCGCGATCGTATATCGACGCAACGCCGCCATATACTCCCCCGGTTCCGCTTGACGCGGACAGGTTTCGGAGCATTCGCCGCAATAGTAGCAAAGCCAGGGTTCCGGACCGGCTACGACCCTTTTCTTGTCTCCAATCTGCCCCAAACGAATCAGTTTGCGAGGAAAGGATCCAACGGTATCGGATAGCGGGCAGACGGCTGTGCAGTTGCCGCAATTGAAACAGGCGCTAATATCAAACGCACCATATTCCTTTATCTCCTTCAGGAGATCGGGGTTAACCGTAATAGCCATGGCATCCTCACTTCTTTCTATAGGCGATGTAATCGCCTCTTTTTCCTTCATCCGTAACTTTATTGTATTTTCTCATGGCGGTGATCCACCAGAACACCTCGGTGGCGTTCATTCCGGTGGCTTCGGCGATTTCGGGAACCGTTTTCGCCTCCTTGTCGATGACGGCTAGGATCGTCTTTTGAGCTTTGATCTGCTCCTTGCTGCGCTCCTGCTTCTCCTTCGAGCCCTCTCCCCGCCGCGCTCTCAATTCCTTGATTTGCTCGGTGTAACTCATTTTTTTCTCTTCTTCCATTAACGCTCTCCTCGTTATCTCTCAGACGGGAGCCTCCGCCGGTTCCAACTCCTCCATGCAGATGGCGTCAATCATTCCATCAAACTGGTCGAGAGTCCAACCTGCGATATTGATCGCTCGGGGAGGACACACGGCGACGCAGGCGCCGCAACCGACACAAAGGGCGGGATTCACATGCGCGTAATTCTCCGCCATGAACAGCGCTCCCTTGTATTCGCATTCCGCAAGGCATAGCTTGCATCCGTCGCACTTCGCTTCGTCCACCCGCGCCACATAGGGATCCATCTCGATGGTTTTCTTGGATAACAGGATGGAGACCTTGGCGACCGACGCGCCTGCTGCGGCGCAGCTTTCGGTGATATCCATCGGACCCTGACAGGTCCCGGCGATCATGATGCCGTTGTTCGCCAACTCAACCGGTCGAAGTTTCGGATGCACCTCTTGGAGGAAACGATCCGTGCCGGTCGGCAGCTTCAACATGCCCACCAAATTGCTAATATCGCGCGGCACCATGCCGGTGGCGAGCACGACCATATCCGCCGGAATGGAGACCTCCTCGTTCCAAGTGAGCACATCCTTCATGGTCAAAGTGGCGCTGGAGCCGTTCGATGCCAAAGCGTATTCCGGGATGCCGTCGTCCGTGTAACGAAAGAACGTCACACCGCGCTTGGAAGCCTTTTCATAATAATCTTCGTGTCCATGCCCGTAGGTTCGGATATCCTTGTACAGGTCGAAGATATTCAGGTTGGGGAACTTGTCCAGCGTTTTGTTGATGGCGTGCAGTGTCGCGGTGCAGCACACACGCGAACAATATTCATTCACACGTCCATCCGCTTGCGGTTTATGAATGCCCTCTATCTGCCTGCTGCCAACGCAGTGGATGAAGGCGAGGTTTCTGATCTCCTTGCCCTTGTAGACAAACTTGTCGGAGGCGGGCATGTCGGCGAGTATCTTGTTGAATTCCGGCAATGTCACCACATGCTGGGATTGACCGTATCCGAATTCACCCTCGTAAGGTTGATAATGGTCAAAACCGGTCGCCAATATGATGGCGCCCGCACGAACTTTGTCTATCTTGGAATCCTTGCCTCTGATTTGAACATCGAAATTGCCCACAAAGCCTTCGATCATCTCTATTTCGCAATTGAGGCGTATATCAATCTTCTCCTCGCGAACCGCTTTTTCAAGTTGAGATACCAGATCGATCGCCTTCTCCTCGGTCGGATAGACACGATCCAGTTCCAACGCCCTTCCGCCCATATGATCGCTTTTTTCCACGAGTGTGACACCTAACCCTCGTTTGGCAAGGGCCAACGCCGCCCTCATGCCAGCCACTCCCGCGCCAATAACCACGACATGCCCTTCGGCGTTCACGACAATCGGCTCCAAGGGGTCCTGACGCACGATCTTCTCCACCCCGGCGGCGGTCAGGCGGATCGCCTTGTCGGTGGCGGCTTCGTTCTCGCCCTTGTGAACCCAGCTATCCTGTTCGCGAATATTCACATGCTCGTAAAGATAGGGGTTCAAACCCGCGCGGCGCAACGCCTTGCGGAATGTGGTCTCATGAAGGGTGGGGGAGCATGCGGAAACCACAACTCGGTTGATATTGTTTTCCAAGATATCGTCAATGATGAGTTTCTGCCCCGGATCGGAGCACATGAAAACGAAATCCTTGGCGATTTTCACATTCGGGTTTTTCTTCAGGGCCTCCACAACCGCCTTGGTATCCACCACGTCGGAGATATTGCCCCCGCAATGGCAAACATAAACCCCCACTCGAATCTCTTCGGACTCATTCTCTTGTGATTGGGTATTCTTCTCTTCTTCCATATCCTCTCACCGTCCTTCCTGTCGTCGGAGATAGTTTGCCGCCTCCGTCGCGGCGGCTCCGGCCTCCACGATGGTATCCACGATATCCTTCGGACCGGTCATGGTACCCGCCGCAAAAACCCCCTCCATGCTGGTTAATGACGGGGTGACCGTTTCGTTGACGCTGCGAACAAACTTATCCTCGCCGATTTCCAACGGAATGATGCCGTCCCGGTCCGGAATCCATGCCGGAACCATGCCTAGGGAAAGCACAACCAGATCGTGCGTAACCTCCTCCGGTTGCGAGCAATCCTCCTGGCGCTCTATGCGGAGAATCGGATTATGGTTCTCATCCTCCGAGATTCTCCCGACCTTGGCTTTGACGAACTGAATCCCCATCGCCTTGGCGTTTTGATAGAACTGCTCGTACCCCTTGCCGAATGCGCGAATATCCATGTAATAGATGGTGATATCCGCGATTGGGAGGGAGCCTGCAAGCAATATCGCCTGCTTGATGGCGTACATGCAGCAGACTCTGGAGCAATAAGGAATCCCAAGGCTCTTGTCACGGGACCCGGCGCATTGGACATAGGCGATGGAATCCGGAATCTTGCCGTCCGAAGGACGCATCACTCCTCCGTAAGGACCATGTGGTGCGAGCAGTCTCTCCATCTGGAGTGGGGAGATGACGTTGGGATATTTTTCCTCGCCGTACTGTTTTTTGGCGCTCATCTCCGTAAGATTATAACCTGTCGCCATAATCACGGCGCCCGCTTCCGCCTCGATCTCCTGCGGCTCCTGCATAAAGTTGATGCACTGGGTGGGGCAAGCCTTCGCACAGGCGCCGCATAGCAGACACTCGTCCATGTCGAGCACCGGATACTGAGGAATGGCGTTGGTGAAGGGAATGGATATCGCCTTCTTGGCGCCGAGACTGTGATCGTATTCGTCCGGCAGATAGGTGGTGCATGCCTCCTCGCATCGCTTGCATCCGATGCAGGCGGTCTCATCCAGGTATCGAGGCTTTTTGGTGATGCTGGCGTGGAATTTGCCGTTCACTTTTTCAATCTTATTCACCTCGGAGTAGGTGAGCAAATCGATGCTGGGATGATGCGCCACGGACGCCATGCGAGGAGTGGTGATGCAGCTTGCGCAATCCAATGTGGGGAACACTTTGCTAAGGTTGATCATTCGCCCGCCGATGCTAGGCTGAGACTCCACTAGCAGTATCTGTTTGCCTTGATCGGCGAGATCCAGGGACGCCTGCAAACCGGCGATCCCTGCGCCGACAACAAGCACGTCGGCCTTTTTTTGAATGGTTGTCGCGCTCATGCCGCCACCCCCTCCTTCTCCGCTCGAGCCTGCAGAATATTCTTCTGCATCTCGTTGATCTCTTTTAGGAAGGCCGCTTTGCAAACGGTGCAAATCGTAGTCAGCTTCAGACGCGAAGGATCTATTCCTTTTTCCTTCATCTGAACATAGACACGCGCCACTCGTTCGGAGAGACGACGGTAAGCCCCTTCATACGGGCAATCCGAGCCGCTGCTCATGATGATGATGCCGTCGATCCCCTTCTCAAAGCAACGCATATAAAACGATTCAGGAAAAACAACCGGGTCGGGAACACGGATGATGTAGGTGCCAGGGGAATAATGCAGATGCGCCTGCCCCACCGTGTTCGCGCCCGGATAAGAGCTGATCATCGTGGTGATGAGTAGAATTTTCATGTTGTTATGGTCGCCCATACCGACCCTTCCATTTCTATGCTACTTGCGGCGAATGACGTAAAGACTATCGTAACCGTCTTTTTCGATGAAACCAAGAAACTCCTGTCCTGTCTTCTTGCACCAAGCGGAGATGTCCTCTCGGCTGCCCTTGTCGCCTGACTGGATTTCCAATGTTTGTCCGACTGACACTCCCCCGATGGCCTTCTTCGCTTCAAGCAGGGGGCCGGGGCACGCCATGGATCGAGCATCCACAACTTTATTTGGGGTGATTCCTTCTAGGTTTGCCATGATATCTTTCCTCTCTGTGATAGTGTTGTTGAGTTTCAATGCACTTACGATGTCTATTATATATCAATATTCATATATAGTCAACTTTTTCTGAGATTTTTTTCACAGAGTTTTTCCCTGTTTTTTTTGTTTATGTGGCGATCCGCGCCTTTTCAACGTTATTATCGGCTGTTTCCGGGAGATTTATAAAAATTTTGTCTTTTATAACTTATTAATATAGCTAGATATTAGCCCCGTTAACGATGATTGGGATTTTCGGAATTTAAGAGGAGAGGTTATTTTGTGAAAATCGTAACGAATTCGGCTGAGCTTAGCTTACATCCCCTTGCGCCACCTTGACTCGGTTAAGCGCACGACTTAATGCTTTTCGGGCGCGGTTGTAATCAATCGATTCCCCGCCCTTCAATCTTTCCCGAGCTCTTGCGATGGCGGCTTCAGCCCGGCTCACGTCGATATCCTTCGCGCGCTCCGCTGAGTCCGCCAAAACGATCACCTTTTCCTGAGTTACCTGAACAAAACCGCCGCTGGTGGCGATATACTCGATATCCCCGTTATCATGTTCCAGTTTCAGCACCCCGATCTCCAAAGCCGCCATCAATGGAGCATGCCCCGAAAGAACGCCAAAGGAGCCTTCCGAGCCAGGCACACGGAGGGATTTGATTTTCCCGCTGAACAGAACTGCATCGGGCGTGATTATTTCCAAAGGTAAAAGTGGCATCGAAAAACCTTTCCATCCTAGGAGTTGACGAAGTTCAGAGGATAAAAGCCGCTTGCGCTCAGTGCGCCATTGGTGAATCCCCTCTAAACCCCAATCCCGCTATGGCATGATCCACTTCGGCGAACGCGCAAAGGTGGTATCCATGAGTACATTTATATATATCCGCCATATTCCCGTAAAGCTATGCGTTGGTGGTTTCCATTTGGCGGGCTTTCTCAACCACTTCATCGATATTGCCAACCATATAGAACGCCTGCTCCGGAAGATCGTCGTGCTTACCCTCCACAACCTCCTTGAAGGAGCGAATGGTCTCCTTGAGGGGAACGTATTTACCCTGCATTCCCGTGAACTGCTCCGCAACCCGGAAAGGCTGTGAGAGGAAATATTGGATGCGCCGCGCTCGAGCGACAATTAACTTGTCCTCATCCGCCAGTTCATCTATTCCAAGAATCGCGATAATGTCCTGCAACTCCTTGTATCGTTGCAGGATCGCCTGAGTGGATCGCGCCACTTGGTAATGCTCCTCTCCCACGATATTGGGATCCAGGATGCGCGATGAGGATACCAAGGGATCCACCGCCGGATAGATTCCCTGAGATGCGAGCGATCTTTCGAGGTATGTCGTGGCGTCCAGATGCGCAAAGGTCGTGGCTGGCGCGGGATCGGTGGGATCGTCCGCCGGCACATAGATCGCCTGCACGGAGGTGATGGATCCCTTGTTCGTGGATGTGATTCTCTCCTGCAGGGCGCCCATCTCCGTGCTCAGAGTCGGCTGATAGCCCACGGCGGAAGGGATGCGTCCCAGCAGGGCGGAAACCTCGGAGCCCGCCTGCGTAAATCTAAATATATTGTCGATAAAGAGCAACACGTCCTGCCCCTCGACATCGCGGAAATACTCCGCAATGGTTAGTCCGGATAAGGCCACTCGCAAACGCGCGCCAGGCGGCTCGTTCATCTGACCAAACACCATGGCGGTTTTGGAGATAACTCCGGATTCATTCATTTCCAGCCAAAGGTCGTTTCCTTCGCGGGTGCGTTCGCCAACGCCTGCGAATACGGAGAACCCTCCATGTTCTGTGGCGACGTTCGTGATGAGTTCCTGCATCAGAACCGTTTTGCCCACCCCCGCACCGCCGAAGAGTCCGATCTTTCCTCCTTTGAGGTAAGGAGTGAGAAGATCGATAACCTTCAATCCGGTCTCGAGCACCTCGGTGGAAGCCGCCTGATCCTCGAAGGAGGGAACCGGTCTATGGATGGGCCATCTCTCTTTCGTCGCCACCGGACCGCGTTCGTCAATCTCCTTGCCGAGAAGATTGAAAATACGTCCGAGAGTCTCACGACCAACGGGCACAGTGATCGGCCCGCCGGTGTCCTCGGCGGGCATTCCCCGCACCAAGCCGTCCGTCGAAGCCATCGCGACGCATCGAACGGTGTCATCCCCGAGATGCTGTGCGACCTCCACGGTTAACTCGATTCCTCGGCTCTGATCCTCGATAATGATGGAGCTCAAGAGGGAAGGCAACTCCTTTGGATCAAATGAGATATCCACAACAGGTCCTTGAACCTGGACGATTTTACCAGTGGCCATAGACGATTACGCTCCTTAAACTAAACATGGCGTGTCAAAAAACTGGATGTGCATGGGTGAAATTCAAACCCGAGGGATGTCATGCATCATTCATGCGAGGCGCCTGTCGAATAGAAACCAAAAATGCGAAGTGAACGATACTGCTGACTCCCTCTTCAAATAGTTTAGCAGGAAAAGAGAATGTAAATCAAGAGAAAGAGGTTGCGCCGGAGCCGGAGGTGCGTTCCTTCGCGACTGACAGGTACAATATGTTATTATTCGATACCGATCCTTGCATTCCGCGACGAGCAGCCCTATCGCGTGCGAAAAAATGATGCGAAGGCATGAGAATCCGAAAGGGTGCATGACATGGAAGAGGAAAAACAAACAGCGACAGGGGCCAAGCGGCAGGGCTTGAGTCGTACCATCAAGATGCTTGGATGGGTTAGCTTTTTCGCGGACGTTTCCAGCGAGATGGTCTACCCCCTCAATCCGGTCTTTATCACCCAGGTTCTTGGCGCACCGGCTTGGGCGCTGGGATTGATAGAAGGGATTGCCGAAAGCACCGCAAGTCTCCTTAAGCTCTATTCGGGATGGTTCTCCGATAAGATAGGCAAACGCAAACCGCTTGCCGTCATCGGTTACGCCTGCGGAGCGATTGGCAAGCCGATCATCGCCTTATCCTCGGCATGGAGCGGAGTGCTTGGAGCTCGATTCATTGACCGCGCCGGGAAAGGTCTGCGCACCGCCCCGAGAGACGCTCTCATCACGGAAAGCTGCCCCCCGGAGCAGAGAGGCGCGGCGTTCGGCTTTCACAGAAGCATGGATACCACGGGGGCGGTGTTAGGGCCCTTGATCTGTTTCGCGATTCTCTCTTATTTCGGCAAAGGGGATCCGGTGAAGCTGTTTCGTCCAATCTATTGGATTTCGTTCATCCCTGGATTGATTGCGGTTTTCATCCTTGCGTTTTTTGTGCGTGAGAAACTCGTCCCGGATACATCGGCTAAGAAGGAGAGGGCGATCGCCCCCTCCTTCGCCTCCCTTAGCCCGCTGTACAAACGCTATCTTTTTTTAATGGCTGTCTTCAGTATCGGTAACTCTTCGGACACATTTTTGATCTTGCGTGCGCGAAACATCGGCGTTCCAGAGGCTCATGTTTTTCTTCTATACGCGCTTTTTAACATCGTGGAAGCTACGCTCGCATATCCCGCAGGGAGGATATCCGATAGAATCGGGAGAAAACCGCTGGTCATTTTGGGGTTCATCATTTTTGCAATGGTCTATCTCGGTTTTGCGATGGCGCATTCAACACTCGATGTGTGGGCGCTATTCGTGGTGTACGGGTTCTACTACACGCTCACAGGAGGAGTCCAACGCGCTCTCGCAGCGGATTTCGCTCATCCCGACAGACGCGCCACCGAGATTGGGGCTTTCCACATGATCGTGGGATTTTCCGCTCTTCCCGCAAGCATCTGGGCGGGTGCTTTGTATCAGTGGCGCCCTGCGGCTCCGTTTTTCTTTGGCGCTTTTTGCGCGATCCTTGCGGCATTGGGAATGTTGACGGAGGTTCTTATCGGTCGAAGCCGACATCAAAGCGCCATTTGATATCTCGACTCTCTCTCCATGAATTATGGCTTGCAAATTCATTCATTTTGCTTGAAAATCACAAAGGAATCAGGGATATCTTTGTTGTATCTGCATTCTCGGTGAAGAAAGTTCATCGTGATTTTTCAGGGGAAATGTTTCATACTTATCACTTCCGTAATGGATGAGTGTATCCATCAAACTTCATTAATTGGCAGGTATCAATGGCTACAACCTACCCAAAGGGAATCTCAAACCCTTCCGGTGAGATGAAGGCAAACAAAGGATATGTGGCGGCGGTCACTTGGCGATCCGTCATCCTTGCGATTATTCTCCTCCCCATAAATGCCTATTGGGTGGTTCAAATGGAGATCGTGCGATATTCCGCCCATCCCACCACCATTTCGCTCTTTTTCAACATCGTCTTCGAGATTCTCGTGCTCACCCTTATCAATCGTTTCGTTCGTCGTTATTTCCCGAGAGCTTCACTGAACAGGGCGGAACTTCTTTTCATCTATACCAGCCTTGCGATAGGATCCTGCATCACCGGGCACGACACGTTGCAGATACTGGTGCCCATGCTCTCATGGTTGACACGAAACACGGATGAATCTCACAAATGGACCGCGCTTTTCGGAAAGTATCTGCCGAATTGGTGCATGATCACCAATCCCGCCATTAGCAAGGGCTACTATCAGGGAAATGATTCCATATACCATGTGAATTACATCCTCGCTTGGTTGCCAGTGGTTTTGATATGGTCGCTTTTTATCACCGTGCTTCTTTTTGTGATGCTCTGCATCAACTCCATCCTGCGAAAGCAATGGACCGACAATGAGAAGCTCTCCTACCCGATCATCCAACTCCCACTGCAAATAACCAACGAGCAATCGTTCGCCCCCAAGACCGGTCTTTTCCACAATTGGCTCTTTTGGCTTGGTTTTAGCATCGCCGTATTCATCGACCTCATCAACAGTTTGAACGTCTATTTCCCCTCGATCCCAACCATACTAACCCCGGGCAGGGGGCAAAGCTTTTACGATTTAAGCCAATGGGTCACCGCGAAACCTTGGAATGCGATCGGATGGACCCCCTTATCCTTCTACCCGTTCCTAATTGGGCTTGGGATGCTCATGCCGGTGGACTTCCTCTTCTCCTGCTGGTTCTTTTACATATTCTGGAAAATGGAGAATGTCGTCACCGTGGCGATGGCATGGGACCACGATCCCCGGTTTCCCTACATGAACGACCAGGCTTTTGGAGCGTACATGGCGTTCTGCGTATACACGGTGTGGCTCTCCCGAGGCTATTTGGGGGAGACGCTGAAAAAGGCGCTGGGAAAGCCGTCCACGCTTCTCGATGATGACGAAGCATTGACCTATCGGGGTGCGTATATTGGAATACTAGTCGGCATGGCGGGTCTGATTTGGTTTTCCGATGAAATTGGCATGGGGCCATGGCTTCCGCTGGCGTTTTTCGCAATCTATTTCGCTTTGGCGATCGCGATTACCCGCATGCGAGCGGAACTTGGCACCCCCGTGCACGATCTTCATTTCACAGGCCCGGACTGGGTGCTTACCGAGGTGTTTGGACAACGGGGCACGTTCACGCCCACCCAACTGGGTGCGTTTACGATGTTCTTTTGGTTTAACCGCGCCTATCGCGGTCACCCCATGCCTCATCAGTTAGAGGGGTTTAAGCTGGCGGAACAGAGCCGTAGCGAATACCGAAAATGGTTCTGGGGAATGGCGGTCATCGGTTTTCTGGGTGCGTTGGCGGGGTTTTGGGCGATACTGGAGCTTATGTACTCCTATGGAGCCAGCGCAAAGTCCGCGATAACGTTCGGACCGGAAGCGTTTTCCCGCCTTGAGACATGGATGAAATCACCGAAATCCGCGAGTTTTCCAGCCGCAATTGCCATTGCGGTGGGGTTTTTAACGGCAATGGGACTTCAATGGATGCGTGTTCGGTATGTATGGTGGCCGTTCCACCCTCTCGCCTACGCGGTAACCTCAAGCTGGGAGATCAATCTCGTATGGCTCCCGCTCTTCATCGCTTGGGTCTGCAAGGTAACCATTCTGCACTACGGAGGGAGAAAGGGGATACAGAAAAGCATGCCTTTTTTCTACGGTCTGATGATTGGTCAATTCGTTCTAGGAAGTCTTCTAAACATCTGGGGTATTATCATGCAATATCCAACCTATCAATTTTGGCAGTAATCACCTCGCCTTGGAAACACATGTCAATCAAGGCTATTTTCAAAATCACGGGAAACGAGTATGAAACCAGTTAAAGTCGTTGTAGTCGGAAGCAGCAATACGGACATGGTGATCCAGACCCCGAAGATACCCTCGCCCGGCGAAACGGTGTTAGGCGGGGATTATGTGATCGCATCCGGAGGCAAAGGGGCGAATCAAGCTGTCGCAAGTGCAATGTTAGGCGCTGAAACCTATTTAGTGGCTCGGGTAGGCCATGATGTCTTCGGCGAACGCGCGGTGGCGAGCATAGGCGCAGCCGGGGTGAATACAAAGTACATCATTCACGACTCGTCCGCGCCATCGGGATTGGCGCTCATAGCGGTGGATTCAACGGGTCAGAACTCGATCGTCGTCGCTCCGGGGGCGAACGCAAATCTCTCCCCGGATGACGTGGATAACGCAAGAGAAGCTTTTCAAGAATGCGACGTGGTGGCGTTACAGTTCGAAGTTCCCTTGGTGACCGTGGAACGCGCCATCGCGCTTGCAAAGGAGTTGGATAAGATCGTCCTCTTAAATCCAGCTCCCGCCAGAAGCTTTCCAGACTATTTTCTAAGAGGAGTGGATGTGTTGATTCCCAACGAAGTGGAGGCGTCCATGATCCTGGGGCGTGAGATCAACGCAAACTTCACGCATGCGGACGCCGCGAACGCATTACGGAAAAAGGGCGTGGACGCCGTCGTAATCACGCTGGGCGCCGAGGGAGCGGTCGCCGCATCGCACGATCGAATTCAGGAGATACCCCCGCGCAGAGTGAAAGCGGTGGACACCACAGCCGCCGGGGATTGCTTTATCGGTGCGTTGGCGACTGCGTTGGGAGAGGGCAAGGAGTTGAGTCAGGCGGTCTATTTCGCCAACGCCGCCGCCGCCCTTTCCGTGACACGATTGGGAGCGCAAACATCCATGCCAACCCGTCAGGAGGTGGAGAGCTTTATAAAAAAAAGATAAAAGAATAATCCTCGTGGAAGATTGAGAAATATTGCACAAGATAACCATATTTATGGTATTTTATATGTATATAGTTTCTTTAGACCCGTAAACGAGGTGTTACAATGCACAAGGCAAATGGTTTTACACGACAAGAGATATTAACCGCCATCAAGATGCATGGTCCATTGACAGCGGATGAACTCAGCGGCATTTTGGGAATCTCCCCGGTTGCCGTAAGACAGCATTTGACCATGCTCCAATCCGACGGACACATCGCCACCCATATCGAAAGACGCAGCATGGGCAGACCGGCGCATCGTTTCGTTTTAACTCGCGAAGGCGATGAATCCTTCCCTCGCAAGTACGACGTGCTTCTGATCCAATTGTTGGATGAATTGAGGATGATGTCGGGACAAGAAGCGGTGGATGCCCTTTTTGAAGCGAGACGCAAACGCCTCATGGAATCCATGCAAACACGGCTTGCGGGGAAGTCATTGCGCGAACGTGTGAAAGAAATCACGAAGATTCACTCGGAGATGGGTTTCATGGCGAATCTGCAGGAGACGAATGGCGGCTTCCTTCTCTCGGTACACAACTGCATTTTCTGCAATATCGCCCATAACTACCCGATGGTCTGCGAGCAGCAGATGAAGATATACAAAGATATCATGGGCGCTCAGGCGAATGTAATTAGAACGATGCATATTCTCGAAGGGGATAGCTACTGTTCCTTCCGAATTGAGCCTGCGGAAACTGTTTCAATGAACAAATCCGAAAACTCGGAGAGAATGCTTGCGACGGCGTCATAGACATTGAATCCAATTAAACGCCTGAACCCATTATGCGATTGATTCGCTGAAAAAAGGATTCCGCAGGAGCGCGGAGTCTTTTTTTTTACCCCACCGCTTACATAAAATCGTATGAAGGAATCGCATTAAAGTGAGGCTCCCCGACGACATCGATCAGGATAGCTACGCGCATAAGGGAAAATTGTTCCACTTTGAGCGTTTGGGAATTGATTTACAGCGTGCGTAATGCTATATTTTACATGTCTGATTGTGAATATCCGTTGATTCGAACAATCCGATGTAAAAGTTTCATCCGGGGAGAGCTATCCGTTTTATTTTTTTGCATTGGCCTGCCTAAAGTTTGTCGCTTTACAATCTTATGATTCAGTCGGTTTCATTTCAATCCGACGGGAGGAATATTGATGAACAAACGCTTTTGGTGTCTCCTATGCGGCATTCCTTTCTCACTTATCGCCGCATCGGCGATGCTGACTGTCATGCGTCCGGCGCAAGCGCAGGACGCATCGGAGCTCACCGCTCAAACACCCCCGCCCAACGCCATCTGGCTGGGAAGTCTGGACCTATCCAAGATGACCCAGGGCTGGGGAAAACCCACTGCGGACAAGTCCGTGGATGGAAACCCAATCACTCTCAACGGCGTTGTTTACCCGCATGGCGTGGGAACGCACGCCATAAGTAATTTCAATGTGGATCTCAAGGGCGTCGCGGTAAGATTCGTCTCGATGGTCGGAGTGGATGACGAAAAAAAAGGCTTGGGAAGCGTGGATTTCCGCGTATGGGTTGATGATAAGAAAGTTGCCGACAGCGGAGTGATGCATGGAGGAGACCCTGCGAAGCTGATCTCCGTGAATCTCACCGGCGCCAAAATGATGCGTCTCGAGGTAACCGACGCGAATGACGGTATCGATAACGACCATGCGGACTGGGCGGGGGCAATGATCTTCCTTGAACCGGGAGCGACAGTGAAACCAGTCGCGGTGGATTGGGTGGATACCTCCCCGATGCCTGTAATCGCCGACTGCACCAATCCCCCTGCGAAGCCGGAGATCCACGGACCCCGAATCACCGGGGCGACCCCAGGCAGACCCTTCCTGTTCATGGTTCCCGTCACCGGCAAGGAACCCCTCACTTTTCATGCATCAGGTCTCCCCGCCGGATTGAAAATCAACCCGCATACGGGGATCATCACCGGCGCACTGAAAGCGAGCGGCGTGCATGTGGTCACAATCACAGTGCATGGCCCCGCAGGCACGGCGAAGAGAGACCTGACGATTGTGGGAGGCATTCACAAACTCGCTCTCACGCCGCCTCTTGGCTGGAACTCTTGGAACGTGTGGGCGGGGGCGGTGGATGATGCGAATGTTCGCTCCTCCGCTCTGGCGATGGTCAAAAGCGGTCTCGCAGCCCACGGCTTCCAATACATCAACATAGATGACACATGGGAGGATGGGCGTGACGCGCAAGGCTTCATTCAATCGAACAAGAAATTTCCGAATATGAAGGCTTTGGCGGATTACGTGCACAGCCTCGGATTAAAGATAGGAATCTACTCGTCGCCAGGTCCGAAAACCTGCGGCGGCTACGAGGGAAGTTATCAGCACGAGCAGCAGGATGCCGACACCTACGCGAAATGGGGTATCGATTACCTTAAATATGACTGGTGCTCGTATGGAAGCATCGCCAAGAATAATAGCCTTCCGGAACTGCAAAAACCCTATAAACTCATGCGCTCCTGCCTGGACAAAGTGGACAGGGATATCGTATTCAGCTTCTGCCAATACGGTATGGGGGATGTGTGGAAATGGGGTGCGCAATGCGGGGGCAACCTGTGGAGATGCACCGGGGATATCAACGATTCCTGGGGATCCATGGCGGGCAACGGCTTCAGCCAAAGCGACCATTACATGTACGCCGGGCCGGGGCATTGGAACGATCCGGACATGCTCGTGGTGGGGTACGTCGGCTGGGGCAATCCGCATAAAACCCATCTGACCTACAACGAGCAGATCACCCACATCTCCCTCTGGAGCATGATCGCTGCGCCGTTGCTGCTGGGATGCGACATGAGCAAACTGGACAAATTCACCTTGGACTTGCTCTGCAACGACGACGTGCTGGACGTGGATCAGGACCCCCTGGGCAAGGCGGGGCATCGCTATTGGCAGCATGATTCGATCCAAATGTGGGCAAGACCTCTCTGGGATGGAACCATGGCCGTCGCCCTTTTCAATACCGGCGAGGAACCGCACAAGGGAACGGTGCTTTGGTCCGATATCGGATTGAAGGGCAAACAGCTTGTGCGCAATCTGTGGCTTAAGAAGAACCTGGGCTATTTCGCCAACGGTTTCTCAGCGGAAGTGCCTCCTCACGGAACGGTGCTCATCAAGGTGGGGAAACCGAAGAATATCAAGGCGTACATCCCGCCTAAAAACGAGGACTAAGTCGCCATTTACGCTCCTTCGGCGTCGCGCATAACCTCGCGCGACGCCGAATCTTTTATCAGGCGATGATAAACATGACGGAGTTCAAACCCTCACCACCCTCTTAGAGGAATCCATCCTCTGGACATGTAATCGATCAGGACTCCGAATAAAACCAAGAGCCAGAGGAATCCCGCTGTCGCCCAAACCCACGTCAGCTTGGTACTGTATTTCACGCCCATGAAATAGAGAAACACGAGTGTCGCCTTGATAATCGCAATCGTCATCGCCGCCACGTTGTTCCAAGGCCCCAGCTGGATTCGAGATATGGCCCAGGTGGCGAAAAGCAACAGCATAAGGACGACATATACTTTCACATAGACGCTGACAGGCGTAATAGGATGGGTATCCATGGCTTCTCCTATCTCGGTATCAAATAGAGCAATGGGTAGAGAAATATCCAGACAATATCAACAAAGTGCCAATATAGCCCTAGCATCTCCATCGGCATATGGTATCGAACCGATGGATGGTTCGCCATCAGCATGCCGATGAAAACCATCATGATCAATATCCCGATGATCACATGGATTGCGTGCAATCCCGTCATGGCGAAATAGATAATGAAATACATTTGGGCGTCATGGCTAATAGCCGCATCCGCCGGCAGCGATCCCGCTTTAAGGGAGGGAATAATGTTCATTGGAGCCGTTGACGCCTCCAATCGGTTCACGTCCGCTTGGTTCCATTCGAAATTGTAACCGGGCACCAAATGTTCCCGGAACTTGTCTCCGTATTCCACGAATTTAATTCCAAGAAAGCCGAAAGCCAGGAACATGGTGATCACCAGCATGCCGATCTGCATCCATCTCTTACGCTTCTGTGCGAAATATACCGCCAAAGCCATGGTGAGACTGCTTGTAAGCAGGACGGCGGTATTGATGGTTCCAAGGGCGACATTCATATATTCATGCCCGGCGTAAAAAGCCTCCGGGTATTTGTACCGATACACAGCGTAGCTTATGAACAACGTGCCGAAAAACATTATTTCCGTGGCGAGGAAGGTCCACATCCCCACCAAATAGCTTTCATCCTGTTGCTTCCTATCCTCATACTGCTCCCATAGGTACTCTTCCTTCGATTGAACCAACTGTGCGCTCATCTTATCCCTCTCCTTTCCCTCCCGCGACGGAGGCGGCGCTGATTGAATCATCTCTGCCGTCCATCCACTCATAATCGTACGCCTCTCGCTCCACGATGGGAATCCGCTCGAAATTATGCGTGGGCGGAGGAGAAGGAACCTCCTCCCATTCCAACCCCGTCGCCCTCCAAGGATTTTGAGTCGCCTTGGGCCCCTTTTTCAATGACCAAATGAAATAGACCGCAGGGATTATGTATCCAAAAGCCAACACCGCCGCTCCTATGGAGGAGAGTATATTCAGAGTTTGAAACTCCGGCGGGTACCAGTGATATCGACGTGGCATTCCCATATACCCAAGGATGAATTGCGGGAAGAACGTGAAGTTGAACCCGATAAAGGTGATAACCGCTGCGATTTTCGCCCATCTTTCGGGATACATCCTCCCTGTCATTTTCGGCCACCAAAAATGCATGCCGCCCATGAACCCCATAATCGCCCCTCCAACCATGATGTAGTGAAAGTGGGCGACGACAAAATAGGTATCGTGCAAATCCACATCGGCGGTAAGCGAGGCGAGGTATAGACCGGTGAGCCCACCCATCGTGAAGAGTCCGATGAATCCCAAAGCATACAGCATCGGAGCGTCAAAGGAGATGCGCCCCTTGTACATCGTGGCGGTCCAGTTGAAAACCTTTACGGCGCTGGGGACGGCGATAAGGAAACTCAACAGAGAAAAGATCATCCCGGAATAGACGGATTGCCCGCTCACGAACATGTGATGTCCCCAAACGAGAAATCCGAAGAGGGCTATCGCCAAGCTGGAGAACGCGATGAAATTGTAGCCAAAGATTTTCTTTCGAGCGAAACAGGGGATGATTTCACTCACGACCCCCATGGACGGAAGAATCATGATATACACAGCCGGGTGGGAATAGAACCAAAACAGGTTCTGAAAAAGAATCGGATCCCCGCCATACGCCGGATTGAAAATTCCCAGATGCAGCGTTCTTTCCAGAACCACCAGCGCGAGAGTGATGGCGATAACGGGGGTTCCAAGCAAAAAGATGATGCTCGTGGCGTAGATCGCCCATACAAAAAGCGGCAATCTAAACCATGTGAGACCGGGAGCGCGCATCTTATGGATGGTAACGATGAAATTAATCCCCGTGAAGATGGAGGAAAACCCTGCGATGAATATCCCCACAATGGTCATCGTCACATGCGTATTGCTGTAGACGCTGCTGTAGGGTGTGTAGAAAGTCCAACCCGTATCAACCCCGCCGCTTAACATCGCAGCCAAGGCGATTACCGCCCCTAGGATATATAAATACAAGCTTAAAAGATTAAGCCTTGGAAATGCGAGATCGCGCGCCCCAATCATGATTGGCACCATGAAATTGCCCAAAACTGCGGGAATGGATGGGATAAGGAAGAAAAAGATCATGACGATGCCATGCATGGAGAACATCTTATTGTATGTCTCATGGGACATCAAATGACCCTGGGGTTCCACAAGCTCCGCGCGAATCATCGTGGCGGCCCAACCGCCCACAATGAACATAAGCGATATGCTAATCAAAAACATGATGGCGATTCGCTTATGATCCTTGGTCAGAAGCCAGGAACCTATCGTATTCCCCTCGTTGAGATAAGTCTTCCGAGGATGAGGCTCCGTTGTCGTATTTTCCATCTGTGTTACACTCATCTCGTTTTCCCTTTTGCTTTCACGCCCGTTCCGGAACTATTCGGCGCACCGTTCGCGGGCGAATGCGGCGCACCGGTGGAGCTTAAACTTTTGATATATTCGATTAGATCCAGTACCTGCCCCTCGTTCAATACATTCTTGAAAACCGGCATGATCGGTTGGTACCCCACAGGAACGTGCGCCGTTGGGTTCAGAATGGCTTCACGAATATAGGCGTCATTCGCAATGGCGGTGGCGCCATTCGTCAAATGCACCTTGCTCATGTACAGGTTCGCAAGCGAAGGTGCAGCGCCCGTGGAGACCCCGTGGCACGAAACGCACCCGTATTTGTTGAATAACGCTTTTCCGGCCTGCACCATGGGCGTTTCGTGTCCGCCCTCGGAATAACTTCCTCCAGCAGCCTCCCATGCCGCGAATTCCTTGGGCTTCATCACCGTGACCCACCCCGTCATTTGGGAATGAAACGCCCCGCAATATTGCGCGCAAAAAAGCCTGAACCTCCCAATTTTCGTGGGTACGAACCACACAGAGGTGTACATGCCAGGCACCACATCCCTCTTAATTTTAAACGCCGGCACAAAGAAGCTATGAACGACGTCCTGGGAAATAAAAATCAGTTGAACGGGTCTCCCCAAAGGGAGGTGCAAGGCGTCGTTCTCACGAATACCATCGGGATGCTGAATCTCCCACATCCACTGTTTGCCGATTACGTATATTTTCTGCGCGTTCGCAGGCGGCGGGCCATAAATGGTGGCGTACGGTTTTGCGGACCAGAAGAAGACGCCAAGTCCCACAATGGATAGAAACCCTATAATGGAAAATTCCAGTTTCGTGTTATGCGTGAGCGGCTTGCCGCGGTCAATTGTTGACGCAGTTCGATATCTTATCGCGAAGATCACGATCAACGAAAGCACCAGCACGGTGAAGAACACGCTAAGCGCAGTTAGCACAAAGAAGATATCATCGAACTTGGGTGCGAAACTGGATGCGGCATTTGCGAATAGATGGTTTTTCAGCATCGTTTCATCTCTATGATTTGTTCTGTGTCATATTATCCGGAGTTACTTCCGGGCGATTTCTCTCCGCAACCAGGCGCTTTTCCAAGCGCACCATCATCATCCAAAAGAGTAACAGGATCAAAATTGTAAGCCCGCCGGCAACCTTGAGAACCTTGGAGATAACCAAAGAGTATCTTCCCGTTTGAGGATCGTATTGGCAACAGATCAACAGAATTTGATCCACGAAAGACCCGACTTTTCCCTTGGAAGCGGAAACTAGTCCAAGGCGTAAATCCTCCGGATGGTATTCGATACCGAAAAAGTATTTTGACACTTTTCCACTCGGAGTGATGATCAAAATGCCTGCGGGGTGAATATACTGCTGAGATGTCGGATCGTAATAATACTTGTATCCGATCGCATCCGCCACCCGATGGATTTGAGTGGCGTCACCGGTGAGAAAGTGCCAGCCGCTTTCCGCGCTCGGCTGCCCGAGCATCCGAATATATTCCTGTTTGCGTTCCATTGCAAGGGCGGGAGTCTCATTGGGATCGATGCTAATGGTGACCACGTTGAAATCCTTTCCGATTTTGAGTTTCTCCTGCTGAAACGTTTTCACCATGCTTTGCAACTCCAATCCGCAAAGGCTTGGGCAGTTGTACCAAACAAGATTCAAGACCACGGGCTTGGAACCGAAATAATCGCCTAACATGACGGTTTTACCGGTTTCATCCTTAAAAACCGCGTCCAAAGGCAATTGAGCATTCAGTTTTTGATCGAGAGCGACTGTGTTGTTTCCGTTTGTTGGCGATTGGGCGTATACGGGATTCGCCATGCATAGGAATCCGAGGCAACTCAGTGTGAAAACGCATAGCGAAACGCCGATGGTTTTACGATTAACGAGCGTGATTAGTGAGTTCATGACGATAAGTCTCCTTTTCTGTCGCTTGAGGACGAAGCGACGGTGGCAGCTCCGGAAGCCCCTGTTTGGCGATGATATCCAGAGCCAGACCGACAGGTATGCGCACAATGCCCTCCTGACGATTGACCCACCCGTAACTATTCAATCGCGCATCCTCGGCTCGTTGGTATCGGAGGAGATCAAGAGCCGGATGCGCCTGCAACCTTGGCTCGGGAGGTAGTTGAGAGAGCGCTGCGGATGAACCGGACGCCGGGGCGGGCGTAAGACGCACCATCACCTTGAATACTATGAAGGCGGTTAAAACCGCCACCCCTGTGAACAGAAAAAGCCCCGCCATCCAGCGAACATATGGCGCATAGGATACGTCACGCTTCTCATATCCTTGTTCGGTATCACGCTCTCCAATCTTTTCATCATCTTCGTGCATGTTCCAAGTCCCCCTCCGCAATTCGATCATTGTTTTGCGGAACCAAATTCCGTGAAGCCAACTGATGCATCATTCCGAAGAACCAGAACCCTCCCACCGCGACGAAAGCCGCCAAATCGCTCCATGCGATATTAAAGCGGTGCGAACCGAACGCCGGCATTACGATCCAATATAAGTTCAACACGCCCGTAAGCGACAACAAACCCGCCACAAAGCCCAACAAAAATCGTGAACGCTTCGTTCTGTTCGAAAGGAGCATTAGGAACGGAACTGCAAACTGAAACGCCACAATGAGTTCCGCCAATATCCTCCATTCCCCGCCGTTTCGGAAAACATAAAAGCTAATCTCGCGTGGCAAATCCGCCGACCATATCAGCAGATACTGGGAGAAGGATACATAAGCCCAAATCAATGTGAGGAAAAGGAGGATATTCCCCAAATCCTTTGCAGTTCTCTCATCAAAGCATCCGTTCCATGGGTATTTGTCCTCGAATATCAAGAATATCCATAACGCCAGCGAAAACGCGCCTAAAACTTGGGACGCAATCATCATGAAGCCGAATATGGAGGAACTCCAATTCGGATTTAAGGACATCACCCAATCCGTCATGGATACCGTAATGGTGATTAAAAGAAGAAAAATCGCGATGACACCAAGGTTGGCGCGCCATTGGCGAAGCTTCAAATCCCCGCTCACATCCTGTTTGTAAGACCAACCGGAGAGGGCGTAGGCGAGCAGAGTCCAAATCACGAAGTATATTCCCCAACGCAAAGCGAAAAAAGGCGTCTGCAAATAGGTGAGTTTCGCCGCGCTCATATCATCCGACACCCCTGTCGATTGCAACCATGGATGAATGTCACACATGCCGAATAACAAAACGGGCGAAAATGCGAGCGCGACGTATGGTATCATCCGCGATCCGGCTTCGAGAATCCTAACTATGGGCAATCCCCATTTCGGACGAACCACATGAATAAAGCTAATGAGACACAGGCATCCAAGCGAAATTCCGGTCCAGAAAACCACAGCGAAAAACCATGATTGGAAAAACAGTCTCGCATTCGCCATGAGTGAAACAACGCACAGCATAACAGCAACAATGCCCGCCACTAATCCCATTGCGGCATATCTGCGAATTTCGTCTTTTGTATCGAATTGTTCTATCATATGATGCGTATCGTCCATATCATTGCGCTCCCACGGACGCATCGGATGGTTCGCCCGAAACGACTGGGTTTGATGCGTCATTTCCCGAATTCATAAGCTCTTTCATCCGTGATTTCGGAACCGCGGAGATTGGCGCATGCTGACTGAATTGCAGCACTCGGATATAAGCGGCGATATCCCACCGATCCCTCGGGTTGGGAATGCTACTCGCGTAGCTATACATAATCCCGTATCCATTCGTAATGACATCGAAAAAATGCCCTACGGGCGCATCCATAAGTCGTTTCGTGTGGAAATTGGCGGGTTTCTGATGAACGAATCCTCTTATCGCAACCATGCCGTTTCCATCACCCAAAACTCCATGACAGGGACTGCAATAGATGTCAAACTGGCTCTGACCTCGCAACAGATCCTTTTTCGTAACCTTGAAGGGAAATGCGTTAACAAACCTCCCCTTCGACAAACCTGTCTCCGACACGGAACCACCGGTGGCGTTTGCCATCATGCCGGTATCATAAGGATCGTTATAGGGCGCTTCTCCCATTGCCACGGTATGAGGAACCGGCATGCGAGCGGATGACTGATCCGCGAAAAAGTCACTTCTGGCGAACGGATGATCCACTTTTTTCTGCACCCACATATCCGTGTGGCATCCGGCAAGCATGAAAAACAAGAGAAGAGAAAGTAACCCCGCCAATGATTTACGAACGGAAATCCCGATATTGTCGATGTTCATATTTCCGACCTCGCAGGAACGATATCCTCGTTTTCAATGGGCTCGGATTCATCGTAAACCTCGCTCACATGCAGTGCATCCGCGGATTCCAGGAGAAGTCTGGTCTCCTCGAGATCAAACAGGGGGTCACGCGACTCGATGCATAAAAAGAAGCGATCCGTGCTCACCCGGTCAAAATCGGGAGCGTTGAAGATCGGATGCCATGGATATGGAAATCCATTGAAGAGCAGCATCCCAAGGATCACCGCCAATGCGGCGAACAGAATGGTGGTCTCCACGGTGACGGGGAGAAAAGCCTGCCAGCTATTATCCGGCTTGCCTCCGACATTCATGGGATAATCGATGACGCTAGTCCAATATTGCAACCCAAAGCCCGCAACGGCTCCGAAAATACCTCCGAAGAATGCCAGCCAAGGCAGAAACGGTTCGCGAAATCCCATCAGATCGTCCAACCCCTCCACAGGATAAGGAGTGTAGGCGTCCATGCGGGTATAACCCGCATCCTTCGCTTTTTCTGTTCCGGCGATCAGTTTATCCGTATCTGCGAACTCCGCCACGATCCCGTAAACTCTGTTATGATAACTCTCAGTTTTCATATCTTCCTCGTCTGGTTCCCGACTTTATGAGATATACATCCCGTAAACCCATCGGCTAACGATGGGGGTTCCCCCCGCTCTTATCGCCGATGAGCGATGTCTTCAATTCAGTCAGTGACATTAACGGAATAAATCGCACAAATAGACACATGAGAAATAGGAACAAACCAATGGACCCGATAAAGATCGCAATCTCCCAGATGGAGGGGGTGTAGTTTCCCCATGCTGAGGGAATATAGCTCCTTGAAAGGCTTGTTATTAAGGAGATGAACCGTTCAAGCCACATACCAAGATTCACAAACATGATGACTATGAAAACAACTGTGGTATTACGGCGCAGTCTCGGAGACCAAAGGAATAGAGGAGCAAGGACATTGCACGCCATCATAATCCAAAATAGCGGCGCATAGTGACCGAACATTTGGTTGCGCAGCACGAGTTTTTCGTATTTGTCTCCTCCGTACCAAGTGTAAAAAGCTTCGTTGAAATAACCGTATACGACAACCAGGTACGATCCGAGGAGAAATTTCGAGAGCCAATCGATATGAACGTCCGTGATGTAGCTTTGCAGTCCGTACCATGATCGCAAGGGAATGATGAGAGTCAGTGCGATCGCAACGCCCTCGAACAGGGCGCCCGCAATGTAAAAGATGGGAAGAAAAGTGCTGTGCCAACCGGGGATGATGGACATCGCGAAGTCGAAACTCACGAAACTATATGCCGATATCGTCAGTGCGACGCATAATCCGGCAACGATGTAGTACGCCGTCTGATATCTCCGCCAATGCCTCGCGGATCCCCTCCATCCCAGAGCCAGCACGCCCGTGATCACTTGAACCGTGCGGTTCTTAGTGCGATCGCGCAGACATGCGATATCCGGGATCAAGCCCATATACCAGTAAAGAATCGCCACCACCATAAAAGTGGACATGGCGAAAACATCCCATACCAATGGGCTCCTAAACTGAGGCCAAAGGCCAAGAATATTTGGTCCCATTGGCATCAGCCAGTAAAAAACCCATGGGCGACCTAAGTGTAAAATCGGAAAAATACCGGCGCACATCACCGCGAAAATGGCGGCGGATTCCAATATTCGGCTTATGGATTTACGCCATTGTTGCCGCGTCACTAGCAATCCGACGGAGAGTAACAACAGCGATTGACCAATCGCCATCCACCACTCGAAATTAACGATTTCGAGTCCCCATCCCACGGGGATGTTGATTCCCCACACCCCCAGGCCTTTATAAAACAACCACGCAACCCCGACCGTGAGAGCGCCCAAACACGCGATAGCCACAAGCAAGGATACATACCAGGCGCGAGGGTGTTGTTTTGCTTCGAAAACGATGGAACTAACCTTACGGGTGACGGATTCAAGCGTCTGTTCGCCTTCTGACAAAGCGTCCCGGTTAGTTTCGAAAGGTTGGTTTTCCAATAGGTCCGTGCGCATTTTCATTCCCTTATTCGGACTCTTGCTATGCACCCGTGGATGGCGGAATTTCCGGATTCACATTCCGCACCCGAGGCAGATAGGTGGTTCGCGGGTGCGTATTGAGTTCTCCAAGCAGGCTGAAATCCTGCGGTTCCGCTTTGAGTTGAGAGACTTCGCTCTTCGGATCGTTTAAATTACCAAATACGATCGCCTTGGTCGGACATGCGGATTGGCATGCGGTCACGATTTCACCGTCCCGCACCTCTCGATCCTGCAATTGCGCGTTGATCTTGGCGCGATTGATTCGCTGCACGCAGTAGGTGCATTTTTCCATGACGCCCCTTCCTCGAATGGTCACATCAGGGTTTGCAAGCAACTGCATGATTGGGTTATCGTATTCTCCGGGAGCGTGGTTTGGCTGTCCTGCGGAGTACTTGTAAAAATTGAAACGTCTGACTTTGTACGGACAGTTATGAGAGCAATAACGGGTTCCGACGCATCGGTTATACACCTGTTGGTTCAGCCCGTCTTTACTGTGGACGGTGGCGCCCACGGGGCAAACCGGTTCGCACGGAGCATCTTCACACTGCATGCACGGAATGGGTTCGAACACCATACTCGGATTCTCCGGCGCACCCTTGTAATAGGTGTCGATTCGAATCCAATGCAGCTCTCTCCCCAGTGCGACCTGCTCACGTCCGACCACCGGTATGTTGTTTTCAGCCTGGCATGCGGTCACGCAGGCGTTGCATCCGATGCATAGATTCGTGTCGATGGACATCGCCCAGGCATACTCAACGGATTTGACACGTCGTTTTTGCGGATACAGGCTAGTTTCCGGGTTGTTTTCATGAACAGTCCGCTCGCCGACAAGTTGCGGATTGATGAGAAATTGAGCAAGAGTCCCCATATGCGCCACATCCCTGCCCTCCATGCTGTAATGCACGCGAACACTAACAAGCTGATGCTTGCCGCCGGTGTTGGTGATCGTTAACCCCCCGGATTGCCACATTGCTTGAGAGCTTCGCAGAAGATAGGCGTTATAACCTCTGCCCTCGCAAACCTTTCCGCCTGTAGTTCTGCCGTATCCGAGAAATAGGGTGACGCACCCGTCCGCATGCCCCGGAATGACGGAAATCGGACCGGTAATCGTGCGTTCCCCAAGAGTAAGGCTAACCACGTCGTTCTCGGCGACTCCAAGCGCCCGTGCCGTGTTTGGGCTTACATAGACCGGGTTATCCCACACAATTTTGCTTAGAGGCTTAGGCAACTCCTGCAGCCAGGAATTGTTGCCGTATTCGCCATCCCATGCGCTCGGATCCGGGCGAAAAAGAACCTCCAACTCTCCTGCCGGATAAAAAAGATTGAAATGGATTTCCTTCTCCCAGCCGTTCTTCAGCGCCAACTTCAATGGCGGATATGAACTGTTCCGCGCCAGACCGTCGTTCAACGCTAAATTGAAATCCGTCTCGAAATCCTTCGCATGCAGCATGGATTTCCAGCGTTCATGCACGATATCGTATCCGGTCTGGGATTTTCCGCAAAGCACGGACATTAACTCATAGGCGGAATGCGAATCGAACAAAGGCTGGATTAAAGGCTGGATTGGCGTTAATGTGCCATCATGCCCTCGCGTGTCGCCCCATGTCTCTAAAAAATGTGTTTCAGGAATGTGCCACTGGCAAAGAATCGATGTTTCATCCCTGTAATTGGAGAGATGAACTGTAAGACTTCCATCCGTGGAGAGCTTGGTCAGGGCGGAGGAAAAATCGATGTCCGACGGCGCATTGTATGCGGGATTGCCCCCTACTATAAAGAGCGCTCGAACCTTACCGGACAGGATGTCATCCGTCAAGCTTTTCAACGAGTGCGCCTGATCATCATAGCCTTCCTGGATCGGGTTAATAAGATCCAAGGTTGCCCCAAACGATCCCAAGGCATCGTTCATGGCGTACCCCAGTGCGTGCAATTCCGGAGGTTGCTCATCACCGATCACCACGACAGCCTTGCCATGGGATTGAACCATATCCTTCATAACCGCATCAACCCAAGAGGCAATAAAGGTCGGAACGACGATGGATTGTCCAATCACCCCCATTTTCGAAGCAAGCCCCAAAGCGAAAAGATAGAGTTCGGATGGTTTCAGAGGGAACTTATGGTCCGCCATGGCGCCGGTGATCGTGGGTGAGCTCTCCACGCAATAAAGACGATTCATCCCGGATGATTCTTTTCTCAAACGCCTTGCATTGGCGAAATCCAACGCATATCGAGTATGCCCCGGCATGGTTCCGAGGAAATCCGCGCCAATCGAAAGGATTCTTTCCGCCTTGTCGAAGTGATAAACAGGGTGAACATCCCGACCGTAGGCGATCAAACCGCCCTTGCGTTCGCTGTCACGATTGATGGGTTCGTATTGATGCCAGCGAGCCTTAGGATACATTTTCAGAAAATCATCGATTTGAGCTTTCAATGTGGGCGAAGCGACGGTCCCCGTTAACAACCTCATGCCCTCCCCGCCAGACGCCGAGTATGCGGACAACTGACCGCGCATTGCGTCGGTGAAGGATTTCCAATCGGACTTCCGCCCCTGATGCATCACCGTTTGGGAACGATCAGGATCATACATATTGAGAATGGACGCCTGCATTAAAGGGTCACTGCCGCCAAGAGAGGAGGGATGCTTGCTGTTTCCATCGAGTTTGATGGGTCTACCCATGTTGCTCGTGGCGACCAGCCCCACCCCGTATCCGCTTAATGTCATGCCTGTGGCGTAATAGAGCGGAAGTCCAGGCACGATATCCTCCGGGGAGTTCACATAGGGAACGATCTTTTGTTGGGGAAGGAAACGACAACCGGTTAAACCCGCCATCGCCAATGCGCCACCCATGAGTATGAGAAACTTTCTTCGGTCGATCTCCAGGCTTAACGGACGGGACTGTCGCGGAAACTCCTCCGCAAGATACGTGCGAAACTCCTCCGTATCCGCCAACTCCTCCAGGCTTCTCCAAAACTCGTCGCCGGACTTGCCTTCCAAATTTTTACTAATCTCATGATCCATATCGGTCTTTTCACCCCATGCAGTTCCTATGCAACTTATCGACACTGACTCTACCGATGGCACACGGAGCAGTCAGTCAAACCGTTTTTGTGAACATGATAGCTAATCATCAACTCCTTGCCGAGGGTTGACTGATCCGGAGGATATCTGTATTCCAAATTGAAAACCTGATTTTTCGGCCTGATGAATTTGGCGGGATCGCGATGACACTTGAGACACCACGCCATGAATAAGGTTTTCGCCTTGAACGTGATATTCATATGGTTCACCTGACCATGACACACATCGCAACCGATTCCCTTGCGAACATGTATGCTGTGATCGAAATAGACGAAATCCGGAAGACTGGTCACTCGGTTCCACACCAGCGGAACGCCGGTTTTGTAACTATCCCTCACGGGTTTCAACAGGGGACTGTTTGTCCACACCTGAGAATGGCATGACATACAGGTATGGGTGGATGGCATTCCCGCATAAGGGGAGTTCTCTACTGTTTTATGGCAATAACGACAGTCTATCCCTAATTCATTCACATGGTGCTCATGGCTGAACGGAACCGGCTGGTTGAGAGGCACATTCACATGCGTGTTCCAAGGGGAGCGTGAAACCGCTATCCCTGCTCCGACCAATCCTCCAGGAATGATAACAAACGCCAATAAGCTTAGACGGGCAAGATGATTTGCACTAGGCATGAATACCTGAGCCATTTGTTCTCTCACGCTCCGTTTTCAGATTCAGGAAGCACTCCCGTTACCGCCTATGCTTCCACGATGATTATCGAACTTATTTATTTAGGCAAAATAATTAAACACTTATATTACGACGTCTTTGTGAAGCTGTTCCCAAAGTTTGGAAAAAGTCCGCGAACTTTTTCCAAACCGTTACATTTAACTCAAAACCCTATCCAACGCTATCGTCAGAAACAACAACGCGAGATAGAGCATCGAATATTTGTACAGGGACAACGCTTGGGGACGACCCGGTTGAAGATATAAGAGGGCGCATCTCACAAGCAGCACCGCATTCAGAAGAAACGAAATGATCACATAGAAGATGCCGACACTCCCCTGAGTTAGAGGCAGAATGGAGAGCAGCGCGGTAAGCACGGCATACAGGGATATCTGAGTCACAGTCATCCTAACCCCTCTTACAACCGGAAGCATGGGAATGCCTGCGCGTGCGTAATCATCCTTCATCAACAACGCCAACGCCCAAAAATGCACGGGAGTCCAGAGGAAAATGATCGCGAATAGCCACCAAGCGAAGGGGTTCAGTTGCCCCGTCACCGCAGCCCATCCGACAAGAGGCGGAAATGCGCCCGCCGCGCCTCCGATGACGATATTGTGCCATGTTCGCCTTTTTAGCCCGAGAGTATACACCAACACATAGAAAACGAGACCGGCAAGTGCAAGCAGTGCGGAAAGAAGATTGGCGAAAAAAGTGAACAGAAGGAATGATCCCGTCTCCAAAACCACCGAGAAGAGGATCGCGTTACGAACGCTAATGGCATGAGTGACGGTGGGGCGCTGAGATGTGCGCTTCATCCGGGCGTCGATATCCCGATCGATAACCATATTGATGGCGTTCGCCGCCCCTGCGGACATATAACCGCCAATGGCGACAGCCAAGAGCAAAGTGATCCCGGGCCACTGAGGTTTGGCAATGAACATCGCCGCGATTGTGGTGAAAAGGAGCAAACTGATCACCTTTGGCTTTGTGAGGGCGATATAGTCCTTTAAATGGGGGATTCCCTCGGAAAGTCGAACTGACTTCGCATCCTCTCGCTCCGTGAGAACCGCATCCATTCGCGGTGCATCCACGGATAACGCGGAGCAGGCAAGCAGGATAAGAGCCACCCACATGAGATCCGCCAACAATAGGTGCGCAAGTTGCATCCAAACAGGAGCCAGCAACGCCATGTTTATGAACCCCGCAGTGATTTGAGATATGATCACAATGGCGACTACGCGAACGTATTTCACAACCGAATCACTCGGGCGCAGATATCCCGTCAATCCGGCGATAACGATTGTGTAAAGTCCCACGGATATGGCGATTAAGGGATGCAGATATCGCAAACGAACGAGAAAATACGCGGTGGGGGAGAAATCCTGTTGGATGCCCTGCAAAAGGGAGTGGGAGGGGAAGAGGGTGTCCCCCAAGGCGGTCACGGCGCCGCTCACGGAGAGGATCATGGCGCCAAGAAGCGCCAGCCCGATCCCCCATCCGAGGGCTCCTTGATCGCGTATTTTCAGACGTTTTCCACCGCTAGCCCACCATGCCGTTATGGTCAAAGCCCCCAAAAGCATGAAGGTGTTCACCAGATGCGCCGCCATGGCGACGGCACGGTAGACCGAGGCGTTGTGCACCACCAAACCGTATATCACCAGCAGCGCGCCAATGAGGGCTTCGGAAAGCGTGAACACCACGGACCATAGGCTGGCTTTGCGCACTCTGTGACCTGAGGGGTACAACCGGAACGCCCCGTAAACCAACCCGGCAAGCGCGACAAAGCAAAAAGCGACCGACACGCGGTGGGTGTATTCGATCAACGTGTGCACGGAACCGGTATCGGGTATCACCACACCGTTGCAGGATGGCCAATGCCCCCCGCAGCCCGCGCCGGAATTGGTTGCCCGCACATACGCACCCCACAAAACCACAAGGATGTTGTAACCGAGAACGAACCAAGCGTATCTGGCGAAAAAAGGAGTTCTCGGCCGAGGCGATTTCACATCATTGTTTTCAAATGAGGCTATTTCGGTTTTCATTTTCATAACCCTGTGATCAAGGATGGTTCAGTCATAAGATATTGGCTGAGTTAGCTGGAATATCACCATAAGGGTGGTGATTGCATCTCGGACAGCGATCGGCTTACATCCCGCTGCGTCCGTTTGGTGAAAGTTCCTTAAAGGAAGTTATGCGATTATCTCCCCTGAAATAGAATTATTTAGAGTACGTAAATAAATTCACGATGTTCCGTCCTTGTGAAAAAAATGGGAAAGTCCGATTAGCGGCTTTCACAATGAGGGGTGTTGCTTCCTATTGAAGAAAAGAGTATGCTTGAAAAGGAGCGAAAGCGATTTTGGAACGAAGGCGTCACAAAGGGATCAAGAGACCATGAACCTTTGAATGGAATGTTTATTCGAAAATCTCTTAGGTTTACACCATTCAGCTAATCACCTCACTCTTCTGCTTCCTTGCACTTTTATGGAATAATCTTTGAATATCGCACTTGTCATCAAGCTCCCGACCGGGAATGCACCTAAAGGAATCATGCTCATGACCGCCGACAAGGAACAGCTTTACGCCGACCGCTTCGCCCGATACACCACCGCCATGCGCAACGAGACCCCGGATCGTATCCCCATCCGCCCCTTCGTGGCGGAGTTCACCGCAAAGTACGCCGGGTTCACATGCCAGGAGGTTACCCACGATTTTCAAAAAGCGTTCATCGCGGCGAGAAAATGCGCCTGCGACTTTGACTGGGACGCCGTGGTCAGCAACATGGTCTATGTTTGGAGCGGGTTGACCGAGGCGGTTGGGATCACCTATTACGGCGTGCCGGGAATCGATATCCCCTCCAATACCGGCTTTCAGTATCATGAGCCCCCGGAGGAGAAGGCTTTCATGAAGTCGGATGAGTATGACGCTTTGATCGACGACCCAACCGCCTTCCTTTATAACGTATGGTTTCCCCGTGTCACCCGCAACATCAAGGCTCCGGGAGAGCTCAACACATATGCAAACAATCTTGACTTCGTTCGCGGCGCCATGGCGATGATGCACTACTTTCAATCCTTCGGAACTCAGAACGAACTGCTCCGAACGGAATGCGGCACGGTTTCCGCCATAGCCGGCATTCTCAAAGCTCCATTCGACATCATCGCGGATAAGCTCCGGGGATACATAGGTCTCACGATGGATATGTTCACACAACCGGAAAAAGTGCTCGCCGCCTGCGAGGCTCTCGCACCGCATCTTTTTCATATCGCCCTCACCACATCCGATCCGAACGGGCTTGTGCCCATAGGATTCTGGATGCACCGCGGTTGCGTGCCTTTTATCACTCCCGGTCAGTTCGAATCGCACTATTGGCCAACCCTCCGTCCTGTTATCGAAGAGCTCTGGAGAAACGGACGCCAAACCCTTTTCTACGCCGAAGGAAACTGGGACGCCCACATCGAACGTTTCGCTGAGTTGCCGGAAAAGAGCATCGTCTATCATGTCGACAGAGGGGATATCTTTCATACGAAGAGAGTCTTGGGAGATAAGTTCTGCATCAGCGGCGGCGTTCCTAACGTTCTGCTAAGTTACGGAACAGCCGAGGAATTGATCACGCATTGCAAGCGGATCGTGGAGGAAGTGGCTGTTGACGGCGGATACATCGCCGATGCGAGCGCAATCATGCAAAACGATACGAGTGAGACGAACCTGCGAATCATGACGGAATACATGCGCGAGCACGGCGTCTATTCCCAGGGACACTCTCGTTTTGCGCCTCCAAGCGAGAAGGGATGGAAGCCGTCATCGCCAATGGGGCTAGCGAGGTTGCCCGAGCCCAAGACGGAGCCGGGAGTTTGCCTGCCATTTGAGGAGGCGGAGGCGTTTCGGTTAGCTATGAAAGGGGATGAAACGATTGTCAGGGATATATGGCGCATGACGGATGAACTGGCTTACTCATTCATCTGGCAGATGCTTCTCTCTTTTTAAGACTGCATAGATCAATATCGAGGAATTTATCGCCTGTTTCAGGCTCTTTGACGCATGCCGGAATTCATTACGGGAGGTATTCGGGGTTGATTTCAGTTCTCATCACATGTGAGAATCGAACAAACATTGCGACCCAACGAGCGGAACAATCCTATCTCTGCGGGATGAGATCATGCCGCTTAGAAGGAGTAACTCGTCTCATCGCATCATGCAGATGCACGCCGATGCCAATGAATATTCCTTAACTGAAGCCATGCAAGTTTCTAAATGGGAGGGAGAGCTAACGTCGTTGATCCATCATCGCATTCATGCTCGCCATCACGTCCGCTGAACCTGAAAGCTCAATTCGGTTCCGATCCACTGTGAACTGATTCAGGTAAACCGGAAAGGGCAACGACGAGAAATCAAAAGCATGGTTCACATATTTGGCGAGATATCTCAGCCATGATTCCGGCAAGGGAACATGCAACCCCTCCACGGTCATGCGATCCGGCTCCATCTCCAATGTCGTAGGAGAGGTCAATATCGGCGTAGCGGAGATGGTGAAGGGAATCCTCTTCCCGAGAAGCATATAATCCAAATAGAGAATTAACACGCCTTTGCGTGCCCCGATCATTCTAATACCTATGCGTTGATCCGGCGGAAGAGGATTCGCTCGGATATACTGATTTAAACTGTTTTGATCCAGCGTCACCTGAAACGTTGTCTTTCCGACGGACTTGAGTTTCCTCTGCAGAGGATCGATATCCACGTTATCCATAACGATATGGAGGGATTGGCAAGTGATCTGATTGTGCAGTTGAACGTCCTCTCCGTCAATGGTGATCTTGCTCAACCTCCCCTCAATGGTCCGCAAAGGAGGATTGTCCACGTGCGCCCGCCACACTTTCGCCGGACCAAGATAGATGGGGAGGATGTCTCGAATTTTACGTTCCGCCGTTCGATTGACCACTCGAGCGCAACCGACGGAAAGCACCAAGGGGAGGAGGATGACGATGATGGACAAAAAAAACCGTATTTTTCCGCAGGCGTTCAGATTCAAGTTCATTACCCTTGCAACCATCGCATCGCGAAGCGTTAAAAATAAAGCTTCGCGATGCTTAACATCCTTATTCCCGGCGTTTACAAGCTCATATTGCTGCTGTGTCCGGGGAAGAATTTAGAGTTTGGATCGACCCACGTCTTGGCCGAGCATACGGCGATGCATGCCTCTCCGGTGCCGGTGGCGATGAGCCTTAATTTCCCATCATAGGTGCATATATCGCCCGCTGCGTAAACGCCCGGGATATTCGTTTCCATTCTTGAGTTTACCACAATTTGATTGCCGTCCATCTCCAACCCCCATTCCTTGATGGATCCAAGGTTGGCGGCGAATCCGATGTTCACCAAGCAGAAATCGATCTCCAGGGTATCCTCTTCGTTGGTTTTGTTATTAAAGATGATCGCTTTTTCCACATGGTCTCCGCCTTCCAGACGTCTCAACTCCCACCACAACTTGGTTGTGACACTGGATTTATGGAAAAGCCAATCCACGCTCTCCTCATGGGCGCGGAAAACATCGCGGCGGTGGATCAAAGTGATGCACTTTGCTATCGGCTCCAGTTCCATCGCCCAATCCAAGGCGGAATCGCCGCCGCCGATGATCAGAATTCGCTTGCCAGTGAACTGGGTTTTATTGCGAACGAAATAGTTTACCCCCCTACCCTCGAACTCTTCCAAGGAGGGAATGGGTAGTCTTTTCGGGGAGAAAGCGCCGGGACCGGCGCATATCAGCACGGAACGAGCGATATGCTTGGATTTGTCCGTGGTGAGGAGAAACATGTCCTTCTGATTTTTCTCCAAATTCACGACTCGCTCCCCCATTGCGAGCGTCGGATTAAACTTCGTACCCTGCTCCGCCATCTGTTCCGCCAGCTTGCCCGCCAATATCTGAGGGAATCCCGGCATGTCATAGACGTATTTCTCGGGATAGAGCGCCGAAAGCTGACCGCCAAGTTCGGGAAGACTGTCGATAATGATTGTGGACATCCCCCGCATTCCTGCGTAAAAAGAAGCAAAAAGACCTGTTGGACCACCGCCAATAATGGCGATATCGTGCACTACTTCGTCATTCATGAAGCCACCTCTTCTCGTTCATTTATTTTTTGGCGAAGGCGAAACGGTATGGCTCGTGCATATGGGGATGCATATCCTCCCCATAAATGCGCTTTGCAAAAGGTTTGCCCTCACTACGATGAATTAGTCGGGACTGTAACGACAGGCGTACTTCTCCGTTTCCCACACTGTGACAGCGGAGACGGGAAGCCTGCGGTTTTGTAGTTGCTCGAAAATCCATCGAGCCACATTTTCAGCCGTGGTTACGAACGGCATTACTTCATTCAAGTAGGTATGGTCCGGCAAAAATTCATTCAGCACGGATTTCAGATCGCCGAAATCATACAACATGCCAAGGGAATCCAACTCTTTGCCGGTGAATTCCGCCTCCACGCGATATCCGTGCCCGTGCAATCTGGAGCATTTTCCCTTGTGACCCGGTATTTCATGCGCCGCTTCGAAACTGGCGCGAACGATTAAGGTGTACATACTCTCCTTTCGCCAGGAGCGAAAAGGGTATTCGAGTTACATAAACGCTTGTAACGCTCATACGCAATTCGACTCTTCATTGTTTCTGATTTTGAGTTTTTTTTCAATATCTCAACCATTTCCATTTTGATTGGTCGCGTATTCATCAACGACGAAGATGAATCCCTATATTGATCAAGTTTGACATTATTATTGTTTTTTATATTCCGCAATCACCGTTGAGTGTATTCCCCCTCTCACGCTAAACTCCCCCTTGACCGTCATTCTGCGCGGCTTGCACGCCTCCACAAGGTCATCCAAGATACGATTAATGACCGCTTCATAGAAAATCCCTTGTTGCCGAAAACCTAAAAAGTAATACTTCAGAGATTTAAGTTCCACGCATAGTCGATCAGGCGTGTACTCAACCGTTATCACTCCAAAATCGGGCAGTCCGGTAATTGGGCACACCGATGTGAACTCTTCGCAAACATGCATGATGGTGTAATCCCGATCAGGTCTTGGGTTCTCGAAGGTCTCCAATCCCTTCGTTCTATCCTCCACTATCTTCTCCTTCATGATTCTAATCGTGCTGACATTGATTCCGGCGCATTCAAGCGCCATTTGCAAACTTTACGTCACGCGCCGTCGGCATTTTGCAGACCGTGATTCGCGGCTTCACACAGATCATTATTATACTGCGGTCGTATGGAAAGTTCATTTTCGTCATGGTGAAGTCATCGCATATGATGTTCCTCTCGCTTCCGTTTCCGGCATGGCGGAAAGAGGGTATAGTAATAGGGTGCGAATCGTCCATCGTCCTTTAAAATACAATCATCTTCATCGATGAAAATTCACGGAAACAACTCATTCTTCCGCAATTTGGTGAAACTCTTGGGTCTCAAACATTGTAATTACCAGTGGCAAGCGCATTTTTCATCCTGTCGGGGGCATGCTTGGTGTTCAGGAGGAAGGTTGTTATGACGCCTTCAGTTGCTTGCTTTCCTGCGGTTCCGTAATTTCTCATGTTTGCAAACTCCGTTTACTGAAGAGGAGGCTTTTTTTGGGTCACCATAGTAAAATGATGATCTTTATGGTTTGGTCATTCGGTTTTTTCGCTATGTTCGCTTGGCTTCTTCCCGCCATCGATTATCTTTTGGCTCATTGGAGACCGATACGGCTGGATTCCCTTCCGGAACAATTCCCCGAAACCTTTCCCAAACTCTCCGTGGTCATCGCCGCGTTGAACGAAGAGAGCACGGTGGAACAGGCGATGAAAACTCTCCTCCGTCTTCAATACCCCGATCTGGAGATCATCGCTGTGGAGGATCGTTCGACGGACGGAACGGGTGCAATTTTGGATCGTCTGGCGCTAACGGATGAACGGCTGCGGGTGGTTCATATCACGGAACTTCCCCCGGGATGGCTCGGGAAAAATCACGCATTGCACATAGGCGGGCAACAAGCGACCGGCGATTACATTCTCTTCACGGATGCGGACGTGCATTTCAAAACCAACGCAATGAAACGAGCCGTTGCCTATATGCTTGCGAACCGTCTGGATCATCTAACTCTCTTCCCCGATATTGACCTCGAAGGATTCTGGGAGCGACTATCCGTTGGCTTCTTCGGCGCACTGTTTTCCATGCACACTCGCCCATGGAGGGTCGCTGATCCCCGTAGCGGAGCGTATGTTGGGGTTGGCGCATTTAATCTCGTCAGAACGGAGCCCTATCGAAGAATGGGGGGACACGCTTCGCTGCCCATGGATGTAACCGATGACATGAAACTCGGTAAGAGGATGAAAATGAACGGCGGCTCCTCTGCATGCATGCCCAGCGGCGCATTGGTGAGGGTGAGATGGATTGTGGGGCTTCGCGGTTTGGTGGAGGGTCTCACCAAGAATATGTTCGCCGGATTTGGGTTTCAAGCTCCCTACGCATTGGCTGCGGTCCTTGCGATCTTTTTGATGTCCATGTGGCCATTCATCGGGCTGTTTTACGGACCTTTGGCGACGCGTTTAATGTGCCTTACGGCAATCCTGCTAATGATGGCGACGGCGGATTCCGCATCCCCTGCGATGGTGGAGCTTACTCCCATTTATGGTCTTTGCTTCCCAATAGCGGGGGTCATTATGCAGTATATCATTCTACGATCCATGTTTTTCACGTTTCGACAGGGAGGAATTGTGTGGAGAGGCACCCTTTATCCTTTGAGAGAGTTACGCAAGGGAGTGGTGTGAACGTCACTGCTATTCACCCTATTGCAAATCCAAGCTCGTTTTTTTCGATACCCTGATTCTATCATATATTCGGAATTAAATTTGCAACGTCTCGCTTCAAACACACATGATCTCCCAGGATATCCCGCAATACGTCTGGGATTGTTCGCCTCAACCACCACCAGTCGCCCAATTCCATGCTCCACCATCCTCTTCATCCCCTCATAGAGCGTCTCTCGGGCGTACAGGTCAACATATCCTTGGAGCCTGCATCCATGACTGTAATCTCATTGGATTTCTCGGAATTCATCGCTTGAAAGATATCTCCGACGGTTATGATCCCGCATATGTCATTTTTCTCATCCACAATGCGGAAAGCCTGACGCCCGGTTATGGTGCGGTCTCGCGCACTGATTCGACGGGAAATCTCATCAATGCTCATCTCCTTGGGACTGGTAAGAACCGTTCGATCCATCACCTCCCCTACGGGGTGATATTCATTAGCAGATCGGTTTCATATCCGTTATGCGAGATGTTCACACCGCGCCTGGCTAGTTTTTCCGTCATGATGGAGTTTTGCATCCACGCCCTGCTGACTGCTTCAGCAATGGAACAGACAATCATTCATGGTTACACACCGCTAAAATCGACTACGGCTGCCAGCCAGCAGGCTCCGTTCCAGGCCACAGCGTTGCAATGAATCGCCTTCCCGTGACCCCATCCGAGTGTGCGGAGGCGAGATATAGAAGCGGCGGCACGATTATTTCCGGCTCAAGCAATTTCATTTTTACTTCATCCGGCATAGCGGACGGAATCATCCCAGTGCGCGTAGCCCCTCCAGGAAGCAATGAATTCACTGTGACGCCTGTTCCGTGTAAATCTTGCGCCCAGATCACCGTTTCGGATTCCAATGCGGCTTTGGAGGGACCATAAGGAGAGAAACCAACTCGTTTCATAGTCTCGTAATTCATCGAAATGTTGATGATACGCCCCCATCCCGCGTCAAGCATTGGGACAACCGCCGACCTCGCCATTAGGTAGGGCCCATTCACATTCGTATCGATCAACCTTCTCCATGCGTTGACATCCGTTTGCCAGAATTTAACAGGCTCGGTCATGAATTTTTCCGAGATGGTGCGCATTCCCCTCCCCGCATTGTTCACAAGGATGTCCAGTCGTCCGAAGCGCTTCATCGCCATATCCACGACCCGCTGACAATCGTCCGGCTCTGTCACATCCGCCCTCACCGCCAAAATAGATTCAGGGTGCGATTCGGAAAGATGATCCAACGCATCCAGATTTTGAGACGCAGTGCAGACAACCCGGCACCCCGCGTCCCTTAATCCCTTCGCCATGGCGTACCCCAGCCCTCTGCTTGCTCCCGTCACAATCGCCGTTCTGTCCTGTAAATCGGCATATCCGTGCATGATTCGTTCCTTTATCCTTCCTATGGGATCATCGCATCATGGATGACCGTATCCCTCGCCTCTTGGCCCGTTGCTTGTTTCTTACGCTCTTCATTTTACATATTTCGCCATGGTCATAGAATTCGAATGTAGCAGTTTCCCGGCAGCCGTCTGACCAAGCCCTCCATCTCAAGCAATGTCATCTGCACGCCTGCATCCACCGTGCTTACCCCCGCCTCGGCGGAGAGAGTGTCTATGTGCTTAGGCGTAAGGCTTAGAAGTCCCACAAGTTTTTTCTGAAGAGGTGGTAACTGCGATCCAGCCACCTGTTCCGATTCCTTGGGACGCTCCAACACTAGGATGCCAAGCGTATTGAGGATATCCTGAACGGTGGTCACAAGTGCGGCGCCGTCTCGGATCAGGGCGTTGGTTCCGCGACTGCCTGGACGGTCTATGTTGCCTGGCACCGCCATCACCTCTTTTCCCTGCTCCGAAGCGATGCTCGCCGTCAAAAGAGCGCCGCTGCGTTCCCCCGCCTCCACCACGACGACTCCCATCGCCAATGCGCTTATGATTCGGTTCCGCATTGGAAAACGCCAAGGTTCCGGTTGAGCTCCCGGAGGAAATTCCGTTATGAGCGCACCGAGACCTCTTTCCACCACCTTTTCAAAAATGGACACGTTCTCTCTCGGATAGGGAACATCCAATCCGCAGCCATGGATGATGAGCGTCCTTCCATTCGCACGGATCGCCTCCTGATGCGCGATCGCATCGATTCCGATCGCTCCCCCGCTTATCACTGTCAAACCGGCTCCCGCCAACTCCTTGGCGAATCGAGAGGTTACACTTCGACCATAGGGCGACGCTTGGCGCGATCCGACCAATGCCACCGCGAACCGATCCTTTTCATCCAATTCGCCCCTCACGAAAAGCAAGGGGGGCGGATCGGGAATGGCGCGTAACGACTGGGGATAGTTATGATCCAACCATGAAATCACATCGATATGCTCACGGCTCATAAAATTCAGTTGTGAGGAATCGGGGGCGTAAGAGGAATCCAATACACGCATGCAAAAACGATCGGTCATACCCTTAACCGAAAGAAGCTGAGCTTCCGAAGCGTTGAATATCTCCTCCGGATTACCGAAACATTCCAATAAATCCACCCCAAGGCGGGGTGGAAGTTGGAGGTTTGCCATACGAAGCCATAAATCCTTCATGGGATGCGCTTCCTAGTGATCCATCAAATGAAAGTCAAACGATCCATGGCTCAAACGAAAAATAACCAATTTTACCGATAGCCACCGCCATAACCACCGTAGCCACCGCGATAACCACCGTAGCCGCCGCGATAACCACCGTAGCCGCCGCCACGATAGCCGCCCCTTCCGCCACGATAACCGCCGCCGCCATAAGGATTGTTGCCTCCATAGGGGTACCGACGATTGTTAGGCTGAGTGACGACATTGGGTTTCACGGTTTTGGCGATACTGTTATCCACGATAAAACTCCATGTCTTCGTGGCGACGTTGCCTCGCCAATCCGCGACGGAGAGGGTGATCACATGCCGTCCGTTGGTCATGGGATGAACCGCACTGGTGTCCGTCGGGGCAACGGTTTCATATTCCAAAAGACATGTGCTCGGATCGTAGGTATAGCCAGGCTTATCGCTGGATTGATCCGTGTATTGATCTCGCTCGGGTTTCCTGGGGATCGTTTCCCCGTCGATTGTAAATTGAATGCTATCCGGATTTACCCCGGAACCAACATCCTCGATCTTCGCCTGGAAATGAACGGGCGGGGTTCCATTAATAATCCAACCAATTTCCGGCACAACATCGCTGATAACCGGAGGGGTGGTATCCAAAGCGGAATTGCTGAATTTTGTAAGGGTTCCATCGTCCGACAAAACATATAAGGAGGAGCCATCGGCAATGGGAGCCGCTCCGACATTCGCATAATCGGGAATATAATCCGGATTTGAGGTGGAGGGAGCTATGTCGTAAATCCACTTGATCGCACCGGTTTGCGTATCTATGGCGTAAAGCAATCCCTGAATGGTTCCGACAAATAATAGGTTGCCGCAAATCGTCGGCGGTGCGATAACATCGTATTTCACCTTGGGCCATTTTTTCCACAGAACTTGTCCCGTGGTGGGATTGAAGGCGTAAATGGTATGGTTATCGGACACGACATAAATCCCCTCCGGCGAAATGGCGGGGCTTGTCGCGATATCATCCGGAAGTAGCTGGGTCCATTTGCTGGCACCGCTTCTAGCGAACAGACAGTGCAACCTGGATCCGCTTGGAACATATATGAAATCCCCTTGCGCCAGCAGATTGATACCTTGCACGCTATCGGATAATCGGTAACGCCACATTTCCCGACCCGTCGCCAAATTTGCGGCGTGCACCACCTGATCCAAGGACATAGCGAAAATCATGTCATCAGTGATGCAGGGGGAGCCTTGTATCTCATCGTTCGCCTTGAAGCCCATCCAACTTTTCACCTGATCGCCGGTTTTCGCATCCACTGCGTAAAAATTACCCGACTCGTTTCCAAAATAGAGCACGCCTTGATAAAGAATGGGAGAGCATCCGATGCTGCTGTGCGTGTCGAAAATCCAAACCTCGGCGCCGGTATCCTTGCGCAGTGCGTATAGCTTTCCGTTATCCGCTCCGAAATAAATCATCGTATCCCCAATGGCGGGAGTGGTGTGAATTCCGGCGGTTAAAGGTGCGTCGGCGGGATATTTCCATTCCAATGCGCCGGTTTTTTTATTCAGAGCATACACGCGGCTTGCGGAGATGAAATAGACTGTGTCGCCCGAAACCGCAGGGCTGCAAGGATTATAGGGGGACATCTTGGAAGTGTATTGCCAATCGACTGATAAAGGCAGGGTCACATCCGCATTGTAATCCCCGGATTGCGTGATGTCTCCCCTTGCCATTAGCGTATCCGCTTTGACCCCTGTAACCGATAGAGCAAGCAACATACACGTTATAACCCCAACCCACCCGCTGAGCGTCCTTATAACGGGGTGTTTAAGCTGATTATTCATATGCATGGTAGTCATTCATCTCCCTTTGGAGTAGGAACTTATGAGGGTTGCAGGCTAGGGAATGGCGTGGTGCGCATACACCCCAAAGCCAGACAATAACGAACCGTGAAAGACACGTTCGTATCTCCTTGTACCAGTATAGCGAAACGGATTTATCCTGTCAAGTACCAAATGGAAAGATATCAAACTCAATATCACAGGGATTGCTATTTCCACTTGGTAATTATTATTTTCCACGTTATTTTATACGGACGGGATCATCTTTTTCATATCCCACCCTCATGTTTTCCATCGTGGATTTTGCAAAAGGTGCAGGACCCGCAATCCCTTCGTATTGAACGGTAACATGCACTGTCTGCGCCTTTATCGCGTCTTGGAATAGCTTTGCAACGCTCTCTCTTTAACTTTCGAGCGGACCTTGACTCCTTGGAGGAAATGGGACGCATCACTCGAAGAATACATGAACAGGAGTTTCTCATGCAAGGGACAAATCCGGAGGGATTATCCGGTCATTACCGCTTAAGCCAGGAACAAATAGATAGCTATCAAACCGAGGGCTATCTTTTGTACCGCCAACCTGTATTTTCACCGAGCGAGTTCTCTATATTGCAGGATATCTTTGAAGAGGATTTGCAAAAATACGGCGAGGATAATCTGGACACAATTCATTTTCGAGACGAACGGCTTTTGGAATTCCTGCTATCCGATGAAGTGTTGGATTTGGTGGAACCTCTGGTGGGTCCGAACATAGGGTTGTGGAGCAGTCACTTTATTTCCAAACCTCCTCATAAGGGCAAGGCCACCCCATGGCATGAGGATTCAGCCTATTGGAAAGGCAGGATATCCACGATGGCGGGGATATGCACAGTCTGGCTCGCACTGGATGCTGTAATGCCCGAAAACGGATGCATGCGCGTCATTCCCCGCACCCATTTCGATGGTTTTTCCGAATACGAGCCTGTGGACGCGACAAAAAATATCTTCGACACGCAAATTAAACCAGATTTGATAGATGAATCAAAAGCGGTCTATTTTACGCTCAATCCGAACGAATGCAGTTTGCATGAGGCTCGTCTCATCCATGGCGCCCAGGCGAACACTTCGGACAGGCGCCGCGCGGGGTACACCATGCGATATTTTCCAACGTCCAGTCATATCATCCCCGAAACGAACAAGGGACACTTGATATGGCTCGCGCGTGGAAAGGATCTTGCAGGCAACAACTATGTAAACTGAATGTCACCCCTCACGCGGCTTGAGATTGGGTGGCGAGGATTTCCTCCGCCAAATCTATATTATTCAGCGCCTCCCGATGATTGGGCATCAAGGCGAGAACTCGCCGCCACGCCTGGCAAGCGTTTTGATATTGCTTCAATTGGAAGAAACAGTTGCCCAGCACCAAGAATCCTCCCGCATTGCCCGGGTCTCTTTTCAACCCCTCTCCAAGGAAACGCGCGGATTGCACGTAGAGACCGCCTTGATATAAAAGATCCGCAGCGTTGAAATAGGCGTTGGCGCATTGTGGATTGGCAAGGATCGCTTGCGAAAAGCATTTCAATGCGGCATCCTTCTCACCCATTTTATCCAACACTCTCCCAAGGTTTATTTTGAGATCCGCAGAGGTTGGATCCATTTCCACCGCCTTCCGATATGCCGCCAACGCTTCGTCATATTGCGCCAATCGATCCGCGCAATCGGCGAAACGCGCCACCACCCGACTCAAGCCTTTTTCACCCTTGTACGCCCGCAAGAGATGAGGATATGCGTCAAGATACTCCCCCTTGTCATAGAGCAGGACGCCGAGTCGTACGAGACCCTCCTCATGCTCCGGGGCGACCTCCATCAGGCTTTGCAAATAGGGTATCGCCTCTTCATCCCTGTTTTGATTCATCAGGGCATCCGCTAAGAAGAATAAGCCATCCTCAAAAGTGGGTCTCTCCTCGATGGATTCCCGAGCGTATCGCTCCGTCGATTTCCAGTCCTTGCGTGCGTGTGAGACCAGAGCCAAGCCGAACAAGCATTTATAACCCGATGCCGCGCTGTCGCCTATTTGGACAAAGCCGGAGGGGGAGGTCTTTCCGCGTTCCCGAGCAAGCTTAAAATGGCGTTCCGCCATATCAAGCATCCCCTTTTGAAGATAAGCATGGGCTCTTTCGAAATCCAAGGTGGAGGATTTAATCCCCAATTTTTCCGCACGGTCGGCAACGGCTATCATTTCATCGAAACGATGCAAGCTATGCAAGGATGCGATCCATGTGGAATAGAGCGTTATGACATACTCTTCCTTAAAGGATAAGCCCTCCGCAGCCTTCTCCAACCAGTAAATCGCCTCCTCGTACTGTTTTGAGGCGAAATAGGCGTTCCCGAGGTTGAACATATTGAACCCGCGAAGCCCCGCAAGGTTCTCATCATCCACATCTCTGTGAAGCATGCGGATGAACCTTTCGTACTTGTTCCTGCCCTCCATTAAGTCATCCAAATATCCGTAATGACTTAAATTCAAATGAGACATCACAAACTGATATCCGAGTGTATGCAGGGAGGGCATCACCTGTTCGTGCACTCTGCCAATGAACCGCGTTTCGGGTGTGATTCGGAACAACCGTACGGCGCGATGCCAAAAAGCGTCCGGATTATTCCGGTTACCGATATAGTTGCGGATATTCACCGTAAATCCGCCGGTATTGTCTGCGGCATGGGCGATGAGGGAGCGAACAAGCTCTTTCTGTCCCTTGTCGAGTCTCTCATCCGCGTCTATCCACAGCGCCCAGTTCCCTGTTGCTTTGGCGAGCGACGCATTGCGCGCCTCGGAGAAATCCTCGTTCCATGGAATTTCGATGCACACGGCGCCATACTCCTTCGCAATACGCATCGATCCGTCTGTGGAGCCTGTGTCCGCGATGACGATCTCATCAGCCACATCCTTGACGCTTTCCAAACACTCGCGAAGATATTGCTCCTCATCCTTAACGATCATAATCACCGATAGCTTTGGCTTTTGCCTGAGATTCGACATCTCCTCGCGCAAGTAGGAATCCGCTCGAAGCGTCAATGCTTTCAACCGCGAATATTCGGGATCTTTTCTGGCTTTGCTTTCCGTGCGGCCCTTGCGAATCCTACGAGCCTCCTTGACGAGAACGCTCCGGATTCGCTCCACCGTCCGTCTTATCTCCGGGCTATCCGGAGATAACGCTATCGCAGCCAAGGCGTGCTCCATCGCTTCCTCATACTGCCCCTTCTCCAAGAGAACGAATGCAAGATTATGTGAAAAGTCACGGTTGTCCGGGCGGTTAGCCAGTCCATGTCGAAACGCCTCCTCCGCCTCATTCATCCGGCCTAATTTCATGAGCGCAACCCCAAAGGCGTTCCATAAATCCCAATCCGCAGGACGCTCCTTCAAGCATTCGTCTATACGGTTCAGCGCCTCCTCCCATCTACCGGAACGTGTAAGAGCGATCGCCTCTTGCTTTTTATCCTCGTAATCAGCGGTTTTCTCGTTTATTTTCAGTCCCATGGATCACTCCTTTTCTTCATGCGGAGAGCGGAAATCGTGAAAAATCAAAACAGCGGAGAGAGTAACGCTTCTCGAGATGCGTGTCCAATGGTCCGCCGCATAACGGGATGTAAAACTCCCCTTCCAACGCCAAACGATTGACGATTTCAATTTCGGGTGTGTTTTCAGGTTTCATATTTCGTCGTTCCAAGTAATCCGACACAATTTGAAATACTTGGCGGGTATCGCTATTTGTCAAATCCCCCGCGTAGAGCGAGAGGAGACAATCCTTATTTTCCGAGTGAAATTGGATATATGTCTCCAACAGCGGCATCCAGCTATCCCGGTTCTCCCATGCAGGAGCGGCGAACCATCGCATGTCACGATTCGTTCGGTAGGATTTGGATCCGCCCAGTTCCATGAAATAGGCGGATAGAGATGGAGAGGATAGACGGTAGCCCATTCCACTCTGGAAAGCGAACCTATTCGCAGCTTGTAGCATGGATTCGTTCAATCTTCCGGAATAGAGCAATATGCTTCCTGAAGGAGAAATAATCGATTGCCAGTCGTGCAAGGTGCGCAGATAGCCTTCGAAGGTTTGCATATCACTTATGACAAGCAAGTCCACGCTTTCCGGTTCGAATTCCGCGATCGCTTCGGAACTCTCCTTGCGCGATATCGCAACGATATGCTCGATTTCGGTCCGCTTCAAGTGATCCTTGATTGTCCCGTGAGGCTGATCCGTCATTCGAGCCTGATCCCGTCCGGTTCGTCTCTTCGAGCCTCCGCTGTAACGATGATATCGAACCTGGTTTTTATTCTGCGCCTTGAATCCCATGCCGATGATCACGGCGGGACGCGTATCCTCGCCTCCCAATTCCACCACTATCCCCCCATCCCGCACCCTCAAACTGAATTCGAGAAGATATTCCATCTCTTGCATTTGCAGATCCCGGAAAATCACCCTTGGGATGTCGATTCGAACAGATGACGCCCTCTGAGGATCCAAGGATATGTTTTCCGCTTCGTTGCGTACACACTGCAGAGAATCCACTTTTATAAGAGACATACGATTTCACTCACCTTTTCATGGAATCATCCGTCGGGTGGCTTCTTCCCTCCGACGAATACAAAACCGTGATTCTTCACGACGGACAAATGCGATCTTCGCTTTTGGGACGGCGTACCAAGCCTCCGTGACTCATTGCGCGGGGTGTATAGCCAATTCCCTGTTTTATATTTCGGCTGAAAGCAGGTAAAAAAACAGGTTAAAAAACGAGGCGAACATGGAATTGCCTATACCCTGCATGAACCCATCTTTCGAAGTGAGAGAAACGTTTGCGGTGAACCCCTTCGCGAGGCGTAAGTGGGAAATTGACGTGCATGGTTTGCAAAGAAAGCGAGCAATGGGTATTATAATTTTATAAGATCCGAACGCTTTAACATCTATTTCAGAACATCTCGTTATCCGTGCGCATGGGAGAATGCATTTCACCTGGTTCTTATTCGCGAAGAGATTATGGATACAATAAACCCGCCGGAAAATCCCTATCGTGTAGATCGCGATTACTCTCTCGATGAATCGCGGAGATACTGTACGCGACTGGCGAAATCGCATTATGAAAACTTTCTGGTAGCCACTTTTTTCATTCCTTCCGATCTGAAGCAGGATTTTTACAACCTGTACGCCTACTGTCGCATTTCGGATGATCTTGGCGATGAAAGCGGTGGGGCGGAGAAGGCTCTCCCTCTTTTGGATTGGTGGGAGGAGGAGCTCAAGGCGTGTTACAAAGGAGTTCCTCGACATCCGGTTTTCAAAGCGTTGGAGGTGACCAATCAACGGCATAAAATCCCGATTGAGCCTTACCTCGATCTGCTCACAGCGTTTCGTCAGGATCAAGTCGTCAAACGCTACGATACATACGAAAGCCTGCTCAGCTATTGCAAATTCTCCGCGAATCCAGTCGGTCGCTTGGTTCTATACCTCTGCGGCTACTCCGATTCCCAAAGGCAAAAGCTCTCCGACGCCACCTGCACCGCCCTCCAATTGGCGAACTTTTGGCAGGATGTGGCGCGAGATTACGAGATAGGCCGCATATACATCCCCCAAGAGGATATGGAGCGGTTTCATGTGAGCGAGGAGGATATCGCTGCAAAACGCTTCACTCCGCAATTCGCGGAGCTGATGAGATTTGAATGCGAAAGAACCATGGAACTGTTCCAGGAAGGGATGGCTTTGCGTTCCATGGTTCATCGAAAAGTGCGGTTGGACATAGAAATGTTCGGCAGAGGCGGAATGGAGGTTTTACGGCTCATTAAAGCCAGAAACTACGATGTGCTGACCAAGCGACCTGAAATTCCAAAATCACGACAGATAGCGATTTTACTCAGGAGGATGCTTTCCATATAACCCCCATGATTCAATCAAAGAACATAATCCTGGATAGATCTTATCACTATTGCCGCATGATCGCGAAAACTCAGGCGAAGAATTTTTATTACTCCTTCACCGTGCTGCCTCAAGATAAGCGAGCGGCCATGTGCGCCATATACGCATTCATGCGCTATTCCGATGATATTTCCGATGAAGACAGGTCCGACAAAAAGGAGATGATTTCAAGATGGCGCGCTGCGCTGGACAAAGCTTTCATCGGGGAGTATGGCGATAATCTCATCTTGCCCGCTTTTCACGATGTGGTGCGCAAGTACTCCATTCCGAAACGTTTTTTCTATGATGTCATTGACGGAGCGGAGATGGACCTGTATAAAACCCGCTATGAAACATTCGAGGAGCTGAGGGAATATTGCTATAAGGTCGCCGCCGTTGTAGGCTTGGTGTGCATTCATATTTGGGGTTTCTCCGGGGGCGAAGCGACATACTCACTTGCGGAGACCTGCGGATACGCCTTTCAGTTAACGAACATCCTGAGAGATGTGCGAGAGGATGCGGAGCGAGGACGGATATATCTGCCTTTGGAGGACTTGCGGCGTTTCGGATTGAAAGAGGAGGACATTCTGAACGGCAACGTGGATGACAGGTTCAAAAATCTCATACGATTCGAAGTGGAAAGAACCGATGCCCTCTACAAGGAGGCTTACCCATTGGCGGTAAAAATCGATTCCGTGAGCCAATCCACATTTCTCATCATGTATCGTATCTATCACGGTCTGCTCGACAAGATACGCCAGCAAAAATATGATGTCTTCTCGGACCGCGCCAGTTTGTCCGCCGGCGAGAAGGCGAGCATCGTCGCCAAGGCGTGGTTGGATAGTCGCTTCAAATACAACGAGAGCCTGCTGAAGTTTTAAGGATCACTCAACCATGATAAATAATCCCTCTTCACCTCGCCCAACCGGCGAGAAGGTCATTGTAATAGGCGGAGGAGTTGCCGGTCTCGCCGCCGCCGTCGCATTGGCGGAGGAGGGTTTCAGAGTGACACTGTTGGAGAAACGCGCCACTTTGGGCGGTCGAGCCTCCTCCTTTACGGATCAGGCCAGCGGTGAATTGGTGGATAACTGCCAGCATATCACCATGCGTTGTTGCACCAATCTCGAGTTTTTTTACAGGAGGATCGGAGCATGGGATAAAATACGGTTTTATTCCAAACTTACCTTCCTCGATCATCGAGGAAGGCCGGCGATCATTCAAAACGGTTCGCCATTCCCCGCCCCGTTTCACACACTCTTCTCCTTCGCCCGCTTCCACCCCCTAAGCTTTTCGGAGAAATCCCTCGTTGCCATAGCTCTCATCGCTATCCTCAGGGCGGGGACAAATCCGAATATGGATTCGGAGAGCATGGGAAACTGGCTGAGAAAACAGAAACAGCCGGAGAGGGCCATGGCGCACTTTTGGCGCCCCATTCTTGTGAGTGCATGCAATGAGGAACCGGACCGTATCTCCTGTGAGCTTGGATTCAAATTGTTCCGAGATGGGTTCCTATCGAACGCAGATGCGTACCAAATTGGGGTGCCTAGCGTTCGCCTAAGCGATCTTTACACACAGCCTTCCATTGAAACCCTTTCGGCTTTGGGGGCGGAAGTAAAACTTAAAGTGCATGCGGACGTTCTATCCGTCTCCGACGGAAAGGTGAAATCGCTCACGCTCTCGGACGGATCCACCCTATTCGCAGACTACTACCTCAGCGCGGTTCCCTTTGACATCCTGCTGAAGATGCTCCCGAATGATATTAAGGAGACGCCATTTTTCAAAGATATCAGTCGACTGGAATATTCCCCTATAACCGGTGTGCATCTGTGGTTTGACAAACCATTTGAAGTGCGAGAACCGCTCGCGTTGTTGGATCGTGAAACGCAATGGGTTTTTCCGAAAGAGAATACTCAGTCAGATGGGGATGGATTATCAAACGGGGGGGCTTATCTGGCATTGGTTGTAAGCTCCTCAAAATCGTTTCTCTCTCTGTCCGCTGATGAAATCATGGATATCTGTTTGAAGGAGGTGCAAGAGGCATTGCCGCAATCCCGATCCGCTCGACTTTTGCACGGTCGGGTGATCAAGGAGAAGAAAGCGACTTTCGCGCCCCTTCCCGGAGTGAAATCCCTCCGCCCAGGTCAAGCCACACCCATCGCAAATCTTTTCCTCGCCGGAGACTGGACTCGAACAGAATGGCCCGCCACCATGGAAAGCGCCGCGCGAAGCGGATATCTGGCGGCGGAACGGATACTGGAAAGGACGGGACGCCCCAAGAGCCTGGTTCAACCGGATCTTCCGCCCTCTCGCCTCGCCAAGTGGTTTTTAGGGGCGTAAAAAAAAAGAGGCGACATCCCTGCGATCTAGGTTTGTCGCCTCATTTGCCTCTTGTTATGGATTATGCGATAATCGGATCCAGTTTAGCGCGATTTCTGCGGGAAACCTGCTTGCCCTCAAGCAGTTTTCTCAACATAAGTCTGCCCCGATGAATTCGAGAACGCACGGTCCCAATGCTGGTATCCATCACCTCTGCGATCTCCTCGTAACTCATTCCCTCCACATCGCACAATAAAACCGCAGTTTTGAAGTCCGGAGGGATGATCTCGAGCGCCTTCTGCAACCGTTCATCCATCGTGTCACGAAGCATTTGGTATTGCGGATCGCCCTCTTCATCCGGAAGTTCCAAGGTGAAATCATCATCCCCGTCGTTACCCGGTAAAGGCTGATCCAGGGAGATAGGCGCAAGCCTGGGCTTTCTGCGAAGTTTATCCACAAAAAGGTTGGAGAGAATTCTGAAAAACCAGTTTTCAAAGGGCAAAGATCGATCGTATTTGTCAAAGGAGCGAAAAGCTCTCAGATAAGCTTCCTGTGTCAGGTCTTCAGCATCATCACGATTTCCCGTCATGCGATAAGCCATGTTATAAGCCTGTTTTTGAGTTCGGGAAATGAGAGTTTCAAATTCATGACGAGCGTCGAAGCTTCGTTCAACCGTCATTGTGTTCGCCATTTTTTTCCTCCTGTTCATCAGCGCATGCAACTCTACAATTGTACGTACCGTTCAGTCCTATTTATAGGACGTATCCAAAGCGCATTTTGTTTCATTAGTTTAGATAAATATAAAAATATTTTTTTCAGCTAGCTATCAGTCTCACCAACAGTCTTGCGGACCTGCCGAAGTTTTCCACGTTCTTATGGCATTTTGTAAGCAGATGCATTCCTTGGACAGTCTGTATGATTAATCCCGCCAAGTCCTCCGCTTCCATGTCCTTGCGGAACTCTCCGATAAGCTGCCCTTCGCGTACGAGATCGGCGATTCGACATTTGAGGCTTTCAAACATGGAACTGAGCCTGCATCGAAACTTTTCGCTGTGCTCGGACATCTCCGCCACTAAATTCCCAAAGGGGCATCCCCCTTTGTCCAATCTAGCCTCCTGAGCTTCCAGTGTGAGGGAAAGATATTTCTCCAACCTCTCGGTTGGGGATAAATCATAATCATCCAACGTTCTTTCCAGCATCTTCTGGAAGTCCTCTTTGCGTTGGTCTATCACCGCCAGCCCCAAGTCTTCCTTGGTTTTAAAGTGATAGTAAAAATTGCTTTTACTTATCTTCGCCATTTCGATGATATCATCGACACTTGTGCCGAGATACCCATTTCGGTAAAACAGATCCTGCGCGGCGATAAGTATTTTGGTTTTGCTAGTCATTGTTGACTTCCATATTAGTTAGGACTGGTACGTACTAATATAATAGTCCAATTCCGCAACATTGTCAATACCTACTGAAAATTTTTTTTACCCTCGCAAAGTTTATTTCTTCATGGTGTTTCACCCACCCAAGGAATGACGACGGGTACAATGGAAACACGATACTATCGAAATGAGGGTTAGGTCATGAAAGATCCAAGATTTGTACGCTTGTGCGAACTGCTGGTGAAATACTCCCTGAACGTACAGCCCGGCGAGAAAGTATTGGTGGAGGCTTTTGACATTCCCACCGATTTCATCGCCCAACTGATACAGACGATCGCCGACTCCGGCGGGTTGCCGTTCGTTTCCACCTACCAATCCCCCGTTCTGCGTGCGTTGTATCGCAACGCGTCGGAGGAGCAGATGAAGTTGATAGGGGTGGTGGAGAGCTCTCGAATGGAGAAAATGCAGGGCTATATCGGGGTGCGAGGCACTCATAACCTATCGGAATTATCCGATGTCCCCGCCGATAAGATGAAGCTATATGAAAAATTATGGTGGCATCCGGTCCATTCGGAAATCCGTGTCCCAAAAACCAAATGGGTGGTGTTGCGTTGGCCTCATCCCTCCATGGCGCAGGCCGCGAATATGAGCACGGAGAGTTTCGAGGATTTCTTTTTTCGAGTTTGCACGGAGGTGGATTACGCTCGCATGCAGGAAGCCGCTCAACCTTTAAAGGAATTGCTTGAAAAGACCGATCGCGTGCGAATCACCGGAGACGATACGGAGTTGGAATTTTCAATCAAGGGAATTCCCGCCATTCCATGTTCCGGAAAAAGCAACATTCCGGACGGGGAGTTGTTCACCTGCCCGGTTAGAGATAGCGTCAACGGTTATATCACCTTCAATACGGAGACTCTGTACAGAGGAAGGATATTCAGCGGTATTCGATTGGAGTTTCACAACGGTAAGATCGTTAAAGCTCAGGCGGGTTCCATGACCGATGAGTTGAACGCGATCCTTGATTCCGACGAAGGGGCTCGTTACATCGGGGAATGGTCGCTCGCATTCAATCCAGAGATTTTAAAACCAATGAAGGACATCCTGTTCGATGAAAAAATCGCGGGATCGTTTCATCTAACCCCGGGACAGGCGTATGAGGACGCCGACAACGGCAACCGATCTCAAATCCATTGGGACATGGTGAAGATTCAGAGACCGGAATACGGGGGCGGACGCATTTATCTGGATGGAACGCTGATCAGGGAGGATGGTGTCTTTACGCTGCCTGAATTGCGGGGATTGAACCCGGAAAATCTCGGAGGGAATAATGTAAAATAGAGGGATAGAAAAAAAGGGGAGCAGGGTCGACCCGTTCCCTGCCCCAATATACGAAAGGAGAGATTCGATAGGATCTCGAATCCACCAATTGCTTAAGCGTTTTTAACTTTAACGAAGTTCCCATGCGAAAACTTTTTTTTCAGAGTTTTTTCAAACGATTTGACTGAATGGATGACAATCCCATGGAAGACGATTTACAAAACGCACTGGAGAAGGCGCTGGAGGAGGCGCTGGAGGAAAATCCTCGCTCCGATGAGTTAAAAGAGATGATCCAAGCATTGGAAAGAAAACGAAAAGGGTATCTCCTGGATATGTCGACTGCGGACGAGAAGAGGAAAAAGGGGTTGAGGGCGGCTTTACGCGATATGGAGAGGCAAATTCACGTGCTCATAGAGGAGTTGGCGATCACTCAATTTGTAGAGTACGAGGTGAAATCCGCCGTCCTTAAGGCGCAAGCGGATGAGAATCCGTAGCCGTAAAGGCTCGGGAATCTGAATCAAATACGTATGAGGAGAAATAAGGATTTTTCCATCACACAACCCCCACGACAAGAGAATCCGGAAGGGAGCGAACTTTACATCTTGAGCAAAGCATTGAACCGAAAGAACTTTCTTTGGATCGCCTTTCTGTTCGCGTTACTCTTCCCGGCATCGGCGGCAATCCCGCGCACGGCGATGTCGTTGGGAGAAGTTCGCCTAGGCAAAAAAACCATTCTTTTGATTCGCAAAAATATCGGGTCCATCTCCCCGAAAGATCGAGCAACCATCGTCAATTCGAGAATAATGCGCATTCTCACTGATCCCAAACTCGACCCCTCTCAAATACAAGTCGGCAAGTTGGATAAGAGCGACACAGTCGTGAAACTTGGCAAGATGGCGATCATAGATGTCACTGCTTCAGACGCCGCCGCCGAGAATCTCTCTGTCCGGCAATTGGCGAACGATTGGGCTGGGCGATTGCGCGACGATCTGCTCAAAGCCAAGCCTTTTTATGCGGCGAAATCGAAGCTCAACATCAATACTCTTGGCGAGCATCACACTCTGTTATTTGTGCTGGAGCTGATCCTGCTTCTCGTCATGGCGAGGATATGCGGTGAGATTATGGCGCGCCTCAAACAACCGCCTGTCGTGGGTCAGGTGATTGCGGGAATCATTCTAGGACGATCCATCTTCGGGTCTCTCCTCCCAAGCCTGCATGCGCTTATCTTTCCGGTCTCCGCCACGCAATCCTATCTTTTGCAGATCATCTCCTGGCTTGGATCCATATTTCTTCTTCTCATCATTGGCTTGGAAACCGATATCCAAATGATCCGCAGACAGGGCGGCATTGCCGTCTGGACGGCCATCGGGGGGATCGTAATCCCATTTCTTTTAGGATTCCTTGTCGGTGTGTTTTTACCTCCCGCCTTTATGTTAGATATAAAGGAACGATGGATACTGGCGTTATTCCTCGCCATCCTCTTTTCCGTCTCATCCGTGCCCGTTGTGGCGAAATTGCTCATGGAAATGAACCTTTTCCGCCGAAACATCGGACAGATAATTCTCTCAACAGCCATGGCTCAGGATACCATGGGTTGGATTATGCTAGCGGTCCTTTCGGGATTTGCGAGTGGTTCCGTTTTCAATGGATTCACCCTCGCCAAGATAATCGTTGGAACCATCCTTTACATGCTTTTTATCCTGACCGTGGGGCAACGCCTGGTCTCTTCCATACTTAGATGGGTCAACAATCACATATCCGGGGATTATCCCTTGTTAACCGCCGTGATACTGCTCATGTTTTTAAGCGCAGGAATCACGCAGTTGATTGGCATCCATGCCATTCTTGGCTCGTTCATGATCGGAGTGATTTTAAGCGCTTCCCCGCTGATTAAAAAAAGCGTGATTCATCCGATCGAGGCCATCACGATGAGTTTGCTCGCCCCCATCTTTTTTGCAGCGGCAGGTTTGAACGTGGACATGGGCGTGATTATGCATCCGCGGATTTTAATCATCACGCTGATCATCATCTTGATGGCGTCCATTGGAAAAATCGTCGGATGCTACGCAGGGGGGCGCAAAGGAGGATTGGGCGTCTGGGAATCTCTCACCATCGGTTTCGGCGCAACGGCGTACGGGGCGATGGGCCCAATTTTCGGAATGCTGGGCTTGTCCATGGGGATACTGAATGTGGATATGTTTTCCATCATCATTGTGATGTCGGTTGTGACAACCGCATTCACCCCGTTTCTTTTGGGACGCTCCATTAAGCATGTGAAATTCAGTGAGGAGGAGATCATTCGACTGGAGAAGGAGGATGCCGCGGCGCAAAGCGCGCTTTACATGGTGAAAAGGATTTTGATGCCTACCAGCGGCGGTCCGCATACTCGTATGGCCGTGCAGCTCCTTCAAGGATTGGCGCACGATCATCCCATCGAAGTCACCGCTTTTCACACTGTCAAGGATGGCGGCATCAGCGAAATTAATATCTTCCCCCCAGAACTGGAGATTTTACGGAAAACATCCAACGAAGTGATACTCCGAAAGACTGTGAAAGAGGATGTGGTCGAAGGCATTTTACAGGAGGCGAGCCTCGGATATGACATGGTGGTGCTTGGATGCGGAGCGGATAATTCCTCCGAAAACGCAGTTTTCGGATCCATTGCGGATTCCATCGCTCATGTCCTTCCCACCCCATTAATGGTGGTGCGCGCCCCCGCATCGGAGGGGGAATGGCGATTGCGACGCGTTCTCGTGCCCACCAATGGGGTACGCCACAGTGAGCAGGCGGTGGAACTCGGCGTCGCCTTGGCGCACGCCGCCAACGCCGAAGTGACGGTATTATGCGTCGCCGAGGCATCGGAAGAGAACGGCTTTCCACAATCCCTCAACGAGAATCAATCTGAAAAGCTGGCGCAGCAGATCGTCGAACACGCGGCGTCCATGGGCGGAATCTTCGGTGTGCATGTGGAAACCGTGGTGCAGACCGATTCTAATGCCGGGCGGAATATCGTGCAACTGGCGCACGACACCGACACGGATTTGATACTCCTTACCGGCGTGCCCCGCCCCACCAAACAGTTGTTCCTCGGCAAGACCATCGCTTATATTCTAAGGAACGCCCGATGCGCCGTAGCGGTTATCAAACCGGAAACGCGATTAGGACGATGATGCACTCCATGTTGAAATGCGGTGAAACAATGCATTCAAGCCCGGAAATGCGGCGATACGAATGGTTTTATCGGTTTTGCGGACAAACGGACCGATTCGAATTTAGATCGTCGGCTTCCCACACGCCCCCTATAATATGGGAAGGACTGGAGCTATGGCGGCAATGCGCTGACTCGTTTTTAACGTCATGGAACATCCGTCAAAAACGTCAAAAGACCGCGACGCCTTCATATCCGATAGGTTGGCTTTGCCACGATACGGATGAAATGCATTGCCACACGGGCGTTTACGGGCTGCATTTCGGTAACACGATTTCATAAAGCTCCAAGTGAGTGGTATTATCATTTCATTCCTTTGCGAATCACGGGATGAAAATGATTAAAATGAATCTTAGCAACAAGACATGCCGAGTAGCGATGTGGAAGTGGCTCCGTTCAAGAGATTTCGGTTATTACGGACTGCTCTTTTTTGCGTTCTCCTTTATGTCAATGCTCTCCTTCCACTCCGCTATTGCCGCTCCCTACATCTTCGACCTAGGTCGGGACGATCCCCAAATCATCTCAGGCTTTCTCCATTTGGGTTTCAATCGCGCCCCAAACGGAGAAGTCCTCGGCGCAAACAGCCTTTACTATACGAAAAACGGCAAGCCCTGGCTCCCGGTCATGGGGGAGTTTCATTTCACACGCTACCCTCGTTCCCAGTGGGAGCATGCGATCCTTCAAATGAAGGCTTGCGGTGTTAACATTGTCGCCACGTATCTCTTTTGGATACATTTCGAAGAGATTGAGGGGCGTTTTGATTGGAGCGGCAATCGTGACCTGCGTTACTTCGCTCAACTCTGCGCCAAACACAATATGTATCTATTTCTTCGTATCGGTCCTTGGTGCCATGGAGAGGTGCGTAACGGGGGATTTCCGGACTGGCTGTTGAAAAAATGTCATCCGAGAACCATGGACCCGAAATTCCTCGCTTACGTGGATACCTGGGATCATCAAATCGCCTCCCAAATAAAAGGACTATGTTTCAAGGATGGTGGGCCAATCATTGGTGTGCAGATTGAAAACGAGTACGGTTTCGATAACCCCGCAGGATTGAAATACATGCTCACCCTCAAACGCATGGCGGTGAATGCGGGTATCGACGTTCCTTTTTACACCGCCACAGGATGGCCGTCATCCGATCAAAAGCAACCGGATCTTATCCCGGTTTGGGGAGGATATCCGGAAGCGCCTTGGGATCAAACCACCAAGGAGTTGCCCCCAAGCGGGGAATACCTTTTCCATCCCGTGCGTTCGGATCCCCCCGCCAACGCCTCTCAAAAGAAAAATGGGGGCTTCAATTCCAATGAATACAAAGGATATCTTTATCCATACACCCTTGCGGAGTTGGGTGGTGGTGTCCAGGACACCTATCATCGACGCCCGATTATCGTAGCCAAGGATGTCGTATCCATGGCGTACGTAAAACTGGGCGAGGGTGCGAACCTCATGGGATATTACGTCTTTCACGGAGGATCAAACCCGATTGGAAAGCTATCCACAATGCAGGAATCGCGAGCGACGGGTTACCCGAACGATCTACCAATTATCAGCTACGATTTCTACGCACCGATATCGGAATGGGGGGAGTTAAGACCCTCGTACTACCAATACAAGGATTTGCATCTTTTCATTAACGATTTCGGCTCCCAACTGGCTCAGTGTTACGCCGTATTTCCCAATCACACCCCCACAAGCCCCTCGGACACCACCACGTTGAGATGCTCCGTTCGAGCGCATGGGGATAACGGTTACATATTCATCAGCAACTATGAGCGGGAGGTATCCATGCGCAACATTCAGGGGGTTCAATTCGAACTGAAATTTCCCAATGGCGAGGATATGCTCGTTCCCGAAAAACCCTTCACAGTGCGAAAAGACGCCACCATGATCCTCCCGTTCAATCTCTCAATGAACGGAGCGACCTTGCGCTACGCCACCGCTCAACCTCTTTGTAAAATATCCGTTAATGGGGATCCGCTTTACGTTTTCTTCACGCCACCGGGGATGTCATCGGAATATGTGTTCAAGAGAGAAGGGATTCGCAGGATTTGGACAAAAGATTCCTCGCTTTATCAGGATGACAAAAAATATCGAATTGCAGATATAAAGCCCGGCGAGGGTTGCATACAGACCATTCTCCTTTCAAACGGACGAAAAATCCGAATCCTGACTTTAACCGATACCGAGGCGATATATTGTTGGAAGGCGGATGCTTGGGGTCGCGAGCGAATATTTATCTGCCGTCAAGGACTTACCTTCCCGAAGGGCGCGGTTCATGTCCACAGCGAGGGTGAAAACGTTTTCAATCTCGACGTCTATCCCCCTCCTATCAATATTCGTTTCGAACGACCAGCCAGAATTGCGACTTTCCATGCAGGCATTTTCACACGCTATCAGGTGACATTACCATTTAAACGCATACCTGTCAAAATAAGGGAGCGAAACGATAATCCCATGGAGGAGGCGACCGGCGGATCCGACGCCCCGCAACCGGGACCGCAATACGGCCCGATCTGGGAAAATAAGCCTTTTGCGCCTTACTGGCGAATAACATTGCCGAAAAACTCGTTATCCGGATTGGCGAACGCCTACTTGAAAATCCATTACGTGGGAGACACCGCCGAAGCGTATCTTGGCGATACGCTCGTGGCGGATAATTTCTATGCGGGACCGGCGATGATCATTGGACTGAACAGGTTCCTCCCGCAGTTGTACGGAACAGGTTTGCTCTTGCAAATCGTGCCGCTCATCGATAAAAGAGATATCTATTTTCAGGATGACATACGCCTGCCTCTGCTTCACAAGGTGGCGGCGAGCGTGAAAAGCGTCTCGGTCGTGCCGGAATATGAGATAACGATCACTCGTTCCAGTCACTCCGATCGAAAGTGATCAACCGCGCGAAATCGCATTTTGAAACGGAAAAGATGATGTCATGACGGATGAAAATCAAAACAGCAACGTTCTGTTCACCGATGAGGAAACCGAACACGCATCCGACCTTCCCGGCATGTTCACCGTGAATCATGATGCGCCCCTGGCGGCACGCATGCGCCCGAAAACTCTTGACGAGTTTCTGGGGCAGAGTCAGATTATCGGAGAACATTCCCTGCTGCGCACCGCGATAGTGAAGGACAAAATATTTTCGTGCATCTTCTGGGGACCGCCTGGGTGCGGCAAATCCACTCTTGCGTTTATTATCGCCAACACCTCGAAGGCTCATTTCGAATGCCTGGGAGCCGTTACATCCGGGACGCCCGAGCTAAGAAAAGTGATTGACAGAGCTAGAGAGATGCGCAAGAAAATGAGGCGCAAAACCATCCTTTTCGTGGATGAGATCCATCGTTGGAACAAGGCTCAGCAGGACGCCTTGCTGCCGCATGTGGAAGACGGTACCATCGCTCTGATCGGCGCCACCACGGAAAACCCATATTTTGAGGTGAACTCCCCCCTCATTTCCCGTTCGCGTATTTTCAAATTCGAAAGTCTGACGGAAAACGAGGTCAAGACGATCATTCTGCGAGCCCTTCAGGACGTCGACAGAGGGTTGGGGAGTTTGAATGTGAGATTGGATGATGAGGCGCTGGTACATCTCCTGAATATTTCAAACGGCGATGCGAGAAACGCTCTGAACGCATTGGAGGCAGCCGCCTTCTCCACGCCTCCCGATGAGAGCGGGGTTCGTCGCATTTCCCTTCCCGTCATAGAGGAGGCGGCACAGCAGCGAGCCTTAAAATATGACAAGAAAAGCGATGAACATTACGACACGATCTCCGCATTCATCAAATCCGTAAGAGGGTCCGATCCCGACGCCGCGTTGTATTGGCTTGCAAAGATGCTTCTGGCGGGAGAGGACCCAAAGTTTATCGCCAGAAGACTCTGCATTCTCGCCTCGGAGGATATAGGCAACGCCGACCCAATGGGTATCGTCGTCGCCAATTCGGCGGCGCAGATCGTAATGTTTATCGGAATGCCGGAGGCTCAACTGACGCTGGCGCAAGCCACAACCTATCTCGCCACCGCCCCAAAGAGCAACGCATCTTACTTGGGCATTAGCAATGCCCAAAAGTCGATCAAGGAACAGGGCCCTGCGCCCGTCCCGATGCATTTACGGAACGCCCCTCATCCCGGACTAACTCAATTCGGTATCGGGGTGGGATATCTATACCCACACGATTTTCCAGGTCATTGGGTCGACCAGGAGTACCTTCCTCCGGGCGTAAAGGGAACGCCGTTTTATCAGCCTTCTCATGAGGGCAGAGAGGCGCGCATTGCCGAACGAATGGAGGAACTGAAAAAAAGACGTAAAAACCACAACGAAGGGAGTTGAAATGAGCGTCGGAATGGAATCAATGCGGACACCGCTTCGGCATGCATGGAGAGGTTTGCGTCAGTTATCCATCATTGCCTGGGGTGCACTGCTTACGTTGATCCTCGTTCCACCCGTGATCGCTCAGGGTGAAAATATCATGAAGCAATCATCAAAACGCCCCCCGGATCCAAATCAAGTCTTGGAGAGAACCAGCTTCCAAACGGGTTCGCCGTGGGACCCGATGCTTGACTTGCGCTCGGATGTAGTCATGTGTTACGGAGTACTGCCAACCAATGTCAAAAATATCGCGAAATGGAAAGAGGAGGGTTACATCGTCCAGGTAATGACCGGTGTCGCGTGGGGCTCTTATCAGGATTACCTTTATGGGAGATTCGACGGAGTCAACCATGTGGATGAAGCGCAAACGGACAAAAATGGCAATGTCATATCCCATGGCGGTGACATCTACTACATGTGCCCGGGGATCAATTACGGCAAGTTTCTCTGCGTCGGAGTCAAGCGTGCATTGGATTCGGGCGCGGAGGCAATCCATCTGGAGGAGCCCGAGTTTTGGGTGAGAGCCGGATGGAGCGAGGGATTCAAAAGAGAGTGGAATGCCTATTATCACGAGGATTGGGTTCCGCCGGATTCCTCTCCGGAAGCGCAATACAAAGCGTCGCTTCTCAAATACTATCTCTATCGACGCGCACTGAAACAGATATTCGATTTCATCAAAGAGTACAACAAGGAGCATGGCGAACATGTTAAATGCTATGTCGCCACGCATAGCCTGATCAACTACTCCAGTTGGGGAATTGTCAGCCCGGAATCGAGCCTGATGAAGGTGGGTGCGGACGGATATATCGCTCAAATTTGGACCGGGACTGCGCGAACACCGAACCTATACGAGGGAGTTCAAAAGGAGCGCACCTTCGAGACCGCCTTCCTGGAATATGGGGCTATGATGAATATCGTTCAATCCACCGGCGGACGGGTATGGTTCCTCAACGATCCCGTGGAGGATGATCCCAATCACTCGTGGCGCGATTACAAAACCAATTGGGAAAGCACCCTCACCGCCTCCTTGCTATGGCCTCAGGTCTGGCGATACGAGGTGATGCCTTGGCCGGAAAGAGTGTTTCACGGAACCTATCCGACAAAGGATGTAACGGAGCGTAAAGCCGGCGAGCCAGTCACCAAGGAGCCAATTCCCCCGGATTACGCCACGGAACTGATGACAGTCATCAACGCCTTGAATCACATGAAGCAGTCAGAGGTTCAATGGAAATGCGGCACGAGGAGCATCGGAGTTGTCGTATCCGACACGATGATGTTCGAACGTTATGGGCCATCCGCTTCCGACCCGCATCTCGGATCATTTTTCGGTTTGGCTTTGCCGCCGTTGATGCATGGCATGCCGGTGGAACCCGTCCAATTGGAAAACGCCTCCATCAAAGGGTTCCTCAAACCCTACAAAATCCTTCTCATGACTTACGAGGGAATGAAACCGATGGAGCGGGAATACAGCGCGGCGATAGCCGATTGGGTCAAACAGGGGGGTGTGCTGGTGTTCGTGGATGACGATTCCGATCCGTTCAACACCATCAAAGCCTGGTGGAATGAGGGATCAAATGCATGCGTCAATCCTCGAGAAGCGCTCTTCGAGCAAATGGGGATGGCGAAAAACGCCAAGCCTGGCGCCCATAAAGTTGGCAAAGGCTGGCTGATCTACGATCAATCAAGCCCGGCAAAGCTGACATATCAGGCGAACGGCGCAAACCATGTTCGAGTATTGATCCATATGGCTTGCGAAAAGGCTCACTTACCGTATCACACTACGAACTATGTCATTCTGCGCAGGGGCCCCTATGTAATCGCATCGGGATTGGACCAATCCCTGCCCCAATCCCCGTATATTTTACACGGTCACTTCATCGACCTCTTTGACGCCAATCTGCCGATTCTCTCCTCGGTGGCGCTAAATCCCGGGAAACGATTTCTGTTGCTGGATCTCGATTACCATAAATCGGATTCTCCGGAAATATTGGCGGCGGCTTGCAAAACGCTTGGCGCCAGAAGGTTGCCTAATGGCGGATTTCGTTTTTACGCCGAAGGTCCGGACAATATAACCGCCACCATAAGAATGCGGTTTGACAGGGAGCCCCAAAAAGTGCAATTGGATGGAAAAGATATCCCTGTCGAGGACTGGAAATGGGATAAGGATTCAAAAACGCTCTGGATGCGCTTTCCAAACTCCGCAGACGGACATTGGATCACCATTCGCTGAACAGCGGTTCATGACTCGCTAACCCCTTCGTTTTGAATGCATAACCCATTAAAACGGAGGGGTTAAGAACGCCGCACTTTCACTATCCCCACTTTATGCCCCGGCAGTCCCGAAGGCGGAGGAGCCAGCTTAGGCAAAATGATGGCGTCCAAGGCGCGCACGCTTGGGGAGACCAATATAATCCGCGATTCAAAATCCAAATACTGCCCTGGGGATATGACGGCTGGATTTCCATCGGATTTCAAAGTGGCTCCGAGGGCGAAGTATTCCGTGCCTGGCACTTGCTGTATTGGTTCATCCCGCCATTGGGGCAAGGAAGTACAGTAAGGACTGCGCACACCCACTGTGATATTCCCCCAACGCGCAACGGACATCCCTTTCACCCCCATTCCTTGATCGCTAGAAAGAGGAGTGGGGGTGGGAGAGGCTTGGGGTGTCACCGCGCCGGTATTATTGTTTGCCGCAGGCGGGGCTGTAACAACGTTTGCGGCGGGCGGTGGATTGTTCGAGGCGCCATTGGCAATGGAATCCCCGTCCAACACTTCCGTCGGAGAGCCAAAACTGCTGTCACCCGACATGAGATTGCATAAGCGCACGCCATACAGGTTCATGGGTTTCAACGGGGTAAGGCGGAAGTTCACTCTAAGCAAAGGGGAATTATCCTGTAACGAGAACGTGATCGTCGCCCCCCACCTCAGTCCTATGACTCCATTGAGAATTAAAACAGCGCACTGCTTGCTGTTTCGTACCTTCATATCGTTTATTCGGAACACTTCCCACCACGGAATCTGCGCGCCTTCTCCCGAAAAGGTCGCGGCTATCGGCAAACTCACGCCAATCATCCGCCACCCCATCCCCTCCCTGCAGGAGAGAAAAAGCGTCCCTACGGAGGTATCCGTCATCAGGACAGCCGCGCGCATGCGCTGATTTTCAATAACCCCTTCGTTTTCGTCGGCTGCCGCCTTTGGACCATTCACCATATGCCCGTTGTTATGATAGGGAAAATCGCTGAAATGATAGATGGGAATCACCTTGGCTACCGGGATATAATTATTCCCCTGAATAGCCATGGCGGCGACCAAAGGACCCTGCAACGATGTGGGTTGAACCGTCCATTGGAAACTAGCCTCGGCTCCGGGATTGAGCTGTGGAACATTGCTGATATTGTCCGCATTTGCATACACCAATCCGGAAAGGGTGTATACGCGAGCGACAAACTGATTGGCGGATATGGGGGTTGTCCCGTTGTTTCGCAAAACGCCAGCTAAAGTGAGGTTATTCATGCCGACTGCAAACGGCTTGACAGGAGCGAAACCCAATATCTGCAAGGGACATGGCTGAAGCGGGGAGGCGGGTGAGGTGGATTGCGCCTGAACGGAGTCGGAACAAAACAAGATGAGCACAGACAAAGCTACAAAAACGCTTCGTCCAAACGGATCGTAAAGTCTAAGCGAACGCATCATAATAGGATTAGTTTACCCGTTATTTCAATGGCCTCACAGATCGACGCCGTTTATGGTCAAGTGAAAACGGCAACCGAGCACCTCCGCCGCTTTTCGGCACATCACCATGCGCATCATGAAGATTTCAAAATATTCCATCACCGATGCGGATGTCATGTCAATCGTTAACTCCAACGTAATGGTTTTGGCATCCGAATCCACCGTGAGGTGAGATTTTTGAACGGCGTGATTGACGCGATCGTGAATATCGAACGTTTTGGGATCGGGGTTCTGCACCCGTGTGAAATGGACATCGGATTTGTCGGCGAGTATCACAGCCGCCGTAGTGATGTTAATCGGCTCCCCCTCAGGCTCCTCATGATTGCCGATGGCTCCGATTATGGTGCCGATCTCCTCGGCTTCAAACCCCATCTCCTCAAGCAGCACGAAGGACATCGTCGCGCCTATCTGAGGATGCGTAAAACGGCTTACCACATTCCCTATGTCATGTAAATATCCGGCTATCGAGGCTACTTCCGCAGTCCTCGAATCGTACCCCAAATCCAGCAGGGTGTTTCGCGCAATCGCTGCGCTAAGCGCGGCGTGACGCTGACCGTGCTCTGTGTATCCAATGGCGTTCATCTGCTCATTGGCTTTTTCTATATATACTTTGACTTTGTTGCTGGCTCGAACGTCCCTGAGAGTGGGATGATGATTCTCCAGTGAATTGATTTGTGTGATGGTCATTGTTTATCTGTTTCCAATGGTCGTCTCTTCGGATGGATCGATCGCGTGATTATGAATTGCCCACCCATCAATCCTCAATTTTGAATGAATTGATTTCATCGCTCAACATGGATTTCGTCTTCTCTCGAGAGGGATGACGCAGTATCCATTCGCTTTTAAACTCCGCAAAGTTTCCCGTTGTAATTGCCTCGCGGATATCCCTCATTAATTTTGCGTAGAACGAGAGGTTGTGATACGTCATCAATCTGGTTCCCAAAATCTCACCCGCTCGAAATAGATGACGAATGTACGCCCGTGTGTGTTTGCGACAAACTTCGCACTCGCAGTTGGGATCAAGCGGTGTGAAATCCTCCGCATAGCGCGCATTGCGCAGATTGAGCGCTCCGCAGGAAGTGAAAGCCTGAGCATTGCGCGCATTGCGAGTGGGCAAAACGCAATCAAACATATCCACGCCGCGTTCCACCGCATCGAGAATATCCTCCGGAGTTCCAACCCCCATAAGATAACGCGGCTTCTCTTGCGGTAACAACTCGGTGCAGCATTCCACCACTTCGTTCCGGATTTTTCGATCCTCCCCCACCGCCAAACCTCCAATGGCGTAACCCGGCAAATCCATATCCGCAAGAAAGGATGCGCTCTCCTTGCGTAACTCCGGATATGTGGATCCCTGAACGATTCCGAAAAGCGCTTGAGGGTATCCCGCAGTAGCAAGCCCATGCGCATTGGAATGCGCCGCAAGGCAACGTTTCGCCCATCCATGCGTGCGGTCCAACGCCTCCCGCGCGTACCCTCTCTCGCATGGATATGGCGTGCATTCGTCAAAAGCCATGATGATATCCGCGCCGATTTTTTCCTGTATCTCCATGACGCTTTCGGGAGTGAACAGATGTCGGGAGCCGTCTATATGGGATTGAAACTGAACCCCATCCTCGCCTATTCGTCGCAACCCCTTCAAGCTGAAGACCTGAAATCCTCCGCTATCGGTAAGCAACGCCCCATTCCATCCCTCGAAACGATGCAAACCGCCTGCGGAGGCGATCAGATCCTCTCCCGGACGGAGATGCAAATGGTAGGTATTGCCTAAAATGATGCCATACCCTAGTGCCGCAAGTTCCCCGGGTGTCATCGCCTTGACGGTACCCTGCGTACCGACCGGCATGAAAACTGGGGTCTCAATATCCGCATGCGGCAGATGCATCATGGCTGTGCGCGCATGCGTGTTTTTATCCTGAGCCTTAATATCAAACCGAATTTTCAATCTCCTTATATCGCCACCGGCGGAATGGCTCGATAGGACCTCCTATCAAGCCCTCCACGCATTCAAACTCATAAAAGCGCCCCCGATGCGGATGGCGTCGCCCTATTTTGTTTTGGGTAACTCCTTGAGGAGATAATTCACCGCCGCCTCCAGTTGGCTATCCTTGTGCTCCGCAATGTCCTTTGGAGTGATATCCACTTCTATATCGGGTTTCACTCCGCGATTCTCAAGGTCTTCGCCATTCAAGAGATACCATCCCCACATCGGAATACGGAATCCTGTGCCATCCTGCAGTTTATCGTCATAGGTTCCGATGACGTACCCCGGTGTGGGCATACCAATGATTTTCCCAAGCTTCAACGCTCTGAAACCGGCCGGGAAAATCTCCGCATCGGATGCCGAATTTTGATCAATCAGCAACACGATCGGCTTGCTCCATTGCTTGTATGGCTGCGATGAGGGAGGAGCGTCTCGCGGTTCGGTGTAAGCGTACTCTTTTCTGCTTAACTGCGCCAGGATGTCATCATGCGTGCTACCGCCACCGTTGTCGCGGATATCCAAAATTAAGCCCTCCTTGTTTCGATACTTGTCCCAAAGCTCTCTCTCCATCTTTTTCAAGGAGGGTTGATCCATCGCCCGGATATTGATGTAAGCCAATCGATTATCGGACAGCTTGTTCACCAGCTCCCGATTCTGATGCACGATCCTCTCATATTCCAAATCCATCCACTTACTGAAGTTGATCGCTTTCAGTTTGACCGTTCTCGCTCCGGTGGTGTCGGGCTTTGAATTGACAAGCAGAGTGACATCCTTCCCGGCTTTGCCTAGCAGATAATTGTACATGCTTTCATTCCATGAAACGTCGTGTCCATCAATCTGCATGACGTATTCCCCAGGTTTTACTTTCGGACCCAAATCATCATCGGGTCCTTTCGGCATGTAGTCCGTAACTTTCAAACCCGGTCCGGGATAGTTCTCGTCGAACGTCAAGCCCAAATCGGCTGTTTGCGGGAACGATGGTCCGGGAGCGGGACTGATTTCACTGTGCGAGGAGTTAAGCGTGCCCACCATCTCCGATAGAACGATTGCGAACTCCTCGGGCGTCCCGACGGATGCAAGAAATGGCTCATACTCCTTGCGTGCCGCATCCCAGTCGGTTCCGTGCATGGTGGGATCGTAATAGCCCACTTTAAGCAATCGCCAGAAATCGTTGAACTCCTCCAATCGCTCTTGACGCAAATCCTTTTCCATACTTGCATCAAAGGCGATATTTTGGATAGACCCGTTGGATCTTGTAATGAGTCTCACCGTTCCATTGGGTCCCAACGCCCAAAACTTATCCGAATCCTGAGCGAAGCGAGGAAGCCCGACCGCTTGGTTGTCGGAGGTGATTTTTGTGACGCTTCCTCCGGTCACGGGAACCGACCAGTAATTCGAACCGCTAACGAACACCACTGTTTTCCCATCGGGAGTGAGTTGGAATCCCTGCGTGCCTTGGGTGGTGATTCTTTTCGCTCTGTTTTCAATTCCCTGAAAGTCAATGGTCACAGTGACCGGCTTCTTTTCCTCCGGCTTTTTCGACTTATCCGAAGAGGAATCATCATCGTCCTTTTGACGTTGCAATGGCACCTCGTAAACGTCATCCTGCCCATCACGATTGGAGAAAAACACCAGGTACTTGCCGTCGGATGTCCATTCCGGCGAGAGGTTCTCCTGAGGGTATTGGGTTACATTCACTTCCTGCCCGCCTGCCGCTGGAACTATCCAGGTATCCCAAGTGTTGGTGGGATCCCTTCGGGCAAAAGCCAGCCATTTGCTATCAGGCGACCAGGAATAATCCGTGATACCGATATCGAAGAGATTGTTCCCATCGGATTTCGCGACGCGCAGCGGCGTACCCGTACCGTCCGATTTAATGACATACAATCCCCCTTGCTTTCCGCTTCGCAGGTAGGAGATATACTTTCCATCCGGCGAAAACATCGGATTGTTCTTATCCGTATCATCCTCGGCGATTGTTTTGATCTCCTTGGTTTTCACGTCTATGGTGTAAATATTATAGTAGACCTTTTGATTGGAAACGAAAACGAGTTTCGAACTATCGGGAGACCAACTGATATCAAAATTCTTGGCTCCATTCGAAGTCAATCTCGTGGCGTCTCCTCCTTTGTCCGCAGGAATGGTCCAAATATCGCCCCGAATCACCAATGCCAGTGTCTTGCCGTCGGGGGAAATCTCCGCCTCCGTGGCGTTATTTGTCAAGTTCAAATGAACGATATTGTTCACGCGGTCGTCGGTACGAATAATAATGGGAACCAGTTTGGAGGGGCCGCCAGAGGTGGAAATGGTATAGATATGCCCCTTTCTTTCATACACGATCACCTTTCCATTGCGCGAGATATCCGGATAGCGTATCACATCGCTTTTCCAATCCGTGACTAATTCGGGCTTTCCTCCGTCCGAAGGTATTTTCACGAGATTATCCACGCCGGGAGTCAATTGATCCGTCACGTAATAGATATGCTTTCCGGTTGCACCGTACATCGGCCACATGTCGTTGCCAATATAATCGGTCACCCTATGGATATCCCCAGTCTCCAAATTCTTGGTGTAGATATCGAAGTTGGCGGAACCTTTGTAGAGGGGCCTCCACCAGTAAGCGATTAGTCCGCATCGGTCGTATGCTATTGTTTTACCATCCGGCGAATAGACCCCGTAACGAGTGAACATGTCATCGTGGGTTAGAGTCTTCACCACGCCCGTGCGAACGTCAATCTCGTATTGCTGACTGAACCGAGTATCGCGCATGGAGGTGAAAAGAATTTTCGTACCGTCGGGTGACCATGCATTCGGGAAATTGCCCACGGTGTCATAGGTGATTTGCCGCACCTCGCCGCCCTCCGCAGGGATAATGTAAATCTGGTATCCTCCGTCCCTGTCCGATGCGAAAGCAATCCATTTTCCATCCGGGGACCATCGGGGATAGCTATTCAAAGCGGGAAAGATAGTAAGCCGCGTCGCCACGCCACCCGTTGAAGGAACCGTCCAGAGATCCCCCAAATAGCTAAAGCATATGGTGGAGCCATCCGGAGAGATGGCCGGATTGCGCATTCCAATCGCGGGTTTGTCCGGAGGCACCGGAAGCAGCGCCCCTTGAGGATATGCGTTGGTGATAGAGATTACAAGAAGCAGAACGGCTAAGGCGTGGAATGTTCTCATTCAATTCCCCCATAAGTTGCTGAGATCAACGTTGGATAATTCACAACATCATTCCCTCCTAAACGCAAACACTCAAAATGCGGGAAGGAACGACCGAAACCTTCAACAATGTCTGTTATTTTTAAACGGATGCATCACGAATATAGGAGGTGGACAGGCTTCCTAAGAGAGAAGAGAGACCTCTATAATGAAATGGCAAAATCCTCATTTTAATATAGCATGAATAGGGCTTATATTAGACATGCTGAAGGAAAAAAGAGAAGAAAAGATGCCGACTTGCAAGAGTATTCAAGTCGGCATCGGTTTCGCAGAGGAGAAGGTTCTTACGGGAGGGGTGTTAAAGTGATGGAACGTAGGTTCATCACCGCACCGTGCGGCATAATGCTCGGTTCCACGCATATGGTCTGCTTGCCCGAAGGCAGGCTCAAACGCCCGTCAAGCGTTATCGTCTTGAAATCGCTCCAGCTTCCTGTGCCATTCACTATGTTGCTAACTTTGGAATCCGTCCCGAGAACTTTCACAGAGTAGACAGTCCCCTGGGAACCGTCTTCGCAGGCGTAATCCAACCGTACCTGATAATCACCCGCCTGTGGAACGTTTATTGTCCAATTGACAGTGTTGCTCGGATCCGTCCAAAAGCCGACGCTTGGAGGTCCATTCAAACTCTCCAATTGCACTACGTTCCCAACCAAAGTCGCTTTGGAAGCAGGAAGAACGAACTCTCCGTCGGAGTTTGGTGAAATGACTTCCTGTTCCTGAACCACCTCAGGTTTGTTCGCCAACGTCAGCTTTATCACCGTGGCGTATTCATCCAACTTTTGCGGCATGGTTACGGTAAGTTTGTCGCCGTCCTGTTGGAACGCGACACGGGTGTTTCCATCCAACGCGGTGGCGGACAGGACGCGCGTCTTCAAACCGTGCAATTCCACATCCCCGTTCGGCGCGGAGAACACCTCCAGATAGAGATCATTCCCTTTTACCGTGATCCTGCCGTCGAATTGCTGGCGCAACCAAGGGCTCCGGGTTGTGCCATAGATGCACTGCCCGTTCGTATGCATCCATTTGCCCATCGCAAGCAGACGATCCACCTCTGGTTGGGGGATAATTCCCTGAGCGGTGGGTCCGACATTCAGCAGGAAATTCCCGCCCTTGCTCGCTATGTCACATAACTTGCGTATAAGATCCTGCGCGGATTTAAAATCAAAGTCCGTCTTGTTATATCCCCAATCATTGTTTATGGTCATACAGGTTTCCCAAAGACCCTTCGGACCGATTCCAGGGATCGTTTGTTCCGGAGTCCCGTAGTCCCCGGCTCCGCCTACGCGGTTATTGATAATCAGAGACGGATCCTGTTTTCTTAACCAATCATAAAGCGATTTGCCATCCTCGGCGGTCCACCATGAGGGCCATCCTCCGTCGAACCATATGACTCCAGGATGATACTGAGTAATCAACTCGTGCAGTTCCGTTTTCATGTAACGAATGTAATCATCCAGTTTGCCAGGCACGATTCTCGTCGGATTATATACCAGGTTGTCCCCCGATCCATCCTCCGCCGGCTCCTGATCCGGACTGTGCCAATCCATGATGGAATAGTAGACGCAAAAGCGCACTCCCTGTTTGCGGCATTGTTCGGCGAGATCCTTTAACGGATCATGATGCCATGGAGTGTCGTCCACCACGTTGTACTTTGTCGCCGTCGTGCGGAACATGCAGAACCCATCGTGATGCTTGGAGGTGATGACTAGATACTTCATCCCAGCCTCTTTTGCGACCCTCACCCATTCCGCAGCGTTGAATTGCGTGGGATCGAATTGCTTTGCGTATTGGGCGTAGACATCCCGAGGCACGTGAGCATTGTTCATGTACCATTCGCCTTGAGCGGGGATGGCGTAGATGCCCCAGTGAATGAACATCCCGAATTTAGCGTCACGCCACCATGCGGTGCGTTTTGCGAACTGCGCGGGTGTCTCTTGCACATTCTGCGCCTTGGAAAAAGGCTGGAGGGACAGGCATAAGAGCGTAGCAAACCCGAATATCCAGACTGAGAGATAACGCGTGTTTTTTCTCATACGATAAGCTCCTTTGATCTAAGGAAGAATTGATGTTACCCGACGTTAATATTTGCATAAAATTCGTTTTTAACACAATACACCCCACATGATGATTCCTTTATGCTTGTCACTCTGAAGACGAGTGAATCCGTAATGCGAATCGGCGCATTTCAGGGAACCAAACGATAATCCCAAACTCATGTCATTGGCATCTCCATTAACGCCATTTTTACGGTAAACTGAGATTATCCCTTATGAAAACGTGTGCGATATGCTCAAAACTTTTAAGCATCCCACTCATTCCATTAACAAACTCATGGTTGCACGGATAACGTTGCTCGCGTGTGCGACGCTCGCCGTACTCTGGTTTGCAGGATGCATGCCTGGAACAGGAGGCACCTCCGCTCCGGCAGTGGTGACACCCTCCATGCATCCGAGCGGCTCGATCACTGTATGGAGTTGGAATATCGCCGCGAAGAGCCTGATGCGGCTGATTCCAGGATTCAACAAACTCCACCCCGATGTGAAAGTCAATGTGGATATGACGGGAGCCCAGATGCAGACGCGCCTGATGCTCTCGCTCGCATGCGGAGTGGGAGCCCCGCAAGTATCGCAACTACAGCTAACCGACGCGCCTCATTATATCGATACAGGCAGATTGGCGGACCTCACCCCGGTCGCAGCGAAATTCAAGAAAGATTTCCCAGACTATCTCTGGGAGAACTGCGAGAAAAACGGACACGTCTACGCGATCCCATGGGACACAGGCCCGTGTGCGGTCTTCTACAAACGGGATATCTTCCAAAAATACGGCATTGATCCCGATAAAATAGACACTTGGGCGGACTACATCCAAGCAGGCGAGGAGATTTTGCGAAAATCCGGCGGCAAAACGAAGATGCTGCCTTTGGGATTGGATTCACTCGAAAACATGTATCTCATCATTCTGCAGCAAGTCAGAGGCCAAATTTTCGATGACCAAGGGAGAATTGCCATTAACTCCAAGGCTTCGAGGGAGGCTCTCGATATCATCAAGGAGATGCGCGAGGCGGGCATTTGCTCGGATGTTCAGATGTTTAGCCAGGAGTTCATGGCGGGCATCAATGATAACTCCATAGCGACCTATCCCTCCGCAGTTTGGCTCGCGGGTACTATCCGTGACACGACCAAGGATTTCGGACTTGGCAAATCCAGATGGGGGGTCTTTCGGCTTCCCGCAGTAAACAAGGGTGGATTACATGTGGCGAACCTTGGAGGTTCGGTGTTGGTGATTCCGGCGCAGTGCAAGGACAAGGCGGCGGCATGGGCATTCATTCAATACGCGTTATGCACCCCCATGGGGCAGGCGGAGCAATACCGCAATTTCGATCTCTTTCCAGCCTTCCTTCCAGCTCAAAAGATGCCGCAGGTTACCGAACCGGATAAATTCTTCGGAGGGGAGAAAGTTGGGGTTCTCTTCGCCAGGGATATTTCGAAGATTTCCAAGCTTAATATCACGCCGGACTGGGCGGAGGCATCCACTTACATCGAGGAGGCGTTGAGCGACTGGGCTGCCAACGGCATGCATAATCGCAACTTTTTCGGCAATTTGGAGATCAGGATGCAACGCAGGTTGGGGGATCCGATCTCACCGCAATCGCTAAGATATTCGGAGAATAAAGGATGAGAAACGAAACCGAATCTCAATGGAGGCGGGATATCATCAAATATCGACACTTTTATCTTTTCATTTCGCCATTTTTCATCCTGTTCGCAGTCTTCAGCCTCTATCCCGTACTCTTTTCGTTGTTTCTCAGCTTTATGAAATGGAACGGACTCACGCAATGGAAGTGGGTGGGATTGGGCAATTTCACTTCCATGCTCTATGATGATATTCTCTGGCGCTCGCTCTGGAACACACTCATCATCGGACTGCTGTACATCCCGCCGATGATGATCCTCGCTTTTATCTTCGCTCAGGTGTTGAACGCCCAATGGCTGAAGTTTCGAGCGTTCTATCGCGCCGCGCTATTTTTGCCATGCGTCACTCCGATGGTGGTGATCGCCATCGTCTTTAGCCTTATATTCAGTTCGGAAAAGGGGGTGCTGAACTACGCCATCATGGGCGTGGGTCATATGCTCCCCTTTCTGCACCTCAAACCGATCCCTTGGTTGGAAAGCGAATCCTGGTCGAAGACATCCGTGGCGATTCTGGTGGTATGGAGATGGACGGGCTATAACATGATTATCATGCTGGCGGGTTTGCAGGGCATCCCGACGGAGTATTACGAGGCCGCGATGGTGGATGGAGCCGGAGTGTGGGAGCGAGTGAAGAGCGTCACATTGCCACTGATGCGCCCCACATTCGCTTTCTGCGGATTATTGTCGTTGCTTGGAACGGTGTATATGTTCGATGAGATTTTCGTGCTGACCAACGGAGGCCCCGGGGTTTCCTCCATGAACTTCGGCTTGTATCTCTTCAACCTCTCTTTCACCGATTTCAAGTTCGGATACGCCTCCTGCGTGGCGTACACTGTCGCTGTGGCGGTCTTTTTTATCACTCTTGCGGGGCTTCGCATCACGCGTCAAAGAGAGGAGGCGAAATAGGAGATGCCCACCGCACCAAAGATGCGACGCATGCTGGCCATGGGGGTGTTTTACATTGCGCTTACGGCGATTGCATTTCTGTTTCTCTTTCCATTCTACTGGCTTTTGATTTCAGCGTTCAAGACCCAAGCGCAAATATTCACTATCCCTCCGCAATGGATCCCTCGTCCAATTATCTTCAATAACTTCAAGGAGTTGTATCGAGAGACCAATCTTTTCCGCGCCTTTTTGAACTCCTGCATCATCTCCGGCGGGAACGTCCTCCTCACCCTGTTCCTCTGCTCCCTGGCGGGATACGCCTTCGCCAAATACCCGCAGGCGAGGGGACATGGCAAACTGTTCAATTTCATCCTCGCCTCCATGATGATTCCCAGCGCGGTGACCCTTATCCCGTCGTTTCTCATGCTGGTATGGTTACATCTCATCAACACCTATTGGGCGATGATCATTCCCGGTTCGGCCAGCGCCTTCGGCATCTTTTGGATGCGACAATACATGAGTTCCAACGTCCCTGACGATCTCGTGAACGCCGCGCGAATCGATGGCTGCACGGAGTTTGAAATCTATTGGAGGATCGCCGTTCCCATCTCCAAGCCCGCTCTTGCGGCGTTGGGGATTATGCAACTGATTGGCTCCTGGAACAACTTGATGTGGGCGTTTGTGGTGTTGCGCACTCCCAACATGCTCACGCTTCCCGTGGTGATCTACCTGCTGCAAGGGGAGGTACGCACCCCCTTCGGCATGCTCATGGCGGGAGGGCTCATGACCACCCTGCCTCTCATCCTAGCCTTCCTCTTCTTCCAGAAGCAGTTCGTCGCGGGGATAACCGCCGGCGCGATCAAGCAATGACCTAGGAAGAGTTGGATAAGCGCAACGAACCTATGGATTGGCGGTGTCGTTGACGCCATGATAATAACACCATGAGCTTCTCGGCAAAAACCGCAGGGTTCAGGATGCTATCCGGTTCCGTTCTCGCTCTGTTCAAACGAAATCCTTGGACGAGATGGAAATCACAACATTCCGTTCCGCTTGCGCACAAACCACTCCACACCCAGAGGGACGATGAAGAGGATGAGGAGGATGGGAGCGTCCCAGAGGTCAATCTCCGACTCGCTTTTCACCACCGGCGCGCGCAGGGTCAGGCTGCTCACCCATTTGTTGATCTCGTCGGGATGCAGGTAGATTCCGCCTCCCGCACCGGCGATCTTTTTCAGCAACGCCTCGTTCATCTCCGGCTGCTGCCGTTCCAACGCGATGCTCTGCACCAGATACTGACAGGTCGCTTTCGCCGAAGGGTTGGCGGGGGAGGCGACGCTTAACTGGAATTTGCCGATCCGGTCCGCAAGGAAGTCACCCGAGAACAATCCCGGGCTTGCGGGAGAGCTTGTCAACACGATGGGGGAGGTGACGCCGGTATCGCTTTTGATTGTGGCGGTGGCGGTGCGATCCTTTACCGGGCGATAAAACGCATCGAGCAACCTGGCGTGAACGGTGACTCGATCCCCCAGCAGATACTCCGATCGATCCGTGTTCACCTGGGCGAAACGATTCCCTCCCGGTGTCTCCTCGGGAGTCATGGCGCGTATCGCCTGCCCCCAGTATCGGTAAAAATAGCGATCACCAACTTTCCACCGCCAGTGCCAGCATCCGTCGGTGGTGGTGAGCAGGCATCTTCCCGCGCCGAAGTTCTGAACCGCAAGCAGAATTCTTTTTCCGTAAGCGTTGCTGCGTCTAGAGTTCACAGCAAGCACCGTCGCGCCCGGCTTCGCCTTCGTCACCCCGGCGCACCAGTACATTCCAGGCATGGTCCTCCATATTTGGGCGTTTTCGGCGGGGTTGTTGGACATCCGCAACATCGGGTCCGCCCATCCCTGCGGGGTCAGTTCCCACTGGAAGGGATCGTTCGTGATCACCTGCTCCGGAGTTGAGGGAACCACCACTGGAAAGATCGCATCGAGCGGCGTGTTGATATACTCCCACGGCATATGCTGCTGCCCGCAAATGATAATGAGCGATCCTCCCTTATCCTCCACGAAATGGCGGATATTCTCCAACTGCAGATCGCTGAAATAGTTTCGCGGCACATCCCCGATGATCAGAATATCGTATTTGAAAAGGCTTTGTTCATCCGTTGGAAAACCGTCAATGGGCACATCCCCCTCTCCGCCGGGAGCGGGATTGCCCGCCGTAAGCAGACAACTGAACTCGATCTGCTTGTCACGCAGAATTGCGTTTTTCAGGTAGCGATACTCCCACCTCGGAGTCCCCTCAACATAGAGAATTTTCAGCTTCTTCGAAGTCACTTTCTGAATGTAGCTGCGCTTGTTGCTCTGAGTGGTCACCTCCCCCGGCAACACCGGCGTGGAAACGGTGTATGTGAAAACCCCGTCCTGTTTCGGTACATAGGTGAAAGTGACTGTCTGTTTTTGCGAGGATGCCCCCAACTTAAGGGACTTTGTTTGAACAAGCGATCCGTTGCGCATCAATGAGATGGAGATGGTTCTGCCCTCGTAGCCGCGTTGTGAGATGCCAACATACACCTGCACCTGCCCGTTCTTTCTTACAACCTGATCCGCCAGCACCTCCGTGATGGCGAGATTTTTCGTGGGTGTCGGGTCACCAATTCCAAGGGTGCTGATCCTCACACCTTGCGTTCGCCCGCTAGCAGCCAGGTTTACCGGGTCATCTCCCAGATTGTTCCCTCCGTCGGAGAGAATCAACGCCCCTGCCACCGGTTGCCCGGAAACGTCATCCAAAACCTTGCGCAACGCGGTCCCTATCTGCGTGGAGTGACCTTGTACCGGATCCGGTATGTCCTGAAACTTCCACGAAGCCAGTTTCGCGGGTTGAACCGGCAGGGGAACTGCGTGAATGTCGCTGCAGAAGGTGTAGAGACGCACGTTGTATCGTTTGGACAACTCGGCAATGAGATTAAAGTGAGGATTGTTGATGATTTGGCTAACTATCTGAGCTCGGGTCATGCCGTACGGATTCCCGCCGATCGCTCTGGCCTCCTCCGCCAACCTCGCGGCGGAGAGATGAGGATCCTTGTATCCCATGCTCAATGAATTATCCACGAGCAGAATTACGCTTGGCCTTATGGCGGCGCTATGCTGAAGTCTGAGCATCGGTTGGAGGAGCATCATAATCAATGCGAATAACGCCACCAATCGCAAGAGTAGAAGCGGTATTTTCACCCATAACGAAGGGCGGCGCCCATCCTTGAGGTAAAAATATCCGAACCATATCGCTGCAAGCGCCATGAAAACCACGACGGTTTTCACCGGCCATCCCGCCGCAAAATACAGCTCCATTCGGCTCAGCTGCTTCGCAGATTCCTTGGATATGCCAAGCAGGCTTCCCACCCAGTCCATCATCATTATCAGGTTGTGCGCATGATTGAGCATGGTTCCTCGTGATTGCTAATTTTTCTACCTGCGCCCAAAGCGCTGCGCCAGCAACGCCTCAAGGAAAAGCAACGGCAACGCAATGAACAACATCATTCTCCATAGTTCGACGCCTCTTCTGTTGCGTCTGACCACCGTCAAAATATCCTCGGATGAATGCGCAAATTGCGTCTGGCTGGAACCCAATTCCGCCGCGACCTGTGAATTTTTCAATCCCCTTAAATCCGACTCTTTCGAGGGAAGATTCAAGGCGAATGCGTCGGATATTGGCTTCCCGGCAATGCTGAATGTGTAAATTCCGGCGTAATTGGTGTGTGTGTAGGTGGCGATCGTCCCATCCGCTCCAAGCACGGAATTGATTAACTCCACATTCCCGGCAGGGTTCATCACCCGAACGGGTTTCCCCGCATCCTGAACGTCAAATCGAGAGATTAACGTCGATCCTAGCGGAAGATTGCGCTGCGAAGTCGGCCCGGCGGCGAGATACGCCACAAGCTGCTGGATGATTGGGAGATACGCGGGCTTGAATGGAAGCGTTCCACCGCTAATCCCGGCGGGGAAAGCGGAAAGAAGTATCTTTCCCTGCCCGTAACGCCTCTCGACAAGAGCGGGCTCTCCATTGCTGAAAAGACAGTCGACATTTACCGAATTCCCGTCGACCGGCTTCAGATCGAACACCTGAGTAAACTGTGGCGTGGTTAAATCGATGTCCTGATTATTACGGAAGGAGTTCAGGGCGGGCTGATTGATTGAAGCCGCATTCAAAGTCAGGGCGTTCGATTCGCTGTAAACATGGCGCGAGCCAAGGATAGCTGGAAGCAAATTTTTGGAGCCGCCCAGTTCACGATTGACTTGATCGGGATTGGTGTGCGGACCGGGGAAAAGAAACACTCCTCCTCCGTTCGAAACGAAATCCTGTAGCGCCAGCCTATCCTGCGTTGTGAAATCGGTCATCCCTGTCACCACCACCGCGTCATAATTGCGCAGGTTCAATCCCGCAAGCTTGGCGCCGGGGTGCACCGTCACGAGGATGGAAGTCGCCGTTCCCGAAGAGGCGCCCGTCGGCGATAACGCAGTCACAAGGTAAAACGCCTCGTCATGCGCGGGATCCTGAGTCGGCACGGGATCCGCAACCAAAACTTTCAGTTGATTCCGCACTTTCGCGGAAAACCAGGCGATGTTATCCCTTGCAAGATTATCCGAGCTTTCCAAGCGAATGGAGCCGGTGTGAATGCCCGGCTTGGCGAAAAGATACATGAAGTTCGCCTGTGTCTTGCCCCAGGCTGGAACATCCACCCTCGTGGACCCCGCCGCATGACCGTCCACGTATAGGTCCACTAGCAATCCATTTCGAGCCGTCGGTGTGTAATTATGGATCATGGCTTCAATGCGAACGGGAGCCTGCGGAGTGATGAGTTCTCGGCTGAACACAGGCGTCCCCACGGAAAGGTTTTCGCGATCAGGCGAGGCGGTGTCGATCCATGTAACTCTCGCCATCCCTGTGAGATCCTTCCATGCATTTTGCAGGCGGGAATCCCCCGTTTCCGGATAACCGACCTTTTGGTTATCCGTGATCCAATAGACCTCCCTCACGGGCGTTTTCACCGGTTTCAGCAATTTGGCGCAGAATTGGGCTCCCGCCGCATAATCGGTGCCGTAATCGCTGAGAGCGGCTTTTTGCAACTCTTGACGAGCCTTGCCAAGCGCGTAGGTCGGTTCTTGAATGAGCGCCGCGGGGTGGCTCGACAAGAGCACGATCTGCACGGAATCGCCTTGCTTGAGAGCCCTTCCAAGGATATCCTCCGCCACCTTCTTACCCTTGTCAAAGTCGCTTAGATTCCCGTTCTTGTACCCCATGCTAAAGGAGTTATCCAGGACGATCATCGCGTGAACCTTCGCGTCCGACGCCACAATTGGCAGTCCCTTTGTCTGCAATAGGGGGCGAGCGAAAGCAAGAACCACCAGGCATACGATCAGAATTCTCAATATCAGCAGGATCAACTGCTCGATCCGAAGTCTGCGCCGATTCTTCCTGCGCGATTGGAGGAGAAACTCCCACGCCGCCCATGGGATGACCCGAATGCGTTTGCGACGCATTAAGTGTATCAGGATCGGAATGGCGATCAGGCTTAATGCACCGAGAAAGGCTGGATTTAAAAAGGATAGAGCGGACATATGCAGTCGTTTCCTACCGCGACTCCCAACCCGAGGGGTTTGACGGAAGCCTTCAGTAATTCATCCGTTGATGTAAGTATCGCGCCAAAGCGTCGTCGACGGGCATATCCGTGGGCATCTGGACGTAATCCATGTTCATGTCTCTGCACCCACGCATCAATTTCCGCACGAAGGCGTTGAACGCCTCCATATAGGTTTTCCGCAAGGCGTTCGGCTCCGCAGGAAGTTGCCCCTCCTCCTCCATTCCCTCGAAAATGCATGACTCCTTGAACGGAAACGTCAGTTCATAACGATCGAGAAGATGAAAGACAATCACCTCGTGCTTGCGATGGCGGAAATGCTGCAACCCTTTGATGATCTCATCTGGGTCATCGAAGAAATCGCTGAAAATCATCACCAGGCCGCGACGCTTGATGCGCTCGGCGAGATCGTGCATCGTCCCGCTGACGTTGGTGCGGGGAGCGGTCTTGGCGGTCTCCAAAAGGCGCAATATCTCCCGCATTTGGGACGCCAATCCGGAGGGAGGCAGAAAGACCTGGATGCCATCGTTGAACAGAGAGAGACCCACCGCGTCTCGCTGCTGGAGAAGCAGCGACCCCAAGGCGGACGCAAGGATGCCGGCATAATCCAATTTGGAAAGCGGACCGGATTTGTAATTCATGGAGTTGCTAGTATCCACAAGCAGATGCGCTTTGAGGTTCGTCTCCTCCTCGTACTGCTTAATGTAATACCGATCCGACCGACCATACACTTTCCAGTCAATATGCCGTATCTCATCCCCCTGCGTGTAATCCCGATGTTGCGCAAACTCCACGCTGTAGCCGCGATGCGGGCTTTTATGCATTCCTGAAATAACCCCCTCCACCACCAACCGTGCGCGCAACTCGAGTTTGGCGATGCGGGCGAGGGTTTGAGGGTCTGCGGCGCGACTATATTCCGTCTCCATTTTACCTGGCATGATGTTTCACTTCCGCTATGAAAGATTGCAAGTCTTGAGAGCCTATTGCCTGGCGGGCTCGGTTGGACGTGGGATATGCTCCAACAGTCGCTTCACGATCTTGTCCGCGTCGACCCCTTCCGCCTCGGCGCTGAAGTTCGTGATGATGCGATGGCGCAATACCGGCGCGGCTACCTGCATTACATCCTCCGTGGTCGCGTAGTTCCTGCCGAAGAGCGCGGCGCGGGCCTTCGCTCCCAGAATGAGATATTGCGACGCCCTTGGTCCAGCCCCCCAGTTGACGTAATCCTTGATGAAATCCGGAGCTTCGGGGGAATTGGGACGGGTGGCTCGGCTGATATCCATCGCATACCGAAAAACGTGATCCCCCACGGGAATTCGTCGCACAGTGTCCTGTAATCTTAGGATATCCTCGGCGTTAAGGGTTTTCGACAACTCCACATTTTGGATTGTGGTTGTGGACTGCATGATCCGCATTTCCTCTTCCGCGGAAGGATAATCCACTGAAATCATAAACATGAAGCGATCCAATTGCGCCTCGGGTAACGGATAGGTGCCCTCCTGCTCAATGGGATTTTGCGTTGCAAGCACGAAGAAAGGTTGGGGTAGGGGATAGGAACGCCCCGCCGCAGTGACATGGTGCTCCTGCATCGCCTCCAGCAACGCGGCTTGAGTCTTCGGGGGGGTGCGGTTGATCTCATCCGCTAGTATCATGTTGGCGAAGACCGGGCCATGCATGAAGACGAAACTTCGATCACGGCTGACCTTGTCCTCCTGAATAATCTCCGTTCCTGTGATATCCGCAGGCATGAGGTCCGGAGTGAACTGTATCCTTTTAAAGCTGAGGGAAAGAGTTTTGGCCAAAGTGCTAACGAGGAGGGTTTTCGCCAATCCCGGCACTCCCACCAGTATGCAATGACCTCGTGAAAAGATGGCGATCAATAGTTGCTCTATCACTTGGTCTTGACCGATCACCATGCGTGAAATCTCCTTGCGCATGGTGTCATAGCCATCCCTCAGATTTTTCAATGCATTGATGTCATCCTTGTCGGATTCAACGGCTTTCGTGCTTGGCGTGGTCATGATTTCTCTCCTTTATGGCGACTGTAAAATTCGATATCGTTTGGATGGCGCCAAAATCCATCAACGAGGCGAAGGCCGCAGGATTTGCGTGCGTCGAAACGCCTGAAAAGCAGATCTCACGTACGATACAATGGCAAAGCCGGACCCGCTTTCCGTACTATCCTATTTCTGATAAATGGGCAGGAACCCTGCGGGAACCTGGAGCACCAACACCGCCATGGCGGTTGCGTACTCCTTGCCGGGGTCATCCGTCCAATACCCGCCAGGCTGCTGGGTGGCGACAAGACGATCCCGAGTATCCGTAAACCAGTTCTTCCAAGCCTCCCCCCCCACCTGATACATCGCCTGCGTGCCGTAGTACATTCCGTACATATAGTGCTGCCTCCATTCCCACATGTCCTTTTTGTAAGGGTGGGCTAAAAGGTAACGCAAGCCGTTTTGCGCCTGCTTGCAATCCCCTTGCCCCGCCAAATAGAGGCAAGTGAGCGCGGCGGCCGTTCTTGCAGGGCCGGACCCTTTCTGATTGATCATATAACTGAAACCGCCGTCGGGATTGTTCTGGCAATTCTTGATGTATTGCAGCGCCTTTTTGACCGTCTCCGCCGGAACCTTGATACCAGCGTTATAGGCGGCGCGCAAGGCGATAAACTGAACTGCGGATACGGAGATATCGGCATCCGCAACTTGGGGTTGGTATCGCCATCCCCCTTCGGCGTTCTGAGTCGAAGCGATCAGTTGCACCGCACTCTCCAGCTTGGATCGCAAATCAGGTCGAGGAGTCATTCCGTAGAGTTCGGCAAGACAGAGCGTCGCAAAACCCTGACCGTACATGGGCGGCCCGGTATTGCCGCCATGGTAGATTAACCCGTTTCTTTGCACGGTGTCCGCGAGCCAATCCACCGCACGATTCAACTGAATGCCATACTTTCCCTCTCCCGGTTGATAACCGGCGGCGAGAAACGCCAAGGTGCACAACGCCGTCACCGCTGCATCCTCGTTATAGGGTCCGGATAACCAATGACCATCCGACTGCTGTTTCGAGGCGAGATACTCCAGACCTTTTTTCACCGCCTCCTCGGATTGCGGAGTGCCCAAATACTCCTTGGCTTCCACATCGAACGGATTGGATTTGCTTTGCGCCATGCTTGAAATAGGCGCGATGCCAAACAGGAATAACGCGGAAATGAGATAAAACTTTTTCATAAGTTCTGAAATCCTATCGCCTTGATAAATATAAGACGCCGTGTTTTCGATGAAGTTTAACGTGCGTTCTCGGATAGGGCTTTGTAGTATTCGTTCACCAACTGCCGATACTCCGCAGGAACCCTTTCGTTTCTACCCTCGCGCATCGCCGCTATGCTCCTTGGTCCCAATCCGACGAACCCTTTCCCCCCCTGCTTCACATTGGCGAACGCTCCCGTCCTCGCTGTCTCCAATCTGGGCAAGGACTTCATCGCAGGCAGATGACCATGATTTTGGTTCTGTTGGGGAGCGTTCGTCTGCCTTTGCTGAGCGCTGATCGCCGATGCCATCATTTGCTGCTGGTTATTTCGCATCGCCTGTTGCACTTGATTGATCGCCTGGTCAAGCATGGAAACGATCTCCTTTTGCTGGTTCTGAGTTGGGGTTCCGGTTTCCTGATTGCCTAACTTGCTCTGCACATCCCTCATTTCATCCGCAGCCTTGTTCACCTTTTCCGACACTCCGGTCATTCCCGTCAGATGATTGGCGGCGTCGCGAGTTATTTGCTGGTCTTCATTTTGCGCATTATTCAGTTGATTCAGTTCTCTCTGCTGGCCGCTGGAGAGGCTATTATTTGGATTTCCTGCGCGCCTTCGATCAAGACTAGCGGTTTCTTCGTGAATCTGCTGCTCCATCTCCCTGGCAAGGGTGAGGTCCCCCAACGATTGGGCGGTTTGATCGTTACGTTCCGAACCCTCATCGCCGCTTTCCGCGCGTTGCTGTGCGCCATTCGCCTCCTGCCCGAGCGCACGTGCGACTCTATCCAGTGTATCCGCCGCATTGCGCTGCTGACGCTGGGTCTCCTCTCCGATATTGTGCGCCTGCAACCCTTCCAATGCGTTCTCCATTTTATTCTCCACTTGGTTTTGCATCATCCATTGAAAGGCGGGGGATGGCATTTTGTTATTCAGACTCTGCGCCATCTGGTTAAGTTTGGATTGATTTTGCGCAATGGCTTGCACCTGATTGGCTTGTTGAGCGGTTAGCTGTCTAGAACCTATTTCATTGTGCAGGTTCTTGGTGGAGTTCTCGATGGAGCGTTGGGCTTGGGCGATCTTCGACACCTGGTTTTGCAATTGCAACGCATTTTGCTCCTGTCGCAGGCTGTTAGCGGAGTTATGAAGAGCTTGCGCCGCCTGGTTGAGTTGCCTGGAGGCTTCATTCGCGGGCTGGGTTGCGTTTTGAGGGGCGGGTTTGTTCAACTCGGATTCCGCCTGCTGCATGTTCTGCGAGGCGCTCCGGACGCCTTGCTGGGCGGGCGGGACATCGGATAACTGTTGAGCGATGAAGTTAGCTGATCGTTGCATTTGCGACTGTTCCTGGGCGAGATTCCGAGAGGTGTTTTCGTCCGGATTTCCGGCGGACTGATTCGCCAGGTTCATCTCCTTTTGCGCCATCTCCTGCAACTTGTTTGCGATTCTGTCCAGTTGATTGGCGCGATGAGCCAGGTCTTCCCTTTTCACCCCCGTATTGGATTGATCGAGATTATCCGCCAGGTTTTGCAAATCGTTCGCAACCTGATTCTGTTTCAGAGCCGCGTTCACGGGATTTCCGTTTTGAAGATTGCGTTGCGCCTCATTTTGGTTGGATGGCATGTTCGCCTGGGAGGCCTCCCGCAAAGTCTGCTGCAACATCTGAGCATTCGCCCTGCCTCGCTCGGCGGCGTCTCTCGCAGCCTCTTTGACGCCGTTTAATAGGTCCTCCGTCTGGTTACGAAGATTTTGCTGACGCGTTGCAAGATAGTTCAGGCTCGCTCGCTCTTGCGGCGTCATTTCAGACGGGGATTTCTCGCCGATCTTCGCATGCTCTAGATTGGATGTGTCCGCTAAAAGATGCTGTTCGTTGGCAAGATTTTGCGCCTGCTGTGCGAGTTTACCTAGATCCGGCGCGCGTGAAACATTCGATGCGATGCTCATCAATTGCGAGTGAATCCGGCTTTCCTGCTGCGCAGCGTTAGAGGCGTTCCCCGCCCGCCCGGAGGGGTTCTGAACAGCCTGCTGAATGGTGTCCGCTGCGTGTGGCATCGCCTGCTGCGACAACTGGTTCAACAAGCTTGCGGCGGTGATCCTGCGATTGATTTCGGACTGCAAACCAATGTTATTGTTCTGCATCTCAGTGGTCGTCTGTTGAATCTGACTAGCCAAACTCGCCGCCTCCTGAGCGACACTTCGCTGCTCGGCCTGAGCCTGATTCAGTCCGGCCGTCTGATTCAAGTTCTTCATCGCCTTGGAAAGTTCACTCTGGGCAAGCTCCTGATGCTTAATCAACTGATTGATGGCGTCCTGCTGCTCCTGCATCTCCGCATTTACACGCATGCGCATCTCCGATTCACTGATGATTTTAACGTGATACACGGCGGACTTCCCCATGTTCGGACCTGTCACCGTGTCATTATCCATGGCATACGCGTAATAGGTCACTGTCTCCCCGCCTTTTAAATCCAAAGGGGCTAATTGCCACGGTCCGGTCATCCCAGCGAAGCGGGAACCGTTGGCACCCGGCAATGGCATGGAGGAACTCCGATGTCCCACTTTCCAGTGAAGCCCAAGTGAATTCACGCCGTAATCGTCCGACGCGGTCACTTTGAGGTTCACGAAACCGTTGGGCGTCCGTTCCACATCTTGCGCGGGGATGACGATCTGTACGGTCGGAGGCATGTCGGGTTGGGCTCTCACGGTGTATGTGGGCGGCGTCAGTTCCCGGAAACCGTATTGATCCGTTAATTGCAGAGAGTAGTTTTCGTCATGCATCACGGAGAGTTGCCCGGAAATGACATTCTTGTGGACAGCCCAATTCCCCTTCGTTAATCCATTCACCAGAAAAACGGCATTCGACACCGGCTTATTGGCAACGGCGCGCACTGTCACGTTCGAGCCCACCGGAGCGACAATGTTGCCCGAACTCGCCGTGTAGGTGAGTGGATCCTTATGCATATAGGACGGATAATTCACCGTCATCTTCATCCCGAGGATGGTGGGACGATCCACAACGCGAATGGTCATGGGGTTGGCATGACCGTCATTCGCCGTGGCGTAATAGGAGACATCCTGTTGCACATCCTGCAACTTATAACTGAAAATATGATATCCGCGTCCGGCTTGTTGAATACCCTCCGGCTTATTCAAACGCACACTCGACCAGTTCCCGTTCCCAAATCGATAATACAACATGGAGACATCCGTCAGATTCCCCCCAACCTTCACGCCTAATTGGACATCATCGCCGCGGGGCAGGACGATATCTCCGGGCATCACCCACACCTGCGTACTAGCGTAAACCGGAATATCCGCGAACGGATGGATGATCCTATTGAACCATACATCCATCGCCTGAGGTTCGAAAGCGATATATCCGAGCAGGATAACGCCGAGGATACATGCAAAAGTTGCGGGACGTCGCAAAGGGCGGTAGGATATCGCCGATTTGAAATTCAAAGGTTCCACAATCGAAGCCGTATCGGTGCGTAGCTGTGCGATCAGCGCATTGGATGCGCCCGAGGTCGCGCCTGCGTGGGCTAACTCTATGGAGGTGAGCAATCGCTCCTTCAAAATCGGATAACGCCGTTCGACCGCTTCAGCCACCTTTTCATCTGGAATCTTTCGCAGCGCCGGGATTATGGAAAGAAAAACAATCCCGAAAAGGATGACGCCAATGAAAGCGATCAGCCACCCCAATCGCATCCCGTTACTTAGAATGAAAAAACGATCGCTGTAAAATGAGAGGAGCGTCACGACGCAAAAAATGGAGAAGGTCAGACACAATCCGACCAACGCATTCAACCACCGCCAACGTTTCCGCGCTTCATGCAGTTTATCTTCCATTGCGTTCCCTCCATTACGGAACATACGATGGAACTATGGCAAAGTAATCAAAAGCATTTCACAATCCCCACGCTCGTTCGAGTCACGAATGCAAAACGGACTGCAAGCTGCAAGGATATGTTTAGCAGAGTTCACTGGTAGTTTGGCTGTTACGCAGCCTGAATGGTTACTCGTATATTATAAACCACATTGCAACCATTTAAACGCTAAATGTTCCCGCCTCTTCCGAGTGGTTGAGTTTAGATCAGCGCTTCCGTCCTTTAACCTTATCAATATCCGTCGTTAGCATGCAAAGCGGAAGAAAACGCCTTGCAGCCTGTTGGATAACGCACTTGTCCGCTCTCATTAGTTTTTGCTAATTGGTATTAGTCAATATAAACCATGCAGGTAATTGCAAAATTCGGAAAATACGGCTAATATCTTTCACTGCACGATAGACGAAATACCTGAAAAGCGAATTTTGCAATTACCTGAATGGTAAATCATACCCCAAAGGAATGAGCCGTATCATATCCTCTCTTTTCATGATAGGGTATAATCCGCCGAAAATCAACTATATTTTCAAAACGGAAACCTGCAAATTTCAATCCTTGGCGATATATATGAGTGAAACACGCATGGTAGCGTGATCACTCTGAATTTTGCACGTTTCCCAAGTCTGCGAGGAACAAAATCATGCCCATTGTTGACATGCCGCTTCACGAGCTTCAAAGCTATTCCGGACGCAATCCCAAGCCGAAGGATATTGACGCCTATTGGGATCGAGCCCTGCAAGAGATGGAGTCCGTCGATCCTGCCGTGGAATTAACCCCCCATCCGATGAAATCCGCAATCGCTGAATGCTTCGACCTCTACTTCACCGGAGTAGGCGGTGCGCGAGTTCACGCCAAATACCTTCGACCAAAAAACGGCGCCACGCCTCATCCCGCAGTCCTTATGTTCCATGGCTACTCCGGCGATAGCGGCGACTGGCAGGATAAACTCACATACGTTTCCCAGGGATACAGCGTTGCCGCCTTGGATTGTCGCGGACAAGGAGGGCGCTCCGAGGATGTGGGGGGCGTCAAAGGAAACACGCTCAATGGACACATCATTCGTGGTCTCGAGGAATCCCCGGAAAAGCTGCTCTTTCGGAGTCATTTCCTCGATACGGCGCAACTGGCGAAGATCGTAATGGGAATGCATGAGGTGGACCCCAATCGCGTCGGCGCCACGGGGGGTTCTCAGGGAGGCGGCCTGACGTTGGCGTGCGCCGCCCTGGTTCCGGGTTTGAAGCGAGCCGCGCCGGTGTTTCCGTTCCTTTGCGATTATCAACGCGTATGGGAGATGGACTTGGCGGTGGCGGCATACAACGAATTGCGCGATTTCTTCCGCCGGTTCGATCCGCGACATGAGCGGGAAACGGAATGGTTCACACGCCTCGGATATATCGACAACCAGCATCTCGCGCATCGTATCAAAGCGGAGGTGTTGATGTTCACAGGACTCATGGACACCATCTGCCCGCCATCCACTCAGTTCGCCGCATACAACAAGATCGAGGCCCCCAAAAAGATGATCATCTACCCGGATTTCGGGCATGAGGGCTTGCCAGGAAGCGGAGACATTATTTTCGACTTCCTTGCGGATTTATGAGAACACCAGCGCCGCATCGTTCAAAGCGGAGCGAAAGAGGATATGCAATCCTGTTAAACAGCGAATCCATCGGAGACATACATTGATTTCCTGTTTTTATCCTTCTCATTGATATCTATCGTATAAGGAAACCTTCATGGGAAGGGAATGATGAACCAGGAAGGAGCGGGCTCCATTGAGGAATAGCAGATACGTCGCGGTCGTAGCGTTCCTTGCGTTCCTTTTCGTGTGCATCGTGATGGTGGGAACCTACATTATCCTGCATGCATACATTCCGGTATCGAATGAGAGGAAAACGTCTCAAGTTTTGGACACGGACCGCATGGTGAGGGGGTTTCATTCGAATGTGATTCCCAATGTCATCTCCGACGGATACGTTTCGTTGGACGTTCCGCTTACCAATATTCGCATCGCCAAGGCTTTTCGGGATGCTCTCGTCTCTCACAATCTATGGAACCCAACGGAGGGAGAACCGTTTTATAATTTCCTTGTGACTGTAAAACTCTCACGGAATGAAAACAATACCACACATGTTGAGATTGATGAGTCCATGCACAGTATTTTTCTGCTTCAAACTTACTGGGAGGGGACGGACACATTTGATATGGACGGTTCGAACTCTTCCATAATCACGAGCAGGGTAAGGTCACTCGCAGAGGATTTTTGTTCTCAGGTTCGTTAAGAGGAAGGAGGGAAAGATGCCCGATTGGAAAAAAGTGGCGGAAGGATTTATGTGGCTGACGCTTTCCATAATTCTGATTCTTCTCGCGCAGTACGGCGAAGGGTTTTTCAACGGGCCTTCGGGAGCGTTCGCCGAAGGGGTCACGGGCTTTATCATTTGCGGTTCCCTGGCGACTACGGTATACGGAGTCCTTCGGATCGTGGAAGGGCTAGGTCAAACGTAAACACGCGCGATATCCGCATGCGAATATTACGCCGATGCCCTTGATCTTAACCTATTCCGTTTGCAAATGCAAAGCGTATTACACCTTATCCGCCAAGAGGAGGTCCAGCATCTCTTTGTCCACCTGTCGCCCCTTGTAGCTTTCGTATTTCACATCCTGGCGACCGCTGTCAAGCGGACCGAATGAGCCGCTGAGGTTCCACATCGCCCAACCCCATCCAGCCTCTCTCCAAAGGGAGAGCTGATCCTTCATCCATGCAATAACTACTGCATGAGGGGTTTTATTGAACGCCCCCCATTCGCCGACATGCACCCCAACTCCCATTTTCTGAAGGTTCTGGAACGGTTCTATCATGTTTTTTCGAAGCCAGGATTTATCAATCACAGATTTATCGCCCTCCCTCAAGGGCCATGTCGGCGTCTGCCAAGTATCGGAACCGGAAACCCAACCCGCTTTGTAATGGCTGATTTGCATGGGTTGATACCCTCGGGCGCTCTGCGCGATGTGAAGCGGAGCCAACTCCGGAACAGGATGATTTCCCCAATACAGACCGTCCGCTATGATCAGTCGATTCGGGTCTTCCGCGCGAATGGCATCCACCGCCGCCTTCATGGCGCGCATATAGACCGAAGCGGATATGCTTCCGGGCTCATTTACCAGATCGAAGGAGAGCTGATCGCTCGGTATACCCTTGTATCTGGCGGAAAACATTCGCCATTGAGCGGCAAACTGTTCTCGAGCCTTCACGCCCTCCTCTCCATCCGACCAAAGGTCCAAAGGCTCCTTGGGAGGATTCACACAATACCCCGGAGCGCGATGCAGACAGAGATTTACATGTATTCTCCTCTCCCTTCCGAAAGCGATCGCTTGATCGATCTCCTTCAGCACATCCTCCTTGTAGTTCCCGGGTGAAATAGTCCAACAGAGATAGGAGGTTGGCAATCGCACAAAATCGAATCCCCATTCCGCAATCAGATCGAAATCGCTCTCATCGTAAGGTTTGTTTATCTGCAGTGTGAATTTATTAAGGAGATTAAATCCTCGCCATCTCGGCAGCTTTCGATAATCCACTGTTTTAGCCTCGCTTCCTTGGGTGAAATCCGTCATCGCAAACACAGCCCCCAACGCCAGCATCTCTCGGCGCGTTATTTTCTTCACCATCTCATCCCTCTTCCGCACCACTTTCCGCTTATCTTTGATGTAATTCTTGATTGATAGCATTTTACACCAGATTCCGACAAATATGATAATACGTATCGACAAGATGATATCATGGTTCTCCACAGTGGTTTGAAGGAGGGAAAAAGAACGCGGAGACGCCATGCGTGAGCGTCTCCGTTGAGGGTTTTCGCATCCCTGGAAACCGTTCGAATATGAGCCCGCTAATTCGATTATCCGTTCGCCACCGCGTTTTTAGTCCATACGAGAGGGTTCACCACGGGATCATTAAGAGGATCGCCAATTCGAAGCGAGTTAAAATAGTCCTCGGGAAGAACATTGCGTTTTCCGTTGAACACACACCCATCCGGCATATAGGCGCAGGTCATAGCGCGTCGAGGCTTGTTCGTCATATTCGCGCCAGCGCCATGAGCCACCAATCCATGGTGAAAAATCGCCGACCCCGCCGGGCACGGGCATCCCACGGGTTCAATGTTTTTCCATTCAGGGTAGAGGCTGAACAATTCCCCGATCTGTTTTCCAATCCCCACGTTATCGTATCTTGCCGTTTTGTGGGTGCCTGGAATATAAAACATGCATCCATTCGCCAAGGTGGCGTCGTCCAAAGCCACCCAAATCGAGATGGCGTGTTGAGAATCGAATGACCAAAAGGGGTTATCCAGATGCCATGATGTTGGATTTCCGAACGGAGGTTTGAAGAGCGCCTGATCGTGCCATATGCGTATGGCATCGATCCCGGATAACGTCGCAGCCATTTCAGCAATCCTCGGATCGAATATGATCCTCCGCATCCCGGCATGGGTGTCCGCTAGTTTCAGGCACTGAGTGAATACGGAGCGGTAGTACTCGTCCGCGTCTTGATTCGTCAGCATGCCTTTCGTCGCAAGACGTTGATCAACCGCCTCTTGAGTGTTGTCGCGCCATAATTCAAGCTCATCGGGATCCAAGAAGTTCTCGATAACGATGAATCCATTCTTTTCGTATTGCGCCAACTGGCTATCCGTCATTTGAGTTTTCACCTGTGTCTCCTTGTTGGAACGTATGGTTGAACCGAAATACAATCGTATTCCCTGCGTCGGGAATCTCGGTTAAAGCAAGATGAATTGCGATTGAATCGCGTGAATATACGTGTCTCTTGGTGACATCGCTCCCGTTGAGGAGACCAAATGACTTTCTTCGCCCAATGCATTCAAATCACCGGAAATGAGAACGCCAAATGAAATCCCCATCGAACAGCGCCAATATCTCAAAAGCGGAATCAGAAAGTGCGAATGAATTGAGAGAGAACAAAAGCTCATCCATTCATTATTTTATTCACAAATAAAGGGAAATGGGAAACGGAATAAATTTAGCCATCGTAAATACCAATACCATTCACAAACTAAACCATGAGTGCATCTATCGGATGCAGCCAACCTTAAGGAGATGCGAAAATGTCTGAATTTGTTGTTCCTGCACTGGGTTATGATTTTGCAGCCCTCGAGCCCCATATCGACGCCAAAACCATGGAAATACACCATGGCAAACACCACGGGGCGTATGTCGCCAATTTAAACGCGGCGTTGAAGAATTATCCGGAATTTTACGAGAAACCCATTGAGGAGATTTTGAAAAACCTGGAAACGGTTCCCGAACCCGCGAGAATAGCGGTAAGAAACAATGGTGGCGGGCATGCCAACCACACCCTATTTTGGGAGATCATGAAGCCCGGCGGAAGCAAGGAGCCAACGGGAAAGCTAGCCGACGCCATCAACTCCACATTTGGCGGTCTTGAAGCTTTAAAGGAGAAAATCAACGACGCCGGCCTTAAGAGGTTTGGAAGCGGATGGGCGTGGCTTGTGGAGAATCATGCGGGTGGACTATCCATTATGAGCACGCCCAACCAGGACAGTCCGTTGATTGAAGGGCTCTATCCGGTGCTAGGCGTGGACGTATGGGAGCACGCCTATTACCTGCAATACCAAAACCGACGCGGTGATTATCTCAAAGCATGGTGGAATGTCGTGAACTGGGATGTGGTTGGCGCGCGATTCGGATCGGGGAAATAGTTCCTCTTTGAAGTTGGAAATAGGTGTTTGAAGGAAACATCCGTTCCCATTCGAAAAATGGGAACGGTGTTTTTTTGTGAGAGCGGGAATGCTTTTCACCTCAAACGATAGGAATGAGATCTATCCATGGATCTCAACATGTTATGGGGGTGGGTTCTCTCCCATGCACTCCACGCCTGAAGCAGTTGTGGAAGCGTGACGAATTTGAACCCCATCCTAGTCAGTTGCGAAAGTATGATGGGAACGGCCTGCGTGGTTCGAATATGGCCAGGACCGTCATGCATGAGAATGATGTCACCCGGGTTGGGCGTATGAATCACATTATTTGCCAGCGTCATCACACTTACCGGCCGTGTGTCGGCGGAGCTGATGGTCCACAGAAAGACAGCATATCCCCTGTTCAAAGCCAAACGGGTCAGATTATTGTGCACGATACCGTAGGGCGGACGATAACAAACCGGTGCGATTCCCGTCGCCTTGCGAATCACCTCGGCGGTTTTATCCAACTCCTGTATCGATTGGGCGGGAGTGGGATGAGCGGGATGTGTGTAGCTATGACTTCCTATCTCATTTCCTCCCTCCACGATCTCCCGGAGGAGCTTTGGATACCGTTTCGCTTCGCTTCCAATCACAAAAAATGTGGCGTGCGCGTTATATTTTTTCAGCGCATTGAGAACGATGGGGGTATTTCGAGGGTCGGGACCATCGTCAAAAGTCAGAGCCAGGAGCTTGTAGGGAAAATAGCGCACGCGGCTTCGGATCACTTTTCCGCGGAATTGAGCCGGTATGCGGTTGGCTTCGGTGTAACCGCTCGATGGATTCCATGCCAAAACGACCATGAAAATCGATAGAATCACGAATGTCTTTTTCACCAATGAACCCCTTCCTAACATGATTGTTTGCGAAGTATCTCCTGAAGCACAATCGTATTTTCGGAAACGGCGAATATCCCGACCTCCGTCAAACGATACGCGATGAGGAGCGCGGATACGCGGTAGGCGGTCATCAGGCGGCGCCTGACGAAACGCGCCACGTTAAAATCCGCGGAACGTGCGGCGATTGTAACCGTAATTCCAAATCTTGTGGCGCTAATGTCGCCGTGCAGGTCATGAACTCGCTTTCGCTTCCTCTAGTTCCGGATTTTCTGGTCGTGCAGGCGGATAAAGCGTTGCCTCCGGAAAATCGTTTGCGCGGGAAATATCTCCGGGTGGTGATTGCAGCCTGCGCGCTTAAGGCCGTATTGGGAGTATAGGCGGACTGACAGGGTCAGGTTGGTTCTGGTGTTTCCATACCCGAAAATTGTCGCCGAATTGTGTAAGAGGCGGTATCTTCCGCTGGAGAAAACGCCGCCTGCTGCAATGCACTTCTTCTACTTGCTTCCTCTGTCAACCATCAGCTCCATGTCTTCCTTAAGACTCTGGAGGTCTTCCTCATGTTCCACTTCCTGTTCGAGGATTGTGAGCGCCAGATTGTAGGTCACCATGTCCTTATCTTTTGTGATGTCCATCAGGTTTTTATAAGCTCCGATTGCGCATTGTTCGCCTTCAATGTTCTGATCCAGGATTTTAGCCACATAAGGGTCATCTGGCGCATCGTAGGCGCATGGACTTAGCTCGAACCACTTTTTGGGGTCTGTGACCGGAACACCGCCAAGCTGCAGAATACGCCCTACGAGCAGAGTAGCATGTCCGAGTTCTTCCGTGGCATGCAGCGTCAGCTCGGCTGCGATGGCGTCTTTCATCGGTCCTTTGATCACTTTGGCGCCCAGCCAGTACTGATAATAAGCCAGCCATTCGCTTGCATACGCCTCATTCAGCAGGCGCAGAAGCTCGTTCACATCCATTCCGATAATCTGTCGGCCTTTGGTTCCCATTGGATCCTCCTTAAAGGTCAGTCGACCCGCCTCTTCCAGGAGGGAGAGTGGTTTTGAATATTCTATGCTTTTTTCGGAAGGATGTCAATTTATTACTGCGTATCCTTGGCTTGTATTTGCGATTGTCATGGAGTGTCATCCAGCTGCAAATGGCGCACTCTTGAAAAACTTCGGATAATTTTTCCGAAACTCATGAACCCTTTTCCCCCGAATGATCCTACTTTTCCAAAATAGATGACGGTTCTTCCGATTCGAGACTCGTGATTGCATTCAAACCGAATTCCGTTGAACCCGCTTAATCCTAACTTCTCGGAGGAAAGTAACCGCTTTTCGGCGCCAAAAAGACCATTTTCTCATAAAGGAACGCTTTGAAAATCGAAACATCTAATCCAAAGTGCGGACAACGGGTTTTTAGCGCGTCGGTTTTCGATGATATCGACATTCAGAGGAAAAGAGCGTAAAATGAAAATAGTCACCCCCCTTTTCCATCTATATCTGAGACAGGCTCAATTTGCATCCTGCGGAGGATCTTATATGCTTCGGAGAGAATTTGTGAAATGGATGGCAATGCTTGGAACATCCTTTTTACTCAACGAGTATCGAGCCGATTCCAAAATGATCGAACCACTTGATGAGGAGTACGCCATGATTCCTGACAAGCACAAACAGCATGAAAACCATTCCGCCCGTTTCGTCGCCTCTCCGGTTAGGCTTCCTTACCGTAAGGTACTCCCCGGCGACATCACGAATTACGATTTAATGACGTTTTCCGGTGGATGGGGCCACGAATATGAAATCCAAGTCCTTTCCTTGACATCGGAGGGATATCGTTTTCTGGAGACGGCGGGGGAGAGTTGCGCTCACCATATCCCTTACTGGTTGCTGCGTAATCGCATCACAGGCAATGGAGTCGCCGTCGCCTTGGCGTACATGGGCAACTGGTGTTTCGAGGTGAAATCCGAAGGGGGAAATACAAGCGTGGAGGGGAGAACCTCTCCCGCATCGCTTCCTCCGTTTGCCCATATCCAAGGTCTTTCCATCCCCGGAGCTCTGGCTTCGGAATTCACCGGAGACTGGGATTATGGCGCCCTGCCCATCGTGCGTTTCATCCGCTCGCACCTTTTACGCAAGCACGATGAAGATTGGCCCTGGGTGGAGTACAACAATTGGTACGCCTATGATGGCAACTTCGACGAAGCCTCAGTTATCAACTCCGCCCATATCGCAAAAGATTTGGGGTGCGAGGCGTATGTGATGGATGCGGGATGGTACGGGGGAGATAATTGGTCGAATACCGTGGGGGACTGGCGGGTAAACCGCAGCAGGCTTCCAAACGGGCTGGAACCCATTTCGGAAATGGTTCATGGGCTGGGGATGAAATTCGGACTGTGGGTGGAGATTGAGTGCGCCTATCTCGACAGTCCTATCGTTCGGGAACACCCGGATTGGCTTTTGAAAGAGGATGGCAAACCGCTTTCCAATCGATCCGTGTTGGATTTCGGCAATCCCGACGTGCTGGCATACGCGAAATCCGTCATTGACCGGCTTGTTAAGGACTATCATCTCGACTACCTCAAAATGGACTTTAACACGCCGATGCCATTGAATACCGACGCACTCACTTCTCAAACCGATCCTTTGTATCAACATTACAAAGGCTTGGCGGAACTCTGGACTTACATGCGCGAAAAACATCCCAAACTGATCGTCGAGAACTGCTCCAGCGGCTCTCTAAGGGAGGACCTCACCCCCGCCGCCTATACGGACACCCACTGGGTATCGGATAACGTGGATAACCACATGAATCTGATGCAAAACTTCGGGGCGACATATCTCTTCCCGCCGGAAATGTGTCTGCACTGGACCGTTTTTCCGAATCCATCGGACGCCAAAATGGATGTTGAAGCTCAATTCATGGCGAACCTGATGGTGCATTTCGGTCTATCCGGCAGGATTGATCAATGGGATGACGCGATACTCAAACAGGCGAAGAAAAGTATCGCGACCTACAAGCGCATACGCGCAGTCCTCCGCAATGCGGATGTCCACCATCTCACGCCGCAGGTGGACGGTTCCGATCCTCGCTCCATGCAGGCGATGCAATATATGGATTCGAGAACGGACGAGGGATTGTTATTCGCCTTTCAAGCAGGCGACGGAGCTTTAGAACACACTTTCAAGTTGCATGGATTGCAACCAAAGAGAAAGTACCATCTCAATCCGCTATCAGCCTTTGGGGAAAGCTGCGAGAAAACAGGCGACGAGTTGATGAGGCAAGGCTATTCCGTGAAATTTCCCCATTCAGGCGCCTCGGTTCTCATTGGAATTTCATCAAAATGATGCATACTTTATGTTTCGCTGTCAGACAAACGTTTTTCAAGCAAAGAGGCGAACGGATGATTCGCGATTCCGCCTCCTCCATTGGGTCTGAGGTGCATGCAGGTGGAGGTGAGCCTGGCGGGAGGTCTAAAACCGATTATTCCTATCTTCCGCGATAACTAATAAAATGCTTAGGAATATATCGTCGATATATCCGTATCAATAGTTGTAAAGGGGGATGTTACATGGAGATCACAGAGTTGGAATTGAGTGAGTTGGCATTTCCGGGAGGAGACCTTTCCGAGAAGAACCTTGCAGGTGCGGATTTGTCCTTTAAGGATCTATCCGGCGCGAAGCTGTGCAAAACGATACTCTGTGAATCATGTCTTAACGGAGCGTTTTTATCCGGTGCGGACATATCGGAGGCGGACCTATCCCGGGCTCATCTGAATTGGGCGAAACTTATGTGGGCGGATCTACAAAACTCCAAACTTTTGATGGCGAAACTATCGGAGGCAAACCTTTTCATGGCGAACCTCACTGGCGCCAATCTCTCCTACGCCAACCTCTCCGGGGCGGAACTATCCGGAGCCACTCTCTCCGGCGCCTATTTTTCGGGAGCGGATTTAAGAGAGGCGAACCTTTCCGGAGCCAATCTCGTGGGAGCCTATTTGAATGAGGCGGATCTATCGGGGGCGAACCTCACCGGCGCCAACCTCTCTGACGCAAAACTTACCGAGGCGAACCTTACGGGGGCTATTTTAAAAGGAGCCGACCTCACTCACGCCAACCTTATCCGCGCCGATCTCACCAACGCGGACATGACGGACGCCAATCTGAAATGGGCGGATCTGAGGGAGACTTTGCTGGAAGACTACCTGTAAATCCTCACACATTATTCAGCGCCCGTTCATTTCGAGAAATCGCCTTATTTCTCCACCAAAGGATTTCATGGAATTAGATGGAGTTATTTTCGTCTATCCTAAATGTGCGAATTTGCCAGGGCTCGAACTGAAGAGGGGAGGAGACGGATAATAAACTCTCCTCGCGCAGGTTTGTTTCCTTCAGCGAGATTGAACGGTTCGCTAACCGTATTTGCAGCTCTCCCCTCTCCCCTGCGCACTCGTAAAATCTTGCGTGGACCTTTCCGTTCTCCGCATAAAGCGCGGATAGTGTAATTGTCTTGGTTTCCAACGATATCGGTTGGAAAATCTCTCCAAGCGTACCATCTCCAGTTTTGCCGACATGAGTAATCAAGGGATAGTTGTACTCCAAAGCTCCGCAGTGCAAATCGGCATCCCGCCAATTCCCCTCAAACGGCAGAAACGCGAAATCGAAACCAACATCGCCGGATAGCATCCGGGTTCCCCAAACGTAGTACATCGCGAAAATCAGCGGAAGGGAGAATCCGCCATCCTCCTCGCGAACGGCTCCCATTGTCCCTCGGTTGAAATACGCCACACCGCCTAAACTCCCCGCCATCGCCGCCCAGTAAACGCCCTCCACGTATTTGTGGTTTGTCTCGGCAATCACAAAGGGAAGGTCGCGCACGCCCAGTGCGTCCTCCCCTGTAAGCGGATGCACCTTGAAACGCAGTTTCTCCTCGTGTAAAAACCCGGAAACGCCATCCCTAGGGTTGTCGCTTAACCTACCCACCTTTTCATTATTCATCTTGAACTCCGCATGGCAATCCACGCGGGGATCATTCGCATGCAGTGTCATTTGAAAGGTGTAAGGAATGCCGCCAATTTCCCCCGTCTCCCGTGCAGAAATGGATGGGGCGTTATCCGCCAATTTATGGATCGTCCAGTGTCCGTGGGATACGCACGCCTTTCCTTCAATGACCCCCTCGAACACACCTGTGCGCACATGAGGGGCAAGAAGAGGCTTATTGCTTCCACGGGACCTCAAAGAATCGATACCCCCGTTCGGATTCAGTCGCATGTTATAAAAGGGAGTAACGATGCGTAAATTCGCTTCGTCGATCTTTATCCCTGTTTCGCATTCGTTTTTTTCGAGCTCACTTGATCGGATGGAATACGCTCGCGTTCCCAAAGAGGGCGTCTCGCTCAGGATCGCCAGCTTACATTGAGATATCGATCCGTCCGAATGCCTGTCCACCTCGAATGTTCGAAACGTCGCCTTTTCCCCTTGAGATGTGACATCGATCGCTTTCGCCTCCCCCTCCGTCAAGCGTATCACCGTTTCTATCCACTCTTTCCGACTCCAGGATAGGGGATTGAAGATCGTGATTTGTCTAAATCCCTCGCTCTTCATCCGCGAGGCGATGGATTCGAACGCCTCATCCTTCACCTTTTGGGACACCTTCAGGGATTCCGACAGGTGTTTCCTCGCATCCGGTAGCAATCCGCAAATCTGAATGTCGTGATGCTGCGCCACAAGCAGGCGCTTCCATGCGATCTCCAACTCTTTGTCGTAATTGGAACCATCCATCAGCGTTTCCAACGCCGCCAGACGCTCCGCAATAAGCGCCTGTGTCTCCGCCCTGCGATTGGCGATCCATATTTCGTTCCCGCAATATCCCCACGGCATTCTGACGGCGAAATCGTTCGGACCGGTTCGCATCTCCATTTCCGGCTCCGGCATGATTGCGGGTATCTCATCCAGCAGTATCCATCGATATTCCGGATCCCCCTCCAATTGCGCCACCAAATCCTCCCTGCGCAATCCGGAATCATCCGCTCTGGATGCTAACAGCGGATGGATGTGAGCGAACTTCGCGCGAAATTCCAAAGGGGATTCCCTGCCTTCCGGACCTGGATAACGGGTCAGAATCCAATTATCCATCGTGGTGATTCCAAATTGAGCGCCCTCTCCGGGATATGTGGGGACGGCTGGAATGCGGGACCCATCCACGCCAACCCACCAACCGTAAGAGGTGTCGAATGTCGGGTTATAACCGTACATCATAAAATGCGTTCGCATGATCGCTCCGACGAACCCGAACTGCTTGATGATTTGAGGGATTTGGCTGTGCATGGCGTGCTCGCTCATCAAGTAGATGGATGGCGTGTACCCGAAATGTTTGAGATTCGTTTGAATGGCGTAACCGATTTGGCGAATGTTCGATTCCTCGTTGATAAAGGTGGAGAGCGGCTGACCGTAGGTGCAGGAGCCGATCTCAAATCGACCGGCGTATTTCCGCCTGAGCTCCCTTATCTCATCCAAGAGAGAGCGATCGTTCTCCGCCAAGGCGTCATAGGCGAACGCCTCGTTTTCCAACCCGATTTTGAAATGAGGATATTTGTTCAGCCATTCGATGGCGTTCCGGAGACGTTCCGCAAAATGCTCCTCCCCCCATAAGATCAGCCCGCCGTGGTCGTAAGTTAGTAAGTGGAGTGGCTCCATCCGTTCATCTCCTTTCCAAGAGTTACGTCAAACTTGTTGATGTATGGTTAGTCATAAACAGCTCAACCTTATCATTTTTCGACGGATTATGCGAATCCATAAGTCACTTTCATAAGCTCATAGGTATTTTCAATCCATTGACCTCCTTATATCATTCCGATATAATATTTATGATCATTCAACCGAATGTCAACAATGTTGTTCTTTGAAAATTGAAAGGAGTTGTTTGATAGTACATTTTGGATCCACCAAAAACCCAAGAATGTTGGGTTTCACACTCATTGAATTGCTTGTTGTTATAGCAATCATTGCCATTTTGGCAGCTATTTTGTTTCCCGTATTCGCCCAGGCCCGTGAAAAAGCACGACAAATCAATTGCACCAGCAATGAAAAACAGATCGGTCTCGCATTGCAGCAATACGCTCAGGATTATGATGAAACCTATTGCGGCGCGTGGAAGCCTTGCGTGTATGGGAGCAGAGTGGGGTTCGCCGAACTTATCTACCCTTATGTGAAGAACGCTCAGGTTTTCAAGTGCCCAAGTTCCGGCTCCGATCAGTCGCAAATGGTACGCTGGTACTATTGGGATTGGCCGAAAGGACACCCCGCGAATCCCGACGTACAATCCGGAAGCAGTTACGCTTATAACGGGCTCGCCGCGAATAACACACCCATAGGAACGATCCAAGCATGGAACGACGCCATAGGGGCGCCGTTGGCGGCGATTCAAGAGCCCGCAAACACTATCCAAGTATATGAAGGGCGATGGGAACTGAATGTTTGGGGAGTATGGGATACGGACGTTGTCGGCAATTATTATGGTCTGCAATGGAATGGCAACGTGGATAACCCGGGGCGTATCGCCAAGAACCATTCAGGAGGCTACAATATTCTTTGGTACGATGGACATGTCAAATGGGTGAAGCACTCTCAGGCCAGAGACTGGTATCTTAGTAAGCCTGGACCATAGAGCGGCGATATTTTACAGCGCACTCCAATCGAGTGCGCTTTTCATTTCAAGGCTTCATGTCGATTTTTGTCGGCGAAATGTCGAATTACGCCCTCACCATGCGCCATAATGTAGATGATACGCCTAATTGCTCCGTATCCTTCAACACAGATGAGGAGTACGAAATATGCTGCCTTTCTTGATTCCTATCGCTCTTGGGGTTATCTCCAACAATAAAGTGCAAACTCCTTCACACAGCGAGATTGTCCAACTCTCCTCGATGGACCTTTCAAAGGCGATCCAAGGATGGGGAAGTCCCTCGAAAGACAAATCGGTCGGTGGGAATCCCATCACTTTGGATGGTCACGTTTACGCTCACGGCTTCGGCACGCACGCTCCGGGAATGCTCGCGGTGGAGCTAAATGGTGGTTCCAAAAGCTTCAGTGCGACGGTTGGCGTGGATGACGAGGTTCCGGCGGGGGCGGGCAATGTGGAGTTTGAAGTGCTGGGGCCGAAAAATCGCATACTCTGGCGAAGCGGGGTGATGCACCGGGGGGATCCCCCGAAGCATGTGCAACTGGACGTATCAAAGTTGAAAACGATTCTGCTTGTGGTTACAACCGCCGGCAAGCCATACGATTTCGACCACGCCGATTGGGCTGACGCTGAGTTCGTCGTAACGGGAGCGATGCCCAGGACCATCTCCTTGCAATCGGAGGAAAGGACTCTGCCGATTTCCACGAAGCCCGCCCCTGCCAGACCCATCATCAACGCTCCTTACAAGGTGGGCGTATACACGGGAACCCCATTGATCTGGACCGTTCCCATATCCGGTGCGCGCCCGCTCTCCTTCAGCGCCGAGGGGCTTCCGTCCGAATTACGCATGAACTCCTCCACCGGAACCATCACAGGAACACTCACCGAGCCAGGCAATCACTCCGTGCTTATTATCGCTCGAAATCGAGCGGGCGAGGCGCGGCATATTGTGCATATCATCGCGGGCGATTCCATCGCTTTGACGCCGCCAATGGGTTGGAATAGCTATGACGCCTTCGGGGATGACGTGACGGAAGCGGAGGTTATGGCGAACGCTCGATACGTTCATAAGTATCTGCAACCCTACGGTTGGGACACAATCGTGGTGGATTACCGTTGGTACGATCCTGGCGCATCCTTGGCTCCAAACAATCCGAATGGTCGTGCGGGCGCCGATCTGGCCATGGACCAATACGGTCGCCTTTTGCCCGCCCCAAACCGCTTTCCGTCCGCGAAAAACGGGGAGGGGTTCAAACCGCTTGCGGATGAAATCCACGCAATGGGGCTGAAGTTCGGTATTCATATCATGCGAGGTATCCCTCGTCTTGCGGTTCAAAGGAACCTGCCAATCGAGGGATCCCCCTATCACGCTACGGACGCCGCCAACACCTCGGACACCTGCGGATGGTGCCCGGACATGTACGGGGTGAGGGGAGACACTCCCGCCGGGCAAGCGTATTATGATTCGCTCTTCCGCCTCTACGCCTCCTGGGGCGTGGACTATGTAAAGATGGACGATACCTCCTCCCCATATCACGAGGATGAGATTCACGCGGTGCATAACGCCATCCTGAAATGCGGTCGCTCCATTGTCTACAGTCTATCTCCGGGTGAAACTCCGATAGAGGATGGAAAGGATGTCGCCTCCCACGCCAATCTATGGCGAGTCTCTGGAGACTTTTGGGATAACTGGAATTCGCTGGATTATGAATTCACTTTGGCAAAGCGATGGCTGGGCTATCCCGGCCCCGGACATTGGCCCGACGCCGATATGCTGCCTCTTGGTCACATCTCCGTATCCGGCAGGAGCGTAGGCCCGGACCGAAGGACCAACTTCACCAAAAACGAACAGGAGACTTTGCTTACACTGTGGTGCATGCTCCCCTCTCCGCTAATGCTGGGCGCGAATTTACCGGATAACGACCCGTGGACTTTAGCGCTGTTGACCAATCCCGAGGTTCTCGCCATAGATCAGGATTCACTGGGAGAGGGTGCGAAACCGATCGCCGAGGAAAATGATACGGAGGTTTGGGCCAAACGATTGGCGGATGGCTCCTTGGCGGTGGCGTTGTTTAACCGCAACTTCTTCTCGGCTCGGGTAACCGCTGACTGGCAAGCCCTTGGCATTTCAGGCAAATACAAGGTGAGGAACCTTTGGTTGAGGAGGAACTTGGGGGTGTTTTCCGGAAAATATGAAGCTGATGTGCCGGGACACGGGGCGTTGTTACTAAGGTTCGAGAAGGCGAAGTGAAGCATTTTCAAATAGGAATTCACTCAGCTATCAACTCAGTGAAAAGATTACGTGACAAAGATGCACGATAGTAATTATAACCTTGTGTGCCAATATAAAGTGAGACAGCCTTCATGTCATACTTTATGACAAGGAGACTGAAAGTACGAAACACTGTCAAGAGGAACTACTACAGGATGGATTTGATGGACCGGAGCGCGGCATAGCGAAGCCAAGCCAAGCGAATGTACGCCGAATTCGGGCACGCTCGCATCCTCCCCGGCTCCTCACAGGGCGAAATAGGCGCCCTGCTCTGACGCGAGGGTTTGTATTCCTCATTCCCCCCCAACCTCGCAAAGATAGGTGTATGTACTAGCTCAACCCCGAAGGGGTTGAAACCTTAATAGCGTTTTACATGAATCCCCGCCGCATCGCAGTCGCCCCGCAATGTATGATTCCGGGGATTTTCCACAAACTTCCCCATAGAGCCTATAAATCTATACTTGGGGAATTGTATAATGCGTTTTTGCGGTTGTCACCACAACTTGCGATACTCTTCTAAAAGGGGGGATATGGATTTTTTGCCATTACCTCAATATAGTTCGAATTGCAAGAGCATGCCTCACATGTAGTTGTAGCCCTCCGTTTGACTCCGTAAAGCTTAGATTGTACAATTCTCAGAACGACTCACAACTCGCAAGCGGAATGCCTGAAGCATTTTCTCACTCGGAATCTGGAAACGGAGGGCTATCGAATGAGTGTCCCATACGGTCTCGCACTGCTTTTAACGTTGAGCATCTGCTTCCTGATGCTTCCCGATGCGCACGCTTCCCGTCTTGTCACCTATCCCGGAGCAGCAGGAGTTGAAAAATCCTCCGATTACTCGGTCAAAATTGATGGCAAATCTTTGTTCGTCTATCTGGCGCAGACGCTTCGCGGAGGCCCCGCCTCCTTCGCCTATTTCGACTTTTCCGGTAAGGTGCATGTGGAGATCACTCCTGCCGATCCGGTGAATTCCGTAACCATACGACCGCTTTCTCAACAGGTGAAACCTCGCCTGAAGGAAGGTGTAATTAGTTTTTATCTTTCGAATCCGTGCAACCTGACCATCGAATTGAACGGCTCCATTGACCACCCTTTGCACCTATTCGCAAACCCATTGCAAACCGACATTCCCAACTCTAGTGATCCGAATCTGATCTACTATGGTCCCGGCGTTCATGACATCGGCATCCTTCGGATGACCAGCGGACAGACACTGTATCTAGCGGGCGGGGCTGTTGTGCGAGGGATTATCATGCCCGAGGAAAAACCGACCGTCGAGAAAGACTGGTCCGGCGTGAAAAACTATCAAAACCTCATAGAGGCGAATAACGCTCACGACATCGCCATCAAAGGCAGAGGAGTTCTCGATTTGAGCGGATTGCCCTGGCATGCGCGTAATGCATTCGAATTCCGCAATTGTGATGATGTGACGGTGGAGGGAATCATCATCGTGGACGCTCCCTGCTGGGTGGTGGGGATGTTCGGTTCGTGCAATGTAAGGGTTCGTAATATCAAGGAGATATGCCGTCGGGAGAACAGCGATGGAGTGGATGTTTGCAATTCACGGAATGTGCTTGTGGAAAACTGTTTCCTCCGCAATAACGACGATGAGATATGCGTGAAAACCACCTCGCCGCCGCCCGCTCAGGAATCGAAAAACATTAGGGTGCGCAATTGCGTCGTATGGAATGAGCGAGCGCGAGGACTTGGGATCACGAGCGAAACACGTGCAAATATCGAAAACGTAATCTTCGAAGACTGCGACATCATTCATGATTTCTCCCAAGGGGGGGATTGCGCCGCGTTGGCGATTCTCGTCTCCGATTCCGGGACAATAAGCAATATCCGATTTGAAAACATCCGTATCGAGGATGTGAGCAACACTTTGTTCGATGGATGGATAGGCGAGGACTTCTGGGGGCATGATAAGACGCGCGGTCACGTGAATGGAGTGCTGCTTAAGAACATAACTGCGGACGGAGCAGTCATTCCCGCAATTAAAATATCAGGTTACGATGAGACGCATCTCTTTCAAAACGTAACTTTTGATGATGTGAAAGTGAACGGGCGGCGAATTACCGACATGAAAGACGGACATATGGAGTGCAATCCGTTTGCAAGAGAAATCATGGTTGAATAATCGCATAACTGGCTCAATGCCATGCCTTTACGCATCACGCAATGCGCTCAAATAGAAAAGTTCATATTATCTCTGCTTTTTCCTTGCAAATTGAATGACTTCCAATTCGAAATCGGAGGATGAATGGAATGCGTTACAATGCAACTTTTATCGTATTGTTGATGGTCGTTTCATTTCCGAGCTTGGCGCACATCAAACCTGAAGTAGTGGAGTTAAGCAATCTATTCCCGATATACGCCAAGCAAGACTGGGGAACCCTGCATTTGAATCAAAGCGTGCAGGGAAATCCTATAACCATAGGGAAAAAAACGTACAAATACGGCATTGGTACGCATGCTAACAGCAAGATCGTATACGATTTATACGGGAGGTATGAACGGTTTGAATCATGGGTTGGGGTTGACGAGGAGATGCAAAGTTATGGCAAAAGCAGCATCGACTTTCAAGTCTATGCGGATGGGAAAAAGCTATACGACAGTGGCATCATGCGCAACCCCACGCCTGCAAAATTCCTCAACGTGTCAGTCAAAGGAGCGAAGGAGTTAACGCTTGTGGTAACCGATGGCGGGGACGGCATAAATGGCGATCATGCGGATTGGGCGGATGCGGTATTAATTGGTTACCCCTCAGCCACGCCGCCCCCTGTGGGCAAATACGTCATAAAGTCGCCGGTTTTGACGGTTTCCTTATCAAAGAATGGAGAGCTTGTGCTGCTCAGACTAGGTGGTAAACAAATTGACTGTCCGGTATCAAGTGTTTCGGGGATTCCGGGGAGCAGAGCCGTTGGGAAATGCACCGTTCGGCGTCTTCCCGGAGGCGGCTTGGTTTTCACCCAGCCATTTATAACCTTTTTTAAGAAACATCGCTTTATCATCACTCAGGTGTTTTCCCCTACGAAGGACGGAGTAAGTTGGGAGGTGAACCTGAGGGGAAATGGGAAATACTGGTCCTCTCCCATTGTAACGGGATTGACTTGGAGAAAGCCTCGTACCATTCGATTCTGGACCGCATGGCAGAATCCAATAACGGATCAATCGACGCTGAATCAAACATGGTATGACCCGCTGATATCTCAACCTCTGCGTAATCGCGTCTACTCCTACGGGGAAACCCCGGATGGCTCTTACACTCAAGGCTATCTCATCACCATTCCTCTCGCCACATTTCTCCTCGACAACCACGATTTGGGGTTGACCATGGCGGAATCGCCCAAGGACATTCTGCTTGATATGTCTTTGATGACCGACAGCGATGGGGACGTGAAATTCATCCAGACCAATCACCGATTGGGCGGCGGGAATATGGTGAGTTTTCATTACGATCTGGTCGTTCACCCCGGGGACGTGCGAGGCGGACTGGCATGGATGGTGAAGCGGTATCCGAAATACTTTAATCCTCCGAATCCCATGGCGGATGAGATGGGAGGGTGCGCAGCCTATTCCGGCAATGAAGACCCCATTGACGTAGGGTTATACAAACGGATGGCTTTTCGCGTTAACTGGAAACTCTCAGACGATTTCCCCTATATGGGGGAATTCCTTCCGCCTTTGAAGGAGCCTTATGATCGATGGAACAGAGCCAATGACGAACCATGTCCCCCTGGGAAGCCGCTTTGGACAAGTTTCGATCGACTGAATGACTACGCCAAATGGATGAAGGATCACGGTTTTTATGTGCTCGATTACTTCAACACCACTGAGTTTGGGCTAAATATGAAGGACGAGCCAGTAAATCCATCCCTTGCATCGAACCCGAATCTCTGGCGGAACCCGGTGCAATATCTCAAAATCACGATGCCTCACGCCTACATGCAACCTATCATAAGCACCTGCTACAACGCCTGGGTGGTGGATCCAGGCGATCCCGCATATCGGGCGCATCTTCTACGCCAAGCCAAACGCGACATCCAAATGATTCCGGACTCCGCAGGAATCTGCATAGATCGAACGGATTGGCTGCGGTTATACAACCCGAATGCGGATGACGGCGTGAGTTGGACGGGCAAGCCTTGCCGCGCATTTGTGAATTCCTGGAAAACGCTGATGGCGAAACTAGGTCCCTTAATGCACAAGCATGGCAAGGTGATCTTCGCCAACTTATCAGACTGCCGACTCGACCTCGCACGTCATCTGGACGGGGTGTATGCGGAATTCGGCGGATATCCCGACGTTGCAAACGGAGTGAGCCTTCTTTGCCTCCGAAAACCCGCGCTCCTATGGACTTCGGACGACAACAAGCTCAGCGACGCCTTTTTCCAATATCATCTCTTCCTCGGAGCGTATCCCACGGTGCCGTATCCCACGAATAACCACTGCATTACTCCCTCGGCGGAGAAAATCCAATGGTATGTGCAATACGGTCCATTGATGGATGCGATGAGAGCGAAAAAATGGGTTCTCACACCGCATTGTATCGAGATGAAACGCGGCTCCGCGCTGGTCAACCTGTTTTCAACCCCATTGGGGTATGTCATCCCTGTCGTCTTTGGGGGGCAGGCGAAGGAGGTGACGGTCTCCTTGCTGAGATTGCCCGGGATGCCTCAAAACGTACAGGCGGAGGCGATAACGCCGGGTGGGGATATGTGGTATCCTTGCACCGTCACGGACGATGGGAATAGGGTGGATATAACGGTACCTTTGTCGCACGGTTGTGCGATGGTGCGTGTTAGCCGAATGAATGTTAACTGATCGTATCGATCCTTAAGAGGAGGCATTTCATGCGAATTCGTATCGCTATTATTTTATGTATGATGATGTCATATGGCGTAATCGCCCAAGCCCAGCAAATATCACAAGGGGGAGTGCGATTAGTCGCTGTGAAAGCAGGAGGCGATTGGACAGGTTTCAACCTTTATCACCACAATCTTCTGATCACTCAGGTGAAACTAAGCTCCAACGGATTGCTGACCGCTGGCGTATGCAAAACAATGTATTCTCCGAAACGGTTGATGTTCACCTCCCTGCAGTCGCTTAAGGGAAGTGGTCTGTCATTAGGCAAAAGGGATTATATCGAGATCGCCTTAACGCCCGGGGATTATTACCCCCAAGTGAAATTTCGTATCACTTTGCGCTCATTTAACCCAAATATGTGGTTAAGGAAAGTGGGTAAATCCCCGTTTCACTTCCTATCTCTCTATATGCCGGACGCAATGGCATGGCATATTCAAGGATGGCTGAACGCAACACCATATACGGATCCCTTTCCATTGCTAATAGACCCCCATGGTGGAACCCCTGAAATATCCGCTTACAAGTATAATCGCAACTGGAGTTACACGCCTCCGCTGGGAGCTCAATCCGTACCGATTATCGGATTATGGGAGCCACAGAAATCCCTTTACGCCGGGTTTGAATTCGCCACCACTCGGCTGGAGGATAATACCGAAAAAAACATCGCAACCGCCTATTGTTGGAAGGAATCGCTTCCCGGGATTTCTGGAAAAGTGAATAAACAGTTCGTCAGTCTGGTGTTCCCCTATGGCGGTCCGGGCTTTCAACAGTTGGTTTTTCCCCATGCAGGCGATGTGCTCTACACCCACTGTCGGTTGATATGGAGCGATCGTCTTCCCGGTACGAAAGATCCCAACGAGCTTTTGTGGAATTATGTTTGGCGCCGTGACAAGTCCTTGTTGCCAAGAGTCCCCCTCAGAGAGAATATGTCCTGGATGCCCGGACAGAATCAATTAACTCAGTTCCAAGGGCCTCCAACCGGCGGGATCATCTACAGAACGGCTACGGGAGATACGTTTCACACTCCGGGAACAACCGGTTTAAGCGGCTGGGGCGCCCACAATGAAAGCATGGTGGATGCTCCGGTGAAAAACCACGATATGGCACGCGTGATAAGCTTGGAAAACGAAGCACGTGAGTTGGTGGCCATGGCGAAGTGGTTTCGAATCACGGCGGCGGGGGAATCCCCAAAACAGTTCATTCCATCCTATAGGGGAACCGGAGTTCCGTCGGATAATATCGGAGTCTATTGGGATCAGCCGGTCACGGGAAGTTGGACGGTGAATTTCGGCGGCAAAGCGGTGGCGTCCTATCATAACTCCAATGGTTGGGCGGCGGGAAGATTATTGATCGATCTCTTCAGGGACCGCCACGACACCCAATATCTGCCATATATTGATGGTGTGTTCAATTGGACACGATCAATCGTATGGACTCGTAACGAATTCCCGGATGTTCCCTCGTCGCCGTTCGCCATTGGCGGCACGCTTTCAGCGGCGTTCTGTTTGGATTATTATCATACATTCCGAAACGATCCCCTGCGGGAAAAACGCGCACAGGAGGCGTTGCAGATGGCACGCTCCTTCGCATATCGCTATCTCACCATGTGGGCGGGCGATAATAACAGGGATGACAACCTGGATTCGTCTTTCCTCTGGGAGCCAAACTCCGGCAGAGATTGGACCGGCGCCGCTTGCGCAAACGAAGTGATGTGGGACCTGGATACCTTGGCGCAAACTGCGGTGGACACCGGAGACCCTATTCTTATGTACGCTTTGCAGGGGTCTCTCAGTAGATGGCACGTGCTGTACAGAGATGAATACTATCCCTCCCTCAAGGATTACCCCTCAGGTGACATGTCAGAGTGTTATGGATTATATGAGGGATGCATTGTGGGTCCGGGAAATCGAACCGTGTTTGGTTTCGCATGGCCTCTTGCAATGACATTTCCAGTGGGAGATACCTTGGTGCGCGTTCTGGCGGGTGACAAGGCTGCGATGGCGTTCGACAAGGATGGCGCGCATACCTATATAGACCAATACAGATATCAGCCATCCGGAAACTTCTCTTTCCGAATTAGAAGTACTCTTACCACCCCTTTCAATGTCTCCATCACCTGTCCGTATGTGGATCTGAGCGAGAAACCCGTTACGATAATGCGTAACGGCAAAAAAATCAAATTAAGGGAAGGGAAGGGTTTCCTTCGACAATCTCAAGCGGTCTGGGATTTGATTGTAAATAAGGTGCGGAACGGCGACACTGTGATTGTCGGCACGCCCTCCCAAAACGCTCCTGGCTTGCCTTCCGTGCCCCCTCTTACCGATACGCATTTTACAGCAAAGTCCCAACCGCTACCTTCGGGATTTAAAATCGTTCCCTTTGCGGCAAATATCCGTCCGGATGACTCATGGCAACACCTGAGCTCGTGGGCGGGACTGTCACGAGGACTTCGATGGTTTTGGGGGGTTCCGTTTCTTCTCTCCCCCGCAAGCGAAAAGAGTGCGCTCCATGGACGATGCACGCTCCATGGGGTGGGAACTGCGGACAGGGTGTTCGTGCTTTATAGTTTGGGCGCGGGAAAGGCGCCGGAGATTCTTTTTGCGGACGGGAAACACATTCAGTTGCATGATAACCTAGCAGCGCTGGCGTGGCGCGCTTGGCCGCCTATTTACACTTCACGTATCTTGATGGGATGGGCGGATACGAAAGGGCGAAAAGTGGAGGGAGTGAGTTCCGGAAATCGACTTATCTTCGCCATCACCGCCGTCAAGGGCAAGGTTGTCAATGAAATCGCCTTGCGAAAAGGAGCGGAGGAATGGGCGAATATCCGTCGGCAGGATGCATTGATCGCAAGTTTGAAAAGGGATACGACTCGCATTCCCAAGGGTTCCTTTGCCATTCTGCCCTTTGGCGGGGGAGGAGCCATGGCGACCATGTTAGGAAAACTGCAGTTGAACGCGAAGGCGGCTGATCTTTCGCCCGAACTGATGGTGGATCCAGCCGTTCTCAATCCGAAGAAAATCCCCGTTCTGCTAGACTTGGATGGAGAAAACTACATTCGCAGCGTGCGGCATGAAAACGACGCGCGAAATGCATTGATACGGTATGTTCGACAAGGCGGGACACTGATTCTCATGACAAGCCAGCCATGGCCTCTATGTTATGGGGTGGAGATCGATAACTCCGCTCCCGCAGCCGAGATAACCTCCGCCTTGGGATTGCCTCTGTACGTCTCCATCGAAAAGATGCCTCAGGACAAACTGAAAGTATTGAAGGTTCACGGAGAGACACTCTTACCCGGCATTCCCAAGGAATACGCCTATCCCGAGGGTGATCCGAGGCTACGCTCAATCAGCAGGGCTGGTATCGCTTCCAACGTGCAATACCAACCGTTGGTTCATGTGGTTGCGGCAAGCGGAAAGGATTACGGCGACGCCGCAGGACTCATTACTTTCCCAAACGGAGGACGAATCCTCTACATTTCGGATGTGCTCACGAATGACCCAAAATATGGCGCGCAATACATAGCGGATGTCATTCATATCCTAACTCAATGGGTTCGCAAATAAGGAGGGAACTGCATATCCTCAGGGCAGTATCTGCAGAGTGAAGGCGTCCCGTATCTTCGATCCCGGATGAAGCCGTAATTCAGGTATCATCCGCTGATTGAAGAGGGGCGCCGTTCCCTCATTTCCATAATCCATCAGATACATATCAATGCTGTGATGGTTCACCCAACAGCGAACATCCTGTTTGCCATCGTTCATTAATTCCATCCCCGTGCCGTTCGGTGCGCTTAGGGAGGCGGTCAAGACGTTGCGCTTGGTTGAGCGAAAATCGTTGGTTCCCCACGGTGTGTCATCCTGCGCCCAAGACCAGGAGGGTTTCATGATCGGACCGAAAGGTCCGGTCATTGGTTTTCCATCATGCGCCAAAGCGTAGCCAACTGGGCGGCCGATGTGATCCTCCGGATAAAAACTCCAGCGCGCCTTGCGGTTCCAGGTTAATTTGTCGCAGGAGATAGGTGTCTCGATAACCCACCCCTCCTGCCAGAGGTCCACGCTCCCGCGTGAGACGAAATCGGATTGGAACTTCAGCCCTCCCTCAGATGTGATCGTCAACGAGTAAGTTCCTTGAGCCTCGTTGCATTCCCCCTTCACATGAAAGGCGACGCCCTTAGTCGTGCTCTCCATGGAAACACTTTGCGCTTTCCAACCCGTCCAGAGGCGGTTGAACGGTGTTATGTTCTCGCCGGAATCGGTGATTTGCCCGAAACCCTCGCCGCTTTTCGGCTCAAGCATCAATGCCGGACCGCCAATGGCTACCTCAGTCTTCCCACTGAGGATTCTCGTGATCTGACCTGTGTCGGCTCTGACCTCCACATCAAATCCGTTTCCCATGACGGTGTAAACCCCGTTTTCCTCTCTTACCTGAAGAGGTTTGGATGGGAAATGGGGGATCGCAGCCACTGTTTTGCCTCCTAGGGGATAGGCGTATATATCAACAAGATAGTGCAACGGACTGTATATTTTTAGAAACAGTGACTCTCCCTGACGAATTGGAAAATGAATCGGTATATGCAAGATACCGGAATGTCCCGGGGATGCCGTGCAATGCGCTGAGCCATTGTGATCTCCTAGGCTCCATATGAAACGAAGTTCGGAAAGATTCGTAAATAGCTCACGGTTTTGCACATTCAATATCAGTTCTTGATCTTTATGATACGCATTCACGGTCACACGGATGGGCGAATAGACCTTCTTCACCTCCCAGTACTCCGGCTTGGGTCTGCGCCACTCATCGATGATTCCCCATGGCCCGTACCCCACTATCTTCCCGGATGGGAGGAAGAAATCATCATCTATTCCAGCCCAAATATCACCACCCTCGCAACCCGAACTATGATACATGTTCTCCCACATTTGAGAAAAACCCATCTCCCAGATATCACGCAGTCCGGGATCGGTCATAAGCTCATCCCGATTGTAACATTCCAGATGGCTTTCCTCCCCTATGAATACGGGACGGGGCGCATGAGCGTAAGACGCCTGTGCGTCCAAACCCGGATAGTGGGGAGCATCGATATCCAAGGGTGGAGACGGTTCACCACCTCCATCAAACAAACAGGGACGGGTAGCGTCGAGTGTTCGTAAAGCAAGATATCCCGCCTCGAACGCTGTGGACCAAGGGGATTCATTTCCCAATGACCATTGCAGGACGCAAGGATCGTTGCGATCCCGCAAAGCCATCTCCATCTCCGCCTGAGAGACATAGGCGGCGTCGCGGGAATCGGTCGGGTTCGCCCAGCAAAAGGGAGCCTCCTCCTCCACGAACATCCCCAGTTTATCGCACGCTTGGATGAACTCCTTGGAGGGAGGGTAATGGGAGGTGCGTATAACATTCACATTAGCGACTCGAAACAGAACGACATCCTTTTCATCCATCCCCGGCGAGAGCGAACGCCCACGCAGTGGATCCGTTTCATGACGGCAAACTCCTCGCAACTTGATGGGATGGTTGTTCACGAAAATCCTATTGCCCCGCACTTCTATCTGTCGAAAGCCGAATGGAATCGCAACCTGTTCCATGACCTTGTTCTTTGCAAGGATAGATATGCTCAAGACATACAAGTTGGGATGCTCCGGATCCCATTTCATGGGAGATTTCACCCAAAAGTTGGCGCGGATAAGCAGAGATCCGTCATGTTGCATCAATGGTATCGATTTATTTGATGCGCTCAATGGTGTCACACCGCCGGATGGTGTTCTCAAAAGATACTGCACGCTAAGTCCTTGGACGCTGGCTTTTAATTTATGCACCACCGTGACACCAACAAGCAGATGAGCGTTTCGATAAGATTTGTCGAAGCAAGTTACGATGTGCGCATCCTCCAGGAAGACTTTAGGTGTGACATCCAGATGAATGTCACGTGTGATTCCCCCCAGATCATGCGCCGCATACTGCATGCCGCTGGCGAGTCTGTCCGCAAGTGAGGTGCTTTTCACATAGAGAGAGATGCGATTATCCCCGCCGTAATGCAACAGGGAGGAGATATCGATCTCGAACTGAGTGAATCCGCCTATGTGCATCCCAGCGTAACGCCCGTTGACGAATATTCTCGCTTCACTGTAAACGCCTGCGCATTTCAGTATCACCCTGCCCCTTTCCCATTGCGTGGGTGCGTGGAAATCGCGCTGATATTCCGCCTCATGATCGGGGGGAACGGTAAAACCTTCCATCTCCCATTCACCTGGAACCTGGATCATACTCCATTTTCCGTTATCGGTGGCGTCCGGCTTGAAGTTCCACCTCCCATTCAGGCTTAATCGTAACCGGGATATCCCCCGCGCATAGGAGGGTTCCTCGATAATATGCGGAATGTAGAGAGGAGTGATGCGGATGGAAACCGGATGGATTCGACTTTCATTTGGGTTGGAGGAGTAGAGACGAAATCCGCAAAGTGCCGCGTTGGGTCCCGACATTCGCTCCACGTGAACCTCCAGGCGACCTTTCACTATGGCACCCGCCGGGATGATCCAGCTTTTCCGCATTACGACACCGAAGGGAATGGCGAGCCGCTCCTGCAAAACCGTATCGCCGGCCAGAACGCGTACCGCACGGTCCGAGCTATCCGAGAGGAAAGTCAGTTCCAGCTTGAGAGGGTAAGCGGTGTTCAAATTTTGAAAAAATATGGAAACATCCGTGCCAAAGACGACCGTGCGTTCAGGTGCGTTTGCGGGGATGACTCCAACCGGTATCGCTTGAGCGGGATAGATCCAACGCGGAGCAATATCGAAAAATGACGGATCCGCATTTTGGCTCGCATATTCCCGAGCGATAAGCTTCCAGACCTTCATCAGGAGATGAGGGTTTGATTGATTAGGCGAACCCATCGCACCTCTGAACGCCGTAATGAATCCGATTGCGATGATGAATGGAATTCCTCTCCGGATGATCCTCATGGACAGTCCCTCATGATTCGTTTGGAAGCAAGATACCTCAATGAGAATATTCCTCGCTGTTTTTTGTTGGTGAACGGTAACAGAGTGACATAAATCCGAACATCCAACATACCAAGGATAGATACCGGAATGAACCAATCTACGCAAGTGACATAAGCTGCAATGAAGCAGCATAATAGCTTCCTCTTTGGTTAAAGAACGTACGAGCGAATATGTCAGCTCGTCGTTCCTGTTTTGCGTTCAGAGTAATTGTGTCGATACCTTTCAGTATACCGACATAATCGCTGATCAATAACACAAGCAATAAAATCATCTTGACAAAGAACGGAAATCATGATACTCTAATTTGCAAGATGAATTAACGATAGTTCAACTTGTGCTCAAATATCTGATAACGCTCTTTTCCCGAATGACAATGAACACACAAAAACATATCGCACAAAAATCGGCGACACTGGGCGATATCGCCTCACGTGCGGGAGTGTCCCGTATGGCGGTTTCAGTCGTATTGAATGGATCACGGTCAGGTACCAGGGTCTCGCATGCGACGCGCCAGAAGATACTCGATATCGCCCGGGAACTCAACTACCGACCTAACTCTTTGGCGAGGTCGTTGGCCCGACGCGCAACTCACATTTTCGGCTTTTATAGCGGTTTCAACTATTTCGACGCACGCAACCCGTTTATTGCCGAGTTGACAGCCGGTCTCTTAGAGGAGTGCGCTCGGTACAAGCGCGATCTGCTGCTACATACCGTCTTTCGAGGCCAGGATATCAACGGCCTTTATGATGAGATGTTGAGCGGTAAGATCGATGGGCTAGTTGTATGGTCTCCTGACGACGACCCGCTGGTGGCGCGTTTACGCGATAGCCATCTGCCGGTGGTGAGCGTTGTGGAGACTCTTCCTCCGTTTCCTTCTGTGGGCGTCGATGAGTACATGGGCTCCTATGAGATTGGGCAATATTTATTTGATCACGGTCATCGTTCCATCCTCTACCTCACGCTAAACGCTCCATCCAAATCGCGTCTGCGACGTCTGGAGGGCATCCAGGAGGCAGCAGCGCAGATGGGTATGAAACTCCAGATGATAGTTGATCCCACATGGGAGGGGTGGCCGGAGACTCTGGCGCTTTCATACCCTCCCAGATTGCGGCCAACGGCGATTGCTTGCTGGAACGATATGGCGGCCTATCAGTCACTCTCCTATTGTCGCCGAGTTGGTATCGCTGTACCACAGGAGATCGCGATTACCGGTTTTGATGGCATCGAGTCGCCAATTGAACAGGATATGCGCTTGACCACTGTTCGCGCGCCGTGGGCGCAAGTGGCATCGACTGCTGTTACATATCTGGTCGATCTGCTTGAAGGCAGAGAGGTGCCCACCGAGACCATACTGCCAGTAGAGCTTATATACGGGAGTACAGCCTGATACAGAGACATGAGGCATATGAAACCCAAGGCTTTCTTGACAGACATTGAAGAAAGAGCACAGCAATGCCCGAGGTACATGAGTGCATATGCCTGCATGATTGTTCATAAAAATTACCAACAAAAAAGAGAATGGCTGCTGCTTCTTCGGCGGAAACATGTGAATACAGCACCACACCAATATGAAGGAGCACGAGTTATGATCGGAATAAAAACATTAATGAATAAAAAGCCTGTCGCAATGAATCTGCTTTTTTCCGCTCGCATAAAGAAAGTATCTCACTGGCTTGTCGCAGTCATGATTTTGCTGGAGGCGGTTTCGGGGGTTCCGCTTGCGAAAGCATCGCCCACATCCGTTGTATCCTGGCAAAAACAGGCAGATGGTGTGACGTTCCGTCTGCCGTCCGGCGTTCTGAAAGTTCAGGTGTGGACGCCTCGTGTCATCCGAATTTTGTATGGCCTTGGAATGCTGGTTCCAGTTCACAGAAGTCTGAGCGTTATTTCGTCACCGCAGCATGTTGCATGGCATCTGGCAGTCACCTCCCGGTATGTGTCGGTTTCGACTGGCCCGGTGCAAGTGCAGGTGGATCGGCGCACAAGTGCGGTCCGTTTTCTGAATGCGCATGGAAAGCCCATTTTGAGCGAAACGCCAGGCGGCAGGAGTCTCACTGCGGAGACCCTTCCAGGGCCGACGCCGCAGACTGCTTACCGCTCCATGCAGAGCTTTGAGCTGCCTGCAGGCGAAGACATTTACGGTTTGGGGCAGCATCGACTGCCTACAAGCCAGGGGAACATGAGCTATCGCGGGGTGGCAGTATCCCTGGAACAGGCCAATCGCGAAGTTGCAATCCCATTTCTCACTTCCAGTCGAGGATATGGTCTGTTTTGGGACAACGCGGCGCATACTGACGTGTCGGTAGGAGCAGGGAATGCCAAAACTATTCCATCCAGCCAGTTGTTCACGGAAGATGGAAAACCGGGGGGGTTGACTGCCCGCTATTATAAGGGCCACGATCTGGGAACACTTGTAACAACGCAGATTGACCCTCAGGTGGACTTTGATTGGAAGGGTTCACCTGTGAAAGGGGTGAGTCACAATTATTTCAGCGTACGATGGACGGGCTCTGTGTTGGCGCGGGAGGCTGGCGACTATACTTTTGTCACCACCAGCGACGACGGCGTCCGTCTCTGGATGGATGACAAGCTGATCATCGACGATTGGAGTAACCACGCCGCACGGGACGACCAGGCAACCGTTTATTTTGCCCCGCACAGTTTACACAAAATCCGCATGGAATACTTTCAGGATACGCGCGATGCCATTGCGCGCCTAGCATGGCGGCACGGTCTGCCCCAAAGCACGGTCTGGACTTCCGAAGCCGCCGACTGTATCGATTACTACTTCATCTACGGTCCTGCGCTGGACACCGTTATGGCCGGATATAGGGGTTTAACAGGACAGGCGCCGATGCCTCCAAAATGGGCGCTCGGTTTCTGGCAGTCCAAGGAGCGGTATCGTTCACAGCAGGAATGGTTGGACATCGCCCGGAAGTACCGTGCACTTCATATACCAATTGATGCAATTGTGCAGGATTTCCTCTATTGGGAGCCCTACCCATGGGGATCAAACGCGTTCGACCCCAAGCGATACCCGGACCCCGCAGCGGCGATAGCTCGGTTGCATGATGAGTACCATTTGCACTTCATGATCTCCGTCTGGGGTAAGTTCTATCCTGGAAGCCCGAACAATCCGGACCGTAACTATGATGTGATGAATGAACATGGCTACCTCTATCCGCCACAGTCAGACGGCGGCCGCTATTACGATGCCTTCAACCCTGCCGCCCGCGCCCTCTATTGGAGCTTCTTGCGCGACCAGCTCTTCTCAAAGGGAGTGGACGCGTGGTGGCTGGATGCGGACGAGCCAGAGGTGGACATGCGGGCATTCCGACAGGTGCGGACTGCGGCAGGACTGGGAGCCACTGTACTGAACGCCTGGCCGCTCATGCATACCACCGGAGTCTACTTAGGTCAGCGTGCCACAGACCCCAAAAAGCGTGTCTTCATCCTCAGCCGATCCGCCTTCGCAGGACAGCAGCGTAACGCAGCCGCTACATGGTCCGGCGACATCACCGGGGATTGGGATACCTTTGGCCGTCAGATCCCGGCGGGACTTGACTTCTGCCTGTCCGGCATCCCCTACTGGACCACGGATATCGGTGGCTTTTTTGAAAATTACCCTGGTGGCTCAGAAAACTCGGAGTACAGGGAGCTGTTCACTCGCTGGTTTGAGTGGGGGGCGTTTTGCCCGATCTTTCGCGTTCATGGTATGGATACACCCAAAGAGCTTTGGCGCTTCGGTTCGCAATTCGAACCGATCCTGGTCAAGTACGACAATCTTCGTTATCGTCTTATGCCATACATCTACTCCCTGGCTTGGCGGGTGACGGCACATGCAGGGACGATCATGCGTGCGTTAGTGATGGACTTCCCGTCCGATGTAAAAGCAAGGGAAAGCCGTGATGAGTTCCTCTTCGGCCCGTCTTTCCTGGTTTGCCCCGTAACGCACCAGGGGGCCACCTCAAGGCCAGTCTATTTGCCTTCCGGAACTTCCTGGATTGATTTTTGGACCGGCAGAACTTACCAGGGCGGCAAAACCATCACAGCGCCAGCGCCGATTGAGACTATGCCGCTGTATGTCCGGGCGGGGAGCATCGTGCCGATGGGGCCGTTCTTGCAATACGCCTCGGAAAAGCCGGCGGACCCGATCGAACTGCGGGTCTACCGGGGAGCAAATGGGAAGTTCACACTGTACGAGGATGAGGGCGATAACTATGACTACACAAAAGGCGTCTGCGCAACAATTCCGATCTCCTGGAACGATAAGGCGGGGGTGCTGACCATTGGCAAGCGCAAGGGGTCGTTTCCGGGGATGCTTCGTAAGCGGACCTTACGGATCGTATGGGTGAGGCCAGGCAAAGGGACAGGACTGGAAATCTCCCCGTCGGCAGACCGTGTTGTGTCGTACGATGGTAAAGCAATAGTAGTCCGGCTAACAAAAGAAAGGGTAATCAAAAATGAAAAATGATGAGCATGTGCTACCCAGTCCAGGGTTGGTACTTCGTACGGAGAGCAAGCAGACCGTCTACCTCTCCCGCAGGGAGGCGCTGCTTGCAGGTCTGGCGTTCTTAATCTGTCCCGGCTTCTCTGGTGACGCTTTAGGCGACACTCCGGTGTCCGAGGCCAACTCCACGATCCTTGGTCCGAATGTCTTCGTGTTCGACTCGAGCATGCCGGCGGCCGATATTCAGAAGACGGCGACCGACATCTATATAAAGATGGAAGCCAACCAGTTCGGTCCTGAACGCTATGCGCTGCTGTTCAAGCCAGGGCAGTACAACGTCACCTTCAACGTGGGTTTCTACACCCATGTCGCAGGCCTGGGAATAAGCCCGGATGATGTGAGGATTAACGGGGGCGTCAACGTCAACGCTAAATGGGCTGACGGCATGGCGCTGAACAACTTCTGGCGGACGCTGGAGAATTTCACAGTCACTCCATCTTCCAGTATACCTTACCAGACCATTCAAGGCGTTACTCGCATCGCCGTCTCCCAAGGCGTTCCTTTGCGACGTCTGCATGTGAAAGGCGAACTTCAGTTGTTCGACTGGGGATCGAAAGGGAATGTGGGCTATGCCAGCGGCGGGTTTCTGGCCGACTCGGTTGTGGACGGCAAGGTCGTTCCCGCCTCGCAGCAGCAGTGGCTGTCGCGCAACAGCAAATGGGGTAGTTGGAACAACGCCGTGTGGAACATGGTTTTCGTGGGGTGTGAGAATGCTCCGGGAAACTCCTTTCCCGACCCGCCCTACACTACTGTAGACAAAACGCCCGTGATCCGCGAGAAGCCCTACCTCTGCTTGGACGGCTCCGGCAAGTACGCCGTCTTCGTTCCTGCGTTGCAGCACGACACGCGCGGGGTGTCCTGGGCCAACGGTCCCACGCCGGGAACGTCCGTCCCGATTGGTCATTTCCACATCGCGCAGCCCTCCACGGACACCGCAGCGACCCTCAATGCGGCGCTGGCAGCAGGCAAGAACATCCTGTTCACGCCCGGCGCTTACGCGCTTAACGACACGCTGAAGGTGAACAATGCCAATACGATTCTCCTGGGACTGGGCGTACCGTCACTCAAGGCGATGACCGGACGACCGGTGGTCTCCGTGGCCGACGTGGATGGCGTGACAATCGCGGGACTTATCATAGATGCCGGCCCGGTGGATTCGCCCGTTTTGCTTCAAGTGGGCCCCCCTGGCAGTTCGTCCGATCATTCCTCCAACCCGACCTTCCTGTATGATCTAACGGTGCGGACAGGAGGCCCGGCGGCGGGCAGGGACGATGCGGGCATTGTGATCAACAGCGGCAATGTCGTGGCGGATAATGTGTGGATTTGGCGCGCGGATCATGGCGACGGGGTTGGATGGACCACCAACCCTACGAAGAACGGCCTGATCGTCAATGGCAACAATGTGACGTGCTACGGCCTTTTCAACGAACACCATGAGCAATACCAGACACTTTGGAAAGGCAACGGAGGGCGGGTGTATATGTATCAATCCGAAATTCCCTACGATGTTCCCGATCAGGCGACCTGGATGAATGGCAAGGTGGACGGCTATGCGTCCTACAAGGTGGCGGACAACGTCACCAGCCACGAGGCGTGGGGTTTGGGCATTTACTGCTATTTCCGTGACGCCGCCGTCAAGCTCAATAGCGCCATCGAAGCGCCCGCCGTCAAAGGCGTGAGGTTCCATCACATGACTACCATCTGGCTCGACGGCAGGCAAGGTAGTGAAATCACCCACATTATCAACAATGTCGGCGGCCGTGTGTATGCGTCCAAGCCCGCGGAGGCCCAGCGACAGACGCTCAAGGAGTTTGGGGACGTCGAAAACTAACCCAAGTTCCGCAGTCAGCGGCTAAAACAGTTGACTTTTGAGCGTGAAATCGCCCTGAAATGGTCAAAAGTTTCCACTACATTGGGTTTATGAAAACGGTTGAGCGTGAAAACTCTTCAATGAAATCAGTCTTTGAGATCAATAAAAAAAGTGTGAAGTATTTTTTTACTCATGACTGCGGAACTTGGGCTAAAATTCGGTCCCACGCCACCCATGATGAACTTCGGCGTCTCGGTCGGAAATCGCGTGTCAGTCCACAAGCCGAGGCCGCCTTCGATATCTGAATAGAGATGAGCGGGAAGAGGGCCTTCGTACTACGCGGACAACCAAGTTCCGAAAAGCCCGCGATGCCCCTTATACTTCTCAGTCAAAGGCCACGCCGCCGTATAAAAGGAATAGCCGGCATTGAATGTTGCTGGAGCCTGGCTCAGTGAAGAGAGCAAATAGCCGCCTACATTCACTTCCCGAATCTTGATGGGATGGGCGGATACGAAAGGGCGAAAAGTGGAGGGAGTGAGTTCCGGAAATCGACTTATCTTCGCCATCACCGCCGTCAAGGGCAAGGTTGTCAATGAAATCGCCTTGCGAAAAGGAGCGGAGGAATGGGCGAATATCCGTCGGCAGGATGCATTGATCGCAAGTTTGAAAAGGGATACGACTCGCATTCCCAAGGGTTCCTTTGCCATTCTGCCCTTTGGCGGGGGAGGAGCCATGGCGACCATGTTAGGAAAACTGCAGTTGAACGCGAAGGCGGCTGATCTTTCGCCCGAACTGATGGTGGATCCAGCCGTTCTCAATCCGAAGAAAATCCCCGTTCTGCTAGACTTGGATGGAGAAAACTACATTCGCAGCGTGCGGCATGAAAACGACGCGCGAAATGCATTGATACGGTATGTTCGACAAGGCGGGACACTGATTCTCATGACAAGCCAGCCATGGCCTCTATGTTATGGGGTGGAGATCGATAACTCCGCTCCCGCAGCCGAGATAACCTCCGCCTTGGGATTGCCTCTGTACGTCTCCATCGAAAAGATGCCTCAGGACAAACTGAAAGTATTGAAGGTTCACGGAGAGACACTCTTACCCGGCATTCCCAAGGAATACGCCTATCCCGAGGGTGATCCGAGGCTACGCTCAATCAGCAGGGCTGGTATCGCTTCCAACGTGCAATACCAACCGTTGGTTCATGTGGTTGGGGCAAGCGGAACGGATTACGGCGACGCCGCAGGACTCATTACTTTCCCGAACGGCGGGAGAATACTCTACATCTCGGATGTCCTCACCAACGATCCACAGTATGGTTCAATTTATATCGTGGATGCGCTGAAACTGCTTTCAAAATGGACCCAAAGATAACAATGCTTCCCATGGCAAACCCGTAGGGATAACTGCAAAAACCGGCTTGTTCAACGATACGGAACAAGCCGGTTTATTCATGACTTTCACATTCCGGATTCGTTCACAGGGATACGAATTTCCGTTGGCGCCAAGCCAGACGATCGTAGTATGACTTTCGCCATTCCCGCATCTTTCATAGCCTGTACGTAACCAATCTCTCTGCCATGGAACACCCTTCGCTTATTTGAGCGATAATCTTCATGGCTTTTCTGGTCACCGCTTTCCAGCCCCATCAAACGAATGGGACCTTCCACAATCCATTCGATCACATTATCCGCGTCATATGCCAACACCCCGGATTCATCCACCACTTTGACTTCGATTTGCGCCAAATCCTTTCCATCGCCACGCAGAAATTCCACATCGCATTCACAGAGAATTCGACAGGGGGCGCTGTGGCTTCTTAACTCGCCAAAGCACTGAATTTCCACACCATCTCCGCCAATGGCTTTCACTGCTCCGTCCTCATAGGGAACATCCCACCACAATATCGGATTGTCATCGCAATTCAAATGCTTTACCCCCAACGACCTGTCATTTACAAACAGTTCAACCTCTTTGCAGTTCGTAAAGCATATCACTCGAATCGGTACGCCTATCTCTCCCCCCCATTTTGGTTCCGCATGAGTATGGCTCCATAAGGACTCCATCCTCTCCTCACTTGGAACGGCGCAAGTGCCTAAAAACAGCATTGGCTTCTCGGTCCATATGCTTTGCCGAAAGAAATATTCGGGTTTCGGGAAACCGCACAAGTCCAGAAGCCCGGAGCCGCTTCCACGGTTTGGCCACCTGCCCGCTTCCCCCAGATAATCAATGCCTGTCCAAAGAAATTGCCCTGAAATATAGCTCTTGGTCGCCACGGCGTTCCAAAACGACCATCGCATTCCATTTTCGCTCCCATATAGCGGTCGCAACGGGTATTTTTTATGATCCTCTTCATATCTGTATTCCTGATAGTTGTAACCGACTATATCCAAGGCATCCGCAAATCCCGTCTCATTCGAAATCAACGCAGACGCCAACGCCGCCGTCACCGGTCTAGTGTTATCATATCTTTTCACGATTTCCACCAATCGTTTGGCGACCTCACCCAGTCGATTGGAATGCGGGAGAGTAGGATCGTATCCGCGACCGTATATTTGCGGATTCTCGCCAACGTCGAGAATCTCATGAGTGTAAGGGTCATTCGGGTAATCAATCTCATTGCCGATGCTCCACATGATGATACTAGGATGATTTCTATCCCTTAAAATCATATCCCTGATATCCCGCTCAGCCCAATCCTTGAAATATTCATGATAACCATCGGTACCGGGTACTCCCACATTCCAGCCCTGAATCCATTTATGTTTGCCCAGCTCCCATTCATCAAAAGCCTCGTCTTGAACCAAAAACCCCATCTGGTCGAATAAATCATAAAGTTCAGGTGCGTGCGGATTATGGGACATCCGGATCGCGTTCACGCCGGCGTCGCGCAAAATGCTCAGTCTCCTACGCCACACCTTCTCAGGCACCGCCGTGCCGAGAGTTCCGGCGTCGTCATGAATGCAAACTCCTCGCATTTTTACACTTTCTCCGTTTATCGTCAAACCCTCCTCGGGATCAAATCGTACCGAGCGGATGCCGCAAACCGTGTCCATCCGATCGAAGATTCGATCCCCCACGCAAACCTGCGTGCGCAACGTGTATAAACAGGGGGAATCCATGGACCATAATTGTGGGGCTTTCACAATCAGACCGAAACTGATACGGTCCTCTGACTTCGCCGCGATCTCGATCTCGGAATCGTCCCGTGCCACATCCAGCCCCTCCGAGGAAACGAGCGCACAGTGGATATTAACCAATTGGGGTCGATTCGTCATGTTTTCCAATTCCACGTCAGCTTTTACAAGTGCGTCTCCGTTCTCCATGATCTTCGAAGAGACAAATACGCCCCAATGCTTTATATGAACAGGGTGCAAGACAACAAGGCGTACCTCGCGATTGATTCCGGAACCCGTATACCATCGGCAATCCGCGTATTTCTCATGGTTCACGCGGACCGCCAGCACATTCGTTGCACCGAAAAGGATGTGCGGGGTTAAGTCATATTGAAAAGATAGGAACCCGTTTGGACGGTATCCGACATGTTTGCCGTTAATCCATACATCACTATTGCAATAGACGCCGTCAAAATCGATATAAACACGATCCTCAGTCTCTAAATCCGGGAGTTGAAAATCTTTTCGATACCAGCCAATTCCACCCGGCAAATACCCTGTTGCGCTTGCCCAACGGGAATCAAAAGGTCCCTCGATACTCCAGTCATGGGGCAAATTCAGCATTCGCCATTGCGTATCATTATAACCTGGCAACTCAGCTCCTGATAAATCCCCCAGATGGAATCGCCAATTCTCGTTTAACTCCACAATCCTCCGCATCAGTCACCCTTTCCGAAATTTAGGGTATGGCTTATTAGATAGCGCCATACCCTAAGACTTCATAATGATCAGGTAATCGCCCGCTCTTCCGATTTAATGGTCAAACGAGGCGATTACATAAATATCGTTTTATGTGATTCACCTTACATAAATAACAGCGATCTTAGCCCTATTTTTGTGATAATGAAATCACCTTGGGCTGGAAACAAAAACTTACGCTTGGTCAATCAAGCCTCGCATGGGTATTTTGATCCACATCTAACTATCCTCCAAAAACCGCCAGGCACTCTTTTAATTGCTCTCGAATTTCGATTTTTTGCGGGCAATGCTGCTCGCATTCACCGCATTCGATGCAGGCGTCCGCCTTTGCGCCTTTGACCCATTTCCCGCCAATTTCATTATACATGTGCTGAGCGTGATCCCTAATGCCGTAAACGCGGTAGTAGTTCATCGCTTGGAAGATATGGGGAATGTTCACCTCTTGAGGGCAATGCGGCACGCAATAATTGCATCCGGTGCAATAGAGATCCGCTAAACGCTTGTTCTCCTCCAATGAAGCTTGTATGCCTTGAAGCTCCTGAGCGGTGAGCGGAGAGGCGTTTGACGCGACCGCAGCGTTCTCCTCCACCATCGCCATCGTGTTCATCCCGGATATGGCGCAGTCCACATTTGGATTTGCAAATACAAACCTCAAAGCCAGTTCGGCGCTGCTTTTCACCTGAACCCCCATTTTTTTCGCTTGCTCCGGATCCATTCCGGCAATCCGTCCTCCGCCAACTGGTCCCATCACCACGGTGCCCAATCCTTTGGATTTGGCGTTCTCTAGAGCTTTTTCATTCGCCCGATCCAAAAGGTTATATTGACATAGAACGGAGGAGAAAATGCCAAGATCAATAATATCCGCCATCACCTCGGGTGAGTCGTGGAAAGAGAAGGAGATATGTCGAATCAACCCCTCCTCTTTGGCTTTAATGGCGTCCTTAACGTATTCATCGCGTCGCTCGTGAGTGAGGAACCCCTTGCCGATACCATGAAAATGATAGCAATCAAGGTAATCGATTTGGAGTTTCCGCAACTGAATTTCCAAAAGCTCGCGATAACTTTTCTCATTGCCAACCGGGTATTTGGTGGACACATACACTTTGTCTCGCCACCCTTTCAGCGCCTTTCCCACCGCGATTTCGCTGGTTCCATTGCAATAAAACCAGGCGGTATCGATATAATTCACCCCCAATTCAAAGGCGCGATGAATCATAGGGATGGCTTTATCCTCATCCACAACCTCCTTGCCATCGATGTTGGTCATCGGAAGCCGCATGGCGCCAAATCCAAGCCGGGATATGGTCATGCCTGTCTTGCCAAAAGATCGGTATTCCATCTAATTCCTCTTACAATTTTTATTTGTATATCCTAATTTGGATTTTACCCTCATTTTTATGGATTATGCCAACCATAGAAACACCCCCATCCCAATCCAAACCGCACGCGAAGCGAGCGTTACACGCATAATAAGCCCCCACTCACCTTCGATGGCGCGAAAACGATTCGGCGGCGGAGGATTGAAGGATAAATGTGATCGCAAGAGCGGCCCGTGGGATAATCGGCGGAGATATTCAATCGTGGGGCGTGGTACTGTCGCTTCGGTTCGGGTTAGGACAGGGTTGAGATTCTAGAAAATCCTTGAGGCGTTGCATGAGCAAATCGTGTTGCTTTAATTCACACTCCCAAATCACCAGAACCTTCCAACCGTCATACGTAAGGGCCTGAATATTGCCAGTATCACGCACGACATTGCGATCCAATTTCGCATTCCAGAAATCCTCATGACTGGATGGTCTGGACGCCAGAGGACACCCGGGGTGCTGATGCCAAAAACAGCCATGGATGAATATGATCTTTTTCCTCCCCCGAAATACGATGTCGGGTTTCCCGGGCAGATCCTTGACATGGAGTCGATAACGATATCCCGCATGAAAAAGCAGTCGCCTAACAACCATCTCAGGGCCTGTGTTCCGCGACTTTACTTTCCGCATTACTTCGCTGCGTTTGGCTTTATCATAGACATCCATTCGTATAGTCGGCTAATCGTCTCAGGGGATATTATTCCTTTTTTTCACAGCATGTCCGCCGAACTCATTCCGCAATGCGGCGATTACCTTCGCGGAGAAACTCTCCTTTTGCCTAGAGGCGAAACGTTCCAATAGAGAGAGCGTTAAAACAGGCGCGGGAACATTTAATTCGATCGCCTCCTCCACTGTCCATCTGCCCTCCCCGCTGTCAGCAACGTATCCCTGTATCGAATCTAAATCCTTCTCTTTCTCGAAGGCGTTCTCCGCCAGTTCCAGGAGCCAGGATCGTATGACGCTTCCCTGATTCCAAAGATGCGCAAGTTGCTTCAGATCATAATTGTAATCGGAGGCATGCAGAATTTCAAAACCCTCTCCATATGCTTGCAACAACCCGTATTCAATGCCATTGTGCACCATTTTCGAGTAATGCCCCGCCCCGCTTTCGCCAACATAGGCGTATCCATCCGGCGGAGCAAGCGTCTTTAGGATAGGTTCCACATAGTCAAACGCCTCCTTTGGCCCCCCAACCATGAGACAATATCCGTTTTGCAGCCCCCAAACACCTCCCGATGTTCCGACATCGAGGTAGTGAATTCCCTTCAATGCGGATTCATCCGCTCTCTTGCATGTATCTTTGAAATAGGAGTTCCCTCCATCTATAATGATATCTCCAGGGTCTAGGGAGATCATTAGATCCTCCACGACCATTTCCACCGGGTCGCCCGCAGGCACCATTATCCAAACAACACGCGGGGCGGTGAGCTTTCTGGACATATCCGCCACGGAGGAAGAGGCGATCGCTCCCGCAGTCACGCAGATTTTCACCGCATCGGGATTGGGATCGTACACGACCACGGAATGATTTCCGTTCAAAAGTCTCTGTGTCATGTTGGAGCCCATCTTACCCAACCCAATCATTCCTAAATTCATCCTATATCTCCTTTGGGGAAGCGTTCATTTATATTATACGAAGATTTATCTCATTTGATGGGTTGCAGCGAAATTGCTCATGCTTATGGAAAGAGGATGAAAGCCATCCCCTTTCCATTCAACGGAGATACCACCGAATGGGATTAACCCGCAACCCTATTTGTTCAGAGAGGCGTCCGTTATGCCTATATCGATATACTGCCCGCCAATGGTCTGATGACAATGCGCGGCGATCACGTTTTCTCCCGGTTTCAAAGCGGCTCGCGCCTGCGGTGTCATTTGGAGGTCAACATAATCCGTCGTATACCCTTTCGCGGACCCGGCAAACACGCCATTCAGATATATTTCCACGTCCTCGTCATGAAACACCCTGAAAACCAAATTTTCGGGAATCTTATTCGGAAGGGTGAAAGTCCTTCTGATCCATATGTCAGACGTGGTCCATGGAGTACGGATCGCAGGGCAGACTCCTCCGGCGCCAAAACCGGCCGGTCCGCTCTGCCATGCGCCATCATCATAATTCACCTGATACCAATTGTCGTTAGGTTGCGTTGTGGTGTATCTCCAGATAATGGGTTTATCCAGAGATGTCGGGACCAAATCCGTCTTGATGGGAATGTAGGGAAAACGAAATGCGTTAGCGTCCGCCACGATTTTCGGGTTCATCTTCGTCACTGCGCGATCGTAAGTCATCAATCCGTTGCTCTCTGTCTCCACATCGGTCAGTTGAGTGTACACCGCCGCACTCAACCCTGGATTCTGAATCAGTGGAGGGATCATTTTCAGAAGTTGCTGGTACCTTCTCTCCAGCCTTGCGGATTGGCTCATCAATCCAGCATATCCCCAGGATTCATTCGTCCACATGTGACCGTTCACCCGCATTCCCAGACCCCCGAACTCACCTAAAACCGCCGCTCTATTGGATTCAGGCTTGGGGCTTTCCGGCTCCTGATAGTGATGCATGTCAATCACATCCCCCACCCCTTTGTCCGTCCAGCCGCTAGCGTCGTCCACCAGTCTCGAGGGATCCAAATTTTTCACATACGAAACGAGCGAGCGTGTATCGTGCTGTCCCCATCCCTCATTGAAAACAACCCACATGATGATGCAGGGATGGTTTCCACGCCCGACGACCATGTTGTGCAGCTCCGTTTTAAACTGAGCCGCAGCGGCTGGGGGCGGATTGGAATCGAAGCAACTTGGCATGTCCTGCCAGACCAACAACCCCAGCTTATCCGCCCAATAGTACCATCTCTCGGGTTCGACCTTCACATGTTTGCGGATAAGATTAAACCCGCACTTTTTAACCATCTCCAAATCATAGCGAATGGCGGAATCGGTGGGGGCGGTGTAAAGTCCGTCCGGCCAAAATCCCTGATCCAGCACTCCCATCTCGAAAAGAAAATGATTATTGAGCATTAATCTCATAACATGTCCGTCACTGGACACAGCGATTTTGCGCATGGCGAAATAGCTTCGAACGTTATCCACGACTTTGCCATCCTTAACCAAGGAGACTTTCAAATCGTAGAGAAACGGATCCGAAGGCGACCACAAATGCGCATTGGGAATGGGAATTTCCACATCCTCGTTGACGGCGCATGTCTTCGTTTCGAGTTTTTTATCGCCCTCCACCGGTGTCACAAGAACTTTTGCACTATCGGCATGATCTCCTCGCACATTGGCTTTAAAATGCAAAACTCCGGCATCCACATCCGGAACCAACTGCAAGGAGGAGATATATGTTCGGGCAACAGGCTCAAGCCAAACTGTTTGCCAAATACCGCTGCTTGGGGTGTAAAATATGCCGCCCGGGTGCTCGGTTTGCTTCCCACGAGCGATATCGTTATTATCAATTGGAGCATATACTTTAACCACCAGGCTTTGAGCCCCGGACGAGTGCAATGCGTCCGTGATATCGAAAGTGAACCCATCATAGGCTCCCGTATGGGATCCAATCTCCTCCCCGTTTACATACACTGTCGCTTGCCAGTTCACGGCTCCAAAGTGAAGCAGGATACGTTTGTTCTCCCATGTTTTCGGGATATCAAAGGTGCGATGATACCAGATGTAGTCCTTTGGATCCGGCATCTTCATCACCCCTGACAATGCGGATTCAATCGGGTAAGGGACTAGGATCTGACCGTCATAAGATGTGGGTTGCGGAGCGTCAGGATCGGTGATAGCGTATTCCCATAAACCATTTAGATTTTCCCACGTCTTCCGAACCAATTGCGGGCGAGGATAATCCGGCCACGCATTTGCAGGGCTTACCTGCTTGTCCCAGCGTGTCATCAAGGGGCCCTTGGCAATGTGCCAGGTATTTTGTGCATTCGATTTTACTTGAGCGAGGGTGACAGCGATTAATGCAATTAAAAGCATCACGCCAATTTTATGGACCATCCATTTCATATATCGTCCGTCCTTCCTGGTAGGTGTGTGTTGGATGTCATGTTCAGGCGGAAATATGAGGTGATTTTTTGATTATATCCAGAATCCAAGCGCTGGCGCAAATACACTCTTCCCGTCAGCATTCCCTATCACGATAGATATCAAAAAAGAGCCGTCCGCGAATATTCTTCGAAGCGGCTCTTCTAATGAGACTCTTAGCCTTTGGCGAACTGAATGATATACTCCGCCAAAGCCTCCGCGCCTTCCAATGGAAAAGCGTTGTAAATCGAGGCGCGGAATCCTCCGACCGAGCGATGACCCTTCAGACCTTCCATTCCCCGTTCAACCGCCCCAGAGAGAAACTCCTTCTCCCTGGAAGCATCGCGTAACCGGAAGGTGATGTTCATGATGGAACGATCCTCCTTGACGGTCACCGCAGGATCGTAGACATCCAAATGGGCGTCCAAAGCGGAGTAAATAAGATCGGCTTTCTTGCGATTATTGGCTTCCATCGTCTTCAATCCACCTTGCTCCTCCACCCATTTGAGCACCAATCCAACAACATACACTCCAAAAACAGGAGGTGTGTTGTACAAGGAGTTGTTCTTAGCGTGAATCTTGTACGATAGCATGGCGGGCAGATCAGCCTCCGCCTCCTCTATGAAATCTTTTCTCGCCACCACCAATGTCACGCCCGCAGGACCGGCGTTCTTCTGCGCCCCTGCGTATATCAGGCTGAAACGGGAGTAGTCCAAATCCTTCGCCATGATATCCGAGGAAACGTCGGCCACCAGGGGGATGTCACCCGTATCCGGCAAAGACGCCCACTCCGTGCCTTCAATGGTGTTGTTGGTGGTGATATGCACATAGCGAGCCATGGGGGTCCAGTCATAGCTTCGCGGTATGTAGGAAAAATTGGAATCCTCGGAGGTAGCGGAGATGTGAACATTGCCATACCGTTTGGCATCCTTAATCGCCTTTTGCGCCCAAGAACCAGTGTTGATGTAGTCCGCAGAGATGCCGGGTTTTAAATAGTTCATAGGGAGCATGGCGAATTGAAGGCTAGCTCCTCCACCTAGGAAAAGAGCGTCATAGAGGTTGGAATCCAACCCCAGCACCCTCAATAATCTCTCCTTAGCCTCGTTATGAATGGCTTCGTAATCCTTGCCGCGATGACTTACTTCAAGAATTGACATGCCGCTGTTGTTGATTTCCAACACCCCTTTGCTGGCTTCCTCAAGAACGGGAACCGGTAAGATTGCAGGTCCCGGGTTGAAGTTATAAACTCGCTTCATAGCTGTGCCTTATTCCTTTCCTCGTCTTATTGATCGGAGATTGAATCCATTATATCTCTCAACCGTCAAACATTCACTCGAGTCCATAATCGGATGAATGATAACTCTCTGATATCAGTTTGTGCAATTTTGCACAAACTGATAATAATTTACTTGAAAAACTTGATGTTTGTCAAATTCTACATTTTTTGCATTGGAAGAAATCCTCGACACACGATCCTCTCTCGGGGTAGTATGAAATCTATACTTGGATTGCCGTGACGCTTCCCGCAAGATATAAAAGGAGAACTGCGCCATGAAAGCAATCATGATCATGTTTGATTCCTTGAACCTACGCATGCTTCCACCCTACGGTTGCGATTGGGTCCACGCACCCAATTTCCAACGATTAGCAAACCGTTGCGTCACCTTTGACAACTGCTATGTGGGAAGTATGCCCTGCATGCCCGCCCGCAGAGAGATACACACCGGGCGCTACAACTTCCTCCATCGCAGCTGGGGTGCGATCGAACCTTTCGATGATTCCATGCCGGAATTGTTAAAGTTGCATGGCACACACACTCATCTCGTGAGCGACCATTACCATTACTGGGAGGAGGGAGGATATAACTATCATACGCGATATAGCACATGGGAGATTTCACGAGGACAGGAGGGGGATCCTTGGAAGGGCGATTTGCGCCCCATTGAGATTCCCAAAACGCTGAATCAAGGCGGAACATTATGGCATCGGCAGGATTGGGTGAATCGCAGTTACATGCAAAAAGAGGAGGACTTATCGCAGGCGAAAACATTTGCCCTGGGATTGGAGTTTATGCACACCAACGCCAAAGAGGATAATTGGTTTCTGCATATTGAGACTTTCGATCCTCACGAGCCTTACTACACCACCCAACGTTACAAGGACCTCTATCCCCACGAATATCACGGATTGCCCTATGATTGGCCAGGGTATCATCCCGTCACCGAGAAACCGGAAGAGGTGATGGAATGCCGATATAACAATGCAGCGTTGGTAAGCACATGCGATGAACATTTAGGCAAGGTTCTTGATGCCATGGATGCGCTTGATCTGTGGAAAGACACCCTCCTCATTGTCAACACCGACCATGGCTTCCTCCTAGGAGAACATGACTGGTGGGGCAAATGCGCACAACCCTTTTACAATGAAATCGCGCACATCCCGTTTTTCATATGGGATCCGCGATGGGGAATCTCCGGAGAAAGAAGAAAATCCCTTGTTCAAACAATCGATATTCCCGCCACCATTTTGGAGTATTTCGGAGTGAACAGACCTGCGGACATGGAGGGCAAGCCACTTTCGGACACGGTTAGGAACGATACGCCCGTTCGTGAGGCGGGGCTGTTCGGACTACATGGAGGGCACGTCAATGTTACGGACGGGAGATATGTTTACATGCGCGCCCCGGTGAATGATAAAAACGAACCGCTCTATGAATACACGCTCATACCCACGCACATGAAGCATATTTTTGATGTCAAGGAGCTTCAAGACATTCAATTGGAGGAGCCTTTTCGATTCACCAAAGGGTGTCGCACTATGAAGATCGCCGGTCGCTCATGGGTGAACGCTCATAAATTCGGAACGCTTCTCTTTGATCTTGAAAATGATCCGGGACAGGAACATCCCATCTCCGACCCTGACGTGGAAGCCCAAATGATTCAAAAAATGGTGCGTTTGATGAAGGAAAACGATTCACCCAAGGATCAATTCATTCGTCTTGGACTGACGGATGTGCAATGAATCCAACTCTTGCAACAATCGCCTGGCGGAAATCCACCGTTCATGCGACCGATGGATATTTCCAAACCATTCAGCGCTTTAAGGAGGAAAAACATGCGAATACTCATTTTGGATCTGGATACGTTACGCCCTGATCATTTAGGCTGTTACGGTTATCACCGCAATACATCCCCAAATATGGATCGTATCGCCAAGGAAGGAGTCCGTTTCAACCAATATTACTGCTCGGACGCTCCATGCCTGCCCTCAAGAGCCGGATTGATGTCCGGGCGTTTCGGTATTAAAACAGGCGTGGTGGGTCATGGCGGTACGGCGGCGGATATGAGAATCGAGGGGTCAACCAGAGGATTCCGGGATTACATGGCGTATCACAGTCTTCCGGCTTTACTAAGGAAAGCCGGACTTCGAACCGTCTCGGTCAGTCCATTCGCTGAAAGGCATGGCGCCTGGTGGTTCCACGCTGGCTTTACGGAGTTTTACAACACCGGCAAAGGAGGCATGGAATCCGCTGAGGATATCACTCCAACCGCGTTGGATTGGATACGCCGCAATGCGGATACCGATAATTGGGTGCTGCATGTGAACTACTGGGACGCGCACACTCCCTATCGGGCGCCTGCGGAATTCGGCAATCCCTTCAAAGATGACCCTTTACCCGAATGGTTGACCGAGGAGACTTTCATAAAGCACAGAGCTACGGTGGGTCCCCATACTGCCCGTGAAATAAACATGTATGATAGCAAAACAAATCCGCGATTTCCTCGCCATCCCGGAGAGCTTAAGGATATGAAGGATCTGAGGATGATGATAGATGGATATGACTGCGGCATACGCTATATGGACGAGCATATCGGGAGTCTTTTTGAGGAGATCGATAAACGGACCTCCCTTGACGACATTATGATCATCATCACGTCCGACCACGGGGAAAACATTGGGGAATTCGGTATCTACGGAGAACATGCCACTGCGGACGCCATCACTCCGCACATTCCGATGATCATCCGCCTTCCTGGAAGCAAAATCCCGCGAGTGGATGACGGCTTGCATTATCAGCTCGATCTCGCCCCCACTTTGGCGGAGATGCTACATCTCAACCCATCTCCGAGTTGGGACGGAGCAAGCTATTACAAAACTCTCACCGATGGAGAGGATTGCGGCAGACAATTTCTCGTTCTTAGCCAATGCGCACACGTCTGTCAGCGAGGGGTGCGCTTCAAAAATTGGATGTATATTCGAACCTATCATGACGGATATCATCTCTTCCCGGATGAAATGCTATACGACACTGAATCCGATCTTCATGAGGAGCGCGATGTGGCATCGGAAAATCCGGAGGTGTGCGAAGAGGCGAAATGCTTACTTTCCGATTGGCATGACAAGATGATGTCGGAGAATCCAACGACTGTCGATCCGCTATGGACAGTCATGAGCGAGGGCGGACCTTTTCACGCGCGAGGCGAACTGCAAAGCTACCTCAAACGACTTGAGGAAACCGACAGAGCATGGGCGGTGCCTGAGCTGAAGCGGCGCCATCCGCAGGAATTGAAAGGTTAGGTCGTAATAGCATGTCCGACTTGGCTCCCCAGCCCTATCATTTGATGATCAAGCCTTCCGGAGCGGAGTGCAACCTCTCCTGCAAATACTGTTACTATCTGGAGAAGTCGGAGTACTATCCGCAGAGTGATTTTCGGATGGATGATGCAACCTTGGAAAACATGGTTCGCTCTTATTTGCAGTCGAATCCGGCGAGGGAGGTGGTCTTTGGATGGCAGGGAGGAGAGCCCTTATTGATGGGAATTGATTTTTTCCGCAAAGCGTTGGCGTATCAAAAGCGTTACGCTCGCCCTAATCAGACGGTGCAAAACGCATTGCAGACCAATGCCACGTTAGTGAATGAACAATGGGCGGAGTTTTTCGCGGAGAACCAATTCCTGATCGGCGTAAGCCTTGATGGTCCGCCTGAAGTGCACGATCATTATCGTTTGGATAAGGGAGGGCATCCCACGCATCAGCGAGTGATCAGGGGTGTGGAGACACTTTTCAAGAGCCGTGTGGAATGCAATGCCCTTGTGACCGTAAACCGATTCAATTCCGGGTACCCACTGGAGGTATATCGACATCTCAAAGAGGTAGGCTTCAGGCACATTCAGTTTATTCCGGTGGTGGAACGTGTGTCGTTTTCAAGCCGCGACGTCACCCCTTGGTCAGTGAGACCAGAGCCTTTCGGCAAATTCCTGTGCGCTGTGTTCGATGAATGGATCGAAAAGGACGTGGGGGAAGTGTTCGTGCAGATATTCGAATCCGCCATGGGGGTGGTGTTAGGCGGTTATCCCTCTCTCTGCGTGTTCACTCCCACCTGCGGAAGAGCGATGGCGATGGAGCACAACGGCGATCTCTACTCCTGCGATCACTTCGTCTATCCGAAATACCTGCTTGGCAATGTTAATGAGACAGACATGGCGGATATGGCGAACGGTCGTGCGCAGATGTCGTTCGGTCGCAAAAAAAGCGACCTGCCCGGAGAGTGCAGGGAATGCAGCGTGCTAAAGTTTTGCTATGGGGATTGCCCCAAACATCGTTTCCGTGGGGCGAGCGGTGGAAAGCGAATCTCCTATCTCTGTACAGGATATTACGCCTTTTTCAGTCATGCAGCGCCCCTCTTGCAACAGATAGCCCGGCAATACCGCTTTCAATGAACACTATCATTTGGGAGGTGTTCTTATGTTGATCATAGCGCATCGAGGAGAATCATACGACGCCCCTGAAAACACCCTGGCGTCATTCCAACTGGCGTGGAAACGGCGGGATCGAGCCATTGAACTGGATATCCACTTGACCAAGGACGAACAACTCGCCGTCTGTCATGACGCCAACACTTTGCGAACTTCGGGAGTCTCTCTTGATATTCGAGATTGCACCATGGAGGAGTTGAAAAAATGGGATGTCGGGGGATGGAAAGGCGAAAAATGGGCGGGAGAGAGGATGCCGATTCTAAAAGAGGCGCTGCTTGCAATCCCTAAGCGGAGAATCTGCATCATAGAGGTGAAGGTGGGAACCGAAATCATCCCCGCTTTGAAAAGAGACATCCAATCGGTCTCCATTGATCCGAATCAGGTGGTGATCATCAGTTTCAATCCTGAGGTGTTGCGTGAATCCAGAAAAGCGTTGCCGGATATTAAAACATACCTGTTGTCGGCATTTCGTTTTTCCGAAGAGCGGGGAAAATGGAGCCCAACCGTTGACGAACTCATCACTCAAGCGAAGGATATCCGAGCGGATGGTCTGAATCTTGCCGCACAACCACCGTTAGACTCCGCGTTCGCGGATAGGGTGAGAAAAGCGGGACTGGAGCTATTTGTGTGGACGGTGGATTCCTTGGATCTGGCTCAAAGAATGGCGGACTTGGGAGTGGATGGTATGGCGTCGAACCGCGCTGCGTGGTTGAGAAGGAACCTCAAAGCTCGCACGAACGCGTCCGTTTCCTGACCCATTCGTTTTCGGATCGCGCCTCCGAACAATGATTCAGCTAAATGCAGCGAATTATATGGTATCATTATCGCGTATTCGGGGAATAGCGAAGCCAGGTCTATCGCGCCTGTTTTGGGAACAGGAGACCGCCGGTTCGAATCCGGCTTCCCCGATTTTTTACAATCCCCGATGTGAAATCCCTATGAGAATGTTTTCAACTTTCAGCATGGATAAGATATTGTAATCCCGAACTCTATCAGTTGTTGAACAGGTTCATGGCTCTTTCGAAACCACATTCCAGAGCCTTCTCCACCGCATCCGCCGCCCGATCAATTGCATCCGAAATAATCTCGCGCTCTTCAAGGTTGAAACGGCTTAACACATGATCCACCAAACCCGTTGAGACGGGGGCGCCCACACCGATGCGAATCCGCGGGTATTCATCGGTGTGCAGATGCGCTTGAATCGATTTCAGTCCGTTATGACCCCCGGGAGATCCTTTCAACCTCAATCGTATCCTCCCCAGTGGCAACGCAACATCATCCAGGATGATCCATATATCCTTTGGCTCAATCTTGAACATCCTTGCGATCGCACCCACAGCCTCTCCGGAAAGGTTCATGTAGGTCATCGGTCTGGCGAGGATCACTTTTTGACCGTGGATCATACCCTCGCCAATCACCGATCGAAAATCGCGTTTCCTAACCGCAATGCCGTGGCGGAAGGATAGTTCATCAATCACTTCAAATCCGACGTTATGGCGCGTCCCCTCGTATTCCCGCCCCGGATTGCCCAATCCCACAATCAAATTAACCATTCAAAACTCCGGATATTCGAACCTTCGTTGAAATTGGCAAATCACCGGGATACTCCTCCGCGAACAATTCCAAGCCATATTCTATCCGTATTGATGTATTTCCGCGCCACTTCCAGAATATCATCTGCGGTAACCTCTCTAATCCGTTGAAGATATCTTTTCATATGATCCTCCGGCAATCCGTATGCAAGAGTCTGACCGTAAAACATGCACTGCGCGGTGAATGTCTGCATTCCGATGATCCATTTCCCGTTAATCGACTCCTTGGCGTCTCTAAGCTCTTTATCCGTCACCGGTTCCTCCTTGAATCGCTCACACTCCCTCAAAATAATCTCTCTCGCCATCAACTCGTTTTCCGGAGATGTGGCGGTGTAAATGATAAAATTGCCGCAGTCTCTTTTAGAACGATGCGCTGCTTGAACGGCATAGGCGAGCCCATGCTCCCCGCGAACGGCTTGGAAAAATCGTCCGGCAAGCCCGGAGCCGATTTCCGCAAGCAGATCCAAGGCATACCGATCCTCATCAGTCACGGAAACGCCCGGGAAACCAAGGACAGCGGCTGTTTGATGACGCTCCACCTGAAACACCTTTTCGTTATTCTCTCCGTAAAAGTTATTCGACAAGGAAGGCGAAACACCTTCCGACACCGGTAAGATACTCAAGGCGAAACGACGTAGCGCCTCCGTATCGCCATCCCCCACCACCGAAACAACCGCGTTCGCCCTGTGAAACCACCGTGACCACCACTCTTTTAGAGAGTCCGAGGTGATCGCGCGAATAGCCTCCTCTCTCCCAACGGATGGAAGTCCGTACGGCTGTTCTCCGTAACATGCCTGCTGAAATAGATCCATCGCATGCGGAAACATGCTGTCATAATGATGATTGATCGCCTCAAGATGCGCCTCTTTCTCCTTCTTAACCTCATCCTCAGGGAAATCCGGTTCGCGGATAATCTTAGCGAGAATTTCCAACCCTTCCGAAGCGCGTTCCATGGGAATTTTCATACAGTATCCGAAATGATCCATGCCCGGTGTTACCCCCAAACTGGCGCCCAAACCCTCGATAATGCCCGCTATTTCGGTCCCGCTAAGCCCCGCAGCACTCTTCCGAGAGCAATTTAACATCATTTGCGTGATGCCGGAATTGCCAACTTTCTCCTCGCGTTTCCCTCCACGAAAAAGGATCTGAATTGCGACCAGCGGCAGATCTCTTCTGGGGAGGATCACGAATGACGCCTGGGATTGCATCAAGTTCGTATCTCCTAATCTGGAGGGATGCGCATATTCGACGGTTTCGCCGTTATCCGATTCCTTGATGGCCGCTCCGTATTCCCACGCCTGTGGCGCCACCTCCTCAAAAACGCCCCGCCTTGGGGGGAGACCGCCATTGCGCGGAAGATACTCCACCAATGTTGCGTTTTCAGGGTTCAAATATTTCCATACCGCCTCTCGTATTCGATCATTTGTCATCGCCTGCAATCTCTCAAAATGCGTATCCACCAAATGATAATCCCCGTAAGCCTCCGCATTGGCGAGTTTTTTCGCCATGCCAAGAGTCTCTTCCATTTCAAAGAGATTGCTGGATTGCAGCCGAGTCTTCACGCGCTTCAGTTCCTCAGGCTGAATGTCAGAGTCAATTAAACGCTGCAACTCGTCGAATACGGCGCGCTCCGCTTCCAAAGGATCGGGTTCCAAGCTGTCCCCGTTCAAAGTGAAAATCCCCAGTTCGGAAAAACCTTCGTATTCTGCTTCTATTGAACTCACCAGTCGTTTTTCCTCGCGTAATTTACGATATAATCGAGAACTTCTGCCATCCGAGAGAATATTCCCCGCCATCACGAGGGCAGGCGTGTCCTCGTGGAGCATATGCGGGGCGTGATAGCCAATGACAAAGAGTTTTTGACGTATATCCGCCTCCATTCTTTGATATCGAAATCCGCGTCTTTCGGGCTCCATGGGGGAGAGATCCTTGCGGAGAAAGCCTCGGGGCATTTCCCCCCAGTATCGGTCAATCAAACGCACAACATTCCCCGTCTCCACATCGCCCGCCACGGAGAGAATGATGTTTTCCGGTCGGTACATGTTTTGGATGAATTGGAGTAGATCGTCGCGACGGAAAGAACGAAGCGTCTCATCCTCCCCGATACGCCAGCGGCGTATTCGGTGAGAGTCGAATGCGAGAGCGTACAGCGACTCGATAAGCATGGCCTGAGGATTGTCGCGCTTTTGCTTGCTCTCCTGAATTATCACCTCCAACTCCCTTTCAAGCTCGCCTGCATCGAATAATGAATGAAGGAACGTGTCAGACTGTATCTCAATCCCCTTCTCCAGATTCACGGATGGAAGGGTGATATGGTAACTCGTCTCCTCATAATAGGTTCCGGCGTTAATGTAACCTCCGATCTCCCGCACAGCCTGCGCCACCAACTCTTTGCCTGGACGCTTGGCCGTCCCTTTGAAAAACATATGCTCAATCACATGAGAGATGCCGCCCCAATGATCCGGCTCGTGGAAATACCCAGCCTTCACAAACGCCACAAGAGATACGACGGGTGAAGCGTGGTTCTCCTTGACCAACAGGGTCAAGCCGTTTGGAAGTGTCTCTTTGCATACATTATCCGTTAAAGCCATATTGTTCTCCTTGACGAGCGCTGCATGTTAGCCAAAAATCCTCCTCATTTGCAATGCAGAGGATTGCCAACACCATTTTATGAGGCTGAAATCGATCCACCGCGCACGGTGAAATGGATGAAACACGATTGAGTGAAATACCTCGCATGATTAGCATACCTCACGATCAAAGAGCGAAAAGAATGAGATGCAGCCTATGTAGTTTGCACCTTAACCAGGATGGACCATGTGAATGCCCGCCGCCTTGAACATGCATTCGAAACAGATATGCAATATAATGAATTGGATCGGTGAAAATATCGTTTCGAGCGATAGGAGAAAGAGATGCAACTGCTTTTTATTTTTTGTGAATCCGGTGTGGAGGAGAAGTTGATGGCGATGCTAATCGAAATAGGCGTACCAGGGTATTCCCGATTCACCAATTCGACGGGTTACGGTAAAAATGGCAGACGCGAAGGTTCGCCAATATGGCCGGGCTTGAACACGCTTTTGATGGTCGGCGTCCCCCGGGAGATGACCCCCAAAGTGTTGGACGCCGTCAACAAATTGGAGGAGCAGAGAAAGGGGCGTCTGGCGGTGAAAATCTTCGCGGTGCCTGCCGAAGAGTATTGTTGATTAGCCGCATCGCGCAACAGAACCATAATGGAAACTTGATGGATCAAAACCGAACGATTCACAGTCTATAAAAAGGGTGGCGGCGCCTCATGGCGACCGACACTGTACCCATCACCACCCAATAAAGATGATGAATATCGCGATACATGGAAACGATTTGTCACGGTTGCCGTATTACAAACGTCTAGTGATTATATGACTGTTTTCGTTTGGAAAAATAGTATTGTGATGATGATGTGAAATACCTTATAATAGTGGAATATATAGGCATACTTTGATGAATTCGTCATGAAAGGAGCCGGCGATGGCTACGGGTGAAGATGCTTATTTAACTCGTATGATTCAGCGTGAAATTTCACGAAGATACGTGGATAGCTCCAGAATGGATATCTACTGCACTCACGGCGTGGCATACATGCGTGGCGTAATGAGCAAGCTTCAAACGCACCCGGAAGTCGACCTCTCACAGGAAGCGGAGACGATAAAAAAAACATTGCGTCAGCGAATGGGCATCCGTGATGTGATATGGGAGGTGATTACCGAAAATAAATGACAGGCGTATGCTTACGACCCAGGATAAGATATAATATCTAGTGTGGAGATCGCGATCCTCGATTTCACGATGGCGATTGTCTTTATATATGGTCTTGAAATGCACGAGCATATGCTTGCTCTTATTCATTTGCGGTTTGTCTTTTAGTCAAGTTCCACCAAATTTCGCGCGCAATCTCACCACGGATCTCGGCTTGGAAAATCGAGTGATGTGGATTGACGGAACAGCGAACATCGCTCGCACCACTTCGGAGGCGGGAGTAGAGGATATTGTCGAGCGATGCAAGCAAGCGGGCATCACCACACTCGTAGTTGATGTGAAGCCCGTGTGCGGCGAGGTTCTCTACGATAGTCATATCGCACCTCATTTACTTCAATGGCAAGGTAAAAGCTACCCCGATTTCGATGTGCTCAAAGCGTTCGTCACGGAAGGGCATAAGGCTGGTCTCCAAGTTTACGCCTCCTTCAACGTTCTGGGCGAAGGGCACAAGTACTACGGGATTGGACCCGGCTATCAGCATCCGGACTGGCAATCGATCGCATATGTCGTGGATCGATCCTTGGTGGCTCCGAATGGCTCCAAGCTTCCAATTCGCGGTGAAAACGAACCCGATTCCTCGGCGCGAAACATCGTTTACCGAGGGGATTTTCTTCAAAACGCCTCGGGTCCTTTGGGCTCTAAAATCGCGGTGGAAGTGGATGACAATAACCGTGTGGCGGGCATTATCGACCCCGCGTTATTAGGGGATGAGCCCCTAGCCCCCCCGGAGAACGGGGAGATGCTGGTGCTGAAGGGGAACGCTCTGAATTGGGCGACCAACAATTTACGCGTGGGAGATATGGTGCAATTCGACGCTCAAGGCAAGCTGGTCCCGATTGCGGACGCCGCCGATGAAAAGGTGGCGGTATTTGTCAATCCTCTCAACCCTCAGGTCAAACAGTATGAGATATCCTTGATGAAGGAGGTGGCGCAAAATTATCACGTGGATGGGATTGTGATGGACCGTCTGCGCTACGCCGACATCTACAACGATTTCAGCGATTTATCGAGGACCGCTTTTGAAAAATGGCTTGGCAAACCGATTAACCATTGGCCCCAGGATGTTATTCAATTCAACCCGATCCCGGGAAAGCCAGTCGAGCATGGAAAATACTTCAAGCAATGGCTGGAGTTTCGAGCGTCCGTCATACGTCAGTTCCTGCGAGACGCCACTCAACAGATCAGCGCAGTGCATCCGGGAATCAAATTCGCCGTATATGTGGGTTCGTGGTACGGAGAGTATTACGGAGTGGGTGTAAACTGGGCAAGCGAGAAATTTCCTGTCGGAATGTCCTGGGCTTTGTCAAATTACAATGAGACCGGTTACGCGGAGTTTTTAAACTGGATATCGACGGGATGTTATTATCCCGTACCGACTCGCGCGGATGCGATGATCCAACACAAATCGGAAGGCGCCACCGTGGAATCCGCAGCGCAACTTTCAACCACCGTCGTGGCGAATTGCGTCCCCGTGTACGCAGGGTTGTATGTACTGAATTATTATAACAACCCAACCGGCTTCGAACAAGCCCTCAAAACGGCGGAACGGAATTCACAAGGGGTGATGATCTTTGATCTCTCTTACATCTACGACTACAATTATTGGAACCTGCTTCAGCAGGCGTTTGCACAGCCAACGATCCCTCCGGACGACTTCCCGGATCTTATATCGGAATTTCGATCAGCCGAGGATGCATTGGAGAACCCTCGAGTGGATCGTAATCTGCTCACTCCTTTGCCTGCAGTTCCTTGGGAACCCGGCGGAGGCTAGACGGCAACAAACCCAATCTCCGACAAATCTCAATGGTTCCACCTCGATCATTCCGGACGAGCTATGCCGCATCCGCATTCAAAACACGTTATACGGTGCGGTGGAGATCAGCGATGACAAGGGAGTAAGCTGGACGCTCATTGGTCGTGTGGACAGAGCGGCAAGCGAAGTGAAATCGGGCTCGATATTGGATCAGCCGGAGGTTGAGCGTGCGTCCAAGTACGGCATCGCTCTAGCAACAGGATACGGGAAGATGATTCGCATTCTTCCCGACGGCGTAAAGGCTCGAAAGGACAATGCGGCTTTATTGGTGAATCTACCCATAGGCGGTCCGCTTTTTTCCACACTTTCCCCCTCCGTCGGATCGGAATGGATGATACAGAGTGGGAAATATCTTATCAAGCCGAACAAGGATTTCACGCCGGAACCCAATCAAGTCTATATCATTCTTGTGAAGTATGACGCAAACCGACAATCCTCAATCGCCGTGAATATACGCCATGCAGGGGATTACTACTCCGCATTGGCTTTAAGACGATTAATCGATCGCGGCGGCAAACCCTGTTCCGGTTGGCTTACAGTTCAAGCTCATCCCGCGCCTGGCGACAAGCCCTTTGCGTGTATTTTTTCGTTGGATGGCGGTCAATCGAAGATATCGAATGCGTACCCCTTTTCCTGCCGTTGGAATACCGCGTTATTTAAAAACGGCGAGCATCTCATAGAGATCAAAGCGATGAATTCCAGCGGAGCCGTGCTATCCATCGTCAAATATCTCGTTTATTTTCTCAATAAGCCGTCCAGCGCCGGATAACCCGCCTAGCCGCTCATTCCGACGCCCCCTTCAAATATTGGGTAATATGAAAGCATGGATATCTTATCGGACATGTTGGTTTTGGGATATGGCAACCCGCTTCGCAGGGATGACGCGGCGGGGTGTTTGGTGGCGGAAAAGATTCTTTCTCTCGACCACAATAATATCGATGCAGTCTCGGCGCATCAACTCCTACCCGAGCACGCGGAGTTGATTCGCCGATATCGCAGAGTGTTTTTCGTTGACGCCTCCGCCGATAAGACGCTGAATGAGATACGGGTTACGCATTTAAGCGCCACAAAAACGGATATGGATTCGTTGCACGCCTGCGACCCTGAATCCATTCTCTCTCTTTGCAAGTCTCTCTATGATTCATCGCCTGATGCCACATTCATCGCCATTCCCGCCCGAAACTTTGATTTCGGGGATACGCTCTCCCCTGTGACGGAAAGATCTGTGATGCATGCCGTGAACTATATCATGAATCATAGGTTCGGAATGTGACGGTGAATTATGCATGAAGTTGGAATCATGGAGAGCATCCTCCAAATAGCTGAAGAGAAAGCACGCGAAGCGAAAGCGGATCGAATCGATTCCATAAGAATGTGCATTGGAGAAGCGTCGGGGGTGGTGAAAGAAGCGTTGGAGTTCGCCTTCGAGGCTCTTTCACCGGGCACCATGGCGGAGGGCGCAGAATTTATCTCCGTGGTTGTGAAAGTGAAATGTAAGTGTGAGAGATGTGATTTGGAGTTCTCGCCGGACGGAATCATCTACATCTGCCCGAAATGCGGGGACCCGGTATGGAAAATAACGCAAGGGAAAGAGTTGTATCTGCTTTCCATGGAGGTATCGAGCGATAATGACGAATAAGAAGGTTAACATAGATGTCAACGAACCCGTTTTAGGGCGAAATGACAGCATCGCCGCCGACAATCGCAATCAGTTTGAACGAGAAAAGGTGTTACCAATCAACGTTCTCTCCTCCCCAGGTTCCGGGAAAACCGCCATACTCGAGAGAACCCTTGACGATTTGAGAGGAAAACTTCGCATAGGCGTTATCGTTGGCGATTTGCAGACGGACAATGACGCTCGCAGGTTGGCGGGAAAGGATGCGCCCGTTTACCAGATCAATACAAATGACATCTGCCATTTGGAGGCGAAGATGGTTCAACGCGCCCTCAAACAGTTCAACCTCAATGAACTCGACATTCTTTTCATCGAAAACGTGGGAAACCTCGTATGTCCATCCTCATTTGATCTCGGGGAGAAGTTACGAGTGGGCATTCTTTCCGTTACGGAAGGAGAGGACAAGCCGCTTAAGTATCCCACTCTTTTCAAGACATGCGATGCCGTCCTTGTGAATAAAATGGATATCGCGAACGCGGTGGGTTTTCAGGAGGATGTTGCAATACGCAATCTCCACGCGATCACTCCTCGCGCGGAAATCATAAAAATCTCCGCGCGTACCGGACAGGGCATGGATGTCTGGTACGATTACTTGCAGGCTAGACTCCACGAGATGTAATCGTTACGCACCTTCGATCCTACCAAACAATCGACCTTTTGCAACAAGCAGGTGTCGAAGCCCGGAGGATTGAAGGAACGATTTATTTCAAAATATATAAAACCCATCTCATAAACCGCATGCTCCTCGCATAGCGTGTATTCCGTCGTATTTTTAGAAAAAGGTGAGTTATGAACAAAAAGGCATTACAATCGGGTTCTCCGGTAAGCGGTGCGCCGTATAGCCCGGGAATACAATTCGGGAATCTTTGCTTCGTTTCAGGGCAAGTTCCCTTGGACCCCGCCACCAAACAACTCGTCGAAGGAGATTTTGACGCACGTGTGAGACAATGCATTCGCAATATTGAATCGGTTCTCAAACTAGCGAATATCGGCTTGGAACACGTGGTGAAGACGACCGTCTTTCTAACGGACATGGAGGATTTCGGGCGATTAAACAAGGTGTACGGCGAGTATTGGGGCGAAATCAAGCCCGCTCGAAGTTGCGTGCAGGTGGCGCGACTGCCATTGGGAGCCGATGTGGAAATTGAAGCGATCGCAATGATACCTTAGCGAATGAGCGTTCAGGCGAGGTCGCATCGCCCGAACGCTCTCTTCAGCTCGATGAAGGAATCCCTTGAATTAAGACTCCGATGGAGCGGTTTACGGCTGCCAACACTGCGGAAGCCGAAGCGCGATGACGAGATTCGGTCACCAAAGCCGATCCTGCAATCGTCACATGGTTTTGCCCCTTCACAAACTTCCCCACCACCGTAACCAGGCTCCCCTCTCCGCTTGATTGCATATATATCACATCGCCAATCACTACGTCGTAACCGTCCGGCAAGAAGCTTCTCAGAGCGGATGCGGTTGTTTCCGCCACCAATCGCAGAGCTCCTTCCTCGTCCGTTTCGGAGGAGGCGGTGGCGGAGAAGCGATTGACCCCCTTCTTGAGATAATGAGGAGTCGGAGATATCGCATCGGTATCGAATTCATGAGCCAGTTCAAGCTCCACATGCACCTGCGCCTTGTACCCCTTCCAAACTAGATCTACATTTGCCAAGCGAAGGCGAGGAACGGAGCGAACGGGAAGCGTCTTGACGACGGCTTTATCCTCAATGACATCGGTTTCAGACAGCTTTTTTTGTTCCGTGCAGTCTCTGCTAGCCAAGTTGATCAGGCTATTCAATGTGGCGGCATAGTGCACGTGTTCCCTCTCCTTGACACGTTTTCCGCCAAACTGCCCGATTGTGCAGGAGACCCTCTCCGTATCAAGCGTTTCGAACTTCATATCCTTGATGCGATTGCGGATACGCAGCGCCAAATCTCTCGCATCATCCACAGGACGTATTGTTGTGATACAGAATTCGTCTCCTCCATAACGACACAGAAAATCGCTTTGCTCGTCAACGAGACTGGATATGACTTCGGCCACGGATTTCAAGACTTGGTCCCCTACGATATGCCCGTACTGTTTATTGAATTGACCGAAATTGTCCAAATCGATGAAAAGCACCGTGATTTCTATGCCACGTTTCAGGTTTTCTATCGCCCATTCGCGCATACTGTCGGACCAAGGCAATTCGGTCAATGGATCAATGGATCGTCCAATCTCGGGCAACAGATCTCCCTGACTTACCACTCCCACCAGGCGATCCTGTTCCAATACTGGCAGTCTTCCAAGCTTATGAACGGTCATAACCTTAGCCGCCTCTTTAACCGACATATTTACATCCAAAGAGGGAACATCCTTGCGCACAAGCTCTTCAACAACCAAATTCGGGTCTGTTCCAAGCAATTGATCGTAATAGATCATTCCCATCAGGTTATCGCCGTCCATGACGGCAAGCGAACCGATTTTATGACCTTTCATCAGGATTACAGCCGATTCCACCGTGTGCTTGGGATTTACCCAAATCGGAGACCGCCGCTGAATCTCTCTTAAAGTTTTCATTTCTAATCAGCATTCATTCCTAAACCCTTACCACAAAGTGACAAACAGCTTAACATGGCGTATGATGATCCACTATTTTTCCATGGAAACCGAGAAGCAAATCTCATGACCAATATTTCCAAGCACCATATTGGCGCGTCAGTTTTATGAAATGAAGTGACGATAAAGTTAAACCAGGATCATTCGTTTCGTATCCATCAACCACAGTATATCAAAGCGCCACGAAAAAACAAGCTGGTATTATAGCCGGTTTATGAATATCCAACGCCTTTCTCTCTGTTACCAAGGCTCAAATATTCATACGGAGTTGAAAGGAGGTCTTATTGGGAGACCAGAGCAAACTTGGTCGGTCGCGTAGCGCGACATCCAGATGAAAAGAGACTTTTGTGGCCATGCTTATCGCATTCGATACTTGTTTTCTGGCAAGCGAGGGTGAGTTGTTCACTGCGGACAGATGCGCTAGCCAGAAACATGCCGGTCCGTTCTCCTCCAATCGTCTTATTATTAAATCCGCCGTCTGTGCATTGGAGAGATGCCCTTTGTCGCTGGAAATCCTCTTTTTCATCTCATATGGGTAGGGACCCCGCCAAAGCCAATCCGTATCATGGTTGGATTCCAAGATGCATAATTTCGCCTCGTTGCACGCCTCCCTTAACGCCTCCGAAACGATTCCGGTGTCGGTGGCGTATACGATGCATTGGTCATGGATATGGATGAGGTATCCAACGGGATCCGCGGCGTCATGTGATAGCGAAAAGGAGCGAACCAGGAAATCACCGATCTTCTGTTCGGAGCCAGTCGGCATCTCCACCGTGCGTTGCAGCTCCCATTTTTCCGAAACAGCATGCAACGTACCGCAATTTGCAATCACGGGGATGTTCCATTTTCTCATTAATGAGGGCACGGAACGAATATGATCCGAATGCTCGTGGGTTAGCAATATTCCTTGCAGGCTCCCCCCGTTTACCCTTCGGCTTTTTAACGCCTCCGTTAACTTCCTTATACCGACACCTGCATCAATCAACAGGGAGGAGGATGGTGTTTTAAGCAACATGGCGTTTCCGCTGCTGCCGCTTCCTATGGAATGCACCTCCAATTCGGACATTGTTCCTCTTAGTCGTTCGCAAGAAAAAAGAGGGAGGATGTTATATCTCCCATTTATCGGAACCTTCGCTCCCCTTCGAGGCGGATTCCTCGGTTTTAGCATCTGTTTGAGAAGAATCCTCATGTGGAGGAGCTTGCTCGGCGTTCGTTGTATCTACCTCCTTGCCCCAGATCTTCTCCCAAATGTGCTGCACTTCCTTTTTCGCCTTGTTCAAGGTTTCGGAAGGATCCAAGTCCTTGATCTCTTTGCCGAGTTTCTCAGCGATGGGCGGAAATTCAATTGTAATCGGTTTATTCCAATCAAATTGAAATTTCGCCTCTCCCTTTGCCGCCTTTTCCTCCGAGGGCTCCTTGGTTTTCGGCTCCCCCTCCTTGGATTCGGGAGCCGGTTGCTCGGGCGCCCGCCGCTCCTCCGTCTTCGATTCAGCATGGCTGATGGAATCGATTAACGACTGCGCCTCCGCCGCGCTAATCTTCCCTTGCTCCACCAACTTCAATATCTGACTAATATACTCATTCATGGCGTTCTCTCCGTGAAGCGACACCAGTCGCACTCGGATCGTTCAGGCTTGGGTGATAATGTTGAAACAATCGCACCCGAATAACGGTGCGTGGTTTACAAATGCATCCCGCACACTGCGGAGGACTCTGATTCCTCGTCTTCCAACTGCCTCAGACCTAGCAAATGCAGAATGGCTTCGAGTCGTCGGGAAACCGTTGGATGCGCCAGTTTCAATTCCGCAGCGACACTACTTATATTACCGCGATTTTTCAAGAAGAGCTCGATGAATTGCATCTGCTCAGGGTTCAGTCTGCAGAATCGACAGGTTTCAAATTTGCTACGGATCACCGTGTGGCATCCCTCGCAAGTCAGTTCGCTGATGTACATTTCTCCCTTACATACGGGACAGTTTTTAATGTATTTATGCATTTTTATTTTTCACTCTTGTTTGTTTTTTATCGACAATTCGTGACTTTATGGCAATTGATGAAATTGCGCAGTTCATCCGCATCCGATTTAAGCGGAATCGGGCTTATGGTAAGCTCGGAGGTGTCCATTGGCACCATCCGGGGACAGGTGAGGATACGTCCTCCAAGCACAAAAACCAATCGCTCCTTGTCGTGCTTGGAGGAAAACTGCCAGTATCTCGATCTCCCTTCATCGGAAAAGACGATATGAAGCGCATAGTATTTTCGATCAAACAACGGCTCCTGGTGCTCCGTTACCCAGGCGGATTTGAATTGTGCGCTCGTAAGTACAACGGGAAGGGTCCTCATTAATTCTGAAACAGGCACGGCGTCACCGGATACCACACGGCTCGCCTCCGCAGGCACGGATCCTCTCTCCTGTTTCTCCTGAGGGGTGGTGTCGTCGGGCGGAGGGGCGTCATCCGGCCTTCGTATCTGCCACGCTTCATTGGATTCGATTGCCATGTACTTCCTCCTCCATCCAGGACGGTTTCTATCCAACAACCCAAGAACCGTAATACCGGAGGGATCGGGTTTCAAGGCAGGCCATTTCACTTGGTCTATCTCGTAAATGTGAATGTAATTATATCCATACCACACAGCCAAAACGGCAACTACGAACATAAAAGCTCTTTTTGTGCCACGTTCTCGAAAAAATCTGCCATATAACGATCGCTTGGGGTAGGGGGTTTCATCGGGTTGTTTGTCTTGAGACATCTAGTTTTCCATTCCTGAAGTGCAAATTCTTAGCTTCAAGGGTTATCTCGCCTGTCAAGCAGGTAAAATCCACGCTCTTCACGCATGAGGAGTATTTGCAATGCCCTCTCCTAAAAAATCACATTGCGAACTCATCATACCCAAGCCCGTGCGAAAAAACCCGATCGTAAACCTATTCGGCGAAATAAGCCACTTCCTCTCCTCTTCATACGATTTTTTTGCCAACCACCGTTACAACCATTATGATCCACAGCAATTGCAAAATACCATAAATGCAAGAGATGAATTGTCATTTACGAGCGGTTGGTTGTCAAGGAACTGCACATTTAACAACCAGTATCCTAAAGATTATACTTCAGAGATGAACGCTCTCACAAGTTCCAGTTGCGAATGTCGCTCGGACTTGCATGGCTCATCAGAATAAATCTGAAACAACTTCGCGGGATCGGTGTCTAAGGGATCAGTGGTTTATTCACCTGAATTCATTTATCTATTGGGGAACAAGATGGTCAATCGCAGCAAATCCTCCGTCACGGCATCCACTGTGAAGGATAATAATGAGACACCCGAACCCTCCATACCGGTGGAATGGGTGAATTACATCGGATATCTTACACGGCACCGACTTCTTACGCACGACGAGGAGCGATCCCTGGCGTATCGATGCCAGAATGGAGATCGCGACGCCAGAAACCGATTGGTGGAGGCCAATATGCGGCTGGTGGTGAATGTCGCGCGTAGTTATCACTCTTTTTTGATTCCGTTCGAGGATCTGGTTCAGGAAGGTTCCCTCGGATTAATAGCGGCTTGCGACCGTTTCGATCCTGCAAAGGGGTATCGTTTTAGCACATACGCCATGCATTGGATACGTCAGGCGATCAGTCGTGCCATAGATAACAAGGCTCACTCCATTCGAATCCCCTCGCATGTGGCGGATACATTGAGAAAAGTGGAGAAAGAACGAGCCTCGCATATCCGTAAGACAGGCGAGGAGCCGGACATCGAAACGCTTGCACGTCGGATGCAAATGAAACCGGAAAGGCTGCAATCCTATATAAATCTGTCAACCGAACCTTTGTCCTTGGATATCCTGGTGGGAAACGAAGAGAATTCCACATTGGGCTCCGTCCTTGAAGATCATGAAGCGCACGATCCGGAAGAGGTGGTTTTAAATCTGGAAACGAAGAGGCTGTTGAACAACATGCTCAACTCTTTGAACTCCAGAGAGAGGGAGATCATCCGCCAACGGCTCGGGTTTGATCAAGAAAGTCCTCGCGTGCTTCAGGAGATCGGGGAAAATCTCAGCCTTTCAAGAGAGAGGGTGCGACAAATTGAAGCCCAAGCGATGGAACGTTTAAAAAGCCTCGCGCATTACCAATTCTATGAAGAGTAACCAAATGACCCCATGGCGAGACAGGATATCCTGTTTTTGAGTTAACCGTCATCTTTTGAAAAACGGTTTCCGTGTCATATTTCATTCCTGGCGTGCCATCATTTTTTCAGTTGTCTGATGCGGGACGATGAATGACTGGCGAGGGATGATGGATTTGTCTTGTCCCCGCTCCATTCTTTTTACCCTTTTTAGCGTATCGCCCCCGTTTTTGATGTATGATTAATGTGAAACCCATGCCGTTCGTCACTCCAATCCTCTCCCGAACAGCATACCATCGCTTTCCCAACGCTGCGCTTTCGGGTGAACAACCTTTTACGAAGAGCTATCCGGAATGAATCGTCGTCTCGCTCAAATGGCATTTATCTCTCTTTTCATTTTTTCAGCCCTCCTGAAGGCAGGGGCGGAAAATTCGAAAGATTCGAGCCCTATCCCATTTATCGTCGGAGCGGATGTCACGATGCAAACCAAAGTGGAACAAACTGGAGGGGTTTTCAAGATTAACGGAAAACAAGAGGACGCACTTAAAATACTCAGACATTACGGATTTAATACGATCCGATTGCGTATTTTCAACCATCCATCCGGCAAGGGACCGATGTGTTGCGACTTGAACTACGATATCGCTCTCGCCAAAAGGGCGAAGTCGGAGGGATTTAACATTTTGTTGGACTTTCATTATTCCGATACTTGGGCGGATCCCAGTCATCAGCAAATACCGGCGGCTTGGCAAAATATGGATTTCGAAAGTCTGAAAACCGCCTTGTATGACTATTCCAAGGATACTATCACCGCTTTTCGGAAAAACGGTGTGACGCCGGAGATGATACAATGCGGGAACGAAGTGAACACCGGCATGCTCTGGCCGGAGGGCAAAACCGACTCCCCCGATGGATGGCGCCGTTTTGTACAACTGGTTCAAGCGGCCGAGGATGGATGCAGGGCGGCTTTGCCCCACGGATATCCTATTCTCTTTTTGCATCATATCGCAGGCGCAAATTCCGTGATTTGGCATATGAACAACTTCCTCAAGTACGGGGGCGCCTTGCCCGATATCCTTGGAATCTCCTATTATCCATGCTGGCATGGAAACTTGGTTGATCTTAAAAAAAATCTCGATCAAATCGTGGAGAAATACCATATCCCCGTCTTGATTGTTGAGACGGATTACCCATGGACGAATCAAACCTTTGATAATACCCCGGACATCTGGCACGGCAAGCCTTTGAATGGCATGCCCCCCTTCACCCCTTACGGGCAGGCGGAGTTTTACACTGACTTAATCAACATCTTGAAAAGCCTTCCGTATCGAATGGGCATGGGCTTCCTCCCATGGGAGCCAACATGGCTGCCATCGAAACGCTTCGGCTCTTCTCAAGACAACCTAACGCTCTTTGATCCGCATGGAAACCCATTGCCCACCCTGGAAGCGATCCGGGATGCCATCGGAAGCAACACTAAGATATCCAAAAAACGGCTTTCCATGCAGGATTTTTAACGAATACTGAAATCGAGTGGTTGCATCCCATCATTCGGAAAACATATAATCTCAATTGATGAGTCGCACACGCCATTCCATTGGCGTTACATTCACACGCGACGCCGCAGTGAATCACAAGAAGGCTGATATCTCAATGAATTGAGGAGAACATCTCAAACCCATGCCAATAAAAAAACCGAATAGCAGAGGCGCATCCTTGCTGCCAATCATTTTAATCGGGGGCTGCATCCTCTTAACTCTCTTCGCTTATCCACTTCCGCCTCATGAAAAACCCGTCGTCTGCATTGATCCCGGTCATCCCTCCGAAACATCCGCCGGAGCTTCCGATAACGGGCTAGTGGAGCGTCATATTAATTGGCTTGTGGCGCTTAAATTAAGAAGCCTCTTGACAAGGCAAGGTGTGAGTTGCGTCATGACCAAATCCAGTGAGATGGAGTTCGTCACCAATCGACGCAGAGCGGAGATCGCCAATAAGGCTCACGCGCTTCTATTCATTCGATTGCACTGCGACGCTGCGGGTGGAAACGGTTTCACTCTCTACTATCCCAGCCATTCCGGGAGAAAATACGGGGTCACCGGACCTCCTCCGACGGTGTGCCGCGAGAGCGCATATGCGGCGCACGTGCTCGATGGAGTACTGAAATCCCAATTGCGTGGGTTTCTACATGCCAATCCGGTGAGAACGGATGACTCCACCTTTGTAGGGAGACGGCAGGGAGGGGTGCTCACAGGTTCCATTTTCTCCCGGGTTCCAACGGTTCTTGTGGAGATGTGCGATTTGACATCAAGGCATGACGATAAACTCATCGGCACCGATGCAGGCCGGGAGAGGGTGGCGCGAGCGTTGGATAGGGCGATACTGCGATATTTAAGAGTGTTTCCATCTCCTCCCCGCCATGGAATGGCGAAGGGCGTGTAGGGATGGCATCGTTAGTCGCAAGACATGGTGCGGAAAAGCCTTGTTTTTTTGATTTGGAAAAGGATACATTTTGAATATTTTGCGCGTATAAACAATCAATGAAAAAATCTCCCCTCATTATTTTATTCATCACGGTCATGATCGATCTGATGGGTTTTGGTATCATCCTCCCATTGCTTCCTCTTTACGTGAAGCAGTTTGGAGGGGGACCCATTGCGGCTGGCTGGCTAACCGCCGTATTCTCGCTAATGCAGTTCTTCTTCTCTCCGATATGGGGGAGATTTTCCGATCTTCACGGCAGACGCCCGTTCATCCTGTTGGGGCTTGTCGGTTCATGCCTCTCTTTTTTGCTTTACGGCCTGGCTTCTCAAATGTGGATGCTGTTTGTCGCTCGCACCCTGGCGGGAATATTGACAGCCTCCAGTCTTCCCACCGCTCAAGCCTATATTGCGGATGTGATGCCGCCGGAAAAGCGTTCTCGCGGAATGGCGCTCATAGGAGTGGCGTTCGGGGTGGGTTTCTCCACTGGTCCTTGGATAGGGGGCGTTCTTGGCAGGCATGGGTTGGGGGCTCCGGCGTTTTTCGTATCGGGGCTGGCGTTGATCAACTTCATCTGGTCTTATTTCGCATTGCCAGAATCCCATTTAAGGGATAGGGATGCGCAACACGCCCGAAAGATCGTGCTCTTTGACACAACCGGATTGAAGCGCGCCATCCGACACGCCACACTGGGGGAACTCCTAACCGTGTTCACCACCTCCTCGTTCGCATTTTCCATGATGGAGGCGACATTCACCTGGTTCATCCTGTTGCGATTTATTGAACCCGGGCAAGTCGGACTGGTGGCGAGGGGGATGCTGGAAAAGCGCGCGGCGGCGACGGTTGGACCGATATTTGGCATAGTGGGAGTGGTTGCGGTGATTTCCCAGGGGGCTGTGATGGGTGGTTTGGCGCAGAGAGTTGGCGAGGTGCGCCTGGTTTGGATTGGATCATTTCTGCTTTCCGCCACCCTGTTCCTGATAGCGGGAAATCACTCCTTGCCGCTTCTCATGGCGCTTGCCGCCCTGTTGGCGATGGGAAACGGATTCCTCACTCCCTCTCTTTCCAGCCTGGTTTCCAAAGCGGCTGGGAACGAGGAAAGAGGATCGATAATGGGGGTGCAGCAATCCATGGGGAGCATGGCGCGCGTGTTTGCGCCTCTCCTGGGAACATGGATGCTGCAAAAAATGGGGGAGGGAGTTCCCTATTACGCATCGGCGGTGTTGATGGCAATCGCCTTCCTGATGAGTTTGAAAATCAACCGCAGACTTGAAAAAGAGAGCGTTGGCGAGGCCACCTTGGTTCATTAATCCGCGACATTCATTCGTGCTGCGCTTACATGGATGGCTTAGGCGCGGATGTGCTAATATTCAATTTACCCACAAACATTGAACCTCCACGAATTCATTCCAAAAAAACCATGGGTGGATATGGTTTCCTTCAAATTCATAGGGTAAAGTGTGACAGAATTGTGACAAATACCGATCCTCAATAAATTCGCACTTTCGCTCGAGTAATATATTTAAATGGAATACTCGGCTTAAGGCGTCATCAATCGATTACGATGATCAAAATCAAACTTTTCGGTTCTCTTGAACTCACAGTGGATGGAGTGCAATTGAATAAGGTGGAGACGCGTGGAATGGACAGGCTCCTTGTCTTTCTTTTATTGAGACAAGGAAGACAGGTGTCTAAGACGTATCTGCTTGACTCCCTCTGGTCGGAGTTAACGAAATCCGATTCCCTAAGACAATGCATATCCAACCTTAGAGGATATTTGGGGGAGGAATCCAAACGCATCATTCGAAACAGGGAATCCATAGGATTGAACATAGAGGGGATGATGGTGGACGTATTTGATTTCTCCAAATCGATTGAGGAAAATACCGTCTCCTCCTTGCAAAAAGCGGTTAAGATTTACACCGCTCCTCTATTGGAGGAATGGAACGATCCTTGGATTATGGATTATCGAGAGAAATACAGAACGGACTATTTGAACTCCTTGCACTCACTTTCTGAAATCGCAATGAAACGAAGGGATTATACGAACGCCATTAGATTCCAGTCGCTATATGTTAAGAATAATCCGACGGAGGAAAACGGATGGAACGATTTAATGGAGATGATGATCGCAGGCGGGGAGCGCATCAAAGCGATCAACCTTTTCCATCGCTTCTCCGAATATATCAAGCCAAGTGGGATCGAGCCTTCCAAATCAATGTTGAGAAAGTATATCGAAATAGTGGAAAATCAGAACGATTATTCAAACAGGGATGACTCTTCCGGCTCTCAGAACGAATCGATAGGGGGGGCGGAACCCCTCAATTCCCATTATTATATCACACGAGATGTGGATACAATCACGAAAAACGCCATTATAGACATGGAGAGTCTAATCGTGATCAAAGGACCGCGCCAATGCGGGAAATCCTCTCTCCTGGCTCGCGCGATGCAGACCGCCCGAGATTGCGGGGACGAAACGCTTATCACCAATTTCGAGATACTTGACAAGTCAAGTTTCAACTCCATGGAAAGCCTTTGCCGCTCACTGATGGAGATGATGGCGGCGCAATTGAACATTCAAACACCGGACAGTCTAAGATGGAACCCCTTGCATAGTCCAATTTTCAATCTTGAGCAATTTGTTATCAAGGTGGTCATACCAAGCCTCAAGTCGCCGTTGGTATGGGGAATGGATGGTGTCGACAGGTTATTCCAGTATCCTTTCAGCGGGGAGATTTTCTCCATGTTACGCGCCTGGCACGAGAAACGCAGCTTGGAACCGCAAAAACCTTGGCGTCGGCTCTCCATAGCCCTCGCGTTGGCCACCGAAGCGCATCTCTACATTCGAGATCTCAACAAGTCGCCATTCAACGTTGGCACAAAGATCACATTGGAGGATTTCTCTTACTCGGATATCTCCAAACTCAATGAACTGCACGATTTCATCCTTGACGACGATCGAAAAAAGGAAAAGTTTTATCAGTGGACGGGCGGACACCCGTATCTTGTAAGACGCGGTCTTTATGAGTTAACTCTTAAAAAGGTGGACTTCCAGTCTTTCATTCGCCAATCCGAGGAGGACAACGGCCCCTTTGGAGATCACCTTCGACATATGACCTCTCTTATTCGAGAGGATCCTGATCTCCTCGGCGCGATGAAGGCGATGCTCGCCGGAAAGAGTTGTCCTGAGGAGGCATTCTTCAGACTGCGCAGCGCAGGTGTTTTAAGCGGGGAATCCCCTCTTAAAGCTCAGCCGCGTTGCGAACTGTATGCCGTGTATCTGAAAAAGAAAATATAAGTCAGTCAGCGCGCGAGCATGAAGACCAACGATCAATTTTCACTACAAACGTCTTCATATTTTATCACAGGTGGCTCGCTTCCGCCGGGAGCTCCCTCGTACGTGGAAAGAAAAGCGGACGAGGAATTATACCAACGCCTCTCCTCCGGCCAGTTCTGCTATGTGCTTGATTCTCGACAGGTGGGCAAATCATCCCTCATGGTTCGTGTGGCGTCTCGCCTTCGCAACGATAACGTGCGAGTGACGGTGCTGGATCTCTCCTCATTAGGACAAAACGTATCCATTGAGCAGTGGTACTTCGGGTTGCTTTACTCCATTGCGGAGATGTTCAACTTGGAAGCTCGAATCGAGGATTTCTGGGTCTCCAACGCAAATTTAAGCCCGGTGCAGCGATGGATGTTGGCGCTGCGCGATATCATCCTCGCAAACGATCCCTCCCCTTTGGTCATTTTCGTGGATGAAATCGACGCCGTAAGAAGCCTCCCCTTCTCTGCGGATGAATTTTTCGCAGCGATTCGCGAATGCGCCAACCGACGAAGCGAACAAACGAAAATGAATCGGTTGACCTTCTGCCTTCTTGGAGTCGCCATTCCAGCGAATCTCATCCGCAATCCCTACACCACGCCCTTCAATATTGGTCACCGCATCGACCTTTCAGACTTTTCGGAGGGGGAGGTGACTCCTTTGATGAAGGGATTGGAGGCGACGGGACGCAGTGGACAGACGCTGATCAAACGCATCCTTTACTGGACAGGCGGGCATCCGTATCTTACTCAACGATTATGCCGCGTCGTCGTGGAGGATTCGAAATCCCGCACCCCGCACGATGTGGATCGGATTTGTTTCGCAACCTTTTTCATCCCCCAAGCGGAACACATGGATGACAACCTCGCTTTCGCAAGAAATCGCATCCTGCTGCAGGAGGAGGGGGTCGATCAAGTGAACCTCTTGCTCCTCTATGCGAAAATCCTCAAGGGAAAGACGCCAATCCGTTTTGAGCCCACGGATATGATGGCGAGCATTTTGCGTTTGGCGGGCGTGGTAAAGGAGGAGAACGGAATTCTCCGTTCCCGCAATCGAATTTACAAACGCGTGTTTTCCAAAAAATGGATATACCTCAATATGCCTGGAGAGGAGGTGCGGCGCCAAAGGAAGGCGGAAACCGTGGGGTTTATCCGAGCCACGGTTTTTTGGTTGTCAATCCTTATTCTTGTTTGGTTTGCATTCCATCAAACGATATACGCCAAACAAACGGAGATGGACGCTAAGCGAATCATGCTTCAAAACAGACAACTCACTCACAGCACCGATATTCTCCAAAATGGGATGGTGAAACTCAAAAACGCCATCAAAGGAGAGAGGAGTTTCCTGAACGATGCCCGACGTAAAAAAACCGCTGCGGAAAAGCAATTGAGCGCCGTTTATCACACCACGCATCGCCTCGAGTCCCAATTTCGATTGCAAAAAAACGAGGTGAAGCTCGAAAGAGAACGAAGTCGGAAGGAAGCTCTTTACATCGATTCGATGTCCGGGCGCATCGCCTCGGCGTTCGCCAGCAACGTCTCCACTGGCGTGGAGGCGTTGGAATATGGCTTGAGATCCGTGGAGCCTGCACTGCAACAGCATCGCCGTCCTTCGCTATCGGCGGTGGAGGGATTGGCGAACGCGGTCAACAGAGGCATTTTCCTTCGCCTCACATTGAAACAACCCGTCCCCATTTTCTGCGCGTCCTTCTCGCAAAATGATCATCGCATCCTAACAGCCGGAAAGGGTCAATACGCCTATATATGGGACGCGAAGAACGGCAAACTGTTACAAACGCTTCTCGTTCAAAGGGAACCGAACGCAGTCCAAAACATCAATACCGCCGTTTTCAGCAGAGACGGCAGATACATTTTAACCGCAAGCGATGAATCCGGCGTGCAATTATGGAACGCAAAAGGAGACGCATCAGACCGTAAAACGCCAGTATGGACCGCACCACCCAATCCGCGAATTCCCGTCATGGTTGCAGCCATATCGGATGATAGCCGGTACGTGGTCACTGCAGCAATGCATAATTGGATGTTTACGACCCAGGTCTATGATTTGCATAACCACACATCGTGGCTTCTCTGCAAGGATCCCTCCCAAATGGATCAGACATTCCTCTGGTCGATGGCAATTTCACATGATGATCAGGAGGTTGTCACGGCAGGAAATGACGGCATCATCAAAGTGTGGGACCTGAAAACAGGCATGTTAATGAAAAGTTTTACGAATGACGCTCAATATAACGCACCTAACAGTCCAACGCCAATTCTTTGCGTTAACTTCGCATGGTTCGACAACCTAATTCTTTTTTCTGACAAGTCAGGTATGGTGAGAGCGTGGGACTGGCGTGACAATCGGATTTATAAAAACTATCTCGGACACAGGGATTGGGTTTGGGATGTGGAGGGATCGCCATTTCATTCTTACGTGGCATCGGGAGGCAAGGACAATCTTGCCTTTGTTTGGGCAACCGATGGAAATCAATCGCCGATATATACTATTAACGCTCACTCCGGACCGGTGATGGCGACATGCTTTTCCCACGATTCCCGTGAGCTAGTCACTGCAAGCGAGGATCATACCGCCAAAGTGTGGCTTTTCACAAATCAGCTTCAGTTTAGCACCGGAACCAATATTAACGATGTCTCATTCAACAAAAAAGGCGATGAATTTTATTTTTCCTCCCAAGGAGGGGATCTGGGCATCGTCAACCGAAAGACAAATGCTCGGCGAATGTATGTGTTTTCTCCATCCGCAATCACACATTGCGATCTTTCCCCTGATGGAAAAGAGATTGCAGCGGCTTGCGTGGATGGCGTCATAAGAATTTGGCGAGTCCCTTCCGACTCGGTCAATAACGATCTTTTAAGGCGGTTTCAAACGAACGATGGCGCTGCGGAATCGGTTCAGTACTCTCCTGACGGTAAGATTATGCTCACCGCCGGATATGATGGCTCGGTTAGCCTGTGGGATGTTCGCACCGGCAAGCGTATCATTAAAATGACCGGGCATTTTGGAAACATCTACACCGCTCTGTTCTCCCCGGATGCAAAGCGGATTATCTCTTCCAGCAGAGATGGAAGTTCCATCATTTGGGACGCCAAAACCGGTCGAATCCTATTTCGGTTGCTTCCTCCGGGAAGGATTGCGGGTAATTTCACGCAAATATCCAACCATCCATACATGTCCTGTTTTTCACCCAACGGAAAGATCGCCATTGCGGCGGATAGCGATCATCACATTTATCTTTGGAATTCACACACCGGCGCCCTCATTGGAAAGATACAGGGCGGGTTAGGTGAAGCACTCTGCGCGGTTTTCAATCGCCAGGGGGATAAAATCGCGATCGGTGGCATGGATGGGACGATTCGGATTTGGGAAGTGAGCGATGTGCTTGCCGCCTGGAAAAAACATCGAATGGCTAATCCCATCATGCTGATCCAAAATCAAGCGGGCTCTATTAACTGGTTGGATTACTCACCGCATGGCAACTATCTCGCTGTCGGATTCAGCAATCACAGTTTAATGATCCTTCCCGCCACGCCGCAATCATATGTGAATACGGCGAAGCGAATCCTCTCCTATTTGAATGGGAAGGTTACTTTTCAATGAGCCCGTATGCATTTGATTCCAAACTTCCCGGCTTCGCGGATCACCCCCATGCGCTTATCATCCCCACCTCCGTTACGCTTTTGAACGACATCCACCTCCTGGAACCGATCCCGAAAATCCTAAGGTGTTAATCCTCGTAAGCTGAAATCATGTCTGGTGTATAATACCTTTTAATGGTGCGCGTGCATCCTATTCGCGGAGGTCAGGGTATGTCAAGAAGATATCGGATGTGGATCGGAGGGGAATGGATTGATGGCGATGAGAAGTTTGCAGTACAAAACCCATATGACGGAGAAACGGCCGCCATAGCTCCTTACGCCGGCGAGGCGGATTTGGAGAATGCGATATCCGTCGCTTGCGAGGCGTTTCCGAAAATGCGCTCCATGCCCAGTTATCTGAGAGCGGAAATTCTTATGCGCCTGCGCGAAGGGGTGCGGCGACGGTATGAGGATTTCGCGCAGACCATCGCTCTGGAGGCGGGCAAGCCTATTCGGGATGCACGCGTGGAAGTGGATCGCGCTATCAACGTCCTTACTCTCGCAGAGGAGGAGGCGAAACGCATTGGCGGGGAGGTTACGCCATTGGACTTGAACTCCTCGTCCGTTTCCAGGTTGGGAATTGTCCGGAGATTCCCCGTTGGTCCTATTGTTGGAATAACCCCCTACAACTTCCCGCTGAACTTAGGCATGCATAAAGTCGCGCCAGCTCTCGCCGTGGGCGGTTCCGTTATTTGGAAGCCCTCCCCTCTCGCCCCTGGCGCCGCTTTCATCTTCGCGGAGTTGGCGGCGGATGCCGGTATTCCCAAAGGGGCGTTGAACATCCTCGCCCCGCCAAACGAAATTGCGGAACGACTCGTCACCGACCCACGGCCTCGTATGCTCTCCTTCACAGGAAGCGCAAGGGTGGGTTGGCGTCTTCGCGCACTTGCCGGAAACAAGAAAGTGACTTTGGAGCTTGGAGGCAACGCGGCGGTGGTGATCGATTCGGATGCGGACTTGGATTTCGCCATTCAGCGTTGCGTCGCGGGCGGGTTTGTCTATGCCGGGCAAACATGCATCTCCGTCCAACGTATTTTCGTGGCGGAGACGGTTTATGACAGGTTCCTCTCCGGCTTTATCCCCTTGGTGCAGGGCTTGCGCCTGGGGAACCCTTTAGATGAAGCCACTCAAATGGGTCCTATGATCAGCGACAGGGAAGCGGAGCGCGTGGAAAGATGGATCAACGAGGCTGTCGAAAACGGCGCTGAAAAACTAACCGGCGGAAATCGAAAAGGAAGAATGGTGGAACCGACCGTGCTCGCCAATGTTCCGCCATCCATGAAGGTCTCCTGCGAGGAGGTTTTCGGACCGGTGGTCGTCGTCGCTCCCTATAAGACTTGGAATGAGGCGTTGGCGAAAGTGAACGACTCGCCATACGGATTGCAAGCGGGAGTGTTCACTAACGACATTCGCAAGGCGTTCCAAGCATTCGAGAGGCTGGAGACGGGAGGAGTGATCCTCAACGACGCTCCGACCTATCGGATGGACGGTATGCCATACGGAGGGGTTAAAAGCTCGGGATTAGGCAGAGAGGGGGTGCGGTATGCGATGGAGGAGATGAGCGACTTGCGCATTTTCGCGATGAATTTGGCGTGAATGAGAGCGTCGGATAAAAAATGAGGCGAGGGGTTTTAACGGATATCGCCTATAAAGATCAGGGAATTGCAAAAATCGTTTTTCAGGTGTTTCGTTAATCGTGAAGTGAATGGCATTAGCCGCATTTTCCGAATCTTGCAATTCCCTGGAGGAATGGAAGATAAAGGCAATACATAAGCCACTTTCCTCGTATGACATTCCACAAAAGGGCGGTTTCTCTCACACCCTGTTCCCACGTCGAAATCCCTCGAACCTGTGAAACGTAATGAAGTTTGCGTCGTGCTGTGTGTGAGCGCCGCCAAATCCGTCATCAAAAGCCGTGCGTGAGACAGCGATGATGTCCTCTCCTTCAACGAGCCAATCCACGTATTGAAAACCGTGATATTGCATGTCCGAATGGCACAGCAAAATGGACCTTATCTCCCAATGGCGTAGGTCGAACGAAAAGGAGAGCGCAAGGTTATTGCGCACATTTCCCGGGGATAGTCCGGGATGTTCGCCAATGACGGGATTCACGAGCGCCCAGTACCCATTTGAGAACGCATCGTATCGAATGGTGAATTTTTTACTTCCGCCCGGAAAAGGGATGAAATCATTTCGGGGGTCGAATTCGGCGTTTAATCCATCCGGGGAAATACGCACCAACGCGGCTTTTTCATCGTCCCCGGGATGATCCACTCTCAGAATATTGACGATATTTCCCGCAGGCGACACCACCGCATTTCCCTCCAGCCAGCCCCGAAACGCTCCATTCAACCAATCCGGATCTCTTTCCATGCGGTTGCTACACCTCCAACTGTCCGCTTGTAACAGGTCCGCATCACTGGGTGCGGACATCATGAAGCTGCGAAAGTGCGTCGGCCATCCTCCCTGCCCCATGGCGTCCTCCATCGCCCGCCAGATTCGACCGTCATGTTCCATAACCGGCACAGGTGCGCAATGATACTTGGCGTCCGTCATTAAAAGTCCGTTGGATTTGGAGTTGGGAGCGCTCCATGTTTCACCGCCGTCCTCCGATTTTCTAATGATCGCATCCCCGTACTCTACGGAGGTCCCCATGAGATAGAGCGCACCGCGATGGACAAAGAGAGATGACCAAAACTGCCCCTCGACCTCCGTTTGGAGCCGCCAGCTTTCTCCCTTATCGTGCGATATGCAGATACGAGTGAGGTTATATCCACTACCGGGTCCAAAGACATCGTGGGAAGCCACGTATTTGCCATCAGGTAACAATGCGAGCGCAGGAGAGCCTATATAGCATTGGGAAGAAGCGGGAAGATGATCTATTACGACGCCGGGAACGGATGTGACGGGTATTACATCGGACATCGTTCTTTAGCCTTTCGAAAGATTAAATGCGCTATGAAAGCGATCAAAAAAAGAGCGGGGATCCCCTCTATTCGAAAGATTAAATGCGCTATGAAAGCGATTAAAAAAGAGCGGGGATCCCCTCTAAACATTCGTCAGATCATCAATATATCACAAATCCGCACAGCATGCCATTATTGTTGGCCGGGCTTAGCGCCCGGAGTGGGAGGAGGTGGTTGGTGCGCTTTCATCGCAACCAGAATCTCAGCGGACTGCACGCTGCCATGGCAAATTTGATTGACAACATAATCCTTGTCCGCCTGAGACACTTTGTTCCAATCTCCGCCCGATTTCTGCGCGATCTCCGTAAGTCGATCCGCCATCTGCTGCTCGGACTTATCCAATCCGTTATTCTGTTGCTGGCATCCGGATACGAATCCGATAGTCATGGTGGCAAGCACGAAAGAGACGCACAAAAGCGCTATTTTCCTCATTTGTCGCTCCTTTACAGTTCATGTTAGTTGATGTTAATAATCCAATGGGAGGGCTTAAGAAACTCCCCGACTCGTTCGGCTTTAACATGCCCGTCCGCGAATAGCACATTGCTGCCACCTGAATGTTTCTGCCAAGCAGGATAGGATGGGTCCGTGGAGGAGGCTAAGGCGTACACGTACACCTCCCAATCCATGGTTATGGCATTGGTGGGTCCGTTCCACCATTGATAGCACCAGTCGCATTCGCTGTTAAGCCATCTTCCGCATCCCCAGTAATGACCGTAGATTTGCGTCATTCCTTCCACAAGTGCGAAGAGATTCGAAGGACTCTGAATGCTTGCATCCGTCACATTCATTCCCGCTCCTCCTGCATATCCTTGGTAGGAAAAGAGTCCTTGGGGGTTGCTCACCCCAAACATACCACCCCATTTGGGACCGATCGCGTTTGGCATATAGCTGATCGGCGATGGGGTTTGGGTGGGTCTCATTCCGAATTGTTGCGGTGTCATGTTCGTTGTTTGAAAACTATCCGAGGGGCAGGTGTAAATCCCCGTGCTCTTCAGGTAAGGCTGTATGCACCATGCGCTGGACCAAGTGTACCAAGGCCATTGGGACATATAGTTTTCATGAGGCCAGGTTTCGTCATAATCCTGGGTGTACATCATCAAGCCAAGTCCAATCTGTTTCAAATTGGATTCGCATACCGCTTGTCGCGCCTTTTCCCTGGCTTGGGCGAAGACTGGAAATAGAATCGCAGCCAGTATAGCGATAATTGCAATAACGACGAGCAGTTCAATAAGCGTAAACGCTCTTTTTTTCATCCTTATGCTCCTTTCAAATGTATCTACGCGATACGAAAATGTGGGTCTGTCAAAAAAGCAATGGACAACGAATTGGCAGTGACCTTAACTCATGGATGATTGCCTGATTTCCAATTTCGCAGCAAGCCAAGTCTGTTGGATTGGGGTGGAAGGGTCTTTCATCCGACGGTTAAGGTACTCCCATGCAAGCTCGCACATCCTCTCCATCGGCTGAACGATAGTAGTGATGGGCGTTTCCAAGTACTCGGTATCCTCTATACCGTCGCAACCCACCAACGCCACATCGTCCGGGCACCGAATGCCCAAGTCGCACAGGGCGCGGTAGGCGGCGATAGCCATATCATCGTTATGGCAGAATATTGCGTCCGGTGGCTGGTGACTCTCCAAATATTCGCGCATTTTAGTGCGCACAACCGCTCTTATACAGTTCTCCAAGGGAATAAATTCCGTCGGCAAACCCGCTTGTTCCATCTTGACGGTATATGCGACATATCGGGCGTCCGTGACGCGATGCGGCAGATCGTCGGTAAGGTAGGCAATCCGTTTTCTTCCGCCTGAAATGAGATGATCCATCGCCGCATCCGATCCCGGTCGAATATCCACCCCCACCAAGTCGTGCGTGTACATTAAGTGATACGCCCCCATGCTCACGATGGGAATGGGGAATGCGGCGCTGTCGCCGTTGAGTTTACGGAGCACCGGTTCCGCTTCATGAGCGATAATGCCATCCACCGCCCAAGGAGAGATCAGCTTTTCCTTGCCGAAGCCGAGGCTTTTGTAACTCATCAAATCGATGATGAGTTGATATGGCTCCGGTTCCAGTTGCGCTTGCATAAGTTGAGAGACTCTGGCGTGATAGGCTCCTTGCCGTCCTTCAGACCAAAGCCACATGGTGATGATGCCGGATTTTCCCGTCACCAGCGCTCGCGCGGCGTGGTTGGGCTGATAATTCATAGCCTCGGCGGTTTTGCGAACCCGCTCGCGCGTTGCGGCGGAGATGAAAGGATCATCCGACCGATTTAGCGCTCGCGACACCGTGGCGTGGGATAAATTCAGCTCACGAGCGATATCCTTGATGGTCACTCTTGTTTTCATGATGTCAGAATACCCTATAAAAGCGCAACAGTGTTGTACACGTATCACCGCACACGTGTATTATATCACGTTTGAAATACATTGTCAAATATTTTTTCTTATTTTTCATCCCCCTCGATCCATGGGGCGCTTATTTCATCGGACTGAAAGCCAGGAATGATTCATCCGTAACGGGGATGCGGTTGACCATTCGGCATGGTTTACGATATACTAACTAGGGAGCATCGAAAAGCAACCGAATCTCATGTTTAAGGGTTGGGATTGCGCCTTGATGATGACGGATGCATCCACCGGCGCAAATATGTGTTCTTTTACGATCCACCTATTCATTCTTCGCCAAAAGGGCGATCAAACAGAGATTTCCAGGGGACCCCAGTGATTAATCCTGACATATATCGTGAGATGGGATTGAGCGACGCCGAGTATCAGCAAATCGTAGGGATATTGGGACGCGAACCCACCGAAACCGAATTGGGAATGTACGCCGTGATGTGGTCCGAGCACTGCGGTTACAAGTATTCCCGTCCAATTCTGGCTCTTTTTAAGAATTACCGCGAGGCTCAGGAGAAAGGTGCGTTGGAAAACGCCGGAGTCATCCCCTTGAATGAGCGTTTGGGAATAGTTTTCAAGATGGAATCGCACAATCACCCATCCGCCGTGGAGCCTTTCCAAGGCGCCGCGACAGGCGTAGGCGGTATTCTGAGAGATATCTTCACGATGGGCGCGCGCCCCATCGCCAATCTCAACAGCCTCCGGTTCGGTGAGATCGAAGGCGATGAGGAGTGCGCTCGCAACCGCTTTCTGTTTGAGCATGTGGTTGACGGCATCCAGCATTATGGGAACTGCGTCGGCGTGCCAACCGTTGCGGGCGAGGTGATGTTCCATAAATCCTATGCAGGAAATCCGTTGGTGAACGCCATGGCGGTTGGCGTGGTGGATTTGAAGGGGATCGCAAGCGCCGCCGCTCATGGGCGCGGAAATCCCGTTTTATATGTGGGATCCAGCACGGGCAAGGATGGCATTCACGGCGCAACGTTCGCATCGGTGGAACTGGGTCCGGATTCGGAAAGCCGGCGTCCCAACGTCCAGATGGGCGATCCATTCATGGAGAAGCTGCTTATCGAAGCCACGCTTGAGGCTTTGGCGACTGGCGATGTGGTGGGAATTCAGGACATGGGGGCGGCGGGATTGACCTGTTCCACTTGCGAAACCGCCACTAAGGGTGGCACGGGAATGCGCATCGATGTTTCCAAAGTGCCCCAGCGCGAAACGGGCATGACGCCTTACGAGGTGATGCTTTCCGAATCGCAGGAAAGAATGCTGGCGATTTGCCGCAAGGGAACCGAGGAGAAAATCGCTTCGATTTTTCGAAAATGGGAACTGAATGCTGTGGTCATTGGCGAAGTGACCGATGACGGCATTTTGCACGTGTGGAACGGCGAAAATCTCTCTGCGGAGATACCTGCGAAATCTCTTACCGATGGATGTCCCACATATCACCTGGAAACCGCCGAGCCGGAATACATTCGGACCGTCCAGGCCTTTGACCCCTTGACCGTTCCGGAACCTGCCGACTATAACGTCGCCTTGGAAAGACTCCTCTCCTCGCCCACCATCGCGTGCAAGGAGTGGGTTACCCATCAATACGATTCCATGGTGCAGACTCAAACCGTGCTAGGGCCCGGAGACGGAGACGCAGCGGTGTTAAGGATACGCGAAACGCAGATGGGCATCGCCTTGAAGACGGATGGCAACGGTAGGTACTGTTACCTTGATCCGTATGTTGGTGGTCAGATTGCAGTGGCGGAAGCGGCTAGAAATGTGGTGTGCGTCGGAGCGCGACCGGCTGCGGTGACGGACTGTCTGAACTTCGCCAATCCGGAGAAGCCTTCGAATTTCTGGCAGTTTAAACGTGCGGTGGAGGGTATCGCCAACGCGACGGAGATTTTCGGCACTCCAGTGGTGTCCGGAAATGTCTCTTTTTACAACGAAACCCCGGATGGACCGATCCACCCCACTCCGGTTATCGGCATGCTGGGGATACTGGATGATGTGAACAGACGTTGCGGTGCGGCGTTCGAGGAGGAAGGCGACGTCCTTGTGTTGCTAAGGGCGGGAAACGATCCAAGCGGAGGTTTGGGAGGCAGCGAATATCTCTCCCGCATCCATGGCATCGAAGCCGGAAAGCCCCCGATGATAGACTTGGAGGCGGAAAAGAGGCTTCACTCCTGCCTTTTGGAGTCGATTGCCGATCGGCTCATCGTGTCCGCACACGATTGCTCCGATGGAGGATTGTCGGTTTGTCTGGCTGAGAGTTGCTTTTACAACAATTTGGGCGCGGTGACGTTGATTCGATCCGATAAGCTTGGAGGATTGCCAGCATCCGCAATACTCTTTGGCGAAGAGCAGTCACGCATCCTTGTCTCCTTGCGAAGCGAGAGACACCTCAAGCGAATAGAATCCATAGCGGATAAATACGGAGTGCAAGCCCTATGGGTGGGAAGCGTGGGCGGAGATTATTTAAGAATAACGCTGGATGGAAAGGACCTCATCAATCGCCCTGTATCTCAATTACAAGCGATTTGGCGTAACGCCATCGCTGCTATCATGACGCGGGAAGACTAATCCGTCGGATTGTTGAATTGTACATGGGTCTTGAAAGCGGAGACGCTTTGTCGTCCGATACGCTTGTTTAAGGCACTAAGGAAAGAATGATCAATATGCCTCAACCTTCTGGAAACGCTTGGAGCGAAAGTCCGAAAGAGGAATGCGGTATTTTCGGGATTTACGCGCCGGGCGAGGAAGTGGCGCGAATAGCCTATTTCGGACTTTTCGCTCTGCAGCATCGAGGTCAGGAAAGCGCCGGCATTGCCGTATGCGATGGCGACCGTATCCTTTTACATAAGGAGATGGGACTTGTAACTCAAGTTTTTGACGAGGATGTCCTCCAGTATCTACGAGGCGGGATCGCCATAGGACACACACGTTACTCCACCACCGGCTCCAGCGTCATACGCAATGCTCAACCCTTATTCTGCACCTCTTCCATCGGCGACATCGCCGTGGCGCATAACGGCAATCTCGTAAACACCACCCCTTTGCGCGAGGAGCTTCAAAAAGAGGGAATCATCTTTGAAACCACCAATGACAGCGAAGTGATCGCCCGAATGATAGCTCACTATCATAAAACATCCATAGAGCAGGCGGTGATGAAATGCATGGAGCGTTTAAATGGAGCTTACTCCCTGGTCATTATGACCAAGGACAAGCTGATCGGGGTGCGCGACCCGCATGGCATTCGCCCTCTTTGCATCGGAAGGATCAACAACAACCATTACGTCTTGGCGTCCGAAACCTGCGCTCTGAATGTGGTGGGGGCTCATTTCGAAAGGGAGGTGGAGCCTGGGGAGATGGTTGTGGTGGATTCCCAAGGGATCAGAGAGACCCAAGCCGTTCCCCTGGCAAGACACGCCACTTGCCTCTTTGAATTCATCTATTTCGCTCGACCGGACAGCCAGATTTACGGCAAGACGTTACATGACGCCCGCAGGCGAATGGGGCATGAGCTCGCCAAGGAGCATCCTTGTCCCAACGCACATTTGGTGATCCCGATTCCGGATTCCGCCACCCCTGCCGCGCTCGGTTTCTCCGAAGTCTCTCGCATTCCCTACGGGGAGGGGCTGGTGAAGAACCGCTATATCCAGCGTACATTCATCCAGCCGGACCAGAGAATGAGAGATTTGGGGGCGAGGATGAAATACACCCCTCTCAAGGAGACTTTGGCGGGCAAGCGAATTGTAATGGTGGATGATTCCATCGTACGAGGCACCACGACTGGCAAATTGGTTCGCATGCTTTTTGAAGCGGGCGCCTTGGAGGTCCATGTGCGTATCAGCGCCCCGCCTGTTTGCCATCCATGTTATTACGGCATTGACATGGCGAATCAGAATGAACTCGTAGCGGCTTCCCATTCCGTGGAGGAGATACGCCGGTTAATTGGAGCCACGTCCTTGGGCTTTCTCTCGCTGGAGGGAGTTGTCCACGCAATCGGGTTGAACAAGGATAAGTTCTGCCGCGCCTGTTTCGATGGAAAATACCCCCTGCGGGTACCGCGTGACGTGAAAGTGACCAAACTCGCCCTGGAACCGGTGGATTCGAAAGCAAGAGCTGAATTGGACACCGAGGATATCCTGGAGGTTCCAGAGCCCATTTTGGAAACGCTTTGAATGAATCCGAAACGATTTTCGCTGTTTTACGTCTTTTCATTTGATGGTGTTTCGAGGATGCACTCATCATGAAGGAGATACGGAAAATCGTTGCGAGGAGAAGATGATGAAAAAGACGTTTAACGCCCTTCTCGGTTTGGCCGTCGCGGCGGGCGGGGTGGGCCTTTTCAGCGTAGCCACAAAATATGCGGAAAGCCGAAAGATCAATATTTCGGAACGGTTCGCCGATCTGTTGATTCATCCCAAATGGATCATGGACACCGATGAGATGTCCAAGGATTCGCCGGACGCGGCGTTGGCCGCCTGCTGCGCATGGCTGATAGACATAGCGTATAAGTCAACCGAAGGGATCATTGGCGCCCCCTTGATGGATCCGGTGGGTTATGAAAGGCATGCGTATGCGCCTGAAACCGGATATGCTGCGACAATCGTCACCACCGGTTTGGAACCCGAAGCCTGCTTGAAATATGAGTTAACTCTGCCGAATATCGCCAAGATAAGCGGGGGGAGAAGAATCCATGCGGGGAGGCTGAACGGCGCCAGGGCGCTCATTCACGCTCCGGATTCCGTAACGATCAAATTCAACTCCGGGTACGCCGTAAATATCGAGACGAATTTCGAGTTCTCCAACAGCCTGGTTCCCGTTTTCGGAGGACCTTTGCAATTGTCCGGATCGGCGTCCATTTCGGACAACCGCAGAAACGTAGGAAGAATAAGCTTTCAACAGGATGGCGTTGTGGCGGGGACGATCACCAACGGGGATAGGATCGTGGGACGCATAACCGGCTCCCTTGCCGATGGCATCACCGTAAAACGATATTAACGCGTTAAGACAGATAATCAGTATCATTCCCTGCTCAACTTCAATTCTACTCAATCAATCCAGTGGACAAAAGGAGCCAACCCAATGGCGGACCAGCCAATAACCTATCGTGATTCCGGAGTCGATATCGACACAATGAACGAGGCGGTGTTGCAGATGCGCGATCACGTGCGTCAGACCTACACGCCCGAGGTGTTAACAGACATCGGCAGTTTCGGGGGCATCTTCGCCTTGGATTGGAAAAGCTACGAGGATCCCGTATTGGTATCCAGCATCGATGGCGTGGGCACCAAACTCAAGGTGGCGATAATGGCTGGAAAACACGACACGGTCGGAACGGACCTGGTGAACCATTGCGTGAACGACATTCTGGTGCAGGGAGCTCGCCCTCTTTTTTTCATGGATTATATCGCCACGGGAAAGCTGAATGCTTCCATCGTGGTGGATGTGGTGAAAGGGCTCGCCAACGGATGCAAGACTGCGGGTTGCGCACTGCTTGGCGGCGAGACTGCGGAGATGCCGGGGATGTATTCAGAGGAGGATTACGATCTGGCGGGCTGCATCGTGGGGGTGGTTGACAGAAACAAGATCGTGGATGGATCCAGCATCCAAGCCGGGGACGCAGTGATTGGATTGGCTTCAAGCGGATTGCATACCAACGGTTTCTCGCTCGCTCGCAAAGTGCTGTTTGAAAAGGCCGGGTTGAGCGTTCATTCCACACCCGATGAACTGAACGGGAAAACCATTGGAGACACGCTTCTGCAGCCTCATCGTTGCTATGCGAAGGCGGTGCTTTCTCTTTTGGAAGAGTTGCCTGTGAAGGGAATGGCGCATATCACGGGAGGAGGTTTCTATGATAACATTCCGCGCATCCTTCCAGTGGACTGCAGCGTCACCCTCGACAGGAGACTATGGACGCCACCCGCGATCTTTGAGATGATACAAAAACTCGGCAACGTGCCTGAACCGGAGATGTACCGCACTTTCAACATGGGCATAGGCTACGTGTTAATCATGGAACGAGCCGCCGCCCTGGAGGCGATCGCGCGATTGACCACGGCGGGAGAGGTGGCGGGGCTTATCGGGGAGGTGCATCGCGGCGTGCATGAGGTTGACATTATATAGGAGGAACTATTCGGTTTTATTATGATTGATAACGGAATTCGAACGGTGACGATGGAAAAAGAGGAGAGGAATACACCGATAACTCGCAGCGTCACCGCTCTTTTATGGGATATAGATGGTACGCTCATAGACACTACCGATTTGGTGATTAGCGGTTTGGATTATGTTTACCGTAAGTTTATTGGAAAAACTCTCCCATACGATAAGATACGTGCTTTGGTCGGTATCCCGTTGGTAAAGCAGCTGCAAATCTTTGGCGATTTCGAATCCATTGGAGCAACACAGGAGGAGATGGAAAAAGAGTTCATACGGTTCTGGGAGGAGAGGAAGGATCGGGAAAAAGTTTTCACAGTCGTCACCGACACTCTCATTCGAGGTTTTAAGGCGGGGATCAAGACGGGATTGGTCACTTCCAAGAATCTCAGTGAAATCGCCAACACACTGCCTCGTTTGGGGATCGCCGATTACTTGGATTGCGTGATCTGTGCGGATGATGTTCGCAACCCCAAACCCGACCCGGAAGGCATTCTTTTGGCTTTGAAAAGAATGGGAGTGAAACCTGAGGACGCCGTATTCATTGGGGATTCCGTGTATGACATGCGAGCGGGCAGAGACGCCGGGGTTCGACGCTGCGCGGTGACCTGGGGCGCGGCAAGCAAACAGGATTTAATGGCGGAAGCCCCCGATTTGATATGCGATAATCAAAGCGATCTGAGACGTCTACTAAATATTCCATAAGGCGAATATCCCATAAATCCTATCGCACCAAGAGAAAGATAACAAATGATGCTCAGCATCAACACCAATCCGCTTAAATTTCATCTACCTGTTTTCGAAGGCCCATTGGATTTGCTCCTGCATCTCATCCGTGAGAATAAGGTGGATATCTATGATATCCCCATCGCTGAAATCACGCAGCAGTATCTGGATTTTCTCTCCTTGATGGAATCTCTGGATCTGGCTATCGCAGGGGAGTATCTTGTGATGGCGGCGACGTTAATGGAGATCAAGTCACGAATGCTGCTTCCACAGGCTCCCTCTCAAAATTCCGACGAGGAGGAGGAAGAGGATCCCCGCCAGGAGCTGGTTCAGAGATTGTTGGAATATCGCAAGTTTCAGGCGACAGTGAACACGCTGGAGGGATGGGAGGAATATCGCAAGCAACTCTATTTCCGAGGGGCTTTGGAGAACCCGGAGGATTACTTCCTGCCGATAGAAGCGGGAGATATCAGCTTGAACGAACTCCGGGAAGCGTTGAAAAGAGCTTTGCTCTCCGCAGGCGTGCAAGAGCAGAGGGTCACTGCGGTCACCCCTCGAAGAAGAGCCAGCCTGAAGATGAAAATGGCGGAATTGCTGAGAAAGGTGCGATCCTGCCCCGAAGGATTGCCGTTCGAATCGATGATTGAACACCCCGCCTATCTGTATGATATCGTTCTTTTTTTTCTCGCCTTGCTTGAATTGGTGCGACAAGGGGTGTTGAGAGCGGAACAGGAGACCACCGAGGATGATATTATTCTGTTTATTCGAGAGGACGCCGCATGAACCTGTCGTCCGCCGTTGAATGTCTTCTCTTTGTGGCGGGGGAACCGCTTAACCTGCAGGATATGGCACGCGCATTGCAATGCGATGAATACATCGCCGAGAAGGCTTTGCGCGAACTCCAGTTGCGGCTAGGCGAGAGCGGAAGCGGTTTGCAGGTGGTGAAAATCGCAGGGGGGTGGCAACTCGCAACACGCATGGAATACTCCGAAACGATCGGACGTCTCGTCACACGAAACGGTGGGAAACTTTCTCATGCGGCATTGGAGACCCTTGCGATCATTGCGTACCGACAGCCCATCACCATTCCGGAGATTGAAGCGGTGAGAGGGGTCTCCGCCAGCGGCGTGGTCAAATCCCTTCAGGAGAAAAGGCTGGTGGCGGAAGTTGGAAGAAAACAGACCATCGGCAGACCGATCCTCTACGCCACCACGCAGGAGTTCCTGCATTATTTCGCCATTTCCAGTCTGGAGGAGCTTCCCGCTCTTGAGAATTTCGAACCGGATGAGGGTCTCACCGCAGGCGGTCTTTTGGATAACGCCGCCTTGGCGGAAGCCTCATCGGAAACCCGTCAGGATGCTATTTTTCCAGATACTCCATGATCCTTGGCGAAATCAACGCCGCCATATACGCCTGCCCGTAAACGTTCGGGTGAACATTCGCTCCGTATAGCTGAGACGCAAGAGTATTGGATACAGAAACCCCAAAATCGATTAGGATGCACTTGCTATCTTGCGGATGCGCGGATTTGTACCCCTGATATCCTTTTCTCAAAACGTTCGCGTAGATGTTTCCAGTCGGATATATCCGGGTATTGTGCAGTCCAAGAGGGGTTAATACAAATATCCAAGCCTTGGGCGCAGCCTTGCGCAATGCCGCTAACGCTTGGGTGATCGAAGCTTGCGTATCGCTTTTATTCGCGCTCGAGAGGTCTTCGTTTGTAATGTAATTGATCAGTATTGCCGCAGGTTCCGTATTTTTCGAGCCGTACGCGCTAATATGTCCTTGAGAATCAAGCAAACTAGTGGAGCCATCAATTTTATTCCACCTTGAAAGAGGATTATAATCCCCGCCCTCTCCGTTTACGCTATGGGTGATCCTATAATAACCCGGCACATCGCCGGAACCGTCGCCTGGGCGAAGCCATCCTGAAAACCCGCATGCGCTGATGCAATAATCCCACCCCATTGAGGCTTTTAACCCCTCGCCTATCAGGTGGGAATAGTCGGCGATGTTTGAATCCATGCCGTTATTCGCCATGATCCCTTCGGTGATGGAGTCGCCTAGGATCATAATCCATTTTTTCATCGCCGGAACTTGACCGGGAACGGAGTTCGGACCAAGTCGAATGGCTGAAATCCGCACGATATTCGTTCCATATCCGCCATTCACCCAGCGATCCCTCTGCTCGGTATTGCGGACGTAAACGATAAGCGTGTGTTTCCCAGCGCCATAAACGGGTATGGTCAATTCTCCTTGCGGGGCCGTGGTCGGGATCGGCGTGTCATCCGTGAACGAACCGTCGAGAGAGTAGGAGAGATTTCCGGCGGGAGCCAGACCGGTGTTATCGAACAGAATCGAAATGAAAGAGTTCGGAGCCGTTGTTGACCACACGCATGTGAAGTAAGCGCCGCTATTCCATGTCTGCCGATATAGATTCCCGCCTCGTCCCTTGTCGCCGCTCCAGTTTCCAGGCGAGAAGCGAATCGCAGGGGAGGTTACAGGCAGTATCGTTCCTTCCTCAGGCGACGCTTGCGCATTGGCGTTTCGATAGGATGCAATCGCCGCCACGAGAGAGAGGATACATATCCCCATCATATTTCGTTTGATGATAGATCTCACATTCATTCCTGAACCTCCGCTTGTCCCGTAACGTGTGTCACAGGCTTATCCATTGTCAATTCGATAATTGTATCCGTGTCAAGGTCGGATTCCTCGGGGATATCAAACTCCAAACGCCCGTCCGGCAAAGTGGTGGCCATGTATGCGGCGTTTGAAATGCAATGGTTTATAAGAACCTTGCCGTTCAACGGAGGCAAGATGATCTTACGAACAAAATGAAATAGATGCAGATAAATGATATTGTCCACATACATCGCCCCGCCCCAGTCTCCGCCCGGAAAGGGACCACCGCGCGTTCCGTATAACGCTTTTCCATATTTACGCAACCAATCGCCCACCTGATTTAACACATTAACCTCTCTCGGGTCGATTCGTCCATCCGGCATCGGTGAAACTCCCAACATCAGGTTGCCATTGCCGGCGGCGCATTCCACCAGGGAATGGATTACCTCGTCGAAACTCATCACTTTGCCGTTCGGATCCCACGAAAATTGGGAATCCGAAAGGGGAATGCACGATTCCCATGGACGGTCAGGCTGGTATTTTCCGATGGCTTTCTCCACCGTATCGAAATCGCCCGCAAGCTGAGGGTATTTTCCGAGTTGGTCGAAAGCGCAGCATCGGTTATTGGTGATGATACCGGGCTGGAGCTTGTGAATCAGGGCGAGGAACTTATCCGCGTGCCAATAGGAGAGCGAATCCCCCTTGCCGAAATAATCCCACCACATGATATCCACTTTGCCGTAATGCGTGAGCAGTTCCGTGATTTGGTCCGTCATGTATTGTTCATACTTGGAATCGTCCCCGACTCCATAGTCCGGGTTGTGCGTATCCTGAAGGGGATAGCAAACACCGAAACGGATTCCCTCCGCATGGCAGGCGTCGGCGAGCTGTTTAACGATATCGCGCTTATAAGGGGTTTGTGCGATGGTATCGTCGGAAACCTTGCTGTCCCACATCGAGAAACCGTCGTGATGCTTGCATACCAAAACGATATATTTCATGCCGGCGTTTTTTGCGATCTTCACCAAAGACATGGCGTTGAACTTCGTCGGATTGAACTGCTTATAGAGGTTATCATACGCAGAATCTTTCATAAAGCCCGCCGAATCTGCGGTGGTGTCCAATGGCTTTGAACCGTTCCCCGACGAACCTATCTCCTTTCCGGTAATGCCGCCCGGTCCGAAGTCTATAAACATACCAAAGCGGGCATCCTTCCACCATGTCATCTTATTCGGTGGTTTACTAGGCTCATGCTTTGAAGGGGAGGATTTAACCGGAGCGGATATGTCGGGTTTGGGGGGTTGGGGTTTTCCCTGCGATGTTGACACAAAAAGCGGAATCATTGCGAAAAACAAAAAAAGTTGCGCCATGAATTGCATCCAAAATAACCTTTCCATTGATTCGTAAAGCGAAACGAAATCAACCGGCAATTATTACCATATTAATTCGAGGTGTGTCCAATGGAGAGGCTATAGGACACACAATGCCAATCAATACTTGGAAAAGAAAGAAGACGCAGTCAAATATGCAAAAACATTGATGACGAGAGGAACACCACCCTATGAAAGTCAACTCGACGTCATACGTCTTCACTTGGCGTTCACTTCCACACGTTATTCAACAATCTTGACATCCGCATATAGGGTCGCCCGAATATCTCAGCATCTGGCGTTTCCTTACGTCAGTCACTCCCCGAGGACCCACAATGGAGATACGTCCGCGTCCGGAACACCGTACTGAGGGGGGAGGAAAAGCTGGTTTCCAATTCCAAGTGACGGATCGTTAGGATTTGCCACCGTATCATTCCGGTCTGCTTTTTAGAAAATCCACATCCCTCCAAGTTTGCCGGAAATCACCCCGGCATTGACGTCTCAGTTCAAAATTCGATTGATGGATCGTCCATCGAGCCCGAAATTCCCTTCCAATGAAGTGGTCGAGGGAATATCTCGGTTACGAGGATGAATATTAACGGAACCATCCCTGGTGAGCGCCTATGGAATATCATTGAATTCCAAAACCTATGAAAACGGAGGGGGTTATTTATGAAAAGGAGACGAATCGTTGGAGGATCTTTCGGAGGGTTGACCACCGCGTTCACTTTGAAGGATAGATTGGGGAAGCGCGCTGACATCACTTTGATATCCGATAAGGAAAGATTTACTTTCATTCCATCGCTCCCATGGGTGGCGATAGAATGAAAAAATCCCGAGAAGATCGTTTTCGATATTCGACGCACCTTATAGAGAGAAAACATTCATTCTCCGCTTGGCGAGGTGACCCTGTTTGCCCCAAACCGCCAAACGATTGAAGTTGCCGTGCGGGGAGCCGTCTCATGGATGATCCAAGCAAGAAAGTGAGGATGAGTGCATTTCATCGGGAAAAAGAAGAGGAGGAAACTTGACATACTATTCAATTATTTTCTAAAACAGTTGAACTATGCAAACGGATGCCGAACGCAAGTTCAAGGACAAGCTCTACGAGCAGTTCGCACGCATCGGGAAATCCCTATCCAATCCGCATCGATTGGAAATTCTCGAGTTATTGGCGGAAGGGGAGCGGTGCGTGGAGGATATCGCCGAAATCACGGGGATTACGATTGCCAATGCCTCCCAGCATCTAGGGGTGTTGCGCGCATCGAGAATGGTGGAGATCAGACGCGACGGAAACAATATCCATTATCGCCTTGCGGATGGAAAGGTTTTTCATCTCCTTCACTCCTTGCGCGCGTTGGGAGAGACTCAGCTAACGGAAATTGAGCGAATCACTCGAGATTATCTTGAGGATCGAGCCTCTCTACGAGCGGTGACAGCGGAGGAGCTTGCAGACGAAATTGTGAATGGCAACGTGATTCTTCTCGATGTGCGTCCGGTGGAGGAGTTTCATGCCGGACATATTCAAGGCGCCTTATCGATGCCCCTGGAAACGATAGAGAGTAACCTCAAAAACCTTCCCAAAAGCAAGGAGATCGTCGCTTATTGTCGCGGATCATATTGTGTATTATCCGATCACGTTGTGGCATACCTAAACGCAAAGGGATATTCGGCAAGCAGGTTGTCGGAGGGATTTCCGGAATGGAAATGGCGGGGATTTCCGGTGGAAGTCGGAGGGGAAAGCATCGACGGATAATGGCGAAATACGACCCGCAGATATCCGCCAAGGGGGGATATGCGATGGCAACTCTTCTCAATGAATAATACAATCATCATTGGAATCATGATCTTTGGGGGAAGGATATCCTAAACCAAAAGAGTATTTTTTTGTGAAAGGATTCGAAACGAAATGATCGTCACTTTGCTACTCAACGACGCACCCTACGGCACGGAGAAAAGCTACAACGCCTTGCGTTTGGCGATGGCGTTACAAAAGGAACATCCCGACACCGAGGTGCGCATATTCTTGATGGCTGACGCCGTGGGTTGCGCGCTACCGAACCAAGTCACCCCGCAAGGCTATTACAACATCGAAAGAATGGTCCGATCGATCATTGCAAAAAAGGGCGTTGTTCGCTTATGCGGCACATGCGCGGATGTCCGTGGCATCAAAGGGCTTCCGTTGATAGAGGGAGCGGAATTGGGTTCCATGTCGGAACTCGCGCAATGGACGTTGGAATCGGACAGGATGTTGGTTTTCTGAGCCTATTTGATAGTACCTTGTGACAATGCGTACTATCTGGAATGAATTACGTATATTGCATCGTAAGTCAATTCAATTTGCCTCTTGCACCGCCCTTGCAGGAGGCTCCATTTCGAAAGGATGAAACTGATGCGCAAGCCGATTAAGATCTCCGTCATCGCTCTCGCGGTGACAATAGCCGGGGCGACCATCGCGGCCAAGACAATCCGCCAAACACCTCCGAAAATGGAGATGGGCGCAGCCTCCAAGACGCTGTCCCATCCCATGGATAACCAAACGGTAAATCCAAACACTCAAGGGACCATCCCCTTCGCGCCTCCTCCGATGCCGGGACAGTATGGCGGACCTCAACGCATGCCTAATCCAATGATGGGCGGAGGCATGAACATGGGACCCGGTATGATGCCGATGATGAATCCGGTGATCAACATTCCCGCCGCTGCGATCACCACCGCGCGTGACGGCTCAGTGTACGTATTGCGCGGAAACACCTTGTATAAATACTCTGCGGATCTCAATCTGCAGAAGAGCGTTGATCTGCCCTCCCCTCAGGGTCCGCAGACCCCTCAACCGGGACTTACACCGATGCAAAACCGCAACGTTCCCGGCCAACAGGGTCCAATGGGAGCGCAGTGATTCATGGGGAGTGCGAAGCCCTTCAAATACGACAGAAGAGTGGTTCTTCCCAGGATTGTGAAACGAGGTGACACGATTGCACTGATTGCACCTGCGGGAAAAGTGGATCGTTTGGCATTGGACGCCGGGGTGGAGGCGCTATGCGCAAGAGGGTTGAAAGTGAAAGTCGGGGCTCATGTCCTGGACGCTTACGGTCATATGGCGGGGGCGGATCGGGACAGAGCCTCCGATGTGATGAACGCCTTCTTGGATCCGGATATCAAAGGGGTTTTTTGCGTGCGCGGAGGCTCGGGCTCAGCCAGAGTCATTCCCTATCTGGATTGGGAAGCTCTCGCATCGCATCCAAAAGTCTTTGTGGGTTACAGTGACATCACCGCGTTGCATTTGGCGTTTGCGCATTACGCGAAATGGCCCACATTTTACGGACCTATGGTCGCAACGGAAACGGAATGTTGCCGAAACGATGATTGCTTCGGCATTTTATGGAACCTAATCAGCAAACCTGAACCCGCAGGGATTCTCTCCGTGCCACATAATCATGACGGCTCCTCGTTACGCATGCAAGCTCTCCATCCGGGCAGCGCCGAAGGAGCTCTGCTCGGGGGAACGCTTTGCGTGCTGGAGAGTTGCATAGGAACCTCCTACTTCCCGAACCTGGAGGGAAAGATTCTCGCGTTGGAGGATGACAAAGAACCTTCGTGGAGAGTGGATCGCATGCTCACCCATCTGGAGCAGGCAGGCATTCTAGAGAAAGCGGCTGGTTTCCTCATCGGCAAACTTGCGGATCGTGAGGATGATCCGCTTTACCCAGAGGAATTGCCGATGTTGCAATCCCTGAAAGACCATCTGGCGGGACTTGGCAAGCCGGTTCTGTACGGATATCCTTTCGGACATCTGGATCAACCGGTGACGCTTCCCATGAATTGCCGCGTGAGACTGGACGCCGACCGGTGCAGGCTTACGGTGTTGGATTCCGCCGTGGCATGAACATGCCCGATCCTTCTGAACCTATGCCGTTCTCTCCCTTTCCTCCTCGTGTCCTCTCATTCCCTTTCCATCGAACCATCCATCCGGGCTAAGCGAAAACGAAATGCCCATGCAATCTCGCATCTTTCCTGATTCTCATTTGAAAAAACGCTTGACATCACCCGATCAATATGTTATAGTTATATCATAGCAGTCATAGCGCAGGGTTCCAGGATGATCCCCCTTAAGGTGAATTAATTGATCTCACTGCATTTAGATCCCTTATCCAAAATCCCCTTATACGAGCAGATTGTGGAGCAGGTTGAGGAGGCGATAAGATGCAAACAGCTTCAAGACGGAAGCGTCTTATGGTCGGCGAGAAAAATCGCCTCGCATTACCATATCTCCTATCAAACGGCTGAAAGGGCGTTAAAGGAGCTGGCTCGAAGAGGAATCGTTCAACGGTCGGTGGCGCGGGGAACGGTGATTGCAACAACCGGGGATTTTGGAAAGCCCAAGCCAACCAGCAAACACAAGGTTGTCGCCTTGATCAATTGCTGGCAGGTGTGGGGCTCCAGGCCCACCTATACGATGGCGGAATTGGAGATGCTTCAGGCGTCCGCTCACACCCTAAGCGCAAAGCTCTGGGGAATGCTGATGACCACGCTAGGCAGCGGAGACGCCTCCAAGAAGTTTTCAGTCGAAGACTTGGCGGAATGGTGCCGATTGGCGAAATTCGATGGGGCCATCGTGTTCGGGAACATGCCCGAAAGAGGTCTGGAATGGCTTACGAACCAAGGATATGCGGTCGTGGTGGCGGATTATGAGCCCTCCTTGCCAATCCCACGAGTGGTTCATGATAACTACGGCGGCATGAAGTTGGCGGTGAACCACTTAATTGAGTTGGGACATCGAAGAATCGCGTTTATATATTCCTTGCATCCATATCATTATGGAATCCGGAGAAACGCCTATTTGGACACCTTGCGCGAAAACGACATCGAGATGGACCCGGAACTGGTCGTTTGCGTACGGCGCAAAGGACCGACGGTATGCGACGCCTTGAACCTATGGCTAAACATGCCGCCAAATAAGCGTCCCACCGCCATCGCCGCAGGGTCTGATATTCTTGCGGCGAAGTTACTGCAGATTTTACAGGAAAAGGGGATCAGAGTCCCTGATCATTTTTCGCTGACAGGATATGATGACGAAACGTTCGTCACGATGCTGGATCCCCCCCTCACCACCTTGAGGGTGTCATGGCAGGAAATGGGCAGAACCGCTGCGGAGATGTTACTGACTATTTTGGAGGGTTCGGAACATGCGTCCTTGCGGGATGGAGCGGTGAAACGAGTCGTGATTCCCACAAATCTGATCATTCGCCAATCAACAATACCCTATCGCACCGATATGCGTGAAGAGTATGGCGTTTTGATACAGGAATGCAAGGATTGATTACATGGAATACGGAAAGGAAGGAACTCGCCTATGACCTCATTCTGCTAAATTTGGCAATATCGTTTCCTTATTTATTCTCTAAAAGGGAGGTGTTTAGAAATGAAAAATGGAAAAAAGGGTTTCACATTAATAGAATTGCTTGTTGTTATAGCTATAATTGCTATACTTGCTGCGATTCTATTCCCTGTCTTCGCTCAGGCTAGAGGTAAGGCGCAACAGATCTCGTGTATCTCTAATGTCAATCAGATCGGTCTTGGATTGCTGATGTATTCGCAGGACTATGATGAAGCGATCATGAACAGCCCCGATAACAATGCAGGAGGGGGAGGACCGGATCCCAACCCTGCGGATTTCAATTGCTGGTACGATTGGATTCAACCTTATATGAAATCCCTCCAGATTCTTCGATGTCCCAGTTACACCGGTCCATTCCCGGAACCCGACGGGTGGGGGGTTGCCGGAAGGTATATGCATTCCACATACGCCATTAGCGGCCACATGATCTGGGATTTAAATGGCATGCTGGCGGGATTGAAAGTACCTGCGCAGACAATGATGGTTGCCGAAACCCCTGGCGGTGTCACTTGGTTTGATGATTTCGGACCTGGTTGGACATGCCCGGATATTTTGGAATGGAACGGTCAAAACCATTTCGTCACCCAGCAACCCGGACAGCAGGATGATTGGGGTGATCAGGGAATAAGCGCCGCAATTTCAGTCGTCGCCGCTGACGGGCATGCGAAATCCATACAGATGTCCAACGTGCGTGGCGGAGGGGTGATCATAAATTCCAATGGCAAGATACAGGAGCCAGGATGGAGCGGGATGTATTGCAAACCTTTGGAAGATCAATAAATTGAATTAAGGAGGGTCGCGGTGAAATTCAAAAATACGACTATCCACCCTGCGGTGGTTATTGCGGCGGTGGTGATTATAGTGATTATCGCGGTTGTGATAGGCGTGCATTACGGGAACGGCGCAGGAAGTTATTACGGAGGGAAGACTCAGGTTCCCAAGCTCCCGCCTGGATGGGGTCCAGCTGCGACTCAGCGTCGAGTGCCCGCTATGCCTGTCACGCGCTAAATGTTGTTTCAATGGAAATAGGGTGAAAATAAATAGAAAATGGTGGTTTCGAAATTCGATTTTCGAGGTTTAGGCCGATCGCTAGATTGACCGACCGGAAAGCCAAAATCCCGAATTTTGCAATTGCCGCTAAATAATATCATTCCCTCATACAGACCCAATTGTTATCGTTCATGGCATGGCGGTTGAAGTTTCAACCGTCATGCCACAGAAATGCCGTGAATATCGTTTGACGCTGAAAGGTGGCATTAAACTTCGACCGCACTTACCGCAAAGAAAGTAGCGATAGGGTGTCTCTCGACAAATTCATATCGTTTACATTGACTCAAAACCTGCGTTCGTTGAGATTACCACTAAATTCTTTGGGAAACGGATTTGATACGTTCACATCTGATAGGGACATGCTCCTTAGTTTTAGTTCTGTTCGTTGGCGGATGCGCACGTCAACGCAACGCCGTTGATTCCAAAATCATATACCTTCATGTTTCCGATTGGGGGGGCGCCTCCGCCGATCCGAGATACAATCGTATCCAGGATGAAATCACGGCGGAGTGGAATCGACGCCACCCGAATATAAGGATCGTTCCGGAACACATACCTGGCAGCAGCGCCTATGTCTCAAAGGTTCTCACGGAGTTTGTGGCGGGAATTCCGCCGGATGTTATGCAATTGGATGACGCTTCCGCCGCATCCTTTATTGATAACAATACGCTGGTCGACTTGACCCCATTCATTCAAAAGGAGCATTTCAATCTCTTAAAATACTATCCGAACGTTTTGGATATCGCACGGAGAGGAAGGCGTCTCTACGCTTTACCGAGTGATTTCACGCCGATGATGATGTACTACAACAAAAAGTTTTTCCGTGAGGCGGGGTTGCAATATCCACGTGACGGTTGGACTTGGAACGACTTTCTGCGCGACGCCCAAAAACTAACGGTGTGGTCGAAAGGCGCGTATCAACCAACTCGCTACGCTTTTCTTGCGGAAAATTGGATGCCCGGGTGGATCGTTTGGATATGGCAAAACGGCGGGGACGTGCTCTCCCCAAACGGACAAACCGCTTCGGGATACATGGACAGTCCCGCAACCATACAGGCGGTGCGGTTTTTCGCGGATTTGGAGAAAAACCATTTGGCGCCGAATCTGTCGGCATCCCAGGCTCAAGGCGAGGATCCGTTCGCATCAGGGCTTGTCGCGATGACCATCAGTGGTCACTGGGATCTCGTACCATTGCGAGCAAGCGAGACGATCTCCATGAACGATGTGGGTGTGGTAGGCTTGCCTCGAAACAAACGCCGAGTGACCGTTATATACGAGAGCGGATACGCCATCACCAAAGGATGCAAACATCCTCACGCGGCATGGGAGTACGTAAAGTTCATGTGCGGGGATTACGTTCAAAGGATGAAAGCTAAACTTGGAATCGGAATATCCGCCATCAAAAGCGTGGCGGAATCCCATCGCAACTCGAATCCCCTCGAGCCGGAGTTTCTAGAGAACATCAAATACGGTGTTGCTCCTTGGGGAACCAGGGTGGAGAATTATGATGTGATTGAGGACATCGGCGCCGAGATGATGGATGAGGTTCTGATTGGACATGTTCCCCCCGAACAGGCTTTGAAAACCGCCACATCCCGCGCCAATGCGGAGTTGGAGAGCAATGAATGAAAACGCACAAGCAAGAGGAAACCAAATGAAAAGGAAACATTCAAAAAGTGGCTTGTGGTTCATCTTTCCATCCTTTTTACATCTCTCGATTTTCGTGCTGTTTCCGATAGTCTTCGCACTCTTCCTATCCTTGCATCGCTGGGATGTATTAAAGCCGCGCAAACCTTGGGTGGGTCTCGCGAACTATGCGGTGCTTTTTCACGACCCGCTCTTCTGGAACGCCATGGGCAACTCCCTCTATTACGTCGCACTCAGCGTGCCTTTGGGAATGATCGTGGCATTGGGAGTGGCGTTGCTTGTTCAACAAAACACCCGAGGCATGCAGGCTCTTCGTGCCATTTACTATCTGCCTGCGGTCTCATCCACCGTCGCCATCTCCATGGTATGGACGTTCATCTATCTGCCGGATCATGGAATGATTGATTGGATGCTGCGCTCCATAGGGATGCATCACTGGGCGCACACCGACTGGCTAGAGGATCCGTTCTGGGCGATGCCCGCCCTCATCTTCATGAGCATTTGGATCGGACTTGGCCCCAGAATGATCCTTTATCTAGCGGGATTGACCGGCATCCCAAACGCCCTCTACGAGGCTGCGAAGATAGACGGAGCGGGATATTGGGCAACTTTTCGTCATATCACCCTGCCGTTGCTGCTACCCACGACGTTTTTCATTCTTGTCACTTCCAGCATCGGCGCGTTGCAGATATTCACGCCGATCTACATGATGACCAAGGGGGGACCGATGTGGAAGACGGATGTGGTGGGATATCACATTTACACCGAGGCATGGAGACAGTTCCATATGGGCATGGCCAGCGCTCAAAGTTATGTTTTATTCCTTGTGATTCTCCTCATCACGGTTATCCAATTCAAGATGGTTAGCAAAGGATTGGAGGAGTATAGCCTGCAATGAAACGAAATAAGCCCATTAGGTTTTTTTGGATCAAATCCGTTTTTAAGCTATTGATGATCCTCGTCATTGCGCTGTTCACGTTCGCGCCGTTTCTGTGGATGCTTATCGCCTCCTTGCATCCCTCCCACGGAAGCCCTCCCACACCCTCGCATCTCATGCCTAAGGTATGGCATTGGGATAATTACCGTACCGTGCTCACAATGGATTCGGTGCCGTTTATCCGATTCTTTTTAAATTCGTTACTGGTGACGTTCTTTGTGGTGATATGCCAACTCCTATTGTGCTCTCTAGCGGGGTACGGATTTGCACGGTTATCCTTCCCCGGAAGGGATTGGCTATTCGTGCTCTTCCTCGCATCCATGATGATCCCGGGGCAGGTGACCGTCATCCCGCTCTTTCTTCTGGTAAGATCATTCGGATGGCTGAACACCTACTTGGCCCTGATCGTTCCGGGGATATCCAGCGCTTTCGGGATATTTCTCATGCGACAGTTCTTCATGACCCTGCCCAGGGATCTGGATGACGCCGCACGCATAGACGGTTGCAACGACTTCGCCATCTATTGGAGGGTCTCCATGCCGTTGGCGCGCCCGGCTTTAGCCACATTGGGGATATTCGCGTTTATCTCCACATGGACCGACTTCTTTTGGCCCTTGCTAGCGACCACCACCACTAACATGCGCACCCTTGAAGTGGGACTCTCCCTCTTCAAGGATTCCTTTGGCAACACAAACTGGCCGCTGCAGATGGCGGCTTCCGTATTGGTGTTGTTGCCTGTGATCATTCTATTTCTGTTGGCGCAACGCTATCTGATACAGGGCATAGCATTAACCGGATTGAAGGGATAATTCAATCGGACAACTATCATAGGGGGAAACCATCTAAAATGAAATCCACGTTGAACTCCTGTCTTATCGGCATGGCGATCCTCGTAGCATGCCTGCCCGCCGCACACTCCGCCGTCCGTATCAAGGCGGGAATGACTATTCGACACTCCGTGACATTCCAAAAAGCGAATTATCCCCTGACCGACCCGGGGAAGGGAATCATCGTCGTATCCGGAAGCAATATCACGCTCAATCTGTCCGGAAGTTCCATCGCGGGGAACGGCAAGGGCGTTGGAATCCATGTCATCAACTCCTCAAACGTGCTGATTGAAAACGCAAATATCACCCAATGCAAATGGGGAGTTATCGTGGACAAAAGCCACGGAGTGAGGATTATCCATTGCGATTTCAGCCGAAATGCGGACTTGCCAGTCGGCGCCGTCATTGACGAAAGCGGCGCTCAGCCTCAGGATAACAACGGGGGAGGAATCCTCCTACGCGACTCGGACACCTGCGTGGTGAGGCATGTTACTGCGAACCACCAGTGGGATGGCATCGATCTGGTGCGTTCCAATAACAACGATATCGAATACTGCGATTTCTCCTACCTCAACAACTGGGGGGTTCATTTCTGGCTATCCTCCAATAACCGTTTCGAACACAACCGCGCCATTTGGTGCACAACCGGAGAGGGATTACTCTGGCAATCCATAACGGGATGGCAGACATACGATTCCGCAGCCGTTCTCATCGAACATGCATCCATGCACAACCTTGTGAAGGATTGCGACCTGCGCTACGGCGGTGACGGCGTGTACATCCGAGCGAACGAGGGGCCTATCACACCTAACGTGCCCGTACCGCCTAAAAACGCTAGTAACGACAACGAGATCATCGGATGCGACTGCTCGTATAGCCCCAACAATGCGATAGAGGCCGATCTTTGCGACCGCAACATTTTCATTCGGGACAACTGCTCCTACAGCAATTACGGATTCTGGCTTGGGCTAAGTCGTTGGAACAGGGTGCTCGATTGCATCGCCTTGAATAACAGCACACGAGGAATGGAGATCGAAGGCGGGCAAAACGATATTTTCAAGCGCAACCTATTTGGAAACACAACCAATCCCTCGGAGATTCAGATACTCCTTCGCCTGACCAGCAAACCTGAAATCCAATCGGGCCCCTATCTCATACAAAACAATCTCTTCTATGATAGCGATCGTCCCATCTACCTAAACCACACATCCGCAAACGTGGCGGGCAACAAGGATATGCTCGCAGCCATGCGGAATGTAAACTTCATCCAGACCGATATGCCTATCATGCTGACTCAAAGCGACAACAAAATCCTGCCGATGAGTAAGAAGAGACTAAACATTAAAGTCACGAAGATCGTTGCCGCTCCGTCCGAAATGGGCTGGGATGTGACTGCAACGGGATTCGCGGGTGCGCAAAACTCGGCGCCACCGCTGATCATGGTGGAATCGATTCCCATGCAGATCGTGGCGAGCCAGGGCTCCAAGGTCGTTTTTCGCATGCCCAGCGATCTATGGAACCTGCCCTATCGCCCCAAACCGGTTGTGAAGGTGTGGATGAATGGTGAGATGTCCAATGCATTCGCCATACCCTACCATTATCCGAAAGGAGCGCCCTGCATCACCTCCATCTCGCCCAACCCCATGGCTCCCGGAGAGAAGGTGGTGATCAAGGGCGAACGCCTTACGAACTCCGAAGGCAAGTCAAAAGTGTTGCTTAACGATGAGCCTGCAGAAATAGTTAGAGCCACCCCAACGGAGATCGTACTGAACGGACCCAGCCACAAGCTCTCCAGCGTATCCCTCAATTTGGTGGTGGTCAATGGGAGATTCACCTCTCCTCCTATGGCTCTCACGTTGAAGGTGCCCGCCGATCAGGTGCCGCACATCATCTCCGCGAGTTTCTCGCCCACCACGCTCCATGTCGGCGAATTGCTGAAAGTGGTGTTCACAGTGAAGAATTTCGCACCATTCGCCCTGCCCGCCCGCGAGCCGACCGACGGCTTCACCTACGATGAAGACCAGAATTTCTGGGGACTCGGGTATCAGGAAAAGCAAGGATCGGTCTATTTTAGGGTTGATTCCGAGCGCACGGGTGGAAGTTGGCCCTACTATTGGGGACTGCCTCAGCCGCTTCAGCCCGGTCAGACCGCGACGATCACAGGATACATCAAGGTGAAGCATCCCGGCAAGATGATCTGGAGGATCGGTATGGTGGATGCAGATATCCGGTGGCTGGATGACAATGAATATCGTACGGAGATCACCGTTCTTCCCGCCAAATAAGCGTAAACGTTGCATTCGCCTGCCGATGCGAGGTGAATTTGCGGTAATTCCTTTGGACGCCCGAGACGGTGTCCGTGCTTTGCCAAAATACGCAACCTGTTCTCCCCAAATCCCACAACAAGCTTGATTCCCACCCCAATTGCATGACATGATGAAAACATCAATACATCGGAGGAGCCTGTAATGCCGGAATTCGAACCGCTTCGGCGCCGGCAAGTTCGTTTGGATTTTCAAAGCGAGGGCGGCTGGGTGCGATTCACCCTACCGAAATCGGATAACCATGCGATGATGGAGATGTGAATAAAATCCCTTCAAGCTTTGCTCTTGAGGGTGATCCGGGAGAGGTTCGCAATGAAAAAGATCCTTTGCATATCACTCTGCTCATTAACGATGATGCTTTGCATCAATGCGTTTGGAATGAAGGAAAATATGATCGTTTTACAAAATAAATCCATTAAACTTGAATTTAACAAGGAAACCGGAGCCTGGAAAGGATTCATCGATCGCAAAAGCGGGAGAGAGATTCTCGCGGCGGATACATCGGATGTTATCATGGATCATCTTTGGCTGCCGCGATTGAACACCGAAGAGATATCCAAGGCGATGGAGGCGGGAAATGCCATCACACTCACGCAAGGATGGAAGTTCACCCCAGACCCTCCGAATGGCGGGGAAGCGGCGGGATATCTGCAAGGCGATTTTCAAACCGGCGACTGGATCGCCACCCCCATACCAAGCGAAAGGGGTGTGGGGGACGATCGTTTGCATAATCGCGTAGGCGTGTTTTGGTATCGCACCACTTTCAACCTCCCTGGCAATTGGGAAGGCAAAGATCTCACCCTGATTCTCGGCGCCGTGGATGATTTCGACACCACCTACGTGAATGGCAAGGAAGTGGGATCCATTGGAACCGAAACGCCATTTAACTGGGAAACCCCGAGAGTCTATCCCGTCCCTGCATCATTTCTGCATCGTACGAACACCTTATTGGTGAAGGTGACAAACAGCGCGTTCGACGGAGGAATCACGCAAGGACCTGTGCTTGTGGGATTAACCTCGGCGTTACGCAACCCCATAATGCCAGGTCGAATGCTAGATCATTATTCCTCAATCCGCGAGGGCTCGAATAAAATCCTATCGTTAACCACCCATCAAGGGGATTTGCAATACACACTTGATTACGAATTGCTAGGCGATAGCCCGTATCTCACCCGTAAATTGACCGTCCGTAATATATCCTCCAAGGATATCACGTTGAACGGGCTTTTTTGTGTGACTCCGCCAATCGCACTTGGCGCCGGACAATCGGTGATCTTCCCCGGAACGCTGCCAGTCGGGGATAATCCCATGAGTTCCATGCCTCCGAAGGGGGTTCTTTCACCCCGTGGCGAAGACCCATTGGCGATAATATGGGATCTAGAGGGCAAAATCGGCGTAGGGGCATGGTTTGACGATGAGGCGGAATTCTCCCCGGTATCCGTGCAAAAGATAGGGGACGGACTCACCATCCAACACAACCCACGGATTGAAATGATTTTAAAACCTGGAGAATCAGTTTCCCCTGGTGTTCAATACATATGGGTGTTGGACGGAACGAGAGATTCGGTGTTGAAAGGAGTGCAAAAGGTTTACTCCTTAATCGGTCTGCAAGCCCCTTCCAATCATTTGCCCAATCTTGCACGCAAAATTCTCTATTGCGGTTATCCGGGCGGAACGCCGGAAACGGGTTTCTCGGGATATGGAGGGTTTCCCGCGATGGACGCCTACCTGCCCACTCTGAAAAAAATGGGGATCAGCCTAATGTGGTTGTTACCCACTTGGTACCATGGAACGGACAAGAGATGGAATCTATATGCGCCCTTCGACCAATTCAAAGTGGATCCGCTTCTTGGCGCTGAGAAGCAACTACAAAAGCTAGGAGCGGATGCTAAAAGAGACGGAATAGGGTTAATGTTCGATTTGGTGCCTCACGGACCTCCGGATTTCACTCCATTGGCGAAAGACCATCCCGAATGGATTGAACAAAACCAGGATGGAACCAATCATTACGAGTGGGGACAGCTCTCTTTCGATTACGCTCAGCCTGGATGGGAGAACTACATGGAACGCGCGGCGGAGTGGGACGCAAAAACATTTGGCGCCATCGGAGCGCGCGTGGATTGCGGAGCCGGAGGGCCCCCGAATTGGAAACCGGGGCTTCCATATCGACCAAGTTTTTCAACGCTGGGGGGAGGGCTGGCGATGAACCGCGCCATTCGAAACGGCTTCGCAAAGGTAAATGGCTACGCTGTCCTCTTACCCGAAAACTACACCGGAGCGAATATTTTTTATCGCGACGCGGATTTGGATTACGACGCCCAATTCTACTACCTGATGGGTGATTTGCAAGCCAGGAACGCAACACCTGAGGAATGGGCGTCAAGCCTGGAAACCTTCCTCAACGATCAACAACTCACCCTTCCACCCGGAGCGCTAAAGATGCGTTGGATAAGCAACCACGATACTGTCTCCTGGACTTTCCAAAAGGCGCGTCCTGCGAAAATCTACGGCGTTCCCAAAATGAGAGCTTTGATGGCGGTTTGCGCATTCATCCCCGGCGTGCCGATGCTCTATCAAGGCGATGAAAATCCCGCATTGTACGGCGGAAAGGGAGAGGATAACATCCCCTATCTCACCGGGATATACGGTCTGCGCAACCGCATGCCTGTTCTCAGCATCGGCAAAGCGGACTATCAAGCGGTAAAGACGAGCGGAGGGATCTTCTCCTGTTTGAGAACTTACGGAAAAACGCGCGCGTTGGTTTTGATCAGCTTCAATCCGAAACCAACGAAGAGTAAACTCGTGTTCCACGTCGCCATGGAAGGAAAATGGAAGGATGTGTTAGACGGGCGGACGTTTGAATTTGCCAAGGATGGGGTTGTGGAAATGTCCCCCTATCAAACGAGGGTTTTGGTTAGGGAATAGCCCTCATCGAATCATCGATGAGGGCTGTAGTCCTTCGAATTATATCGACCAGCCAGTTGGATCCAAGCGGAAGGAGTGCAACACCTTCATATAATTGGCTCTTTCAAACGCAGCGGGTTCCGCCACGTTTTTCTGGCTCACGCTACCTATCATCTGCTGCACGGATTCGTACTCGAATTCCTCCATCCACTGGGTCATATCCTGGAGGATCTGTCCGATTCTGTCATATCCATGCTCTAGCAGTTCCGCAGCCATTTGCGTGCAGTTGGCTCCCGCCATCATCGCCTTCAGAACATCCTCATGGGTATGCACTCCGGACGTCAGAGCGAAATCGCAAGATATTCTTCCGTAGAGTATGGCGATCCATCGCAAAGGTAGACGAATATCAAAGGATGTGCTGAGGTTAAGATCGGGTTCCACCTCCAGGTTCTCCAAATTGATGTTTGGTTGATAGAACCTGTTGAAAAGAACAAGGGCGTTCGCACCCTCATCGACAATCCGCTTGGCGGTATAAGCCATATTGCTGAAATACGGACTTATCTTCACCGCAAGCGGAATACTGACGCATTTTCTGACATCGGACACAACGTTCCGATACATCTCCTCAACTTTGGAACCGGGCATGGTCGGATCGGTTGGAATATAGTAGACATTCAGTTCAAGAGCATCCGCTCCCGCATCCTGAATGAGTTTCGCATATCGAGTCCAACCGCCCTGCGACACGCCGTTGAGGCTCCCGATGATGGGGATGCCAACGGATCGCTTGGCGTTGTGGATTAACTCAAGATACTCTTCGGGGCCGAGATTAAAGGTCGTCGGCTCGGGGAAATAGCTGAGAGCCTCCGCGTAGCTGTTGGATCCGTAGCTCAGGAAATGATCCAAATGCTTGCTTTCCTGATCAATCTGCTCCTCGAATAACGAATACATCGTCACCGCCGCTATTCCTGCGTCTTCGAGATGCTTGATGCTATCCAGCGATCTGGAAAGAGGGGATGCCGAAGCGACCAACGGGTTCTTCAACTTCAATCCCATGTATGTAGTGGTAAGGTCCATTGTCTATTCTCCTTCCTTCACCGAAGTCAACGGCGCGGATGCCGCCATCTGCTCGTATAAACGGCGTCTTTTGGTTACATCCATCTGAGCTTCCTCAAGCAATCGTTTCGCTCCTTCGGGGTCGCTCTGTGTGAGCATCCTGTAACGTGTTTCCGTGTATATGTAATCCTTCAACGGAATGGTCGGGGCTTTGCAATCCAATTGGAAAGGATTCTTGCCCTCCGCCTCGAGCGCGGGATTGTAGCGATACAGTTGCCAATATCCGCTTTCCACCGCCATCTTTTGATGAGTTAAACCAGCGGCCAGATCATAGCCATGAGCGATGCAATGGCTGTATGCAATGATTAGTGAAGGGCCGTTCCACGCCTCCGCCTCTTGGAAAACGCGTATCGTATGAGCGTCGTTTGCGCCCAACGCGACTTGGCCCACATACACATTTCCGTACGCCATCGCCATGCGTCCCAGATCCTTTTTGCATGCGGGTTTGCCACCCGCCGCGAACTTCGCCACCGCACCGCGAGCCGTGGATTTGGACGCCTGCCCTCCTGTATTGGAGTAAACCTCCGTATCGAGCACAAGAACGTTTACATTATGCCCCGTGGCGAAAACATGGTCCAGACCGCCATACCCGATGTCATACGCCCATCCGTCGCCTCCGACGATCCACACGCTCTTCTTCACAAGCATGTCCGCGACGTTCAATAACTCTTTGGCATCGGGATCGTCGCACACTCTGAGCTTCTCCTTCAATTGTTCGACAAGCTCTCGCTGTCTCTCAATCCCCATCTCATCAGCCTGATCCGCGTGTATAATCTCCTGCGCGATATCCTCGCCAATGACGGATTGAAGCTTCTCGACCAGTTGCACGGCGTATCTCGCCTGATGATTCACCGCAAGTCGCATGCCCAGGCCAAACTCGGCGTTGTCCTCGAAGAGCGAGTTGCTCCATGCCGGACCACGTCCTTGATGGTTCACGGTCCAAGGCGTGGTCGGAAGGTTTCCGCCATAGATGGAGGAGCATCCGGTTGCGTTCGCTATCAACGCTCGATCCCCGAAGAGCGTGGATAACAGTTTAACATATGGAGTCTCTCCGCATCCTGCGCAGGCGCCGGAAAATTCAAACAAGGGTTGTAGCAACTGCACATTTTTGACGGTGTTGAACCGGATAAGACGATTATTCAGCGTGGTTTCGGGCAATTCAAGGAAGAAATCCCAATTTCTCCTCTCCGATTCGCGGAGTGGCAATTGAGAAACCATCTCCAGAGCCTTGCGCGATGCATTCGATTTGTCCTTTGCAGGACAGACCTCGACGCACAACGTGCAACCGGTGCAGTCCTCCACCGACACTTGAATTGTGTATTTTGATCCGGCGAATTCCTTCCATTTCGCATCGGTGGATTTAAAGGTATCCGGAGCATCCTTTAACAGTGCGGCATCGTAAACTTTCGCGCGTATCACACTATGGGGACAAACGAGCGTGCATTTGCCGCATTGTATGCAGAGCTTTTCATCCCATATCGGCACCTCGAGAGAGATATTGCGTTTCTCCCACTGGGTGGTTCCCGAAGGATAGGTTCCATCCACCGGAAGCATGCTGACAGGGATCATATCCCCTCTGCCCGCAATCATCTCAGCGGTTACTTTACGCACAAATTCAGGAGCCTTCTCGGACACAACGGGCGGAAGTTCGATCGTGCTGGTGACATGATCGGGAACCTTCACTTCGTGCAGATGAGCGAGGGCTGCGTCCACTGCCGCGTAATTCATATTGACAACCGCCTCGCCCCGTTTGCCGTAAGTCTTCTTTATGGCTTTCTTGATTTGAGTGATCGCTTCCTCTCGGGGCAAAACGCCGCTCAAGGCAAAGAACCCAGTCTGCATGATGGTGTTGATGCGCACCCCCATGCCTGTTTCCTTCGCCACCTTGTAGCCGTCCATCACGTAGATTTTCAGTTTTTTACGGATGATCTCCTCTTGCACCTTTCGCGGCATCTTATCCCAAACCTCATCCTTAGGATAAGGGCTGTTGATGAGAACGGTGGCGCCGTTCATGGCGGCTTCGAGCACCGGGTATTTCTCTAGGAACCCGAATTGGTGCACCGCCACGAAATTCGCATGGGTTATCAGATAGGTGCTGTGTATCGGCTTGGTACCGAAGCGAAGATGCGAAATGGTAACGCCGCCGGATTTCTTGGAATCGTACACGAAGTATCCCTGTGCGTAGTTGTTCGTCTCTTCGCCAATGATCTTGATGGAGTTCTTGTTCGCCCCAACCGTTCCATCGGACCCAAGCCCCCAGAACATTGCGCGCACCACATCCTCTCCCTCGGTGACAAAGTTCGGATCGAAGTCCAGGCTAGTGTGCGTCACGTCGTCAATGATCCCCACGGTGAACCCATTCTTAGGCTCAGGCTTGGACAATTCATCCAACACCGCCTTGACCATTGCAGGGGTGAACTCCTTGGAGGAGAGTCCGTATCTTCCGCCGATGATTTTCGGAAAACTCTTCAATGCGTATTTCCCGCTCGCCACACACTGAGCGACACCGGTTACCACATCCGTATAGAGCGGTTCGCCTATCGAACCCGGCTCTTTGCAGCGGTCCAGCACGGCAATCGCCTTCACGGTGGAGGGAATCGCCTTCATCATATGGTCTGCGGAGAACGGTCGGTAAAGTCGCACTTTTATGACACCGACTTTTTCCCCGTGGCTTACGAGGTGATTGACAGTCTCTTCGGCGGTTTCACAGCCGGAACCCATCAGCATCACAACTCTTTCCGCGTCAGGCGCACCCACGTAATCAAACAGATGATATTCCCTGCCAACGATGGAGGAGAATTTCGCCATCGCCTTCTCCACAATGCCTGGCGTGGCTAAGTAATAGGGATTGACTGTCTCTCTGCCTTGAAAATAGGTGTCAGGGTTTTGAGCCGTTCCGCGAATGCAGGGACGATCCGGAGATAGCCCGCGAGCGCGATGATTTCGAACGAGTTCGTCATCGATCATCTCCTTGATGTCTTCGTCGGATAACTGCTCGATTTTCATCACCTCATGGGAGGTTCGAAAGCCGTCAAAAGCATGAAGGAACGGCACACGAGATTCAAGCGTCGCCGCTTGAGCTATCAGCGCCATGTCCTGAGCCTCCTGCACTGAGTTGGAGAAGAGGATCGCCCAACCGGTGGATCGGATAGCCATGGCGTCGGCATGATCGCCGAAAATCGATAATGCTTGCGCCGCGATGGATCGTGCGGTGATGTGAAACACCGCGCTGGTCAGCTCGCCCGCAATCTTGTACATGTTCGGTATCATCAGAAGAAGTCCCTGACTTGCCGTGAATGTGGTGGTGAGAGCTCCCGTTTGCATCGAGCCGTGGCATGCGCCCGCAGCTCCTCCTTCGGATTGCATCTCCTGAACATAGGGAACGGTTCCCCAAATATTCTTTTGCCCCTGCGCAGCCCATGCGTCGGCTAACTCTCCCAGTGGAGAGGAGGGGGTGATGGGATAAATTGAGATCACTTCATTGGTTTTATAGGCTATGTACGCCGCCGCCTCGTTACCATCTATCGTGACCAGTTTGCGTGTCATCACGGTATCCTTTCAAAATAATCACGTTAACCGCGTTTTGTTGTTGATTTCGCTTCCGATCCGCAATTGAACCCAAGTGTGTCTTGGGGCATGTTTGAGGCTCGGAACCTGCTTTTCGCCGGTGACAGAAACTGAAAATCTGATTCACAGGCAAAAAATAAAAGGGCGCCTCTATTGAAGCGACCTTTTTCATGGGATATTTAGTTTTGCTAATGTTTTAGGCGCGAGAATAAGCTCGTACCCGACAATAAGTTCAATACCCGAGGTCGGGATGCTGACGGGCGGATGCCTGAAAATCGGAGAATAACCGAGTTCGGACGAAGACAACCCGGAGAGTAACACCATAGACTTAATCCTCGCTATTATTATTATGACAGATAAATGTGATTATCCCCTATCCCTCTGCTGAAATGCCATGAGTTTTTTTTGCATGGAGAATTCGACATTCCGAGGAAAAAGGGGACGCAGGCTTTTCGCTTTTCAGGAAGTCGCGACGGCGTCATCTCACCCCTTTTACGTTTCTCAACAACAGGGTGCCGAGTATCAAATACAAAGCCGTCAATGCGAAGAGAGCCTCGTATCCGCTCTGAGAGTAATGCATGATAGTCTCCCCGGAGCGGGAGAGTGCGCTACGCCCGCCGAAGGAACCAAGCAACCAGCCGGCAATCGGCATCGCCACCGATTGCGGAAGCACCAAGGCGATATGCCAAACGGCCATATCCTTTGCGTTATCCTCGGGATTAGGCAGCACGTCGCACACCAAAGCCCAATCCACACTGTAATAGGCGCCATACCCCATCCCCAAAAGACTCCCAAGCGCAAACACCAATGTCAACGTATGCACGAAAGGCATGGTTATGGCAAGCGCGGCGATGAGGATGTTGGATGCATAGACAACCTTTTTTCTCCCGATGCGATCGGAGATGACTCCTCCTATGATTCCGGTGACGGAGGCGCAGAGAAGGATGCAAATCAACAGTTCCGCAGTCACGATCTCTTTGTTCTTGTCGCTCACATGCACCACATCCGTGAGGTAGTATTGGAGATACTCCTGGATGGTCCAAAGCGCCATCACCACAAACGCGCGCGTTATCCACACCCAGGCGAAATCAGGATTCTTACGCGGGTCGATCCATAGGCTCCTCACTGCATCCCGAAAGGGGATTCGCATGGGAGGCACGGATAACGGTTTCTCCTTTGTTCCTGCAACCGTAATCCACAAAAAAAACGCTAATGAACACCCGATGAAGAGGAAACAATCTCCCGGGTGTCCGTATCTCATGAGTATTCCAGACACTCCCGCCCCTGCTATCGTTCCGAGTTGGCTCATCATCGCCATCCATCCGCTCGCCTCCCCTTTTTGGGCTTCAGGCACGATGTCGGGAATGATCCCGCTGTAAGCGGCGGTGGCGATATTATTTCCAACCTGCACAATAAGATAGCCGAGGAAATACAACCATATGTTAAGCCTGTAACCCGCGAACCAAATAACCCATAACCCGAGTAAATTCACTATGGTTCCGCCAAGCATATACGGTCTGCGTCGCCCCCATTTATATCGACACCTATCGCTAAATGGGCCCACAACAAGAGGGATGATAACTGCGGGGAAGGCTCCGACACCTAGTATGAAGCCCAAGGTTTGCGCGGGCGCCAACGGTGAGATTTCCTTTATCTGGCTAGGAATTATGATCATTAAGAGCCCACCCCAGAGGAGATTGATCGCAAACCAGAATGCGCTCAAGAGGAACTGTTTATATGCGGACAAGCGCATTGGATGAGGGATCATGGTACCTTCGCCTTTCGCATCACCATGTTGCTGCAAATAATATGCACTGGCGGGCGGCAAAGGAAGAGGATTATCACATAGTCCTCCGCAGAATACGCCGTCACCGTATTCCGACCATGCGGACTCCTCATCAACCGGCTTTCGGTTGCCGCCGATTTTACAGATATACAAATTATACGCTTAAAGGGAAAGTCAGTCCTGGAAATTTGCAATATGCTTCCTTGCATATAAAAAAAGGAAATCGTTTAAAAGCGCTTGACATTTTCCCTCTTCTCTGATAATATGAGTTAATCATCACGTCAGAAGTATATTCTATTCGGCAATCATACCTTTATTCCTTGTAATCGTTTAAGAATTAAGGGGAGAGATCCTGCATGGGCATGGTAATGAACCAGCATCTGGACCGAGCGATAGCCTTTAAATTAGCGGGTAATTATGAGGAAGCGGAGAAGGAACTCCGAGACGCGATTTCCATGGACCCCAACTCTTGCGAGGCTCATCATCAACTTGGTTTGGTACTCGGATTCATCGGAGAATTTGATGATTCGCTGAGCGAACTTCAGTGGGCCGTTTCCTTGGACACGCATAATATTCAAGCGAGAAACGACTTGGCTCTTACTTACGCTATGTTAGGTATGAACAACGAAGCCAAAGCGGAATTCACCGCTGTCTTGCGGATGGATCCCAATAACGAAATCGCTCAGAAAAACATCGTATTCTTCTGATTCCGACATAGATAACTTCAATCACTCAGTTATGAATGGGAATGCGTGACAATCAAACCAATACTCTCTCAAATTTGGGTGTGGGTTACTTTTGTCTGCCTTTCGCTCATTTTTCTGCGTCTTCCCTTCCTCTCAGGTAGATCCTTCCTGCCAGGTGACGTTCTCGGCTACTTTGCTCCATGGTCGCAATCGCATCCTCGCAATACGCTCCCTCCTTGGAACCCTCTTTTCTATGACGCCATAGGTCAGTTTTATCCATGGAGGCTCTTTTACTCCCGGATGATGCATTCAGGCTGGTTGCCTTTGTGGAATCCGTTTCAGTTTTGCGGCTACCCGATTTACGCCAACAGCCAAAGCGCTATTTTTTATCCGGGCAACATTCTCTTTTTGTTGATGCCAGTGCGCGAGGCGTTTGTTTGGTGCTCCGCTCTTCATTTGGGACTTTTGGGGTTGTTCATGTGGCTTCTCCTGCGCAAATGGGGATTGCGTCAAACCTCTGCGACCTACGGAGCCATTCTCATCTCCTACTGCACCTGGCAGGTGTCGTGGCTTCAATTACCGACGTTTCTCTGCACATTCTGCTGGCTGCCATTCATATTATTGAGATTGCATCTTCTGGCGGAGAAGCCCAACGTAAAAAACTCCGCACTTCTCGGCTTTTCGCTGGGAATGTGTTTGTTGGGCGGTCATCTTCAGATAGCCTTTTATTGCCTCATCACCTCTATTCTCTATCTTGGATGGCTGGGAGGAATGAAATATAAAAGTCATCTCCGTCCGCTCGTTGGATGGGGTTTGTTCGCCTTGATTTTAGCCCTCCTTCTGTCGGCGCCGCAAATGCTTCCCTCCATGGAGTTGGCTCGACAATCGCATCGCGCCACTCCACCCACCTCGCAAGGATACGCCGCATATATCGCCTACGCCGTGAATCCCAACGCTCTCATCACACTTTTCCTTCCCGATTTTTACGGCAACCCCTCCCTCCCTGACGCGCCGTATTTCGGGCAAAGCCTGGGAGGGATGTATTTCAATTACGCCGAAGGGGCGCTCTACGTCGGAATCACGTCTCTCATTCTTATCGGTATTGGACTCGCCTCGTTGCGAAATCGTCACGGATTGGTGGCTTTCCTCGGCATTCTGGCGGTAATCGCCCTGCTAATGGCGATGGGATCGGTTTTGGATCGGCTCTTCTACTTTCTCGTGCCCGGGTTTGCACAAAGCGGCTCCCCCGGCAGATCGCTGGCCATGTGGACGTTTGCGATGGCGGGATTATCAGCCATCGGTTTGGAGGAGGTTCAGGAAAATGCCGCTGGTATGATGAAAAAGGGAGGGTTGGCGTTGGCGGGAATATTAGCATTGTGCATCGTCGCCATGATGATGGGAATCCCAGCCCTGAATCAAGCCGTGAACTTCGCCGCAAGTCATGGAGGCGAACTGAATTGGCATCCGCAATTGACACGGCAGATCGCCCTCTTCGCGCTCTCCCTCTTGCTCTTTTTCGGAGTGGCTGCAAAACAGTTATCGCTCAAATACGCACCGATGTTGTTCCTCGTTATTCTCTTCGCCGATCTTGCGGCAACCGGCATGAATTACAACCAATCCGCTAGGAACTCGACAATTTACCCGGAAACCGCCGCATTGCGTTATCTCGCCGCCCATATCGGGCACGACAGAATTCTCCCCTTAAACACGCATGGGTTTAGCTTTCTCGGGCCTAAGGGAGTGATTCCCCCGAATGGCGCCACGGTATTTGGTTTGAGGGATGTGCAGGGATATGATTCGCTTTTTCCGGGAAGATACAAACGTTTGATGGACCAACTCGACGGCGAGGATTCCAGCCCGCCGGAGGTGGGGAATATGGTACTCGTCAAGCGTGTTCCCAACCAAGCCTGGTCGATCACCGGGGCGAAATGGGCTCTTAGCGACACCCCTTTGGGAATGAATGACGAAATTCATTTGGATAATATCTACATGGATCCTCTCGCAGGACCCGGACGCATTCAACTCTCATCGCCCGAAGCGCAAGCCACATGGCTTCAGGACGATCCCACCCGCATCGCTTTTCGAATAAAAACCCCCGTCACGTGCGTAGTGACACTCGCGGACGAGATGTATCCGGGATGGAAATGTCTTGTGGACGGTCAAAAAACCCCGATATCCCTCGCTCATGATGTCTTTCGAAGAATAACCGTTTCCGCTGGCAGCCATTTGGTTCAATTTCGTTTCGAACCTTTCACCCTCAGACTTGGCATGTTCCTAATGATGGCGAGTCTGGGAGTAATGGCATTCATCCTTTCCGCCTGGTTCGCGGAGCGTAATACTCGCAGGGAATGAACCAACAAGCAACGGGGTTCGCGGGGAGATAGTCCTTAGGCGCTATAATAGCTGTATGAACCAAGTATTGGAGTTGATACGCGACGCCACATCGGACTCGCCATATCGCGGACGTTTATACCTTGTTGGCGGCGCTCTTCGGGACGAATACCTCGGCCTCCCGCCTAGCGAGGACGTGGATTTGGTCTTGGAGGGGGACGCCACGGCATTGGCGCAATTCCTCGCATCCAGAGGTCTTTCCCTCCACGCACCGGTAGTCTATCCCCGCTTTGGCACCGCGATGCTCACGATTCGCGGGGTGCAAGTGGAGTTGGTATCCGCGAGAGCGGAGAGCTACCAATCGGACAGTCGCAAGCCCGATGTGAAATTCGCTTCGCTGCGCGATGATATCATGCGAAGGGATTTCACCATCAACACGCTTCTTCGCAACCTGCACACCGGTGAGACGCTGGATATCACGGGCAAAGCGTACGAGGATCTAAAAGCCGGGTTGATCCGCACTCCTTTGGATCCCAAACTCACTTTTTACGATGACCCTTTGCGCATGCTAAGGGCGATCCGCTTCGCCACCCGTTTCGGCTTCGATATCGAATCCAAAACCTGGGATTCCATTCTTGAGGAATCCGGCAGGTTAAACCTTATCGATAATCCATCCCCTGTGGTCTCCGCTGAGAGGATTAGAGATGAATTCATCAAAATCATGATGACGGACCGACCAGCGGACGGAATGGAGCTTTTGCGACGCTCCAATTTACTGCGGCAATTTCTACCCGAGCTCATCGATATGATCGGTGTCACCCAAAACGCGTGGCATCTGTACGATGTATGGGATCATACCCTGCGCGTTCTCGGGAATCACCCCCCAGACGCTCCATTGAACCTGCGATTGGCGCTGCTTCTGCACGATGTGGGGAAACCACCAACACGCTCGGTGGATGACAAAGGCGTGCATTTTTACGAGCATCAGTTCGTGGGGGCGAAAATGACGACCGATATATTGCGACGCCTTAAATTCCCCAACGATGTGGTGCATGATGTTTCCCGTATGGTGGAATTGCATATGCGATTAGGCGAATCGCGGCCTGAATGGTCGGATGCAGCCGTCAAACGCCTCATTCGAGCCGTGGGAGACCATATGGATGCTCTCTTCGATCTGGCAAGATGCGACATGGCGGCAATGAACCCAAACGCCCCTGTAACGGATCTAGAAGCTTTAAGAAGACGCATGACGGATTTGGAAGCGCGAGAGAAAGTGACAAAGATCACGAGCCCTTTGAATGGACGGGAAATCATGAAGTTACTGAATATACCGCCCTCTCCTCAAGTAAGGATGGCTAAGGATTTCCTAGTCAATCAGATACTAGACGGGAAATTGCCCGCAGACGACAAAACGGGGGCCGAGAGAATGCTTCGCGAGCATTTCCAGAAAGCCTTCGAAAAACATCAATGAAACGTTCGTTAGCGCAACAGCCTGAAAGGAGATTGATATGCGTTTCATCCTGGGGATCTTTCCGCTCATTTTATTATGTTTTGCCAACTTAAACGCTTCCGCGGATACTTGGAAATTGCTTCACTCCTTTGAAACGCAGGAGGACATAAACAGCGCGACAGGTCATTTCGCCACGATCCAATTCACCGATAAAGGAGTGACAAACGGCAAAAAAGCCCTCCTGGTGACCTTCGAAACCAAGCAATGGCCAAACGTTTTCTTCTCCATGACCCACCCACAGGATTGGAGCAATTACGGCGGATTAGCGCTGGATATCACCAATCCCGGCCAGAAATCGGTTAACTTTAATATCCGCATTGATGACGATGTCAAGGCGAATGGCGTCACTCATTGCATAACGGGGACGGGAAAGATCGAGGCGGGAGAGACCAAATCGTTTATCTGCACTTTCAGCCAAAATCCAATGCTTTACGGGATGCGAGGCTTACCCTCCGCCGATCCCTCCTGCATCGAGATGTCCGTAGGATCGGGATACGTACTGAACACGAAGCATATCGTCGCTTTTCAGGTGTTTCTCGACCATCCGACGCAACCCGTTACGTTGATCATCGATAACATACGCCTCTCCCCAAAGGTAAACCTCGATGGCATCGTGGACCGTTTCGGTCAATACGCCAAGGGCGATTGGCCAGGCAAACTATTGAATGAATCCGAATTCAAGACTCGATTGCAGGAGGAGAACAGGGATTTGGCGGAGCATCCCGCCATGACCGGACGAGATATATACGGAGGATGGGAAAAGGGTCCGCAACTGAAAGCAACAGGCTTCTTTCGCACCACCAAATACAATGGGAAATGGTGGTTAGTCGATCCCATCGGGCATCTCTTTTTTTCCATGGGTATCGACTGTGTAAACACCGCCAATGCGACCATGATCTCAGGAAGAGAGTATATGTTCACTTGGTTGCCTAAGGAGGGAGACCCTCTATCGCAATTTTACGGATATGCCTCCTCCGTTTTGTACGGACCGGTCAAACAAGGAAGAACCTACAACTTTTTCGGAGCCAATCTCTACCGAAAATATGGGCCGGACTTCCTGAACATATGGAAAAAGCGCGAGATTACACGACTTATCTCATGGGGGTTCAACACCATAGGCAACTGGTCAGACCAATCCTACTATCGCAATGAACGCATCCCCTATGTCGCCACAGGAGGCATCGGTGGCGATCATCGCCGCATCAGTAGCGGCTCTGATTATTGGGGCAAGATGCACGATCCCTTTGATCCTCAATTCGCCATTGACGTTCGGAACAGTCTTGATCCTCTGATTCAAAAAGTGAAAAATGACCCCTGGTGCATCGGATATTTTATCGATAACGAGCTTAGCTGGGGGGGAGGGGGCGATGATGGCGGCAGATACGGACTGGCGTATGGCGCGTTGAAGGAGGATGGTTCCTCGCCGGCGAAACAGGCGTTTATCAACGAGCTAAAAACCAAATACGGCGACATCACGGCGCTAAACAAGGCGTGGGGCGCAAACTTCGCCAACTGGGATGCAATGGAGCCGTCATGGAGCCCAACCGGTCATCTTAATCAGGCGATGACCAAGGATTTCGGTGCCTTCGTCTACTCGCTCGCCTTGAAGTATTTCACTATCGTTCACGACGAGTTGCATCGCCTGGACCCAAACCATCTCTATCTGGGATGCAGGTTTGCATGGAAAACTCCGGAGGCGATGGAAGCCGCCGCGAAAGTGTGCGATGTCGTTAGTTTCAACATCTACGCTCCGCGTCTCAATCCAAAGGCTTGGGCGTTCACTAAGGCGTTTAACAAACCTTGCATCATTGGTGAGTTTCATTTCGGTTCGCTCGATAGGGGGATGTTTAGCCCCGGGCTGGTGTACGCTCCGAATCAAAAAGCTCGGGCGGCGATGTTCATTGACTATCTGCACAGCGTTTTAGATAATCCATCCTTCGTGGGATGTCATTGGTTCCAGTTGGTGGATGAGCCTTTGACGGGAAGATCGTTCGATGGGGAGAATTACAACATAGGCTTCCTGAATGTGACAGACACTCCGTACCCGGAAATGGTCACGGCGGCGCGGGAAGTGTTGAGCGATGCCTATCAACGACGTCTGAAATAAACAGCATGAGTGACCGGCGTTGTCGGTTACGTCCGGTCACTCACTATTTTAGTTCGAGCCACCCTAGCTCCATCGCCCCCGGCGCTGTGTCGGAAATGATTCGAGGATGGATGCCCGTGATGCGCTCATATTCTCCGCATATCCAGGCAGCCGTCTCTTCATGCTTATCCTCTTGAAATAGAACGATCGCCTTCCCTCCGCCAAGCCCCGAGATTTTCGCACCGTAAACTCCATGCTGTGGTCCGCGCTCCCTGGCAAGGTTCACTAGTAAATCCGTCTCAGGACAATCCATTTCGAAAATATCCGTAAAAGACGAGTGAGAGTCGTACATCAGGGCCCCGGTTTCCTGCATGAGCATCTCATCCGGCTCGTTTCCCGCGAGATTGATCAATGCTATGAACTCCTTCACCCGATCGTTATCGTTAATCGCGTGCTCCGTTTGCGGTCGTACGTTATAAATCCGATCGAGATTAATCTCCACTCTCTTATCGGCGATATGACCATGTCTGAGGCAAAACTCCTCGCCGCTCATTTTCACAGGTATATGATCCCGAAACTCCTTCCATTTCCCCTCGCTAACATTCGCCAAGTAACCTCCCCAACTCTCGCCCGTTAAGGACTGCATGATCGATAAACCCATTTGCTCCGCTACGAGCAAATGGGTTGGAAAAGAACTCATCACGGCGTGTCTCGCATTGGAATCGATCCCGACGAACCGCCATCCTCTCGGGACGGACAGGTAACCAAGAGGCTCACGAGGCTGACATTTCATGATAAGAAGTTCATTGCTCCTTCCGAGGATGCAATTCATGGGATCCTTGGAAAAACCGATTCCGCCGGATACGAACCGCTCCGCCTTCATGCATACTGTCGCGATCTCGGAGCTATACATCGGAATATTAAAAATGCCCCTCAGAGCCATGAGGAAAGCCACTTTCAACGCGGATGAAGCCCCTATCTCGGAATGCAACTCAATATCGCAATCCACGAGGATGTTCACCCCGTGCATAGCTTCGCTTCTGATCCTGCCGCTAGTCGTTAGGATGTAAAGGCATCCCACAAGTTCCAACACCCACGGATCGTCTCTCATATCCTCCAAGGCGTCGCCGGTGACCTTCGGGCAAGGGATGACCTCCTCGGAAAAGATAGTGGATACCGGGAATACAATCTCCCCTTTCCCACCCACGCTAAGATCATAAAGTGAGCTTAACTTGATTTGGTTATCCATTCGACGCTGAACTGCGACATAGGCGTACTCCCCTACGGTTTCGCCCATGTGAATCCCGCCGGCATACTCGGAAATATCGCCCATGACATCAATATGACAGGGTGATCTAGCAGCGATGATCGCTCCCGACCCATCGAAAAAATGGGATTGCTTTCCGGCATGCGCGGTAAAATCCCGCCAATGATTCGGTCTGTTGAAATGATAGGGTTTCAGATCTATCCTCTCTCGTATAAAACGGCTTGTTATGGATGAAGCCAAAAGCGAAGCGTCTGATGAAACGCGAGCGTCTCTCCTTTCGGGTCGAAACCATTTCGTAAAACTAGTTATTGCAAGAAGCATACCGACACAAATAATCCGGGAGCGAATCCAATCTTAGAACAATATGGGGATAGCGCCGTACGATCACAAATACTGGAACCGTGAATCAGGCTTTGGAAATGGCGGATTGGTAAACGCTTTCCGTCTCGACCGTCATCATTTTTGAAGTATAATAACGTTCCACTCGCAACCTCCCGGATTTGCCCATGCGATCACGCAGTTCGTCGTTTGTGATCATGCGGACTATCGCATCAGCCAAGGCATGAGGGTCACCCGGAGGAGTCAAAACGCCGGTCACTCCATCCTCGATGGTCTCACTCAACCCTCCCGTATCGCTCGCCACAACGCATCTTCGGGCAGCCATGGCCTCAAGGGCGGTGATCCCCTGTCCCTCCGAAATGGAAGGGACAACAACCAACTGAGATTTGGCGAAAAGCGCGGGAATGTTGCGCATTCTGCCCGGCATCAGGACGTTTTGCGTTAGCCCGTAACCGGGTATTAATCCCGACAGCCTGTTTTTTTCGGAACCGTCCCCCATAAGCAAAAAGGTCACTTCGGGATACATGGGGTGAATCAGAGATGCTGCGTGAAGGAGGTGATCGTAACCCTTTTCAGGCTCAAATCTTCCGGCAGTGGCGATAATCATGGTCGATTGAGGCTCGAATTTCATCCCCAATTGGGTCCAGGAGGAGTTGATGTCAATCATGGCGTCTATCTCTTGCAAATCCACACCGTTGGGGATAACTCGGAAATTGGATGCATCGCTGACATAACTTCGCAAGGAGGTTATCACGGCGTTTGACACTCCAATCACCTCGTCGCATTGATGCAACGCCCATTGAAGTAATTTGGAAGGGAGATCCCTCCTTGGCTGCGGGCAAAGATTATGCGCCGTAAGCACCAAGGGTTTGGCGCAAAGTTGACACGCCATGGCGCCGATCCAACCGGCTCTCAAGCCGTGCGCGTGCACCACATCCATCTCTTTGGCGAGTCGAGCGGTCTTCAATGCCGCTCTCAAATCCGAGATCACATTGGGAGTTGAGCGAATGGAAGCGAAGTAAATTGATATTTCCCCTGAAATGCTTCCGGGAATATCCTCAAGCCTAAACCCCACAGGTGCAACGATATGGATGGAATGCCCGAAATATAAAAGCTCGCGGCACAACAAACGCAGATGAGACCTTATTCCCCCCTGCGACGGCCGTACGATATGTAAAATTCGAATGGGTTGGATCATATAAAAAATGAAAAGGCTCGATCAGCTTTAATGGAAGATATCCTGCATTCATTTTATACTATAGCATAACCTTCGACGCGGAACTTCATAACCTGACGAATTCTTCGCTTAATTCGAAAGGATCCACGGCATCCTTCTCATATTTATATTCGCTCCCATTCACCCTCATATAATTCCTTAAGCAATTGGTACGCCTCGGGATCGTAATCCCGGAGCCCCTCTCTTCCCGCCTTGGGCGCGGGGGACATCTTTCCTATGTCGCCTTTGGTGCCGAAATACCACATGGTCAGTTCCGCAAGGAACTCATTGGGATTGGTTGATGCATAAGCGGTGCGCCAAAGCCCCCGCTCCAACGAACGATGATATTGCGCCTCCACCTTCTCTCGCCATCGATCGGACAGTCCAAGTTCGAAAATGGCGTGCGTGAACTCATGGATGCAGATATCTCTGTCAGCATACCTGTCCGGTTCCAAGCCCATAAGGTTCTCCTCCCCACAGCTACAGTACTTCCCTCCCACGCCGCGAGTTCTTTCGTCGATCGTCTTCTCTCCATCGAAGGGCTTTCCCTTCCATTCTCGGTTTTCCGGCAGATCGGATGTAACCTCGTTTCGACCGATGATATGAAGCTCCACTCCTTCATCCCGCAATTTGGATGTGATCCGAGGGATATGACCCAATAGTCTTTCCAATCTGGCATATGCAAGAAGAAGAGCGAGATCCTCCACATGCTCCGACGCCATGATGGGTATGCCCTCATACAACACTCTCTTCGCGAAAAAATCCCGCATGGGAGGGGAGAGTCTTTCAATCCCAATCTTCGGAAGATTCCCCAAATACTCCCTCCGCCAATCCTCTCGATTGATGGGAGTCTCTTCATTACTCATAGCCACCCTCCCTCCTTCAAAACTCCGATCCCATGACCTTTCTCCCTAGGAACCTTCATTTGAGGTGTTTTGCGAAGAAAGCGAGGGTATCCTTCAGGGCTGTTTGGTTGTCCTCGGGCTTGGAGAAACCGTGTCCCTCGCCTTTGAAGAGGACTAGTTTCGCCTCGATGTGTTTCGCTTTCAGTTTCTTGTAAAGCTCCACCGATTGGCTGTAAGGCACCAGCGGATCACTTGTTCCTTGGAATATCAGGAAAGGAACCGTTTTCGCATTGATATGATAAACCGGAGAAGCATCACGATAGAGAGCGGGCGCCTCCTTTGGAGTTTTGCCTAAAAAATTCAATAGAATGCTCAAAACCAAGGGACTGTACGTTTTCAGCCCTTTCGGAGTGAGATCGGTCGGACCAAAGAAGTCAACCACGCAATCGACTCGACTGGAATAGTTTGAGAGAGCCTTGTTGCTGTTATCCCGTGTATCCATTGTGCCGAGTAGAGCCACCAAATGCCCTCCCGCACTGGCGCCCAAAGCCCCTAGCTTGTTCGGGTTGATATCGTATCGCTTGGCGTGAGCGCGTATCCAACGAACTGCGGTCTGCACATCGTCCAATTGAGCGGGGTACTTGTTGCCCTGCGCCGTGGCAAGCCGATAGTTCACGTTAAATGCGACATATCCCGCTCGCGCCAACCCCTCTGCGAGCGTGGTGAAGTCACTCTTGTCACCCGCTGACCATCCGCCCCCGTGAACGAGAATAACCGCAGGGAGGACACCCCCGATTTTGGCTGGCTGATAGATATCCATGGTTTCGGAAACATCGCCGATACGTTCGTACACCACGTCCTTGCTTAGCTTTACATCCACATTATCCTGGGCGTAGACGGGAAGAAAGAGGCAAAAGGCGAAAAAAATCGCGGCAAGGTTGATTGCAAGTCGGAATGTTCCTTTTTTCATAAATGACCTTCCTTTTGTGCGGTACTCGCTATCAATAGAGTTGCGGATGCATCCATTTTACTCCGAAAGATGCTATTCCAATGCATGGATAATCATATTAAACCCCATAACCATGGATATTCCCTGTACCGCTTGATTATCCTAGATTCGAATGATACGGTTGGACGTTCCCCCCTTTTTGTAACGAAACCAATTCGTCCCCCTTACCAAAACTTTGAAAGGAAGAGCGCAGATCACTCCGCCACCGGATGGGAAGCCTTTCCGAAAGCCACGCCTTCCAATATCCGCCTGCGAAATAGATCGCATGTCTGTAACGATGACTCCATTACTTTCAGGGGGCGAGGTGGATTTATCGAAAACCGCTCAAATATCCTTTGAATCCTGTCCATCAATGAGAGGAATCACTTCATCGCTGGAAATGCGAGGGGATCAAAAAAAACGCCTCGTGAAAAGAAGATGCTTGCATCTCCAAAGTTTCGCGAGGAGCATAGAACCAAACCAATAAAATGGGAGCGGGGACAGGATTTGAACCTGTGACCTTCGGGTTATGAGCCCGACGAGCTACCGGACTGCTCCACCCCGCATCATATGAATATATTATGACCCGGTTTCCCATCGTGTGTCAAGTTGAAAAATCACAGGACGTTCCGAACGCCATTCCTCTTAGGAACGAAGTATCCGGATCTTTCCACGCCACCAAATGCACGCAACACCCCCGAGGGCTAAAAGCGTGGGAACGACCCCTGGTTCTGGCACCGCAGGGGGAAACAGGGATGGATCGATGTTCGGCGGTGTGAAAGGCGGAGGCGGAACCGGCGGCGTAGGGGTGGACGGTGGTCCGTTGTAGCCTCCAGGCAGGAACGGGTAGATCGGAGGGATACCGCCCCCTCCACCACCTCCGAACTCCGTGCCGCCAGGCGGTCCTGAAGGTGAAGCGAAGAGTGAATGGTTATATCCAGCGGGGGTTAGCGACCACAGGTTGCCTGGATCGTTTGCGTGATCCAGTATTGAACCTGTAAACTGCGGAGGAAGCGCCAAGCTCGGCGACATCATTGGAGCCAACGCCTCCTGCAAAGTCTTTTGCGGCAAGGTTATCTTCGGGGGAAGAATGGCTTTCACCTGTTTTCTCACCAATGGCAATTTGTTCCGAAGGGGGTTGCCGCAAATTCCAAGCAATACCGGTTCGCCATTTGGGAGGGCGAATACGCTCTCCCCTCTCTTAATCGTCCGCACCTTGTAACCGATCACTTCGCCCTTATGGACGTAGTAGACCTTGAATTTCATATTTTTCGGCAGCTTTGCCAGGTGGAGCGTTTTGAAAGCATCCAATATGTTATGAGATGTTAGCTGAAAGACTCTTGAGTAACGCGTGCGTACCAACTTGTCCTTCTGCAACTCCTTGCACAACTCCTGCCGTGATAGGACCGGGGATCGCAGAAAAGAACCTGGCGGAAGATGCAAAATAATCCTCGCGTTCCCCATTGATAGAATGGAGACGAGCATCACTATCGATATTTTGTTGGTGAGTCTCATCTTGCTCTTTCTTGTAGGTTCTTTACGTAACGCAGAAATGACACCGATTGAAGAATTGGACACGATACGCTTTTATTATACGTTCTAGAGTCTGCGACGTGGAACGTCTCGGGAAAACCGGTACATGGAAATCCTCTCTCCCGTCACCCCTTTCTCACTGCATGATTACCAAGGAAGAAGCACTATTGATATAGTTATATTGCATATTTCATGCCAGAATCAGGAACACAGGAATAATATTTCCGCAGGATTCCCAACCGAAAATAACAAATAAAACAAGATATTTATTTGCAAATCAACGTGTCAGTGTCACACGATAGAGCTGGAGCCAGTACCGTTCACTATCCACATAGGTCACATAGATCACTCTGCCGCCATCCTTGGAAAGCTCGGGATGCTCCTTGCCTGCGTAACAAAACGCCTTCGAGAATGCGCGATGGGGGGCTTTGATTCGCGCGATCGTGCGGTACGGGCCCCAAGGATGGGGGGATATGCAGAGATCAAGCTTCTCGTTTAAGTTCTGCGAATGCACCGCTAAATAGGCGCCAAGAAAATGGTTATAAGAGACGGAAAGCTCCGTAGGGAAATCGTTCAGCCCCTCCACGGGAGCGGCTTTTGAGAGATCCGAACTCCACGCCGGGGATTGCGGCGTTCCGCTGAAATACCGGTAGGAGCCAATGTCCCCGATATGATTCCTCCTCACCCTCGCCATGTAACCTGTCTGCACGCCTTTTATCATTTGACTGCCAATGATATACAGATAAGGATCACTTTTATCCGGGGATGTGAAAACCGCCTCCCCGAAGATGGGTCCGGTTGCGTTGTTCCACCAAATTCGGAGCGGATTTGACGCCTCGCCATTCTTAGGAGCCAACCTCTCAAACTGAAGATTCTCAGGATCCTTCGCATCCGCCGAAGCTAACCCGGTCCCCAGTGTGGTAAACCCCAAGGGACCTCCGGAGGAGTTGGTGCGCACAAGCACGTAGAAAACCCACACACGCTTCGCGGTGGGATCGTACCAACCGCCGAACGGCCACATGCGCAGCGAGTTGTCCTCCCCCGGAAGGTACGGAATTAGTTGCCGTGCAACACCCGTTTTCGGATCGGTGAAAAATCGATAGTGGGATAACGGAGCGACGCCCTTGCCAGCATCCGTCAGCAAACCGCAGTTGGTGACTCCACCAACGTATGCCTGAGTTGGCGATGTGGGGTTGAGGAGAAAGACATCGCCGAAAAACCACAGGGTTTTATCCCCCATCGGGGTGGAATAGCCGCCATCGACCCCGGTAACTCCCGCTTGATTATCCGTGAACAGCAAACCTCTGTTCTCCATCTTGCTCACTCCCGGTTCGCCGATTGACCGTTGCATACCTGAAACAAGCAGGAGAAACACCATCGATAAGACAAACGCAAAACGATTTTCCATAGTTTTATTTTCCCTTTGGCGATCGAGCGGATTCCTCACGCTCAACGTTTTTTTATATCCCTCGGTTCGTTGCGTTTCGGCGCAACACTCCTTGAAGCGATGCGAGGTTCGGACATAATCTTGGCGTAGAAGATCGTGGAGTCGTAGTCGATATCGCCATGGGGCGCCACAACGAAATCGATCATCGTGCCTCTCTTCACATGCTTTAACAAGACACGGAAGCTGTGGGGTTGATGATCTGCGGTGTCCTGCTCCCAAACCCGCACACCATCCTGATAAATGCATGCGATGTCTCCATGGCTGGAGGGGGAGGGACATTGCACGACGCCCTCGATTTTCAGATTGTCGGAAGTGTAACTGACCCAACGCCGAACCGCCGCCAGATTGACGCCGGGATGCATACGAGTGCGCCAAATGACGGGGTATTGCCCCGGTGCGGAGCGCCATCCGTCGGCGTTCACTGCGAATGGGTGGAAATCCGAGACAGGATACGTGTCGGAGAGAATATCCTGGGCGTCGATATATCCGTAGCTCCAGCCGTTACCGCCTTGAGAAGGCTCGGGAGTCCATCCGGTGATGAAATCCGCAATCGTGTTCCAGAGCGGCTTGCCGTTAACGGAGACGTTCTGAATGATCGGCCCGGTCGCCACTGTTCGATTATCCACAAACTCCAAAGGATCATAAACGCGATTATTATCGATGAAAGCGTTTCTGACGGACGCCAGAAATATAGGAGCGTTCGGAAGATCGCCGCAGGTATCCGCAAGCGGTTTGTCAAACCCCTTCCACCCAGGACTGTCGAATGGCTTGCAAATCACGTTCCCCTTTATCTTCAAACCGTTGACGTTGGTCACATAGATGGGCACTCCCGGAACGTCCTCCAAGTAGTTATTCTCAATGGTGATGTTTTGAACCGGCGTGGAATGACGAAGGTAGTTTCCTCCTCCTGGGACCACTACGACCATGATGGCTCCTTGGAAATACGCCTCCGCCGAAGCGCCTCCCACTCCGCACCCGAGTATGCGGTTGTTACGGAATATCGTCCCGCTGGCGAAACACCCCTCGGTCCAACCCGCCCAACTCTCCTCATGGATGTTAACATTCCCGCCCGTATTTTGAAAGGTGTTGTTCTCGATCAAACCATACGGCGCGCCATTGATTAAGAAGCGTTGCGGGGTGTCGTGAAACCAACAGTTCCGAATGACGTAATAACGGCAGTCCATCCTATGCGGATCTACAAGCGCGCCAACGGGCAGATTCAGATTCTGTTTCAATGTTACATTCCAATTCTTCCCGTCCGGCGATGGTGTCACCGATTTGACGACACTATCCCCGAGCGGCATGAGAGTGGAGAAATCCCAAAAGGAGAGTCTCCCGCCTGGCACAAAGGGGCTATCCTCTCCCGCCATGATATAACGATTGGGACCGAGTCTCTTGACTACCGAGCCGAACCTGCCATGCACATTTATCTCGTCATCCGCCAAATAAGCAGCCTCACACTCATCCAAAACGGGACCCCTGCCCAGAACCGAAAAGTGAAACCCGTCCGCGCCGAATGCCTGCAAGCGATTGGTCCCCGGTCGACGCGTGCATCGCACTCTTATGAATACATCCCCGCCGGGACCATCCGCGTCCATCACGCCCATTCCGCCCCCGGAATAGAGGTTGCAATCCTTGAACGTCATGCCCCCGCAACCTATCACGCGAAGGGTTTGCCCGGTGCGAATCGGGCACGCCATGTAATCCCCCACTTTGACGCCCGGCGCGGGGGCTTTCACAACCACATTGTCCCCGTCCCGGCTCCATTGGCATTGGATAACCCCGTTACGAATGAAGGAACCATCCGGACGATAATAAAAAACCGTGCGATTCCCGCTTGTCTCCGTTGGCGTGTATCCCCGCATAATCTCGCCAGTCACCGTGCCCGCCGCAGGATCAATAGCGGTTATTCTGGCCTGAAAGAAGGGCAATGGGTCGTAATCCAGCGTGAGACCTGTCACCGTTACATTGCGGCAATCGTCGAACTCCAATCCGAATACATCCGGAGGATCAAACCAGAAGGTCACTCCCTTGGCGGTGATAATCATGTTCCGAATGTTTTTCAAATGCGGGTAGATATTCCAATCGGCGGAAAACCGGTAATCCCCTGGAGGAATGATGAATGAAGGGGAGTTTTTGGACGCTGCGGACTGTATCTGTTGCAGCAAGGCGGCCCCTGCAGCGCGTTGAGCCTCTTTTTGTTCGGGGGTAAAGGTGGGACCGATGGGTAGATTGGGGCTCCAGGCGGTGCAAGGTTCGGGAACTATTTGTGTTTCCCATGTAACCGCTCCGTCATTTTCCATCGAAGAGGGGATCAGAACCATATCGATCGCCGCGTTGGCGGGAACATCTAGTAAAAGAATATCAAAACAGTGCGGCACGGTGTCATTTGAGGCTAACGGATAACTCCAATGCTCCACCCCGTTCACAAACACTTTGCATCTCAAATCTCCGGTTCCGCTGTGCTGCCTTTGCAGGAATCCAACCAGTCTCACGCTGCCAGGCTTAACGGTTCTCCATCTCCGTATGGGTGTGAGGATCGCTCCATCCGCTTGACCGGGGCATAGCGAAGTGCGGCTGATCCATGGCGCGGAGGATTCCGTGTGCCTCCAGATACCGTATATGCATTTCGAAAACGGATGGAACTCGCCCGATTCCTCATTGTTTGAAAGATCGCTACGCTTGCAGTATCCGTAGCTCCACCTGAATTCGCCCTGCATATCGCTGAATTGATCGGAAGAGTTCGCCAAAGCATCCTCGAAATGCAACGGGGCGATGGAATCCATTTTTTCCAAGCGGGGCGCCCCCTGGCACCGACATGGGGAAAACATCGCAAAGAATTCCAACCCCAGGATGATGTATCCCGGTAACCGAGCGAACAGCATTCGCAATACTACCGGGAGAACACGGATATCCATTTTACACCACCTCCGCGTAAACATTCGGGCGCTTTTCCAATTGGAATCGGTAATATATACCCACTGGATTTTCCAATTCGTCAATGCGGAGGGGATATTATGATCCGTAAACTCTTAATATTAATGAGCGTTCTTATTCCTTCACTCGTATTCGCCAATGGATTGGCGAAGGCGGACCCCTTTCCCGTATCCATCATGATCCGTGGCAATTCCTCCGTGCGCGCCATCCCTCCTCTTTTTTACGGGCAGAACATAGAATGGACATCCTCCGGTGACGGACTATGGGATGCTCAAGGCAACGAACCGGTGTCGGGTGTCGCCACTTTGCTGAAACCGCTTCACATCGGTTTGATCCGCTTCCCCGGTGGCTCGCTTACCAACTGTTATCATTGGGAATGGGGCATCGGGGCGAAAGACCAACGGAAGCCCAACATGGTTTGGTTTAGCGCAAGCCCCATGGCGCTGAACGGTGTTTGGACATTGAGGAAGGGGGAAACGGAGCCGTCCTTGTACGGTTTCGACGAGCATATGCGGTTTGTGCGCGACGTAGGCGCAAAGGGGGCGTTGATCACAGTAAACGCCACCTATTTCCCCGGCTCCCCCTTATGGGGGGGAAGCCCGCAGGAGGCGGCAGCATGGGTCGCCTATGCAAATGCACGAGTAAACGGTCCGGATGTCAGGATTGGAACCGATTATCGCGGAGTGAACTATCACACAAGCCGCTACTGGGCGCGTCTGCGAGCGGAAAACGGGCACCCAGCCCCCTACAAATGCCTCTACTGGGAGATCGGCAACGAGGTGAACGACGTCGGGCAGGGAGCGGGAGTGACCGGCAAGGAGTACGCCGAGAGGGTTCATCAGTATGCAATCGCAATGCATGCTGTGGATCCCTCGGTGAAGATCGGAGCGGTGTTAGGCTTCGAGTGGCTCAAGGATATCCTCACCATTGCGGGCAAGGATATAGGGTTCCTCATCTATCATTTTTACGGTCCCGGATCGGACATGCAGGGAGCCACCTTCTGGAGCAACGGCTCCCGCACGGTGAACTTCACCGTTCCGGGAGGTCCCTGCCAACTGGTATTCCTCGCCTCCGGAACTCCCGCCGAAGGCGTCTGGCCGAATCTGCAAGTGAGCGTGGATCACAAAGTGGTGGCGAATTTGAGCGTTTCAGCCGATCAGAAAAAAGGGCAAGTTCACAATTACTTCGTCCCTTTGAACTTGCCCGCTGGCGACCATCAGCTCACTTTCGGCTTCACAAATGACCTCATGACCAAGACGGAGGATAGAAACCTGTTCGTCTCGGGAGTTTCCCTGCAAAAGGCGGATGGAAGCCGTGTTCCGATCGAATTGCTCTCCCCTGCGGCGGAGATGCGCCTTTTGGCAAGCGAGCCGGAGTCCTTCGATGCAAGGTTCGGAGATATCGACAAGGCGATCCACGCATACGCCCCCGCATTACACAGGAAGATACAGGTCTTCGTTACGGAATTCAACGCCATGTACGGCATGACGGACATCTCCGCGAAATCTCTTCTCGAGTTGAAAAGCGCGTTGATGGTGGACGGAATATTGCAACGCGCCTTGATGGAACCAAGATGTACGGAAACGAACTACTGGTGCTTGAACTCCTGGTATTTTCAGATACTCCACCCCGGCGCCAACGGTGCTTACTTGACCGCCAGCGGCGACATCTACCGTCTCTTTCAGCCTCTCATTCACGGTCATTTGTTACAGACGGAGGTGAGAGGCCGCAACTTCGCTGCGGAGCCTGGAGGTTCCCCCATTCCGATCCCCGTTGTCAGTGCGGTGACGGTCCGGGATGGTGGGCGTATCGCGGTGAACGTCGTGAACTACGATCCAAACTCCTCCGCATCCATATCCGTTCGGATATCCGGGATACACGGGCTCAAAGCCTTGAACGGAATGGTGTGTACTGGCGCTTCCATGGATTCGAGCAACTCCGAGTCGCAACCGTATGAGGTACGGGTGGATCCCTTGATCTCGACAGTGAAAAACGGGAAGGCGGTATTCAGCTTGCCTGCGCATTCCGCAGGAACGGTTGTGCTCTCCGTCAGGTGAAGGATCACACGCGGGCGTGTCGCGGAGTCCTGCATCACCCCTGCGCAGATGACGACCCTATCGAAACATGCATCATAATGTAACGGGGCATGAAACGAGGCAAGGACTATTCCCGTACATAGAAATATCCATTCATAATGTATTGCAATCGGGATTTAGGGGGTTCTTATCAGGAGAGGAAAATCCCTCCCTTCATATTTTATTGAAATGTGATACAATATAAATTATGTCGGTGTATGCCGACAATACAAAAAAGGCTAACTCTCGTTGGCGGGTCAGCAACGAACGGCTAGAGGAAAAGTCTAACGCCAGTGTTGCAACCCGCCAATCGATTATATAAGGAAAGAGTGACGGGATGACGGAATTAATTGACGATATGCCAAGATTGATCCAGGCGGGCATGGGAGTGCATATATCCTGCGCCAGATTAGCCAACGTTACGGCAAGACTTGGAGCTCTCGGGGTGGTTTCCGGTGTGGGATTGCGCCACATCGTCGCAGAACAGGTACGCAGCGGGGATCAGGAAACGATCGAAATAGCGCATACATTTCCATTCAAACGCTATGTGGATGAGTTGATGGAGTTCGCAAAAGGGGGAGGGAGGCATAATCGCCCCGTCCCCATGGATCATCCCGATGAGCTTAAGGGCGCGATATCGAAGCGATTGAGCGTCATCGCCGCTTACATCGAGGTGATGAAAGCGAAGAAAGGGCATTGCGGCAAAATTGGGGTGAACGTGATGTGGAAATGCGCGCTGACCGTGCTCCCCACAATATACGGCGCGATGCTTGCGGGCGTGGATGCCCTCTTATGCGGCGCGGGGGTTCCCATGGAACTACCTGACATCGTGCAAAAGATACGATCCGGAATGAATATGGCGTACCATCCCCTTCACGGCACAAGCACGCATGTGCGGTTGGACATCAGCGAAGACAATCCGGAAAATTATCTCAAGAGGATAAAACCGCCGAAATTGATGCCTATCCTCTCCAATTTCGCCTTTCCAAAGCGAATTATGGACATTTGGGAGCGACAGTACCAAGGAGTGAAGCCTTTCGCGTTCGTGCTTGAGAATCACTTGGCGGGAGGGCACAACGCGCCTCCGAGGAACAAAGTAGATTTCGGCGAACAGGACGACATCGATCGCTATTTCGACCGCGTACTGAACATGGGCGTGGAGGTCTATGTGGCGGGATCGTTCCCTAACGGCGGAAATCGCGAAGATTATCTCTACTGGCGGGAACGAGGAGCCTACGGAATACAGGTGGGATCGCGTTTCGCCCTGTGCGATGAATCCGGAATGCGTCCGGATCTGCGGAATCGAATCATCAACATGAATTCCAACGGAGGATCGGAAATCCAGACGAGTCAGGTTCTATCCCCGACGGGTTTCCCCTTTAAAGCCGTTTCCATGCCTGGTACCTTGACCGATGAAGAGGTGTATAAAAACCGAAAGCGAATTTGCAACCGCGGGTACCTTACGGAATCCCATTTCGAGGAGTTGCCTGATGGCACCATAAAGGAGACCTACATCTGTCCCGCCATGCCGTTAAAGCAGTATCTCAAACTGGGAGGGAAGCAGGAGGACACGAAGAATCGGGTCTGCTTATGCAACGCGCTCTTATCAACCGCTGGGCTCTATGACGAGGAGGAGCCGCCTATTCTCACCTTGGGGGTTAGCGGCAAACAGGTAACACGACACTATTCCGCCAGGGAGGTTGTGGAGGACATCCTCACTCCCGAGGAGGTACGCGAAGCGGAGATGCGCCTCGCAATTCCCGCACGAAAGAATGCGCGACATGCGCCTTCATACTCCACAATTCCCGCAGTGGCTGGGATATAGCGTATTCAAGAACTTACAAGCGGTATTGAATCGTAAGATATGCATGGGAGGATCGCGAATGATCCTCCCATGACCTATGTCAATGACGGTTGACTTGGCATTCCGTTTCGCTCATAATATATAGCTTGGAGTAATCACGAAATAAGCGCGGGATCGCGTTGTAAACCCGTATGTCGGCGTGTGGAAAAACTTGCATGAGAAGTTTCCCGTCACCCCTTATTTTACATTGCCGCAAGTCCATAAGGCTTTATCCGAAGGGAGTTTCCCTGCGAAAAATCCCTTCGTTTCAAATACAATCCAGTCGGAGAAGCCCGTTTCATGGATACTGAAAGCGATGCGCCGGTATACGTCATCAGCGTGGCGGCGAGGCTCTCCGGATTGCCTGCGTGGATGTTGCGGCTATTGGATCAGGAAGGGATTGTCGTCCCGACACGAACGGAAAAGAACAGGCGCCTCTATTCGAATCAGGATATTGAACGCCTTGAGCGTGTGCGTTACCTCACGGAAGTGCGCGGCGTGAACATGTCCGGTGTCAAGGTGATTTTTGAGATGGAGAAGGAATCGGAATCCGAGGGGAAGCGTCCCCCCGCCGAAAACTCTCCCAACCCGTAGTTTGAAGGAGAAGAGAAATGATTTATCCCGCAGCGGATACCTTGGATGCAAAATACAGCAAATACGCTTTGGTGATCGTCTCCGCCAAGCGCGCCAAACAGATCAAGGACGGTGCGCGTCTCATGATCGAGGATTCGGAATCGATCAATCCCCTCACCCTCGCCTTGGAGGAGATCGCAGCGGGGGAGATTATTCCCATGATGATCGGAGATCCTGAGAAACTGCCCACAAGTCTGCCGCCAACTCCGGTGCTGGGAGGGTTGAACGCCTCCCTTGGTGACGAGGAAGATATCTCCTCAACCTCGTGGATGGATGCTGAAAGCACGGACGTTAAGGACGTATTGTCCACGGATGAAATTTTGCCTCTACCGGACGACTCGATCGATATTGATCTTGAAGTCAGCGACGAAACGGATGCGTATTCGCTCAGCGACGACAGCCCCGTCATCGATTCGAACGAGGATGGCAACGATGATTTGGAAGAGGTTTTCACCGTCGATGACGAGTGAGTTCTTTGCATTCCGCCATCAAGACATCGTACCGAGCCCTGATCCTTCGATATGCTATAACTGTATCCGGCTCAAATAAACGAAAGGGGGAAATGGATGAGGAAATATCCCCTTTTCATGTGGAACAAACTCATTCAGGAATAAAATCGCGATTATGTCACAAAAAAAAGACTATTACGATTTGTTGGGGGTGTCCAAATCCGCAAGCGCGGAGGAGATCAAGCGCGCCTATCGTAATTTGGCGCGTAAGTATCATCCGGATGTCAATAAGCAACCGGATGCGGAATCCAAGTTCAAAGAGATCAACGAAGCCTATGAAGTGCTGAGCGACGAGGCGAAGAGACGCACCTACGATCGGTTCGGCATGGAAGGCTTGGAGGGTGGTGGTCCCTCTGGTCCCGGAATGGGTTTTGGCGATTTCGGGGATATCTTCGATATCTTTTTCGGAGGGGGAGGCGGGGCCGCGACGGGCCCCTCCAGCATGGCGGAACGCGGTGATGACCTTCGTTATGACATTGAATTAACCCTTGAGGAGGCGGCGAAGGGAGTTGAAAAAACGATTCGTTACAACCATCTCCGCAATTGCGAAGCTTGCGGCGGCACCGGCGCCCGCCCTGGCACTCAGCCGGAGATGTGCCCTAGTTGCCACGGGTCCGGGGTAATTCGCCATTCGCAAAACACCATTCTTGGCACCTTCCAAACAACCGCCACCTGCGGCAGATGCGGAGGCAAAGGCAGAGTGATCTCTTCGCCCTGCGTTCAATGCTCCGGATCGGGGCGGATGCGCAAGGTCAGCGAAATCAACGTGAATATCCCTGCGGGAGTGGATAACAACTCCCGTATCCGATTGAGCGGCGAAGGGGATTCGGGCATTCGCGGCGGCGGCCCGGGGGACCTTTACATCGTCGTTCATGTGAAACCGCACGACATATTCGAGCGCAGAGGAAACGATATCTTCTGCGAAATTCCCATCAGCATGGTTCGTGCCGCCCTCGGCGGAGAGATCACCGTGCCCGTGCTTGGCGGAGAGGAGAAGATCATACTGAACGAAGGAGTCCAAAACGGAGATAAATTCCGCTTGAAGGAAAAAGGGATACCCGATATAAACGGACGCGGGAGGGGAGATCAATATATCATCTTCAAGGTGATAACCCCGACTCGACTCAGCCACGATCAGAAAGCCCTTCTGCGCCAGTTCGCTCAAAGCATGGGTGAGAACATTGAAACGCCCGAGGAAAAGAGTTTCCTTGGAAAGCTATTTCGAGGCTAACCGCCGATGAATTGGGTGGAAATCAACATCCGCCTCGGTGAAGAAAGCCTTGAGGCAGTCACCGCAATTTTACTTGACGCAGGCTGCCAAGGGGTTGCGGAGGATAGCTCAAAGCCCGGAATTCTCTCCGCTTTTATGGAGGAGACGCCGGATTTCGACGTCAAATTCCAGGAATTGAGCGGGAAATTATCGAAGATATCTCAGTTCGGATTGGAACCTCCCTCCTCCATCGCCACCCACACCGTCAACGAAACCGATTGGGCTCATGAATGGAAAAAGTATTTTAAACCGATGGAAATTGGCGAGAAACTGGTAATCAAGCCAAGTTGGGAGGATTATGAAGTCGAACGCACCAAAATCATTCTGGAGTTGGATCCCGGACAGGCTTTTGGCACGGGAGGCCACGCCACCACCCGCCTATGCCTGATCGCCTTGGAGGATTACATCCATCCGGGCGACAAGGTCGCCGATATCGGCACGGGGTCGGGCATTTTATCCATCGCCGCAGCCAAGCTTGGAGCCAGCGAGGCGCACGCCACGGATATTGACGACCTGCCAAGACGGGTCGCAAGGGAAAACGTGGAACGAAATGGAGTGGCGGACAAGGTGACCGTGCATGAGAGGGAGGAGTTCGACACCCTTGTCAGCGATTGTAACTTGGTGATTGCGAATATCATCGCGGATACGATTATCGAGCTGATGCCCTCCTTTTACGCCAGACTTCGGGAGGGAGGGGTTCTGATAACCTCAGGCATCGTGGCGGAGCGTCTCAACGATGTGCAACGCTCCGCCGAAAATATCGGATTCCATTTGCTCGAAGTTCGCGAAGAGGACATCTGGCGCGCACTCATTCACAAAAAATAGCCACATCATGCATCATATCCTCCTGCCGCCGGAAAAGTTACGCCAAGCCATCGTCACCATCGACGGCGCAGACTTCCACCATCTAGCGCACGTGCTGCGCATTCGAGTGGGCGAGAATATCGTCATTCTCGATAATTCTGGGACCGGTTGGAGAGCTTGCATTGAAAGAGTGGGGAACAAAGCTCTCTCCGCAAAAATACTCGAAGAGCATAAACTGCCACCAGAACCCGTAATCCATATCACCGTCGCGCAAGCCCCAGGCAAAGGGGATCGCTTCGAGAGAGTTATGCAGCATTGCACCGAAATAGGCGCATCACGATTTATCCCTCTTTTGACCGAGCGAACCGTCGTCAAGATCGCCAAGGATCACCATAATGAGAAGATCAAGCGTTGGAGGGAGATCATAAAGGGAGCGACGGAACAGTGCCATCGGGCGAAAATGCCGGAGATATCCGCCCCGATGGAATTCAGCGACCTTCTCCTCACCATTGGGGAGTACGATCATCCCCTACTCCTTCATCAGCATGACGAGGTCTTGAAATCCGTTGGAATTGGAAGCACAGTCTTATTGGTCGTGGGCCCGGAAGGCGGACTGTCTGAAGAGGAGATCCTTTTGTGGAAGTCACATGGGGGGCGTGTAGTCTCCTTATGCCCCTGGGTGTTACGCACGGAAACGGCGGCTCTCACTGCTTTGGCGAAATTGCTTCCATAGCCATTAATCCGACGCGCTTAAAAGATGATCGTAAAACATCTCCACCTTGCGAGCCACTCGGCATGCCGTGAACCTTTCCAATACGCACTCGCGCCCCGACTTCGCCAATTCGGCTCGCAAATCCGGATCGGTGATGAGCATTTCCATGCAATTGGCAAGGTCGCGGAAATTTCCCATCTCCGCCAGCAATCCGTTCTCGCCATGCGTGATGATCTCGGGAATTCCACCGCCATTCGTGGCAACCACTGGAATTCCGGAAGCCATCGCTTCTATCACGACCTGTCCGAACGGCTCTCCGATGATCGAAGCGTGAACGAGTACGTCAAAACCACGCATCACCTCGGCCGGATTAGGCAGATACCCGAGGAATCGGATGTATTCCGAGGACTCCCCCGTCACCATATCGGAAATCTCTCGTTCGTAATCCTCCTCGCCGAACAAAGCTCCTCCCACGATCTCAAAACGCACTTCGGGGAATCGGGAGTGAATCTCCTTTGCCGCTTCGATGAAGACACGCTGCCCTTTCCATGGGGCGATTCTGCCGATCATACCCACCGTTAACTCACAATCGCGGCGAACAGGGCGCTGCAAGACGAATGCGCTTAAAGGGACCCCGTCATGGATCACCTCTCGACATTGGAGAGAGGGTGCGCTCGCAATATTCTCCTCGGGAAACAGGCTGAGCATGGTGGAGCATGAGTTTGCGATGACCCCGTCGGGGATGATATGGCTGAGCGATCTGAATATTCGGCAAACAGCATGCGGCATGTATCCGGCATGGAGACGATCACGCATATGCCATACCACTCGGACATTCGCCATTTTTCCCGCTATCCCTCCAATCACATCCGCTTTGAGAGAGTTGCAATGCAGAAGAAGAGCGCGTTTCATTAAAGCATGTCGGGCGACGCACAGGGAGGTTTTAAGAAGCCTGGGAAGGGATGATGGCTCGCAAAATCCTTTTCGCAACACCTCATGACGATGAATGCCATTCAAGCGTACGGGGATGTGAAGGCATTGGCAATCCACCCCCGTACGCTCAAGTTCCAAGCGCAACAGCCCCTCCTCCCCAAGCAGAACAAAAGGACGGACCCTTGAGACATCCAGTTCCTCGACCAAATGAAGCAACGCGATCTCCCCGCCCCCCATTCGAGCGCAATGGTCCAGGAAGATCACGTTCCATGGTTTGAAAAAAACGGAAACAGAGTGTGTCGAGGAATGCTTCATGGCACTCGTCGTATTTCGCTTAAGAGGATTGATGAACCAGGTAGGCTTCCACCATGATTACGTTCTTATCGCCTGTCATTTTGACGACTTTCATCAGATTCTCCATGGTGCTGACCTCCTCCACCTGCTCCGTAACGAACCAGCGGAGTAGATCTTGGCTGGCATAATCCTTCTCCTCAATCGCCAGGGTCATTAAGTCATTGATGTGCGCCGTCACGTCCAACTCCCAATCCAAGGCGAGCTTGATCGCCTCCTCCGGCCCCTTGAAATCGCTTTTCGGTTTCTTAATAGCGGGGATTTCAACCGGTCCGCCCGCATCGTTGAGATATTTCACGAACTTCATGGCGTGCGCTCTTTCCTCGTCGCTCTGCTTGTAGAAGAGGTTTGCCAGCAGCTTCAGAGCCAAATCGTCAAAGTAAGAGGCGATGCTGATATATTGGTTGGAGGCGAACAATTCAAGACCGATCTCTTCGTTGATGGCATCGTTCATTTTTTTGCTGATGATCATTATTTTCTCCTGAGGTGTGATGAATTTGAACGGATCAAAAGATCGTAAAATTCGCCATGCACGCCGTTTCGGAATTGCTACATGCGCACAGGCATCTTGCGAGGAATTTTACAATCACTTACGTAGTATACGTTCTAAATTACATTCTGTTCGCCGGATTATCCATGCTTAAGCGCGTCAAGAGCAATATTCGAAGGTAACCGTTCTAGGAGACTTCGGAATCCCGCATGAACCGATGCGTTCAATTTATGTGCCATACGCTTTCATAGGGTAAACTTTATATGGAGAGAGGCAAATGCAAGAATCGTAGAAATGGCTAGGGTTGAGCCATTTGCATTCTGCGGCGATCAAACGCTATTTTTGGAATCGCTCTCAAAGGCGAAAACTCAACGTCTTTCATGATAAAAAGTGAAACTTCCTGCATACGGGTACCAACCGATCCGTTGGCGACCACGTGAGGGAAAGATGGTTGGATGCAAAATCCGCTTTTCGGGGGTGTAGGCGAGAGTGAACACTGCACTCTTACCCTAATATGCTTTTTTCAGCATTATCATGCCGCCAATAGATTTTCGATAGAAGGCTCACGGAGGAACAAAATGAGCGATCGCGTAAAGAGGCAACTGGAGGTGAAAGAGAATATTTGTCAATTGGTTCCCTATTCGCCAGGCAAACCCATCGAGGAGGTGAAACGGGAGTTAGGTTTGACGGACGTGATAAAACTCGCCTCCAATGAGAATCCCCTGGGCCCCTCGCCGGCAGCCATCGCAGCCATTCGTCATGCCGCCGCTCATGTGCAACTCTATCCGGACGGATCGTGTTACGAGCTTCGACAAGCCGTTGCGTCTCATTTGGGTGTGCCCGGCGACCATCTGATATTCGGCAACGGCTCCGATGAGATCATACAATTAATCGGAATCACCTTCCTTTCCGAGGGGGATGAGTTAATTTTAGGCGATCCCTCTTTTTCGCGTTACGAGTCGGCTGCGGTTTTGAATCAAGCGAAAGCCGTTAAGACGCCTTTGAAAAACTGGACATACGATCTCGAAGCGATAGGCGAAGCGATCAACGAGAAAACGAGGATTGTCTTCATCGCCAACCCGAACAACCCCACGGGGACGATAGTGACGGAGCGGGAAGTCCGTGAGTTCCTGGAGAAGATTCCCGACAGGGTGATCGTGGTCTTCGACGAAGCCTATTACGAGTATGTGGAGAGCGCCGACTACCCCGATACGCTTCGTCTCATTTCGGAAGGCTATAATCTGATCACTCTCCGAACCTTCTCGAAGGCATATGCATTGGCGGGCTTGCGGATCGGATACGGAATTGCGCGCCCCGAAATCATCAATTACCTGAACCAGCCTCGGGAACCGTTCAATGTGAACCTTCTCGCCCAGGAAACGGCTCTCGCGGCGTTGACGGACAAGGAGCATCTGAGGAAAACCCTGACGACCAACCAGATCGGCAAAAAGCGGTTTTACGAAGGTTTCGAGCAGTTAGGCTTGAAATACGTGCCTACCGAGGCGAATTTCGTATGGGTGAATGTGGAAAGAGACAGCAAGGAGGTTTTTCAGTCCCTGTTGCGCAGAGGTGTTATCACGCGCACGGGGGATATCTTTAACGCCCCGACATACTTGCGAGTCACGATCGGAACGGAGGGGGAAAACGAGGTGTTCCTCTCCGCATTAAAGGAGACACTGGGCATATAAAGGACAAAGGGAACTGGAATGATTATTGTGATGGCGGCGCACGCCACCGCTGAAAATATAAAGGATGTCGAGCAAAGAATCAAGGATTGGGGCTACGGGGTGAACACCATCTACGGGCAGGAGAGGACAGTGGTCGGCGCTGTGGGGGTGCCCGAGGCGGACAAAGCCGATTACGCGGAGAGGCTGGAGAGCTTGGATTATGTGGAAAGGGTGATCGCGATATTACGCCCCTACAAATTTGTCAGCCGGGAGATACACCCTGAGGGAACGATCATAGACGTCAAAGGGGTGAAGATCGGCGGTCCTAAAATCGTCTTCATGGCGGGGCCATGCACCATTGAAAACTACGAGCAGACCCTGAATACCGCCAAAGCGGTGCAAAAGGCGGGCGCGGTAATCCTGCGCGGGGGCGCCTACAAACCGTGCACCTCTCCCTACTCCTTCCCCGGGTTGGGCGAAGAGGGTTTGAAAATTCTGAAACAGGTCTCCGAAGATACGGGATTGCCGATCATCACGGAGGTAATGGATCCTCGAAACGTTGACCTAGTGTGTGAATACTCCGATATTCTTCAAATCGGCACACGTAATATGCAGAATTACGATCTCCTAAGAGAGGTTGGGATGGCGAGAAAGCCGGTGTTGCTCAAGCGTGGAATGTGGGCCAAGATTGAAGAGTGGTTGCAGGCTGCGGAATACGTGGTGCTGGGTGGCAACACACAGGTGATGCTTTGCGAACGAGGGATTCGAACCTTCGAGACCCATACGCGCAACACGATGGATCTCTCCGCCATACCCTCCGTAAAACAACTCTCGCACCTGCCTGTCATCGCCGATCCGGCGCATGGGACGGGCAGAGCGTCGTTGGTCAATCCGATGACCCGAGCCGCCATCGCATGCGGCGCGGACGGACTTTTGATTGAAGTGCACGCCCAACCGGACAAAGCGATCAAGGACGGCGCCCAATCTCTGAACCATGAGCATTTCGCCGAACTGATTCAGGACTGCCGCCCGATCGCCCAGGCGGTGGGCAGGGATATTTAAGCCTGTGAACTGTTTGAAGGATGAATGCCAGTGACTTTTAACCCGTTGATTGGAAATGGAAGGAACAAACGAATATGTCGGAAGAACGGACAACATGCCGCGTCCAACTCAACTATCCTCTGGAAAGGGTGAAGGAGCCGATTCTCTATCGGTTAATCAAGGATTTCGGACTGGTGCCCAATATTCGCAAGGCGAACATAGAGGTGCATTCCGGAGGGTTTATCGTTCTTGATTTGAGCGGTGAGCCGCAGAACATGCGGAAGGGTTTGGATTGGTTGGAAACGTGCGGCGTTACCGTACGGGAAATCGAAGAGGAGTAACCGCCCCAACCTATGGATCGGTATGGGGGAAAGGACGGAGGCGTGTCTTCTCGTTTATGTTTGGAGGTGGCGATTCGAGCCACGCTGAGAAGTCGTGACAATCTCTCTCGTTCCGCGGAAGCGATACCGCCGGACAAAAGGCTATGGAGCCCCTCGGAATACATGCCCCATTGCGTGGGCATCGTGGCTCATTGCGCCACATCCAACCTCTTCTTCGCCTCGGCGTACACCGGCTCCCCCCTTCCATACCTCACGAAGACGGAAAAGGAGGAGGCGATAGCCGCCTGCGACACATTGGAAAAGGCTATCCATTTTCTAAATTCAAGCGTGAACAAAATCTGCGATAATCTGTCATCCATCATCGACGAGCGATTGGAGGAGAACATCATCATGCCGTGGGGCGAAAGAATGCCCTTGGCGTTGGGGTTGTTGGCGCCGGCGAATCATATGGATTATCACGACGGGCAATTGAACACCTATCAACTTTTTCTCGGGGATTTGGATCCCCACTAAGGATAAAGGCTGCGCCGCCTTTTCGGTTCACGCACCATCGCAACCGCAAGGGGACGGCATGAACGTAGCAACCGTTTCCATTCACTGAAAAAATCTCGAAATCATCCTAAGCAAAGTGAACAAGACCATGAACATACAAGATCTCAAAGCGGTTTATGAAAGCAAATTCGGAGCTCGGGCGGAATTCGCAGTTCGAGCGCCCGGGCGAGTGAACCTTATCGGCGAACATACGGATTACAATGACGGCTATGTGTTTCCGTGCGCATTGGATTTCAACGTGACCATACTCGGCAGTCCGCGAAATGACAATACGGTGCGAGCCTACTCCGCGACCTTCGATGAAATGTGCGAATTCAGCCTGAACAATCTTTCCGTTCGGGATAAGGCTTGGTGCAACTACGTGAAAGGCGTTGGATACATCCTTCAACCCGAGGGGTACCATTTGAAGGGAATGGATATTCTGATTGCGGGAAATGTTCCGCTGGGAAGCGGACTCTCCTCCTCGGCGGCAATGGAGGTGGCGTCCTGCCTGGCGTATGAAACAGCAGGAGGGTTTGATATCGATCCTGTCAAGCGCGCTTTGATCGGACAACGAGCGGAGCGGGAGTATGTGGGAGTCCAGTGCGGCATCATGGATCAATTCATCTCCTCGCTTGGAAGAAAATCTCATGCGCTATTCATCGACACTCGCACATTGGAATACGAACCGGTGCCTTTGCCGGAAAGTGGTGTCTCCATCGTAATCGGCAACACGAACAAACCGAGACAACTCGTGGGTTCCGAATACAATGACCGTCGTAACGAATGTAATCGAGCCATGGAGGTGATTCGCAAAGACCTCACTCGTGTGAAGGCCCTGCGCGATGTGACAAGCGAGGAATTGGAGAGGTACGCCTCTAAAATGGACGAGAAAGCGTACAAACGCGCTCGGCACGTCATTTCGGAGGATGAAAGGGTTCTGGAAAGTATCGCCGCTCTGAAATCGGGAGATGTCGAGAGGTTCGGGGAACTCATGAACCAATCCCATGATTCACTTAGGGACGACTACGAAGTGAGTTGCCGTGAACTGGATGTGATGGTGGAGGCGGCGCGAAAAGTGAAGGGCACACTCGGATCTCGCATGACCGGCGCCGGCTTCGGAGGATGCACCGTAAGCCTCGTAAAAGATGAAAGCGTGGAGAGATTTCAGAAAGAGGTTGGCGAGGAGTACGTCCAGCTGACCGGTCTCAAGCCCGATTTCTTCGTGTGCAAAGCGTCGGACGGTGCGCGCCGAATCTTTTAAGTCTGCGCTCCACTTCCCAGTACGGTTTATCGCAGAGGATTGACCGCGTTTGCAGTGGAGCCGTTCAGCCCGCAAGAAAATACCGAATATCCGATCTTCTCCAAGAGGATCGTTCACTATCAATTCATCACGAACAGGCGAATGACAAAGGATTGCAGGGGAATCCTGACGAGAGATATCCGTTTGTTTCCCTGGAATGGAACAATCGCCTTTTATGGAAGGAGTTACTCATGAGCAAGATACGCTTCGGAGTGGTCGGTGTTGGCGGAATGGGATCCGGTCACTGTAGTTGGATGCACACCATCGTGGAGGCGAAACTGGCAGCCGTGTGCGATATCCGCAAGGATGTGGCGGATGAAATTGCGGATAAGTATCAGGTTCCGGCGTTTTACAAGGCGGAGGACTTACTGGATAGCGGGCTTGTGGACGCGATCATTATCGCCACCCCGCACTACTTTCATCCTCCCATAGCCATTGAGGCGTTCAAACGAAAAATCCACGTGCTCTCCGAAAAACCCGTTGGCGTGCAAGTGTCCGAGGTGGATGCGATGATCGCTGCGGCGAAGGAATCGGGATGCAAGTTCGGTGTGATGTATCAGATGCGCTCCAGTTCCATCTATCAGTTGGCACGCGGGATCATCACCGAAGGGAAACTCGGCGAAATCTATCGCACCTCACTGATTATGGGATGGTACCGCAGTCAGGCGTATTACGATTCCGGCGGATGGAGAGCCACATGGAACGGGGAGGGCGGAGGAGTGCTTATCAACCAGGCTCCTCATTTCCTGGACATGTTCACCTGGCTTGGAGGCTTGCCCGAGAAACTTACGGCGCAAACGCGCACCCGTATGCATGACATCGAAGTGGAGGATGAGGCTTTCGCCACTCTGGAGTATGCAAACGGCGCTCACGGATACATCTACTGCTCCACCACGGAAGCCCCGGGTTGCGAAAGAATCGAGATTTGCGGCGATAAGGGCAAGCTTCTCATATCCGAAGGCAAACTCACTTTGTGGGAGATTACCCCCCCCATCAGCCAACACAACAGGGAAAACACCTCCATGTGGAGTAGTCCGGAGGCTAAAACCGTGCCATTGGAATACAATCGAACGGGAGGGGCGCATGCGGACATCACCCGGAATTTTTGTCAGAGCATTCTCTTTGATGCGCCTTTGATTGCGCCTGGAGAAGAGGGGCTCAACGCCGTGGAGATGATCGACGGCATGATCCTCTCAGGTCACACGCGGGAGACGGTTTCCATTCCGGTGGATCGAGCGGCGTTCGACAAGCTGCTCGATGAACTCAAAGCCACTTCGTCGGAAAAGACCCGGATCAAAGAGCAACGCGTCCTGGATCCTCATTACGCGTGACAACGAACAGACCGGGAGGATTATGCTTTCCCGGTCTCTTATTTTTTCAGATCGGGGAATCGCAAAAAGAGTTTAACTGTTTCCAAACGTGAAACAAGGGCTTTTAGTCGCCTTTGCAAGTACCTCATTTGACACAATGGAATCCTTAAGATAATATAGTTTCCGTACGCAATATCGGATATGAGGAGTGAAATGAGTAGTGACTGCGTGTTTTGCAAAATCGCCACGGGCGAGATTCCGTCGGAATTCGTTTATCAAGACGAGGAATTCGTAGCATTCCGCGACATTCACCCGCAGGCCCCGGTGCATGTTCTGTTGATTCCCAGAAAACACTATCCAACCGTTACGGATATGGAGGATCCCGCCGTGATAGGAAGAGCCATCCAGGCGGCGGGGGCTGTGGCCAAGAAACTCAATATTGACAACGATGGCTTTCGACTTGTGATTAATTGCAGAGATAACGGCGGCCAAACCGTATATCACATGCATGTGCACATCCTTGGCGGGCGCTTCATGACGTGGCCCCCGGGATAGAAAAGGACCCTGCAATGACCCCTAACCGTGTTTTTTCCGCCCTGTTTTGTTTGGCGTTGATGACGCTCCATGGTTCCGCACGAATCTCACACGCGGACACCCCCCCCATCCTTTCCATGAATTTCGAAAAAGGTCTGGACGGATGGTCCGCCCTAGGTCAGTCCGCCTCCGTAACCCGTACCCAGGATCTGGCTTACGTGAAGGAGGGGAAATACGCCCTTGAGTTCGACTATGACGTGAAAAAGGGAGACGTCAATCTCCTCATATGTCCAACCATCGATACAAGTTTGGCGGGAGCGAAATCCATCCAGTTCTGGATATACTCCGATTACACCACCCCGATGGGGTTCGTGCTCCAGAAATCCAATGGGGCGAGGTACGCCACGTTTTTTATGACTGAAAGGAAGAGATGGCAAAGAGTGTCCCTTTCCGTGAATGATTTCGTGCTCACCAACAACCCTGGGGATCCGCCGGATCCCGATGGCAAGCTCGAGATGAACCAGGTGTCCGCAATGGGAATCATGGATTTAGGCGTTTTCTTCTCGCAGATGGATTCGCCGGAGGTGCGCAAGTTCTTCCAAGTTTCCCCGGGCAGGCATACCCTCTATCTGGATGACGTCACAATCAGCGCCAATTCTCTTCCCTTGGCTTTCGGTCCCGGCGACAAAGGGTACCTTGTGGATAATTTCGCCAGGCCGCAGGCGATGTGGCTCCCGCTTGGCGGAGTGCAACTCACCCCCACGGACGGAGACAAGCCCAACACCCGCTACATGCGAATGACTTACCAACAGACTCCCGGCATACCAGCGGGCATGATGCGCAATCTCCCCGTAGGCTCTCTTACCGGAATGACCTCCCTTGATTTCGATGCCGCCTCCCAAGCCCCCATAACGCTTTTGCTTCAGATGGAGCAGACGGACGGGTCCAAATTTTACGCCTCCGCCGATATCCCGGGAGATGGCAAGTTCCACCATATCTCCATATCCGCGGAAGATTTTCATGTGTCCAACGATTCCGCAAACGCCAATGCCAAGTTCGATCCGGACAAAGTGAAAAGCCTCTATTTCATCGATCCCAGCGGATTGATCAATAACGCCAACCAGGGCAACATCCTGATGCTTGCGAACATTGTCGCATTGAAATCAAAGTAATCCGTTCATCGCCGGAGACACGCCTGGTTATCTCCGGCGTTCCCTCAATTCCTCATCAATTCGCTCTGATTGGCGCTATACTGGAAATATGTTGATTCAGGTTAATCATCTATTTGCGGGTTATGACAATCGCACCGTTCTGCAGGACATATCCCTCACCCTTGACGCGGGGGAGTTAGTGGGATTGATTGGACCGAACGGCGCCGGCAAATCCACATTGCTGCGGGGGATTACCGGCGTAATACCCATTTCCAAGGGTGAAACGCTCTATGGTGAAACGAATCGAGACAAGCTGAACGCTCGGCAAAGAGCGCGTCATGTGACCTTCATGCCCCAGAGCGAGCCGACGCTCTTCGATTTCACCGTGAAGGACGTGGTTCTCATGGGGCGACACCCTTGGCGTCCCCCTGGAAAAGGTTATACGACGGAGGATTTCGACATTGTGGTGCGAGCGATGACGGCGGCGGACATTCTGCATATCTCCGAAAGAACGATCACCGCGCTTTCGGGAGGGGAGCATCGCAGGGTGCTGCTGGCTCGCGCGTTGGCTCAGAACACCCCCGCACTGCTGATGGATGAACCGACCGCGCATTTGGATCTCACGCATCAGGCGGAGGTGCTGAACCTCATACGCAACAGAACGCGCAACGAAGGGGTGGGGGCGCTTGCCGCGCTTCACGATATTAACCTCGCAGCCGAATATTGCGACAGGCTCATCCTCTTATCGCACGGCTCCATCCTAAGAGAGGGAACGCCGCAGGAGGTGTTCAACGCCGAACTCCTTGAACGCGCATACGGATCGCGATTGCATGTGTCCGTGAATCCCGCCACCGGAACGCCCTTCGCATCCCCTATGCCCATCGAGGAGAATGAATACGCAAGGGGCGCTCGGGTGCATGTGATATGTGGCGGAGGAACCGGTTCCGCCGCGCTCGCAGCGCTCTATCGCCATGGAATCAAGGTGACTGCGGGGGTTCTCAACAGACTTGATACCGACCAGCAGACTGCGGAGGCGTTGGGCATCGAGCAGGTCGTTGATGCGCCTTTTTCGCCCATTGGAGCCGAATGCCTCGCAAGGGCGAGGGAGCTAATTTCGAAGGCGCAATGGGTGTTGGTTACGGATTGTCCGTTCGGCAGAGGGAATTTAGCGAATCTGCAACTGGCGCTGGAAGCTCTGAAACAGGGCGCCAAGGTCTATCTTCCCGCCTCGCCGGCGATTGAGACGCGAGATTTCACGGAGGGCAAGGCTACCGCATTGTGGCGAACCCTTTTGGAATCCGGCGCCAGAACCTGGACCGATCCGGACGCCTTCCTCATGGAGTTATTCAACGCATCAAAGAACCCCCCCGCCTTGGCGGAGAAAGAAATCGAGATGTAAGCGCGGCAATGCGATCGATATCCGAACGCGCGCGTTATGCAAAAACGGATCACGTTAGGAGAGAGGAATGCTTAGATACGAATACGGCGCAATGAGATCGGATGAAGGGGAGAGGGTGCGAAAAATCCTGCCGCAATCCCTTCATTTCGCGGTGGATCCGGCAAGGGATTGGATCGGAGACCATGGCGCGGACACCTTCCGAGTGGTACGCTGCGACGGCAAAGTGGTGGGTGGGTTGCAAATCATTCCTGCGGGACAATGGTTTGGAGGCAAAAGTGTGAGCATGGGAGGCGTCGCCTGCGTGGGGATCGCCCCTGAATCCAGGGGAAAAGGAGCGGCGGGCTTCATGCTGAGAGAGGCTTTGCGGGAGATGTACGACAAAGGATACGCCGTCTCCACCCTCTACCCGGCTACGCAAGCGCTATACCGCTCCGTGGGTTACCAGAGAGCGGGATATTACATGGGATATGAATGCCAGGTGCATTCCATTCTTAAGCTGAACCGAACGTGCGAGATGATAGAGATGGACACGAATGAATGGAGGGATGTAAAGCCGATCTACGACAAATACGCCCGGATGCAAAACGGAATGCTGGATCGAAACGACTGGGCTTGGAACCGGATACTAAACCCCTCCAACAAACAATTCGGCTATTTCATTTTAAAGGGTGACACGCGCGTGGGTTACCTGATCTATAACTTCGGGGATAGATACGACCTCGCCAACATCCGGGATATGGCGGCGCTGGATCCTTCGGCGTATGAACGAATTTTGACGTTCTTCGCAGATGATCGGTCGATGATACACCACTTTCAGTGGCGCGGCGCCCCTGCCGATCCGCTTGTGCAGTTGCTGCCGGAACAGACGGCGAAGCCCAACGACTTCATGGTGTGGATGATACGGATCGTGAATGCGGAGAAGGCTCTGCGTGAGAGAGGATATCCTTCAAGTCTGAGTTGTTCTCTCGACTTGGAGATAATGGATGACGTCCTTCAGGAAAACTCCGGAAGATTTCGCCTGGAGATTGACAATGGAAGCGTGAGTGTCAGCAAGGGGGGAAACGGTGCGTTGAAACTGCGGATCGACGCATTCGCTTCGCTGTACGCCAGTTTCCTGACCGCCATGGAACTATATCGCATCGGCTGGATCGAGGGGGAACAATCCGTATTGGATCGCGCCTCGCTCATTTTCGGCGGCCCCATTCCCTGGATGCCGGATCATTTCTGAGAGATGAAAGAAGCCGGAACGCACGTTCCGGCTTTCCATGAGGGCGCTGGGATTCGAACCCAGGACACCCGCCTTAAAAGGGCGGTGCTCTACCGACTGAGCTACACCCTCGTACTATTGATCTATTATACCCCAAGGGATGGGGCGTGTCAAACTGAGGGGTCTCTCTCGTCGCGGGAAAACGTGCGCGATTTTTGGCAACAGTCAGCTATTGCTATTGTCACGATACAAAATCGGAGGGGGAACGGGTGGCTGATGCGGTTTGATTGCAAGTCCTATTCGCCGCTTCCAGCTTTGGGATCCATGCTCCCGGTAAGCGCCTTTTGCCGTGCAGCGCCGCTGACAGGTGTCCCGCGTCAACGCCGGCCAGCTCCGCGTAGCGTCGCAAGCCCGTTCTTCGGATAATCTCGCGTGTGGTTTGGAGGGTGGCGTGGGATGCGTCGCTCTTCGCGTCCGCGCTCTTTTCGGCTTGCAGTCGGATGAAGTCGTTCAGCAGTTCCGTTCGTTCCGCGTTGTCGGTTGGCGGTGTCTCGGGCAGGTGCG